>Ga0182742_1005196_pt1 | contig 11206 bp, 9 predicted proteins | sample eDN5th37CBELigMG_FD_128880 | JGI IMG/M metagenome (GOLD analysis project Ga0182742, IMG submission 128880) | Enriched Miracle-Growth compost microbial communities from Emeryville, California, USA - eDNA 5th pass 37_C BE-Lig MG (version 2)... ... | reverse complement strand
TCCCACCCTCCGCCGTCATCCCCGGGCTTGACCCGGGGATCCACGTCTTACTGCGTGGTGGCTCCTGAAGACGTGGATGGCCGCGACAAGCGCGGCCATGACGGAGAGGCAATGACGAAGGCGTGGACCCATGACGGGAGGGACAGCCACGACGATGGGGCGAATGCACCGTCCTCATCACCCTCCGGCGTCATCCTGAGGAGCCTGCGCAGCAGGCGTCTCGAAGGAGGATCCAGAGATCACGGGAAACGCCCTCTCCTTCGAGACGCTTCGCTCCTCAGGACGAAGGCTGCGGCGGGGGAAACAGGATGAGGGCTGGGGGCAGCAGGGGGCGCCGCAACAGGCGCGGCCTGACCGCAGAGCGCGGCCATGGCGAGGGAGGCTACCCCGTCGCCGGGGCCGCCTCAGGAATCCGGCACCGGAATCGGGCTCGCCGGCTTGATGGTGGAGAGCACGAAGCTCGAGCGGACATCCGCCACGCCCGGCAGGGTGAGCAGGCGGTTCATGGTGAACTCGCCGAAGCTCTCGATGTCCTTGGCCACCGCATGGACGATGATGTCCACCTCGCCGGCGAGGGCCTGGCAGGCAATCACCTCCTCGTAGCCCTTCAGCCGGTCCACGAGCCGGGTGCGCCAGCCGGGCTCGGATTGCTCCAGCTTGATGAACACGAAGGCCTCCACCTCGAAGCCGAGGGCCTTGCGGTTCACCAGCGCCCGGTAGCCCTCGATGATCCCGTCCTCCTCCAGGGCCTTCAGGCGCCTCAGGCAGGGCGAGGCCGCAAGCCCGACCTTCTCGGCAAGGGCGGAATTGGGAATGCGCCCGTCGGCCTGGATGGCGCGCAGGATCCGGCGGTCGGACGGGGACAGGTGGCGCTTCATGATAACCTCGCGGGATTGGGGCCTAGAGGTCATTTTATGACCGCTGCGGCCCTGATCCAGGTCAGGTTCGGCGAATGATGACCGGGATCCGGTGCTATCATGCAAGGTGTCATGATGACGGAGCGAAGGCCATGAACACCGCCACCGGCAGCGACGATCCGCGCGACTACATGCGTGACCAGGGCTTCGAAAACTACACCGAGACCGACCACGCCACCTGGAGAACCCTCGCCACGCGCCAGCGGGAGCTTCTCAAGGGCCGGATCGTCGATCAGTTCCTGGAGGGGCTCGACCATCTGGGGATCGGCGAGGAGGGGATTCCGGATTTCCGCGTCCTGAACCGGCGGCTCAAGGCGGCGACAGGCTGGGAGGTGATGGCAGTTCCGGGCCTCATCCCGGATCTCGCGTTCTTCCGCATGCTGGCGAACCGCCAGTTCCCCGCCGGCTTCTGGATCCGCAAGCCCGAGCAGCTCGACTATATCGAGGAGCCGGACGTCTTCCACGACGTGTTCGGCCATGTGCCGCTGATCATGCAGCCCATCTATGCGGATTATCTCGAATCCTACGGCAAGGCCGGCCTGGTGGCCGCCGAGCACGGGGCGCTGAAATATCTGGCGCGGCTCTACTGGTACACGGTGGAGTTCAGCCTCGCCCAGACGCGTGAGGGAATCCGCATCGTCGGTGCGGGCATCGCCTCGTCTCCCGGTGAGACGGTCTTCGCGCTCGAAAGCCCTTCGCCCAACCGGGTCGCCTTCGACCTCGGCCGTGTCATGCGCACGCTCTATCGGATCGACGATTATCAGGAGACCTATTTCGTGCTCGACGGGCCCGAATCCTGGCCGAGCCTCGATCTCGATCGGCTCATCCCGCTGTGGCGGGAGCTCGCGGGACGGGACGAAATCGAGCCCGGTCGGATCCAGCCGGAGGATCGGGTTCTGACTCAGGGTGACGGCACTTATCACCGGACGAAATCGAAATCCGCAGCTTGAGGAAAAAACCTCTCCGAATGGGCTAGACAGGGGCCGTCAGGTTTGTTACACGCACGGCCTCTTCAGCGGAAACACGCCGCTGAATTCGCTTCGGCGACGGGTGTATAGCTCAGTTGGTAGAGCAGCTGACTCTTAATCAGCGGGTCCAAGGTTCGAGTCCTTGTACACCCACCAAATCTTCCGATCAGAAGTCAACGACTTGGTTCGACGGATGCAGGTTCGAAAGCGGACCTGCATTGATCGTTTTGCACGCGTTGTGCGCTTTTTCTTCCTTTGGCGTTTGCGCATTCTGCGCGTTCATATCCTGGTCTTAATGGCGGGTGTGGAGGATGTCTTCCGCGCCTTCCGGGCAGGGCCCGGTGAATGATGCGATTGCGGGAACGCTTGCGCCCACGAATGTCGGACGATGACGGCGGATCCGCGGATGTCGTGACGTGTCGCGGAATCGACACCCGCGCGCTTCCACGCGTTACGCGAGCCGGCACTGATTGTTTCGGCAAGTGTGCGAGACTGAAGTGCCGGGCAGGCAGGGAGGGCGTGAAGAGAACCAGCCACGCTGCTGCGCCTATCGGCTGGAGGATCTGAGCGGAAGAAGCCGCAGGTATCGCTCCCGCAACCGGCCATAGCATTCGCACGCGCTTTCCTCGAGGCGTTGCCGGTCACGGATCGAGATCGTTCCTCGCCCTTGATCGATCAGTCCCTTCCGCTGAAGCACACGGGTGACCTCACTCACCGTGGAACGCTGGACTCCTAACATCTCGGCCAGGAACTCATGGGTGAGAGGGATCTCCATACGGTTCGTCCTGTCGGCTGTCGCGAGGATCCAGCGACAACAGCGGGCCTCCACGCTGTGAGCCGCATTGCAGGCGACCGACTGCAATGTCAGGGCCATCAGGATCTCCATGTAGCGCGAGATCATTTCCTGAATCGCCGGACGGGTGTCGATCGCCTCCCGGAATGTCCGGGGGGCTATCCGCAACATCGTGCCAGGCACCTGCACGACATAGCGACCGAGCGCCTCGGTATGGACGCCGCTGAAGGGCACTCCGACGACGGCCTCCCTTCCAAAGGTCGCCATTTCGGCAACCCGGCCATCGCTCATGTCGCACACCAGGGAGATGATCGCTGCTACGGGAAAATAAATATGCCGCAGGATCTCGCCTTCCCGGGCCAGAAGGGTGCCTCGCGGCAACTCCACGGGCTCCAAATGAGGCTCCAGCCATTCGCGATCTTCGGCGGGCAAAGTTGCGAGTAGGTAATTGCCAACGTCCCGTGCCATGGAAGTCCCTCGAGCAATTGCCGATCGACGCCGCAGGATAGGCTTGCCGCCCGACGCCGTCACTCCCTCTCGCTCCTGAGCAAGACGAACAGAGGAGGAGAGGGCGGCGTGGCCTGCATCGGTGTTTCGATGCAGGCGCGTCAGGTGCGATGCTCGCGAGCGAAGGAGAGCCGGCCCGGCGACCGCGAACTACACCGTCAGGATCGTCGACCCGGTCGTTCTGCGGGCCTGCAGATCCCGATGTGCCTCGGCGACATCCTTCAAGGGATAGGTCTGATTGACCTCGATTCTGACCGCGCCCGAGAGAACGGCGTCGAACAGTTCCTGAGCCATTGCCAGAAGATCCGCGCGCTTGTCGGCATAGGTTTTCAGAGTGGGGCGCGTCACGTAGAGCGAGCCCTTCTGCGCCAGGACATTGAGGTCGATGGGATCGACCGCTCCGGACGATTGCCCGAAGAGCACCATGAGGCCGCGCGGCCTGAGACAGTCGAGCGAGGCCATGAACGTGTCCTTCCCGACGGAGTCGTACACCACCGGGACCATCTCGCCCGACGTGATCTCCCTCAGCCGCTCGACGAAATTCTCGCGCGTATAGATGATCGGATGATCGCAGCCATGGGCCCTGGCGAGTTCGGCCTTCTCCTCGCTCCCGACCGTGCCGATCACGGTGGCGCCCAATGACTTCGCCCATTGGCAGGCGATCAGGCCCACCCCTCCGGCGGCCGCGTGAAACAGAACGGTGTCTCCTGCTTTGACCCGATAGGTCTGCCGGAGCAGGTACTGGGCGGTCATTCCCTTGAGCATCATGGCGGCGCCCTGCTCGTCGGAAATGCCATCGGGCAGCACGATCAGGCGATCCGCCGGCATGATCCGCTCCTCGGAATAGGCCCCGAGAGGACCGCCCGAATACGCGACCCGATCACCCACCTTCACCTCGGTCACGCCTGGGCCGATCTCCTCGACCACGCCGACCGCTTCGGTGCCGAGGCCGCTCGGCAGAGGCGCCGGGTTCAGGCCGGAGCGTATGTAGATGTCGATATAATTGATGCCGATGGTGCGATGCCGCAGCCGCACCTCGCCCGGGCCGGGCCGGCCGACTTCGATCTCCTCCCAGACGAGAACCTCCGTCCCACCTGTCTGATGGAACCGAATAGCATGAGCCATGATGCTTTCCCCTTTGGTTTGAACTGTGAGCCTACGCCGGAAACAGGGTGCCGCCCGCCGCGTCTGAGGGCACCCGGCATCCCGCCGTTGGAATTGCCGACGCCCTGGGCGTCATCGCCAGCCGAGCGCCGGAGCGACGTGCTTCAGGATGCTCTCGATGACATGGGCGTTGTAGTCGACGCCGAGCTGGTTCGGCACGGTCAGCAGCAGCGTGTCGGCTTCCGCAATCGCCTCGTCCGCCTTGAGTTCCTCCACGAGCCTGTCCGGCTCCGCCGCGTAGGAGCGGCCGAAGATCGCCCGCATATTGTCGATGACGCCGACCTGGTCGCTGTCCTTGCCGTGCCCGAAATAGGCGCGGTCTCGATCATCCACGAGCGCGAAGATCGAGCGCGAGACGGAGACGCGCGGCTCGCGGGCATGCCCGGCCTCCTTCCACGCCTCCCTGTAGCGGCGGATCTGTTTGGCCTGCTGGACGTGGAAGGGCTCGCCCGTCTCGTCTTCCTTCAGGGTTGAGCTCTGGAGGTTCATGCCCAACTGCGCCGCCCAGATGGCGGTCGCGTTGGAGGCGGATCCCCACCAGATGCGCTCGCGCAGGCCCTCAGAATGCGGCTCGACCCGCAGCAGGCCGGGCGGGTTGGGAAACATCGGGCGCGGGTTCGGCTGCGCGAATCCTTCGCCCTTGAGGACGTTGAGAAGCACTTCCGTGTGATGGCGGGCCATGTCGGCATCGCTCTGGCCTTCGTCGGGCACGTAGCCGAAGTAGCGCCAGCCATCGATGACCTGCTCAGGCGAGCCGCGGCTTATGCCGAGCTGGAGGCGCCCGCCGCCGATCAGATCGGCCGCGCCGGCATCCTCGGCCATGTAGAGAGGATTCTCGTAGCGCATGTCGATGACGGCGGTGCCGATCTCGATGCGGCTCGTCTTGGCCCCGATGGCCGCCAGCAGCGGGAAGGGCGAGGCGAGCTGGCGGGCGAAGTGATGGACGCGGAAATAGGCGCCGTCCGCGCCGAGTTCTTCGGCCGCCACGGCAAGGTCGATGGATTGGAGGAGGGCATCACGGGCCGATCGCGTCTGTGACTGCGGCGAGGGGGACCAGTGCCCGAACGAGAGAAAGCCGATCTTCTTCATGAGGCTGTCCTATGCAAAGGCCATCAACCGGGGCGACAGGTTAACAGGCAGGCTGGTCGTTCGTGCCCGAGAATCTCTATGGAAGTGGTGGCGCCAGATCAATCCCGCGGCATGTCCCCATCGGCGGGGCGTCACCCAGGCTGTCCGCCGGCCCGCATCATGCTCGGTCCGGTCAGCGGAGGGCCGCAACGCTCATGTCCCCCTGTTCCGACAGGCGTGGACCGAACTGGGAGGTGCTGACCGTGGAGCGGCCGGTGATCAGTTCGGCGCAGCGGCTCCCGAGCATCATGGCGGGCGCATTCGTGTTGCCGGCATTGATGTTGGGCATGGCCGAGAGGTCGCATACGCGCAGGTTCTCGATGCCGCGCACGCGCAGCCTCGAATCGAGGACCGCCATGGGATCGCTGGCCGTGCCCATGCGGCAGGTGCCGCTCGGGTGATAGTTGGTCTTCACGAAGCGGCGGCAATGCTTCATGAGCGCCTCGTCGCTGAGATCGTCCGGATCCGGAATGGCGACGCGCTCGATCCGCTCGGCGAGGGGGCTCGTCCGGAAGGCCCTCAGGAAATAGCGCTGCCCGTCGATCATCGCGCGGGCATCAGCGGGGTCTTTCAGGAGGTTGGGCGAGACCAGCGGCATGTCGTCGGGATCGGCGGAGCGCAGCCGCACGAAGCCGCGGGACTTCGGCTTGATCACGACCGTCGTGATCGTCAGCCCATAGGTGTCCGGGACAAGGTTCAGCGTGTCCCGGTCGAGATAGACGATGGGCACGCAGAAGGCCTGGATCGTCGGCTCGCCATCGGGATTTGTCGGATTGACGAAGGCCCCGGCCTCGACCCCGGCGGAAAGGATCGGGCCGCTCCCGAACAGCCTGAAATGGATGCCGTTGAGCAGCATCCGCCAGCCGACCCCCTGCTTGTAATAGCCATAGGGCCCGTTCGCCATCGCGATCATCGGGACCTCGGGATGATCGATCAGGTTCTCGCCGATCCCGGGAAGATCCGCCATGCAGGCGATCCCGTGCTCCTTCAGCCGATCGGCCGGGCCGATGCCCGACAGCATGAGCAGCTGGGGGGTGACGAGCGCGCCGGCCGCCATGATGATCTCGCCGTCCGCATAGGCCTGGTGATCGACGCCCTTGGCGTCGCGATAGGTCACGCCGATGGCGCGGCCGTGCTCGATCTCGATCCGGCGCACCCGCGATTGCAGGCGGATGACCAGGTTCGGATTGTCGGCAAGCGGCGCAAGAAACGCATAGGCCGCGCTGCTGCGTTTGCCGCGCCGGTTCATGAACTGGTAGAAGCCGACGCCGCGCTGCTTCGGGCCGTTGAAATCGGGGTTGAACGGCTCGCCCAGGGCCTGCACGGCCTGCACGAACCAGCGCGACATGTCGTTGATGTGTCCGGGGTCGGAGACGAGAAGCGGGCCATCCGCGCCGTGCAGCTCGTTGTAGAACCGGTTATTGCCTTCCATGGTGCGGAAATGCGGGAGCACGTCGGCCCAGCTCCAGCCCGGGTAATCGTTCTCGCCGCGCAGCAGCTCGTGCCATTCCTCGTAATCCGATGGCCTGCCGCGCATGTAGACTTGGGCATTCACCGACGAGCCGCCGCCCAGAACATTGGCCTGCGGAATGTCGTGGACACGGCCGTCGAGATGCTCCTGCGGCACCGTGTGATGGTAGCGCATGTACTTGCTGCCGTTGATCATCTTGAAGATGCCCGGCGGCATGTCCAGAAGCGGATGGCGGTGCGAATAGCCCCCCTCCAGCAGCAGGACGCGGGCGCCTTCGTTGACGAGCCTCGCCGCCGCGACCGACCCCGAGGAGCCGCCGCCGACGACGATATGGTCGAAATGCTCTTTCATCCCCGAACCCTTTCTGCCGATCCCGTGCGTGTCCAAGCGCTCGATCAGGCCGTCCAGCCGCCGTCGATGACGTGGAGTTGCCCGGTGGTGTAGGCGGAGGCGTCGCTGGCGAGATAAACCACGAGGGCCGCGATCTCTTCCGGCGTGCCGAGGCGGCCCATGGGCTGGCGGGCGATGAAGGCGGCGCGCGCCTTCTCGTAATCGCCCTGCGCGCGCATGCGCTCATGCAGCGATGGCGTCTCGACCGTCCCGGGGCAGATGGCGTTGCAGCGCACGCCCGTGGTCACGTAATCGGCCGCGACGGAGCGGGTGAGGCCCGCAACCGCCGCCTTGGTGGCGCAATAGGCGGCGCGGTTCGCCACGCCTTTGACGGCGCCCGCGACCGAGCTCATGTTGATGATCGATCCGTGGCCTTGGTCCACCATCCCGGGCAGATAGGTGCGGATCATGCGGAACATGGCCGTCACGTTGAGGTCCATGGAAAAGCTCCAGGCCTCGTCGTCGCATTCGAGCAGGGGGCCCTGGTGCACGGTGCCGGCGCAGTTGAACAGGATCTCGACCGGGCCGGTGCGTTCATGGACCGCCCTGATGGAGGCAGGATCGCGGACGTCCAGGCGCAGGGGCGTGATGGAGGCGCGCTCGGCCGCGAGTGAGGCCAGCGCCTCCTCGTTGATATCGGTCGCGAAGACCGATGCGCCGGCATCGGCCAGCGCCAGGGCGGAGGCTCGTCCGATGCCCTGGGCCGCGGCCGTCACGAGAGCGGATTTTCCGGAAAGGAGAGTGTCTGAGAAAGGGTTCATCGTAACCATTTGCGAGTGGTGAGATCAGGATCTGATCCGTTCGAGGCCTTGCCAGTCGAAGGCAATGCCGTGGCCCGGACGGTCGGGGGCGAGGGCGAAGCCGTCCTGAATCCGGAGCGGCTCGGCGATATACCGCTCGAGCCCGAAGCCGTGCGCTTCGAGATAGGAGCGGTTTGGGCAGGCGGCGAGGAGATGCACGGTCACGTCGTGCGCGCCGTGGCTCGTGACCGGCAGGTTGAACGCCTCGGCCAAGTGGGCAATCTTCATGAAGGGTGTCACGCCGCCGCAATTCGTGACATCCGGTTCCGGATAGGTCACGGCTCCGCTCTCCACATAGATCTTGAACTCCCACAAGGTGCGCAGGTTTTCTCCCGCGGCGACAGGCAGTCCACCTTCGCGGACGATGCGGGCGTGCCCCCCGGGGTCGTCCGGGATGGTGGGCTCCTCGATCCAGGTCAGGTCGAAGGGCTGAAGAGCGCGCGCGGCGCGGATCGCCCCGTCGACGCTCCACTTCATATTGGCATCCGCCATCAGCGGGAAGCCCTCGCCGAGATGCTGGCGCATGGCCTTCACACGCTCCACGTCCTCGAACAGGTTGGCGCGGCCGACCTTCATCTTGATCGCGCGGAAGCCCTTCCCGAGATTGTCGTCCGTCTGGCTCAGGAGCTTGTCGAGCGGCAGGTCGAGATCGATGCCGCCGGCATAGCAGGGCACCCGAGGATCGTAGCCGCCGAGCGCCTTCCACAAGGGGAGGTTGGCGCGCTTCGCCTTCAGGTCCCACAGGGCCATGTCGAAGGCCGACAGGGCCAGGACGGTCGGCCCGCCGCGCCCGCCGTAATGGAGCGCCCACCAGGCCTTGTGCCAGAGGCGCTCGATCTCGTCGGCCTCTTCGCCATCCATGATGTCGACGAATTCGCGGGAGAGGACCGCATCGACGGCGGCGCCGTTGCGGCCGACCGTGAAGGTGTAGCCGACGCCCTCCGCTCCATCGGCATCGCGGATGCGCACCGTGTTGAGTTCGAAGTCCCGCATCTCGCCATGCATGGAATCGGTCAGGACCGTCGGGAGTGGGATGCGATAGAAACCGGGTTCGATGGAGGCGATCCGAGGCATGGGAGGTCCCGTCTGTGAGTGGATGAGTTTCGCGGTCAGGCCGTTTCTTCCGTGCGGACGCTCAGGCGGGCCTGGATGGCGACGACGAGCAGCAGGAACAGGCCGCGGATGACCGATTGCCAATAGGCCGAGAGGCTGATCCAGCCGAGGCCGTTCTCGAAATTCAAGATGTTGAAGATCAGGCCCAGCAGCAACACCCCGGCGAGCGTCGAACCGACGGAACCGACGCCGCCCGTGAGAAGCGTGCCGCCCACGACCACCGCCGCGATGGCGAACAGCTCCCAGCCGACGCCCTCGATTGGCTGGCCCGCACCGAACTGCGCGGCCAGGATCACGCCCGCGAGGCCTGCGAGACCGCCACTCGCCAGGTAAACGAGGGCCTTCACCCGATTCGCGGGCAAACCCATGAGGCGGGCCGCGTCCTCGTTGCCGCCGATCGCCAGCACCGTGCGCCCGAACGACGTGAGATTGAGGACGAGGGAGCCGAGGAGATAGGCGGCGAGGGTGATCCAGGCCGGGATGGGAAAGCCCAGAAAGTCGCCTTGCCCGAGTTCGGTGAAGCCCGACTCATAAGAAACGGAGACGGATTGATTGCCGGCCAGGAGCAGCGCGCAGCCGCTCGCGGCCAGCATGGTGGCCAGGGTCGTGATGAAGGGGAGGATATTGAGCCGGGTGATGATGAAGGCATTGCACGCGCCGATGGCGAGCCCCGCGCCGACGCCGGCGAGAAGACCCGGAAGGGCGCCGTAGGGCGACGCGAGCGCCGCCACGACGCTGCCGAGGGCGGCGGTCGATCCCACGGAGAGATCGATGCCTCCGGTGATGATGACGAAGCACATCCCGAGGGCGACCAGGGCGAACATGCTGTTGTAGCGCAGGACCGACAGCACATTGTATGCGCCCAGGAAGTTCTCGTAGCGCAGCCAGCCGAACACGATCAACGCGATGAGCGCGGCGAGCACGCCGAAGCGTCCGATGGTCTGGAGCGTTCTGAACGTCATGCTGCTGTTCATGGTCGACCTCAACGCTGTCCCTGTCGCTGCAGCCAGACGGCCAGAACGATGATGGCCGCCTTCGCCACGAGGGCGGCCGCATCCGGCACGCCATTGGCCAGGAGTGTATAGCGGACGAGCTGGATGATGAGTGCGCCCACCAATGTTCCGATCACCGTGGCGCGCCCGCCCGTGAGGAGCGTTCCGCCCACGGCGACCGCCGCGATGGCGTCGAGTTCCATGCCGAGGCCGACGAGATTGGCGTCGGCGGCGGAGTTGCGGGCGATCACGATGAGCCCTGCGATGCCCGACAGAAGGCCGCTGATGAGATAGACGCGCTGCTTCACGGAAGCGACCGGGACGCCCGCGAGCCGTGCGGCGCGCTCGTTGCCGCCGATGGCCAGGATCTGCCTGCCGAACACGGTGCGCCTGAGCACCCATGCGGCGGCAGCGACGATCACGGCCATCAGGATGGCCTGGAAGGGAATCCCGAACACGCGGCCGAGCCCGATGAACTGGAACTCGGGCAGGTTGAACACCTGCAGATTGCCGTTGGTGAAGACCTGGGCGATGCCGCGGCCGGCAATGAACAGAACGAGCGTCGCGATGATCGGCTGAATGCGCAGATGCGTGATGAGCCAGCCGTTGCACCAGCCTAGAATTCCAGTGGCGAGAACTGGCAGGATGAAGGCGAGTGCGATGCCGACGGCCGGATGGGGCAGGGGAAAGAGCTTGCCGAGGAAGATCAGAGGAGCAAGGGCGCCGGCGATCGCCATGAGTGCGCCGACGGAGAGATCGATGCCGCCGGTCGCGATCACGAGGGTCATGCCGATTCCGACGATCACGATGGCGCAGACCTGGGTCAGATTGACGTTGAGCGTCTGCCAGGTAGCGAAGTTCGGCGTGATCGCGAGATTGACCAGGACGAGAAGCGCCAGGGCGAGCCATGATCCGTACCGGGTCAGGAAGGTCCTCGCGTCGAAGCGGGGCGCATCGCGAGCG
>Ga0182742_1005195_pt1 | contig 11206 bp, 12 predicted proteins | sample eDN5th37CBELigMG_FD_128880 | JGI IMG/M metagenome (GOLD analysis project Ga0182742, IMG submission 128880) | Enriched Miracle-Growth compost microbial communities from Emeryville, California, USA - eDNA 5th pass 37_C BE-Lig MG (version 2)... ... | reverse complement strand
TCCTTTTCCCCTTATTCAGAGTCTTCTTTCTTAAACACTAACACATTAACATATTAACAAAAAGGAAAACATCAATTTACGTTTGATCTACTCTATGAAGCAATGTCTCATTCTCTTCTCTTTTCATTAACTTGAACTCTGATATATTCAAACATACCAATATAACACACGTCAAGCACATAAGTAAAGAAGTTATTATATAAGAGACTTGGTTATGTATAAGTTTAGCTCCAGGTTTTGTCCAATCATCTCCGCTTGTCTTACTTCCTTTAACAATATTCACTACCATAAAGATAAAAGTGGTCAATAGGCTTAAAATCGCAATGAGTCCAGCAACCAATAAAAGGACTGATAAACCCAAAGACTTCATTTTAGGTGTTAAACCTAATAATACAAGGAATACAATAGATGATATCAATGAGATTGTGCTCAGTACGGACACGCCTTTCTGCCAAGAACATGAAAGCTGGATATGAACAGTTTTCCCAAAGGAAGAAAAGGTCCCGTGAGAATCAATCGCGGGCATAACACAGAAAACTCCAAGGTTATCTCCACACTCTTTCCAATCTTTTCCATTTTCTGAGTAAATGCATTTATTAGTGCTGTGGACAGCGACAAGAGAGATGGAAATGACGAGTAGGACGAGACTCATTGTGATCCCGCAATATCTCATTCCAGGAGAATTTCTTGCCATAACGGATTTATTACTGATAATTTAGATATTATGAATTATTTGGATATGTTGGATTTAAATCGAGAGTGTTTAGTTCAAGAAAGGATTCGATGGGAAATATGAGTGCATTTTATAACATAATAAAGGAAATAGATAAGAAGAGATTGTTTTGGAGAAAAATTTGGTTTTATAAGGGGAAAAACTCGATTTTTTTGTTTTAGAGCTAATTTAAATAATTTAGTTTTTTTCCTGATCGTTAGTATATTCCAAAGTTAATTTTCATTTCTTAAGTTCCATTTTTTAAAGGCACGTTTAATATGAAAATAAATTCATATGTTTATCCCATTAATACTATTGCTTCCCTTATACTTGAGTTTTTCCCCTTTTTCACTAAGCGCTCGACATCTATCCGCATTATTTCCTTGTTTTTATTATCATTTCATTCAACTAAATTCACGTCCCTAAATTTATAATAAAAAGTACATAATATTTTCACCAAAAACCGCAATAAAACAAATAATTTTATTATAGATCAATCTCCCATTTTTCCCTTATTATGAACCTTGAACCCGAAAGCGAATGTCAGCTCCTTGGAAAAGAAGGAATTTTTCTTCAAACTATCCTTGCTATCCTCTCTTTCTGCACACTAATCGGTTTATAATCCCCATTCTTTCTTTTCTCATATACCCATAGTAAAGCGTCATAAAGAAAGACCCAGACGTTCTTGGAAAATTTGGTTCTTAGTAAAAACCCTCATTTCCTTCCTTTTATTTTGTTAGGATACATCAAAGCAAGTTTTTTCTGCAGGAGTCGCTCATGCATTGAACCTTGTCCTCGCAATTTGGCTCTCAAGTAGAGAAGCAGAGTCTTCAGGAGGCTCATGTGATTGGTATAACTTTCCTAACAAGGGCTTTGTCTTATATATAATCAAAGGTATTTTATAACAATAATATTCGATACTACACTTGGAGTGTTAATGTCTTGTTGGTTATTGGTAATGATGGAGAAGGTTTTTGAGCATTTAAATCTCCCAGTAAGTTAGAGCATAAAAATAGGGCTAATTATTACTGTAGAAATTGAAATCAGGAAATTACTTCAAAATTGTTCCAAATTTGGATCCAGTGACCTGCGATGAAAAACCGAGGTTGATCTTTATTGATATTTGTTCGTGGTTTATGCAGCTGTTACTCTGGATAATTATCGTGTTAATAGTAAGGGGAAAATGTATAGAAAAGATTAATTAAATAATACAGGCAAAAGTGATCCTAGCATATATGCAAGCTGTCCTGGAAAGACCACTTATAAATATTACCGAGTTCTTATTCACAACGTAAGGAAAAAAGGTTGATTTTATAATAATTTTTTCTTCAGGATAAAGGATCTACATTTTATAAGGTTGATGGTTGTTACAGTCATAGTCCCTGTTATCGGGAATAGTTTCCAGGTATTAGTTATGCTATTATAAATAAACCTTACAAAATGATAGTTCTGGATAAGTGATAATTTCCTTAAGAAGAATGAGTTTACAGAAGATGAGGATTATATACTAAGAGGGACTTTCTTTGATGAAGATTTGTTAGAAAATCCTAAATTTTCTCATGAAGAGAGTTCTGGGCTTGAAAGAATGAATACAACAGTTTCAATGACGGTTGAAATGGGTCCTACAAATTCCCTCAAAACCTCTTTAAAATAAGAAAAAATAGAAATATTTTTAAGGATTTGTGGGGTCTTTATTTGAAATGTATAATTATGTTATATTGGACCGCTTATCCTGTCTGAGTTCGTTTGACCTTTTTCATTTCTATATTGAGTTACGAGCAGTATTTTTACTCATTACTTATAATTCGAAAAAAATAATGCAAAAAGAACGTTAAAGTTATTTATCTTGATAAAATCTTGAACTAATTTGGTTATTAAAAATTTCGGTTACTAAAGTAAAATAAAAGGCTTTATAAATCATTAATTTACTTGGTTAAATTTGAGATACTTTTCAGTTAGTGTTCTATTTTTAAAGAAAATAACAAAATAGAAAGCAATTAATATTAAATGTAAATACTAAAACAAAGACTAAACAATAAGTAGTAATTAAAGATCTTACAGACAATATATACAGAAGTAAAATCCATAAAAATTATATAAAAATTCCGAGCTGCCTTCACTCAATTTACAAACACCAGTAACTCTCTTCCTTAAAAGGACTCATTCAACTAACTCATTGAAACTTCTCTCTCTTTATTTACAAGCACAATTAACTCAATTATCTATTTTCATATATTTTTATCAATTTTCTCTTCAATATCTTTACTTCTAATTTCTCTCACACTCATTTCAGGACTATCCAAACTCTTCTTTACAAAGAAACCCTTTATCAGACTATTCCCTCTCCTATGAGAAGCTCTTCCTTCCTGTATCAAATCCTTAATCTACAAAATTCTCAACAAAAACGAACCTTAATGTCTCTGGGTGATGATCTGTTATTAGAACTCTCCATTTCCTTATTAATGTTTTCAATAGCATTCTATATCAATTTTAACAATTTCTCCCATTTTCTTACCATTAACTCTTTAACTCTACACTCATCCAAGCTATAATATTGATAGAACTGCTGGGTTATCTTCTTTATCTCAGCTCTATCCACTCCAAATGAACTCATATTATACGCATAACTCAATAACTGACTATACACAATCATATTCTGTCTTTCCTGAGACTCCTTCTCCGACTCAATCCCCTCTTTACTTGAGAACCCTTTCTTCATTATCTCTTCATGTAATGACAAATAATTCGCAGTTGACCAAAAATCAAGATCTTTCCATATCGCATGCCATTGTATTCCATCTTGTAAGTACTTTTTCTCTTCTGTACCGTCCTGGGCTCTCGATATTTTCCAGAAGGTAAGTGATAATATCATAATTTTTGTGGTATTAGCTATATCTTTACTCTTAAGGCACTATCTCATATTAGACATGTAATAAGTCTATATATCACTTCATCAAGTAAATAGAAGAGAATCGTCTTTATGTTGCGGAATCCATCCAAACATAGCAAAAATTTACCACCGAGCCTGTACTGCTGGAGACTTGCTACAACGACATTCCTGTATAATTTTGTAGTCAAAAGTTTTTGAAGCTAGGTTTCATTATAAAAGTCCACATATTGACTTACTTTTTGCATGCTATCATTGTTAATGTTTCTCCCTTTCCAAGCAGCCGACATCAAACCTGCAATAAAGTTCAAGCTTTCAAGTTCTTGTTTCTGGAGGTCCTCATAATAGAACCGGCTGTGAGTTTCTTTCTTTTCCTCTTTTATTATCCCTTCGAAATAGTTTCTGAAAGCTTTTATTACTCCTATTATCGTTTAAACATCTTATATAGAAATAGCTACCTTCATCCTTTGTATTATCACTTTCTTTTAGCTCTAAAAGACCTTGTTCGAAAAAGCTGTTGTACTCAACAGGCTGTACTTGGCTTGGAAAATCCTGTTCATGTTTAATTTTCTATTGTTATAGGGTAATAAAAACCTTTGTTCCAGTGAATCCTTTCGGTAAAATTGTGGTTTCTTCGCGAATATCGATTTCTTCCAGAGTTTTGCATAATGGAATCACATTTTGTTCATATGAAAGCGCCTGGACTTTCTCATAATCAAGGAATTTCAACAAAGCCTGTTGAATTGATCCGTTCATTTCTAGTTCATGGTTTAAGAGACTGTTATTAGTTTTCTCCTAATGAAAGAATTAGGAAAAAGGTTTCAATTTTTCTCACCAACTCCCTTTGGAATTGCTCCAAAAAGCTGTTGTATTCAAGGATCTTCCCTTGATATGCCGTTTCTTTATCCATTTTTGTGTTTTGGCTCTCAGTATACCTATAAAACCTTAATAAAAAAACCCTATTAAAATCTATTGTTGATATAAAAAACACTATCAACATATCCTTTTTAACTATAATTTACTTTTGGGTAATTTTTGTCCTATCCTCTTCACTCGCCTTCTTATTCAAAAGCAAACTCTCAGCTTCCAAACCCACAACATCGCATTCTTTAGCTTTGGACATGTATTCATTCTTAAGTTTCTCTATCTTTTCTATGTAGTTTTTATACTCTTTCTCCAATTTCTTCTCCTCTGAAGCCCAGCTCTTCACTTCACTTGACTGTTTCTTCATCATATCCTTCATCGGTTCCAACACTCCCTTCCGAACCAATAATGTGTGACTTCTCCCCAGAGAAACCCTCTCTCTTTGACCTGTAATAATCCTCTTTAAAGTTTCGTGTAAACTCCTAAAAGGTTATGGTTACTTGGAGGAGCTTGATTACCCTTCTAAGTTTAATTGTTCGAAGTTATTGATGATTCTATCCATTCCCTTAGAGTATTGGTCTTCTATATAAGCTCTTTCTTCTATTATTTTATAAAAATCCTCCATTGTCTTTCGTTTCTCATTATTGTGTTTCATTTGGAACTCGAAATATTCCTGATTTGTTGGATAATTTCTAAAGGAAAATTTACCCAGGGATTTGAAGTAGGAATGTGGAAGTGTTGCTTGGGATCCAAAGTGGTCATTTTGGAAAAATTGGAAAAGATATTTTGTTGATGAAAAAAGAAATTTAGACGTTAATAAAATCTTATTTTATAAAAAGCGTATTTAATATGAAATAGGAAGTTAGAATCAGGGGAAATTTGCGATTAAAACGGTAACAAACATTCAGTATTATAAGAAAAAATCAACTGTCAAATAACAGGATTCTACTAACAATAGAAGTCTCAACTCATTCTTCTATTTAACGGACTTTTATAAAGGGTAAAATGGAAAAAGTTTAGAATAGACTATTTCAAGCCCAATAATCAAGCATAAACGAGCATTCAACACAGGCTTAAAACAAATAGAAAACATACTTAACACATTTTATGCGGTATTTAGTAAAAAATTGAGGTATGGTAAGAAATAATATTTTCCTGAATATTCAGTTAATTCATTCGAATCTAATTTTAAAGAAAGATGACACACATGACTTAGCACCTTTTTCTCAAGTTTCTCACTTGAAGCAAGCCATTCATGTCCTTTAACAGCTTCTTGTTTGTTTTCTGGGATATATTCCTTGTTATATTTCTCCTTTATGTCGTCTTTAAGAGCGTTAGTTCCTTGTATAAGTTGCTCTATAGCCTTTCCGTAGCGTTTAATGTAATTTTTTCTGATACACAAGAACTCAAAGGAACTTTTCAGCTCCTCATAGAAATCAGAAAGGATTTTTATACCTGTTTACTAAGACAAAATCACAATAAAGAATTACCATGAACATATTTTTCAAATTTCTCACTATTTAAAACAGCTTTGATTACGTCTTGATTGTTATCTTTTAGCAGATCGTCTGTAATTTTATGGAATCTGTATAATTCGAACACGATTTGCTTCAGGACTTTCTTCATGTTTATATTGAATTCTTCACCTGATGAATACACAACCTTCACCATCCTATAGGAAATATGTTAATATAAAATTATTCATAAGAACTTACAAGGCCCATTTAGTGGTTTTTTCTTTAAGCTCCTGCATTTCTTCCAAAGTTTCTGGAATCTTCTCAACAATAATAGTCTCTGGCTCATCTTGGCTCTCATCCTGACCTTTTGAAGGGGAATTTGTCTCAATCTTAACTTCAGGCTGAAGTTGGGTTGTATTTTCAGCTTGGTCATAGTCTTGGAAATCGTCGAATTCATCTTCTTCTTCTTTATTTACTCCTTGTTTTTCGACATTTGGGCTTTCCTCCTGAGGCTTGTTTGCTATTTCTGCTTGATTAAAGTCGGCAAAACCATCGTCCTCTTCTGCTTCGTTCTTATTTTCATCAGCTTGATTGAATTCTTCGAATCCATCATCTTCTTCTCCAATTCGGCTGTTCTTTTCATCTTTTTGCTCAGCACTTTCTATTTGAGGTGGATTTATAGTTTCTGCTTGGTTAAAGTTTTCGAAATCATCATCATTTTCCTTATCTTCTTTGTTATCTTCCTCATTCTTTTCGTTGCTTTGCTCAGCAGCTTCGACTTGAGGTTGATTTGTGATTTCTGCTTGGTTAAAGTCTTCAAAACCATCATCCTCTTCACCTTCTTTTCTTTCATTCTGATTTTCATAAACTTTTTCTATAGTTTCTTCGGGTTGAATAACTTGTTCTCCTTCTAGCTGAGCTGTTGCTTCTGCTTGGTTAAAATCTTGGAATCCATCGTCCTCTTCGTTAGCTTGTTCTTTATTTTCTTCAACATTATTTTCGGTGTTTTGTTCGACATTTTCTGCTTGGTTGAATCCTTCGAAACCATCATCTTCCTTCTCTTCATTTTCATTATCCTTATTTTCATCAATATTTTGGAGATTTTCTTCAGGTTCGGCTACTTTCTCTGTTTGAAGTTGAGTTGTATCGGCTTGGTTGAATTCTTCAAATCCATCTCTCTGCTCTTTTCTTTGGTCTTCATTATCTTCGTCTTTCTTTTCATCGTTTTGCTCTGCATTTTCTACTTGAGGTTCATTGTTTATTTCCGCCTTGTTAAAGTCTTCAAAACCATCGCCTTCTTCCTCTTCTTTATTCTGAGCTTCATCATTTTTATCTTTATTCTCTTCAAACAAGTTTTCATTCTTTTCTTCTTCATTCTCTTGGTTTTCAACCTCAGGTTCTGCTTGAGACTCTTCTTTTGGATCTTCAAAAGTCTCAACATTCTCATCATTTTCCTGAACAAGAGTTTCTTGAACATTTTCAATCTCAACTTTTTCTTCTAGTTGTTCTTCAACTGGAATTTCTGTTTCTGGGTTATCGGTCATAAGATTATCCTCTTCTGTTTTCTTTATTATAGCTGCTGTTCTTCCAAGGAAACGGATATAAAAATGATTGATCTATCAAATTAGAACATTTCAAACATTATTTTTATCAAAATAAAGGGGGAAAAATAACACTTACATGTTTATTTGGTACACCTGCAGTTCTCAAGTCATCAAGAAGGACCAAACGATAGTCCTTTTTCTCCATATTATGGTAATAACTCAAAAGCTCCTCAAATTTCTCTTTAGATAAAAGCTCTTTTTCCTTATTCTTTATAATATCTCGATATTTAATCGCTTCTTCGAGTTCCTCCTCTTCTATTAATCTCGTTTTCTCCTCATTAAGAGTCTTAATCTCTTCAGCTACCTAATAGAACGTTTATTCTCTATAATAACCTTCCCTTACTTTTATTTGTCCTTGTGTCATTAAAGCTTCTTTATACTTTTGTAATGATTTTAGCTCTTTAACAAGATCTTCGATCATTTCGCTGTTCACTTTGAACTTGGACTTTGCTAGAGAATTCCTCATCAAAGAAGATTCAAACAAATTCCTCTCATATTCCTCTGTAATTTCTTCAATCCTCTTTTCTATCTCCTCTGTTAAATCTTCCCCTTTCTCTTCTACTTCCTCTGAATCATTCGTACTCACTCCAAACTCAGCCAATACTGACTCAACATCATATTTCTCCTCCTCTGTTTCATTTACCGAAGAACCTTCCATTTTCTCTTGAGTAACATCTTGCTTACTTCTCACAAAATCTCCAAACTCATCCTCAGTAAACGGATTTTTATCTTTTTCCTTTATAGGCGAATCATCCGAACTCTCCACAGCATTGAAAATCGACTCATCCTTCTGGTCAAACACATTCTCTCTCTTTCCCTTCTCAACTTCCACTTCATTAAATGACCCAAAGTCATCATTTCCATCTCCTTTTATCTCTTCTTCCTTTATTGAGCCAATATCCTTCGCTTTATGTTCCTCGTGTTGTCCTACCTGGACTTCCGCCAACGAACCAAAGTCGCTTGTTTCCTGTGGCAACATACTCGCTCCCAAATGACTTAAAGACTTGACTGGGGTTCCATCTTTTCCTTGTTTAACTTCATGTCCAGCGTCTTCGAAGTCATCAAACCCGTCCTCATCTTCATTATTCACAGGAATTGTCTCCTTTTCCTGGAGGATAATATCTTGAGTAGGTTCGACTCTAATATCTAAAGCCGGTGAAGCGTCTTCAAAGTCTCCGAAACCCTCTTCTTGGCTCTCTTCTTCAGCGTAATTAGCTGGAGTTGTCGGGTTTTCAAACGGATCAGTGAAGAGATTTGTATTTTTGGCATGGAAATCTTCTGTGGGAGTCGCTACCTCGGGATAATTGCTCTGTGACTGCTTAGGTTCTTCATATCCAGCTTCCTCAAAGTCATCAAAACCTTCTTCTTGGTTATTATCGGGTTCTTCTATGTTATTATGATCAATATGAGCGTCTAAATTTGGAGTTATATATAATGCTGTGAGAAGCTTTTTACTTGGAGTTCCTATTTCTTCGAGATGATTGTTAACTTCTTGTTGAGTAGGACCTTGCATATCACCAAATAAGTCCTCTTCTTCCTTTGTTGTGTCTTTAAGCTCTGGTGTAACAGCTGTGTTACCGTATAAACTATATAAATCGCCTATTTTATTCAACTATTATTCCCAATAATAATATGTACCAAGTCCTTTTTGTGCTTGTTGGTCAGTTTTTGCAATGTTGTCTTTATTTTCATTGAAACCAAAGTTTAATTCCAATGGAGGAAGCCCTTGTTGATCTTTTTCTTCGATTCCAAATTCTATTTTATCGATTAGTTTCATTTTTGTTAGAAATGTTCTTTTTACCTGTGAAATCAATATCATAAATTGTCACTTTCTTTTCAAAAGTGGGATTATTTACCTCTTTAACGTCTTCATTATTCTCAACCTTTGTTTCTTTTTCTTCTGTTTTTCCTCCTTCAAAGTCTCCAAAACCTTCATCGTCAAATTCCTCTTGTTTATTTTGTTCGTTATCCTCTTCTACTTTTTCCTGCTGAACTGGAGCATCATTCCATTGGAAATCATCAAAGTTATTTTCATTTTCTACCTTCTTTGGTTCTGTATATTCCTCAAAATCATCAAATCCTTCACCATCTTCTTTCTTTTCTCTTCCCTCATTCTCTTCATCAACTTTCGTTTCCTTAACTTTCTCTTCTATCTTGTTAAATCCTTCAAACCCTTGATCAAAATTATTCCACATATCATCCTTATTTTCATTCGTCTCTTTCTGTTCAGTTTCAACTCCTTTTTGATCAAAATCCATCTCAAAGAAAGCATTTTTATTATCCTGTCCTGTATTCGCATTCACATTCACATTACCAAAATCAAAGCCATCTAATCCTCCTGCATCTTTTATAGTTTCCTTCTTTGAATTTTCCTCCTGGAAATCCCCAAAATCAAATCCTTCATCTTTTTCCTGTTTACTTTCATTCCATTTAATTTCTCCACCAAATCCTCCATTTCCCCATTGATTTTCACCCTCTTTATTTTGAGATGCTGGTTCAAATTGGAACTCAGCAAAGTCATCATTTTCCTCTTTCTTATTAACCTCAATGTTCTCTAGCTTAGCTTCTTGAGCTTGCTCAAAATCATCAAACGCATCGTCACCATTATTATCATTATTATTGGGGTTATGTTGTTCTGTTTCAATCTCAACTTGATCGTATTTATTCTGCCCAATTCCGCTTTCAAAGTTCCAATCTTGTATTGGCGCTTTCTTTTCACTCTCTCCGAGTCCTGCCCCCATGCCAAAATCGAAATCATGGCTCGCTTCGTAGAAGTTTTGTGTGTCTTTTGGTTGTTGGCCAGAATCGTTCTTTTCTTCCTTAATCTCCACAAAGTCACCAAATTCTTCCTTATCATCATTTTGTACATTTTGTTCAATGTTTGTCTGAGGCGCTTCCGTCGTCTTCAATTCCTGTGCAGTCTCTGTTATACCAAATTCTAACATTAATTAATAACCTAAAGAAAATAATAACAAAGAAAATACCTGTCAAATCAATATCATAAATAGTAAGTTTCTTGCCATCCTGAGGAGGAGGGTTATTCTGTTGTGTTGTTGTCTGTTGATTTTCGACTCCGGCCTGCTCAAAGTCCTCAAAATCATCAACCGCCTGTTGAGTCTCTCCCCCAAAGTTCATTTCCCAGATATTTCCTTGCGGTTTCGTTTCTTCAAACTCTCCAAAATCATAATCTTTCTCCTGTTCATTCTCTGGCTCATGTAACATCTCTTTCTTTAGCTTCTTCTCAAGTGCCCCGAACAATATATCTTCCTTTGCAGAGGTTTTAGGTTGAATTTGTGTAGGTTTCGCTTCTTCAAAATCAGCGAAATCATCCTCTTTATTTTCTGTACCTGAATTTCCACTTGTTGGGCCAAAACCTTGTCCAAACATATTAACGTTTCCAGGGTAACCAATTCCTTGTTGATGTCCTAAATGCATTCCTTGGTAATTCATTCCCTGCATTTGCATATTCCCGGCATTCTGTTGATAAATCTGTTGATTTACTGGAACATTCTGCTGCATGTGCATTGCTTGTTGCTGTGTCTGTGTTGTCTGTGGAATCTGAGGCTGGGTTAGCTCTTTCTTCTCTACAAAATCATCAAGTATATCCCAATTTTTCTCTCCTTCTGGTTCCTTATTCTGATTGCTTGTGTTATTAGCGTCCTTAAAATCATCAAATTCATCC
>Ga0182742_1005193_pt1 | contig 11209 bp, 12 predicted proteins | sample eDN5th37CBELigMG_FD_128880 | JGI IMG/M metagenome (GOLD analysis project Ga0182742, IMG submission 128880) | Enriched Miracle-Growth compost microbial communities from Emeryville, California, USA - eDNA 5th pass 37_C BE-Lig MG (version 2)... ... | reverse complement strand
ATTAACTGTGCACAGGGAAAATTAAAGCATTCAATGTAACATGTTGGTAAGCCGTATGCCTTAGTAGGGCACGTGCGGTTTGATAAGGGGGAAGCCTCGTGAGAGGTTTCCCTACTTTATTTGTTTGCTTTTCGTAGTGGCTTTCCGCTACAATAGTATCTATAAAACCTAGTATTAGTAGGAGGTACTAATTCTCATGTTGAATATAGAACAAATTAAAGAAATCATCCCGCATCGTTACCCATTCTTGCTAGTAGATCGCATTTTAGAGCTTGAAGAAGGAAAGCGTGCAATCGGAATTAAAAATGTGACAGCAAACGAAGAGTTTTTCAACGGTCATTTTCCTGAGTTTCCTGTGATGCCAGGGGTTCTGATTGTAGAAGCTCTTGCGCAAGTTGGAGCGGTTGCGATGCTCGTTAAAGAAGAAAATAAGGGCCGTCTGGCATTTTTTGCAGGAATTGATAACTGTCGCTTTAAGCGCCAAGTGGTACCTGGTGATCAACTTCGATTAGAGGTCGAAATGACAAGAGTACGCGGCACGTTCGGAAAAGGCAAGGCAGTTGCTACGGTTGAAGGCGAACTTGTATGTGAAGTGGAAATTATGTTTGGTCTTGGAGACAAAAAGGAATAGTTTATGATTAGGCCAAATCATAGGATTTGGTCTATTTTTTTGGAGGATATATGAAAAAGATCTTGATTGTTCTACTCGTACTTATAGCGGTGAGTTATTCGTTATTTCAAGTATCGAAATCTCGAAGCTTTCAATTTTTTGGAGGCATTGTAGAAAAAGTAGAGACGGAAGAAAAAGTCGTCGCATTAACATTTGATGATGGGCCTGGGATTCATACAGATGAGATCCTGTCGATTTTAAAAAAAGAGGGGATTAAAGCAACCTTCTATCTAACAGGAAGAGAAATCGAAGAAAATATGGAAGAGGCAAAAAAGATTGTACAAGCCGGTCATGAAATAGGCAACCATACCTATTCTCACGAGCGGATGGTATTAAAATCACCAAGCTTTATTAAAAATGAAATCGAATCGACAGATGAGTGGATTCGGGCGGCTGGGTACGAAGGAGAGATTACGTTTCGACCTCCTTTTGGGAAAAAGCTATTGTTCCTTCCCTATTACCTGAATAAGCATGATCGACCAACCATTATGTGGAATAGGGAGCCAGAGACGGATCTAGAGATTGCTGCCAATTCTGAGAAAATAACGGATGATATTGTGACGAATATTGAGCATGGTTCGATTATTTTACTGCATGTTATGTACGAAAGTCGAAAAGAGAGCTTGAATTCGGTGGGGCCAACTATTGAAACTTTGAAAAAGAAAGGCTACACCTTTGTGACGGTTTCGGAGCTTTTACAGTATGAATGAAAAACGAAATGGACAGTTAATGTGATTTCTAGTTAATGGTGGATATGGTGAGGAAGTAAATGAAACGTCAACAAGCACTGCTCGTTGACGTTTTTCTTATGAGGTAGAAGTTAATTTTGGTTTGGTCATCATTTTTTCGCGAAATTCGCTTAATAGCTCTTCCCCGCTTAATCCTTTTCCAATCAGATCACTTAGCAGTAGCTCTGCGTAATTTTTCGATCTTTTTAAAAAGCCTTCAAATAAAACAGAAAGACGACCATCGATTTTTTTCACAGAAAGAACCTTAGTGGTAAAACTGGCAGGGTCATTTTCCTTTTTGGATATGACCACTTGAGCTGGTGTTTCTTTTTCCGATTCAAGAAGCTTTGTAAAAAAATCATGGTAGTTAGCACCGACATACGCTTCAATCAGCCATCTGTTTCTTTCGTCCTCTTTGTTGATAATTAGTCCGTCATGGAGAGTAATATCTAGTGCTTCACTGTCGTCAATGATTTGTAAAGAAATCAATTTGAACGTTTTCATTTTGATACCTCCCGAACAAGCTTTCCTAAATTATAACATATGCAGAGATGAAAGCGAATTCTGCTCCCTTTTGAAAAAATCCATAAAAAATAGTCAGGGAAATGCTCCTTGAATAGGATATTAGCATGAGCTAGTTAGAGGTGATTTCTTTGTATTTAGAGGGAGAAGAATTAAATGTGGTCGGAGCCAATTTATTGGCAATAGGTGCCTTTATTTCTGCCGTTGGGGAAACGGGGGCTCATCCAGTGGAAGAAATCAGTAAGAAGCTCATACGTGATGGCAACGCGGTACAAGCGGTAGGGAATACCTTGCAAGGAGTTGGCCGGTTAAAGCTGATGGATGAGCCGGAAGAAGAGAAGAATGTCCTTGGGATGGTCGGAACTTTTGTTCAGGCAAGTGGAAATACGATTAATAGTTTGGCAACCAATGTGGAAATCGAAAGTCCTTCTGAAGAGAATACCAGATTCAACTCCTTAGGAAGCACCATTCAATCGATGGGGGCTGCGTTAGAGGCAACTGGTGTTGCCCAAGTGGGAGAAGGAACGTCACCTAACTTAGAGTTGGCTGGATTAAGTCTAATTACGTTAGGAACAATCCTAGATTCAATCGGTGTACTAACTCCGGAAAAAAAGGAGAAACAAAAGCGAATCCTTCTTTTTACAGGAGGGTGGGTGGAATTTGCGGGTGCAGTCCTTATTGCCTATGCAATAAACAAATAGCTTTGTCGAAAAAAACTTTTGAAAAGGTGAAAATCGTAAATTGGAGGGGTGTTTAGAGCGCAAAATTGCATTTTTATCTAAGGAAATGATGAAAAGTTCATGGGAAATAAATAGGAAAATCGACCCATGACTATTTTACATAGGCATCCTTTTCCAATTATGATAAGAGCATCAATTGGAGAGGAGATGACAGATGATTAATCAAGTGACGTTGGTAGGGAGGTTGACGAAGGATCCAGATTTGAGAGTGACACCAGAAGTGTGAGCTATATTTAATAATGACATAAAAAATAATTAAATTTGGCACTTTTTATATTATATTTCTTGTCATTAAATTCATAAAAGGGATAGTAAAAGACATACTTAAAGAAAAGAAAGTAGTTATGAATCAAAACTAGTTTTAACAGTAGTTAAAAATTCACTCCTATAGGAGCAATAATTAACATATTAAGGTATTATTGTAATTAATTAATTAATTACAGTTATTATTAGATGCCTATAAGGAGTAATAAAATAACATGAATATTAAACTGCAAGACACATTAGATGCAGCAGAAATTAACAAGGCTATTAAGATTATAAATGGCTTAGAAGATAAAATTGTGGGTGAAATAGACTTATCACATATTAAGTTTGTTAAACCATATGGACTAATACTACTACTACAGATTTTTGATTATTTAGATGAAATTGATAAAATTTACTGGCCAAATTCATCCACAATATCATACATGGCCAGAATGGGGTTTTTTACTCAAGCTCGTAAAGTATTGACTTTAGAGAAGCAAATCCAAGAAATTAATGAACAAGTAATTAAAGATCCTAAAAACCAAACCTTAATTGATATAACTAAAATTCAAGATAATCATGATATCCGTACTACTTTAGAGGATGTTCACGAAAAAGCGTATAAGATTCTTGTAAGGGAATTAAGGTACAAAGAAAAGGATATTGATGATTTTATCGTCTTGTTATCAGAGGCGTTAAATAATATCCCAAGACACAGTAAATCCTGTGGATTTATTTGTGCTCAAAGGTATCATTACCAAAGGAGTAACCACAAGTATATATCAGTTTGTATCTCAGATATGGGTATAGGAGTTCGTAATAGTTATGTTACTAATGGCTTGATTACAGCAGTTGATGACAAAGAGGCAATAAAGTTTGCCGTTATTGATGGAAAATCAAGCAAGGTAAGGGGAGAAAAAAGAGGGGGAAATGGTTATAAAGGAATTAAAGAAATTGTGAATAAACTGAAGGGAGTCATATCTGTTAAATCCGGTAGTGTCCAAATAGATGTGGGTAAAAATCAATACTTTTTTGATGAGACAGTTCCTTATTTTCCTGGTACTCAAATTGAAATTATTTTACCGGAAAAAAACATTTGACAGATCAGTTGCAGTATAATAACATTTAACTAAGGGTTTAAACAAAAAATGTTAATGGGTGGAATCAATGAAAAGTGTCTTTGTAATAGAACTTTCTTCATTAAGTAAAAGGCTCCTTAACTCAACGATGCTTTTTTTTCGCGAAGATGGAATCCGAATTCGTGAGGCAATCCTATCAGAAGCCAGTAATTCTTCTGCAAATATTATTGCCTTAGATTTCAATGGGATTAAAGTTATAGATTTTTCTTGTTCTGATGAAATTGTAGTCACGCTACAGGAAAATAATGAATGGCTAAAGGGAAAAAAATTGTTCCTTAAAAATTTGACGTCAAGTCATAAAGAAAATATCCACTCGGCTTTGGAAATGAAGAAATTAGGGGTATGGGTAAAAGAGGAACATGAATATTCAATTATCGGGAGATTACCTAAGCACTTACTTGAATTAATTAAAATTGTAACTGAACATAAGGAAAGTACTGCTAGGGAAATTAGTGATGCGACTGGTGAGGAATTAGCTAGCATAAGTGTCAAATTAGGTAAATTATATAAAAAGGGAATGCTTCTACGGCAACAAAATAAGACGTCAGAAGGAATGGAATATATTTACCGATCAATTGTATAGCCTCGTTTTTTCGAGGTTTTTCTAATAAATAGGTTTAAACAAAAAAAGGTTAAGTGTAAAATTTAAGAATTATTATAAATTGAGGAAAATTACAAAACACGAACAATAAGATATTTTTTTAAAAAAATGTTCGTGTTTTACTTGAATATTTTAACGATTTAATTTATTATATGGTTAGAAATAGAAAAACCCACTAAAACCACTGGGTTTTAATGGGCTGATCTATTTTTATATAAATGGAAGTGTTGAACGGGCTAAAAGCACATTCTTTTGTATAAAAGACTGATGTTGGCGCATCAGCTTTCAATGATGAGTTACTCAAAAATTGATTATGATTTTATAATATCAAAAGGTATTATAAAAATGCAAGTAACTCCTTAAGGTGAATTTCCCCATATTAGTTCTGTATTTATCACCGATAATCATTGGATTTTTATATGAAATAAAAAACGAGATAGGAGGACATGGCTCTTCACACTTCTATTAATTGATTAGTAATTCAAATTAATGGAGGTATTAAAATGGAAAAGTTGAACAGAGAAGTTGTGAATATTGAAGAATACGCTAAAGTTGGGAAAAATCCCCCTACTGAAGATGCTATATATCGTTTTCGAGTAGGTAAAATCTTTGCTGAAAGCGATGAAAGGTTTATTTCCGGAGGGGATATTCTTCGAAAAGTCGGTTTAGAACCGTCTCAGCAACGATTATATCAAAAGGTACAAGGTGGACAACGTATCCCTGTTGAAAAGGATGAGCAGGTTGATTTATCTGCTCCAGGCTTAGAACGATTTGAAACAATTCCTCTTGATCCAACAGAGGGGGGAGTTAAATGTTAAGACAATTTTCCCTCCCCGAAGAAGATATTGAGTTCTTGAACACAAGTAATTATAAGTGGGAAACCATTATTGATGGAGGGAACAGGTGGGTTATAATTCATGAGTTTCCTGTTCCTAATGGATACAATGAATCTTCTGTTACTGTTGCTATTCAAATCTTAAGTGGATATCCTAACAGTCAATTAGATATGGCATACTTTTACCCTTGGCTATCACGTAAGGATGGGGTCCATATTGGACAGGCAGATCAACCAATGACGATTCAACAGCAATCGTTTCAACGTTGGTCTCGACATTATCCTTGGCAACCAGGTATTCACAGTTTAAGCACTCATATCCTATCTATTGAGGATTGGCTGAGTAGAGAATTTCGTATTAAGCCCTTCCAAGGAGTTTCTGGGCTATGATCAGTTATAAATTAAGGATGACGGGCCGCCAACACGCGGCCCTATATAATCACTTGTATCCTGGAGATGGAAAAGAGGCAATCTCTTTTGCATTGTGTGGGGTAGGTGAATATAGAGAAGGAAGCCATGTAGAATATGTTGTTACTGTTCATGAACTTTTCCCTATCGCTTATGATGATTGTTTGGTTAGAGAAAATGACCGAGTAACTTGGTCTAGTAAGGGTTTAAGTAATATACTGGATCAAGCCGAAAAAAAAGGCCTTGTTGTTCTTAAGATTCACAGTCATCCCACTGGCTATCAGGACTTTTCAAAAACAGATGATAAAGCTGATATGAATTTGTTTCCGAGGATTGCAGAATGGCTGGATTCTGATTTTCCGGGAATTAGTGCAGTAATGCTTCCTGATAAAAGTATTTTTGCTAGAGCTTACAATTCGAATGGTGAGCATACCCAGGTCGAATCTGTCCTAGTGGCTGGTGCAGATATTAAATTTTGGAAAAATCAAACCATGCTTGATGAGGTTAAAGGAAACTTTAGACATCGAACTGTTCAGGCATTTGGAAAAGGTACAACCCAAATACTTAGCCAACTTAAAATAGGAATAGTAGGAGTATCTGGAACAGGTAGTCCCGTTGTAGAGCAACTTTTCCGTTTAGGCGTAGGTAAACTTGTTCTAGTTGATAATGATGTAGTTAAAGAGATCAATTTAGGGCGTATTTTTAATAGTAGTATCAAGGATGCATTGGAGCAGAAGAAAAAAGTCGATGTCTTGGCAGATGCAATTGAAAAGTCTGGACTACCAACCAAGGTAGAAAGATATGCTAAAACGTTATTTAATGAGGATGTTATACGAAAACTCGCGCAATGTGATATTTTATTTGGCTGTATGGACTCGGTGGAAGGAAGAGATATTTTAAATAAAATTAGTATCTTTTATTCCATTCCTTATTTTGATATTGGTGTTAAACTAATAGCCGATGGAAATGGTGGAGTTGAACAAATAAGTGGTGCAGTTCATTATGTACAACCTGATGGAACTTCTTTGCTTAATAGGGGAGTATATAGCGCAGCTACCTTAACTTCCGAAGTAATGAATCGGGTCAATCCGGAACGCTATAACCAGTTAAAGAAAGAAGGATATCTCAAAGGTGTAGAGGAAGATAGACCGGCTGTTATTAGTGTTAATACACTTTTAGCGGGCTTTGCTGTAAATGAACTTCTTTGTAGATTACATGATGTTCGTCTAGATTCCAATGAAGATTTTGATTGTGTCCGTGTCAGTATTACTAACGGGGCTATTGTTTACGAAAAAGTAAGTGAGGATGTCCATCCTAGTAAATATGTTGGCCGTGGGGATATGGACCTTCTATTAAATACAACTATCTACCAATAAGGTGTTGAAGTTATGAGGAACTGGTTACGTAATGTAATACGTCGAATTCACAAATTTATTACCCAAAAAACTTATAAGGTCGAGTACTGGGAAGAGTCTCCGGATCAACTTAAGGAAAATGTACTGTATTTACTTGGGGAAAGAGAGAATTCCTGGTCGGTCATTATGCTATGTCCGTGTGGTTGTAGAAGCTCTATTCAATTGAGCTTATTGTCTATGGATAGTCCTTCTTGGAGAATAATAAAGGATAAAAATAACAAGATTTCATTGACTCCTTCAATCTGGCGCCAACGTGGATGTAAAAGCCATTTCTTCATAACCGAAAACAAAGTTAAATGGTGTGAATAATGAAATATCAAAAGTGTTTTAAAGTAATAACTACGAGTCTCAAAAAAGGGACTCGTTTTTTCCGTTTTTATAATACTATTTCCTCTTTAATCTCAATGATAAATCACCCATTCTGATCAACTCCCTAGTTATTGAGAGAGGATTCAAAAATTCATTATGTAAATTACCTCCACACCAATTTGATTAATTTTAGAAATATATTTACCTATGCTTCCTCCCATAAATCAGTTTCAACATAATAAAATGTTAAATTCACTAAGTTGAATAATGGCACACACTAATCCATAGGTTTGTCTCTCTCTTTGCAAATAAATAAAACAATTCCTAATACAGCGGATTATCCTCCATATGGTATAATATGTATAAAAATAAGAGTGATTTTTGGTCTGTATATAAGGCGGTATTTGCACGAAGCTGAGAAAACAAAAAGTAAATTGATTGACTCCATGAAAAAAGCAGCACATGGGAAATTGAATTTGATTAAGCCTTTAGGGCCGTATTAGAGGTCTAGATTTCCAAGCATGGAGCAGGCAAAGGAATATTGGAAAGTATACCCCAGTTTATTCAGAAAGTTAAAGGTATTAGGTGAATATGACAAATAAAAAGACAAATTTAATGTTATATAAAACTTCAACAAAATACATGGCAGCAGTTAATGATTCAACTGGTCAATTTCGATATTCGTTAATTAGAAAATGGGGAAAGAGTCAGAAACTATTGTTTGTTCTTTTGAATCCAAGCACAGCAACAGCTGAAGATGATGATCCGACTATTGAAAGATGTATAGATTATGCAATTAAATGGGGCTATAGTAACCTGGAAGTAGTAAATCTGTTTGCATATAGGTTAACTGACTCAAATAGATTAGTAGATGTAGAAGGAGATATTATTGGTTCCGAGAACGATAAATATTTAAAAAAGGCTTTACTCCGGGCAGACACAGTTGTCTTAGCCTGGGGAGAAAAAGGGAAGATACAAAATAGAGGCAAGCAGGTTTTACGTATAATAACAAAAATGCTAAATAATAAAGAAGTTTATTGCTTAAGAATATTAAAAGGTGGTCATCCGCAGCATCCTCTTTATGTAGATAGTATGGCTAAACCAATTGTCTATCCTATAGATAGACAAATTAATATTTTATAGGGCTCAAGTGTTTGTCCCGATTTCCTAGGAATGGAATTTTCTACAGTGTGATTTTAGGTAGACTATTTTTCAACTTCCTAACTTAACCACCATATTTTACTACAATAAATATTTATTGTTTTTTGAAAAGGGTGAGAAATTAGAACCTAATCCTTTGATTAAAAATGTTAATGCGTAAAGCGGTAACTCTAAGCATTATGTTCGATTTATTTATATCCTTGACCTTCGAAAATATTTAAGAATTCCGACTACTCGAATTCCCAGCCTCTTCAATTAGTTGGTTATGACTAAGTGGGTTCTAAGTCGAAGCTAGTTTATCAATGTCTTTAGTAAAAATAGATCTTTGTATTACAGGATCAAAGTAAAAATAATAAATGTCTCGTCTGCTGATTTTATAATATGCTTTAGCTTTAGAGATATTTTCTGTTTCATTGGTTGTTAAAATTGAATAGAAATGAGAGTAATCTAAGGAATTTGCTTTTAGTGGTGTAAATTTATTTCGTATATTAGGATTTATTAAATTAAACCTTGTAAGGTAAGCGACGAATTTATCTACTTTATACCTACTAATATTTAGCCTTATTGAAATGTCTTTTATTGAATATAGAGAATTTATTAAACCCATTACAGATTGATAACCTATGTTAATTATATCCCCATATTCTTCCCATTTTTTATTGTTTTTGTTATAGCCGAATTTTAGGCTACAGCCATAGCATAGATGTATGTTTAAATGTGTCTTGGAGCGAATAGCAGATATTTTTATAAGTTTTTTATTGGAATTATAGGAGTCACACCATGGAGACAAGCATTTTTTACAAACCTCAGGATAAATATGCTTATTGACTGAGTTTACAAATTCATTTGGCACAGATAATGATTGAAATTCCACTATATTTAATTTATTGCTGCTTAATATTTTTATAAATTGTGAAATAGATACTATAGTTTTAAATTCTTCCTTATTTTCTTTTAGAGCATTTAGAAGCTTGTATTTATAGTCTCTAGAGATAACTTGTAATTTGTTAACATCGAATGTTTTACTCCTGCTACTACATAAATAAAGTAATTTATATATAAAAAAACTTTGTTGAAAAGATGGTACAACTTTAGGGAAAGAAAGTTTGTTGAAAGATAAAATTTCATTATATATCCATATGTTATGGTTTACAGTCCATGACTCGACAAGTAATGGGAATTGTGGATCTGCTATTAAAGTTGACTTGCAATAATAGCATTTAGACATCAATAGATATTTATGTAAATATGGTTGTTCTTTGTTACATAAAGAGCACTTGGATCGTAAAGGGGTTAAGTGTTTATCACATACATCAACGCAACGAAATTGCCAAGTAATCTTATAAATAGCTTCTTCCTTCAAACAGGATACACAATATCTTCTGGAATTAATATTTAGTAAACCTGTTAATAAAGTATCACTGATTTTTATATTATTTAATTTCTCCGGTGAAATAAATTTTATCAAAAAAGGGTTAATAGTATGATTTAAAAGACAATCGAAATTCAATGAAAACAACTCAGAACATCTAAATAAATCTAGAACTCTTGATGGATTGATATCTATACTATGGCTTTTTCTAATATCAAATGCTGCGTATGTTTTATTCAATCTTCGTAGTACATCAATTATTGGCACTTTATTTAGATGACATACTCTTAACATATAGGTGGTTAAGCACTCATCTTTTTGAGGTTTAATTCTTACTGTAAAACTGTCCACGACTCTGCCTCCTTAATATTTTAATAACATAAGATTGTGCCTTTTTTGTAATAAATATCCACGGGAGCTTGAAATTTTTTTAAAAATTTGATATCCAGAACAAATTTAGTTTATACATATGGAGGATTTAATAAGTGCAAACATTTCTTATGACTACAACTACTTTTTGGATTAGAATTAATAGCCTTCAATCCTATGTAAGTTCTTTAACACCATTTGCAAACCAGGAAGACACTAAACAATTAGAGACATTTGCCAACAAATTGGGGGATGGATTTAATTTAACTAAGGACGAAAACAATGAATTACTTGAAACTCTTCAAACCTTTTATAAGCATATTGAAACAGGGGAAAAGAGTACTGATGATTACAAGGAGGAAATTAACAATAGCATTAATGAGCTAAGTGAACTAGCAATGGAAAATAAAGAGGTCGCCTTGGTTATAGACAAGGTTATTGATGATGCACTTTTTTCTTCGGCAATCAGATATAGTGATATTTTAAAGAGTAATACAATTATTAGCCTGGTAAGCTTTTTTGAATTACTTGTAGGGGACTTACTTCACACATTTTATATAAGGAAGCCAATGGCTCTATCAAGCGATGAGAAGGAATTTAGTGTCAACGATATAAAGAAATTTAATGATATAGATGACTTTTTTGAATCCCTGAGAATTAAAAAAGTGGATGGTTTTCTAAGAAATTCTAT
>Ga0182742_1005191_pt1 | contig 11210 bp, 13 predicted proteins | sample eDN5th37CBELigMG_FD_128880 | JGI IMG/M metagenome (GOLD analysis project Ga0182742, IMG submission 128880) | Enriched Miracle-Growth compost microbial communities from Emeryville, California, USA - eDNA 5th pass 37_C BE-Lig MG (version 2)... ... | reverse complement strand
GTGGCGTGCGCCGTGCTTGGGCTGGATATCAGTGCTGGGCCGACGGTCGCAGGCAACGTTCGCGGCGCTGTCGCCGTGATCGGGCAGGTCGGAGCTGAGCTCCCTCCTGGCGGGGTCCGCTCTGTTGGGTGGTTGGGCAAGGCTAGCCAGTGGTGCCCACCGGACAATTAAAGACAGATCCGTCTAGGCTCTACGAAGGCGTCCGCAAACGCGCGCGTTTGTGGCGCGCGTGGTCGGAGGTGCATCGCAAGGCTGTCACCTCGAAGTCTCGCGAGACGCGGGGGGAAGCTCGTGAGTTTGCGCGGGGGGTGGTGCGTCACATCGATCGCATCGCGCGACAACTTCAGCAAGACCGCTTCAAGTTTCTCGCGCAGAAGGGCGTCCTGATCCCGAAGAGCAGTGGACGCTATCGCCCGATCGTTGTTGCGCCCATAGCGAGCAGGATTGTTCAGCGATCCATCCTAGACACTCTGCAGGACCTTCCGGAACTGAGGCGCGAGCTGTGTGCGGGTTACAACTTTGGTGGTGTCCCTGGGGAAGATTTCGGCGTTCCCGGTGCGATCGTAAAGGTGCAATCTGAGATCACCGAGCGCCCCTTCTACATACGCACAGATGTGAAGTCATTCTTCGAGCATGTAAACAAGCCACTCGCGATCGCGCGAGTGCTTGCATTCACTGATGATAAAAAGTTCGCTGCATTCTTCGAGACCGCGGTCCAAACCGAGCTTGCGGACGCCGCTCGTTATGGCGACCACGTCAAGTTGTTCCCGCTGTCCGACGAAGGCGTCGCTCAAGGCTCGTGTCTTTCCCCGCTCCTGTGCAACCTTCTATTGAAAGATTTGGACAAGCAACTGAACGACCGCAGTGTCGTCGCCATTCGTTACATAGATGACGTGTTGATCTTGGGGAGGTCCGCGAAGTCGGTTTTCAAGGCGTTCTCCGCAGCGCAAGAGACGCTGTGGAGTATGGGGCTGTCGTGCTACGACCCACGACTCATGGAAGACAAAGGCAAGGCGGAGTTCGGGAATGCAAGCGATGGGCTTACATTCCTGGGGTGTGAGCTGATCGGCCGGGAGGTCAGGCCAAGCAAAGCGAATCGGCATCAGCTTCTGCAATCCGTCGAGGCAACTTTCGAGGACTCATTGCGTCTTTTAGCAGAGCCGACCAAGGCGATAGGGGCCCGGGCCAGCTATGCGGAGGCAATTACTTTCGTAAGCAAGATCGTCCAAGGATGGGCGAATACTTTCGCGTTCTGTACCGACGATCGTGTAATGGGCAGTCTAGATGCGGAAATTAACAGGCTTGTGGATGAGTTCACAAACCGTGCATGGCGCCGTCTCCGAGGCGCTTCCGCGCTAAACCGTCGCCGCGGGCTTGGCGTGTTTGCCATCGCGGATCGAGTGCAACCGGTCTCTGCCAGCCTTGTGAAGTCTCTCAGAGTGACGTCCACGCGTTGAGAGGTTGAGGTGGGTTTCTTCCTCCGCCGAGCGCTCGCACGTCGCAATTCTCATCGGGCCTAAGTAGCTAGAGCGCCTCAGCACCTCCAATCTCACTCGAGCCTAGCTTTGTTGTTCGTGGTTTCCGTTGTAAGGAGGCGGCGAGTTTCGGAATGACCTTCCCGAAACTCGCCTGTCCCTCGACTCGTCGGGCGTGTTCTGATGGGTGCGCCATCTTGCGCGAAGGAGTCACGCACACCCACCTGAAACCGTTCGAGTCGATCTACATCCCAGGCGGCGCCCGCCAGTGTTTTCGCCACCGACGAGCGCCTAACCACACAACACCCCATGGAGGTGTCACATGGCTGCCGAAGAGTCTAGCCAAGGGGACGCGCTCGGTCCCGATTTTTCTGAACCCACCGACGGCGGACCGCCCGCCGAGCCCGAGACGATCGACCTGCGCGCAGTGCTGGGCGAGTTCATGATCGCCCTGTGCGTCGTCGAAATGGTCTATCGGACCCTCTGGGACATGATGGACAGCAGGTCCGAGGAGATCGGATCGTGTGCCGTCGCACTCCGACACGGCTTCGAGATGCTCGACGTCGTGTACAACCGTTTCGATCAAGGGCTTCTCGACTACATCGGACCGGACGACGATCCGGATGACGACCTCGACGATGATGATCATGATGATGACGAGGCGGGACCTGACGATGACGGCGATCGTGCCGGTCATCGGGGCGATCAGCATCGTCGGCATGGTCAGGGACGGGTATCGCGTCGGGGTGCGGCCGGCGGCAGTCGGTTGGTGGCCGTGTCATGAACCGGCGCAAGCGCAAACGATTGGCACTTCATCCGGGCTACGATGACGCCGTCTCCACTTAAGCCCTGCGGCTGATCGACGTGCGTTCGGTCCTCGGTTGCGTGAAATCCTTTCTCCTCGACGGCGATGAGGAAGAGATCGACGTAACGGGTGCGGTGAGCGTCGCGCACGAGATGATAGGTGCAGTCATCGCTTCACTTGACTCGGTAGCTCTGCGCGCTGCCGCGGAGAAGTGGGTGGCCGACAGCGAGAATCGATAGCGACCGATTCAGCCTTGCGAGACCTGCGCAACGCAGGTCTCGCGCTCCTTCCGGCACGAGATCCTCGGTCAGCCCTTGGATCGAGCGAACGCAAGCAGCGGACCGAAGTCGCGCTTGTCGGCCGCAACGAGTGCATCGATATACGCTTTTCGATTCTCATCAGCGCTGCGCAGCGAACTGCTGCCCCAAGGGATGGGCTCGGCCTTGAAATGCCGAATCATCGCGACATGCGCGAGCATGCGTGCATGTCGGCCGTTGCCGTTCGGGAACGGGTGGATCGTCACCACGCGATAGTGGAGTCGGATCGCGATTTCATCGGGTGGGTAGGCGCCATAGTCGAGCCAACCACGAACCTCATCGTAGAGCTGCCGTAGATCGGTGCGGATCCTATGGGGCGACACACCGATGTTCGTGTCGCGCTGTCGGAATTCGCCAGCCCACTTCCATACGTCCCCGAACATCTCCGCATGCAGACGTTGGAGGTAGTCGTCGCTCAGCATGTCCTGAAGCGTGGTAACGCGAGAGCGAAGCGCCCATTCCTGGCCGCGAATGATGTTCGCGGCTTCAGCCTCGTTGAGCTCTCCCTGTGTCGTGATGCTTTCGACGATGAGTCCGCGAATGTCCTCTTCGCTGAGCGGCGTTGCTCCGGGGGCGTGCGCGTCAGTCAGCGCCATAGATCGCGTGGGCGTCGCTCGATTTCGCGAGCGAGTTCTTCGATTCGTTCGCGCAGCTCTTTGTCGCTGAGGCCCTGAGATTCGAGCTTCATCGAGTGAGCCACGGGGGCGACGCGCTCGGCGGCGACTTCGCGTGCGCGTGCCGCGATCGAGTCACGCAGGTTCTTTCTCGGCACGATGGCATACACGAGCTCAGCGTCGAGTGCCGCTGCGACTCGCCGAAGCGAGGCGAGGGTGATCGACTCGTTCTTCTCGTTTTCCTCGAGCTGTACGATGCTCTGCTGAGCAAGTTCGAGCCGACGACCCAGCGCGCCGGTCGACATCCCGAGTGCGCGGCGTACGGCGCGGATCCACCCGCCGGCGGGCTTCGCGTTTCGTATGTCCGCAGCGGCTTCTCGTAAACCGGGGAGTTTGCGATCGAGCTGGGCGGCGGAAAGCAGATGGGTCGGAGCGGCACTCATGCCCAGAAGATTACCGTCTATAGACGGTAGACGTCCATAAGAATACCGTTCATAGACGGTAATCTTGGAGTGATCTCACCGTCTAAAGACGGTATTCGTGAAGCCAGCCTCACGCCCCGCCGGGAAGCTCTGGTTCAAGTCTGCGGACCGCGGCGAGCTTCGGGAGAAGGATGCTGATCGTCAGAAGTGCTTCTTTTCGCCTCAAATGACGCAGCGTCTTGCCCGGAAGGGGGCGTGCGAGCTCCAGCTCGGTCGCGAACTCCGTAGCAAGTTCCTGCAAATCGGCAATGGACCGGTCGATGAGGTCAGTAGGGTCGGACATGGCGTCACCTCGGGCGAGGTGTATGTTCATACAGTAACCGTACTTTCGCAAGCTCGACGGTCAATTTAGAGGTCGTGCTTGCCGCCGGGTTAGGTAGCTCCCTCAGGTCACGTATCGGCCGCGAGGCGCGGCGCGCCGTCGCGCAGATGAAATTTTCTCCTGCTGCTACTGCGCAGCCATTCGAAGCTGCTCGCCGACGATCATCTGCAGCCCCCGAACATCGCAGCGACGTAGCGCTGCCGCCGCCGCAGATCGAGCAGCGTCCAGGAGCTCGCCCCAGTAAGCCGGTTGATCATGCCAGCGCGGCAGAACGTGTCTGAAGCGTCGCTCGGCAATGCTGTCGATATCCGATAGCTGAAGGCCCGCGATGACTTTCGTGACTTCACGGTGCATGCCGAGCAATACGGTAGCCGTGGTCGGATCCTCCTGGATCGCATGCCACGCCAGCATCAGAGTCGCGCGTGCCAATGGAACCGCAGTCCTGCGAGGGAATCCTGCGTACGCAACCAGTGGTCGGCGTCGGCGCGTCGGAGCGAGGTTTACGCCGCGCCACCAGTCGCCGTCGTGAAAAGCAATGTCGACGAGGAGGATGTTTCGCGCCGCCGCTCGCCGTCGAATTTCAGGATCGGATGTGCGCAGGCTTTCCCGCAAATGCCTCACGAGCGGCAGAGCCGATGCCTGTTCGCTGCGCGCGGCATTCACGAGCAGCTCGATACACCGCTCATTCACTTCGTGAAGGGATTTGTACGGAAACACCCGAGCTTCGGGTGCCGATGCCGAGGCGGGCAAGTCTGTTTTCCTGCGCATGGTCCCTCCGCGCGACAGTTGTATTGGAATTTACAACCATGCTAAAAGCCCTTACAAGAGCTTGGAAGCAGGGGTGCCACATGCGTAGCGCCTACCCATTCATCGGGTCGATACGATGAGCGGATCGCCGAAAGAGGCCGTTAGGAATGCGGTCCTTCGCCTGTTGATGCCACTCGCCCGGGTGATGCTTCGGGCGGGTATCGGCGTCGGCGAGTTCACGTCGCTCGCCAAGATTGCGTACGTGCGCGCGTCGGTCGCTCAGGGCAGGGAGGCTCATGGAGAGCACGCGCGTCCCAATGTCTCCCGAATCTCGGTCGAGACTGGCCTCACTCGCGTCGATGTCGATGCAATCCTCGCCAGCGATGGCGAGGTGCCCGCTGCGGGCGAGCGCGGCTGGCAGCGTGCGGAGCGCGTCCTTTCGGGCTGGTGGAATGACGCCGAATTCCAGACCGAAGACGGACTTCCCGCGGTTCTGCCGTTAAAGGGAGCCCGAAAGTCATTCGTCGCGCTGTGTGATCGCTACAGCGGCGAGCAGAACTCCAGCGGCCGGATTCTAGAATCGCTACTGCGTGTGCGCGCCGTGAAGAAGCGTGAGGACGGTCGCGTGCAGGCCTTGAGCCGTACGTACGCGACTGTGCGCTGGAACCCCGAAGGCATCGAAGCGCTCGGTGTTCACCTTTCCGAGCACTGCGCCACACTGGCGCACAATCTCGAACATCCCTCGCGACCCCGGCTCTTGCGCCGGGTCGTCAATGCACGACTGAATCCCCGATTCGCGCCGATGCTGATTCGCGATATGGAGCAGCAGGCGACCTCTTTTGCCAATTCCGTCGACGATGCGCTGAACGATCGCCAGTACACGGTGACGGACAAGGACCGCGAGACTCAGCCGATGCAGCTCGGGCTCGCAGTCTACGTGTTCGAGGAGTCTCCAGAAGCTGAAGAATCTGGAGAGCATATTCCGCCGCGCGATGATCCTTCATCGAGACGCGTCCGGCGCACGCGAGCGAAGGGTTCAGCACGGGGTTAGGAGAGTCGAGGATGTCGCCGGGATCGCGCACACCCAGGAGGGCGGCACTGCCAGTGCCAGAGTCGTTGCCGTGCATACGCTGCACGGAGGAGGTGAGAAGCAAGCCAGCGCTTGTCCCGATCTCGCGCACGACTCTCGTGACGAGGCGTCCTCGGTGAAGCGCCGGGCTACACGGCCAGTCGTCGCTCGATCCCGAACGTCATCGGGTGGCGTCGGCGATGCGCGTGAATATCTCGAGCGCATCGGTCGCATCCTGGTCCATAGCGGTCATTCGCCGAAGAACCTCCTGCGTGAATTCGAAGAGGTTTGTCGTCAGCTCAAGGAACCCGCGGAAAGTTGGGACGCCGCTCGGCTCAACTACGTCTCCGACCTGCCGCACGTCATCACATCTTGGCATTCGGATGCTCAATACCTCGACTCGCAGGGCGCCCCCATCCCGCTTCCGCTCTCCGGGCCGGGACCGAATTTGCGCTCACTGATTCGGCGGGTCCTGCCCTCGGCGAACGTCGAAGAGGTCATCCGCTCGCTGATCGATCTCAAGGGCATTCGCCGTCGTGGCAGATTCTATACGCCCACCGATCAGTATCTGACCTACAACCACCAGCGACTCAGTGCGCTGGCGCATGGCCTGACAGCGCTCCTCGGAATGCTCCGCACCGTCGAGCACAATCTTGCGAGTTCGCGCGATCGCACGCTCTTCGAGCGTGCCGCGATCAATCCGAGTTTCCCCGCTGTGGAGCTGGCCGCGTTCCACCGTCGCTTCAAGGCTCTCGCCGGCGATTTTCTCTGGACGATCGATGGCGACATGCGGCGGAGAGAGAAGAAGCACTCGGGAGGGCGCCGCTCGCGACTAGGCATCGGCATCTTCGCATTCGAGGAGCCCCAATCGCCCAGCACGAAGCGGCGCGGGAAGCATTCTCCCCCTCGGCGAGCGAACGCGAGGCGCGGCTGATGCCAAACACGCGCAAACGAACTGCGGTTCGATCCACGGGTGTTGGCGGCCTGCCGCTCGATGCCACTGCGCTCGAGGCCGTTGATCGTTTCGTACGCATTCTAGCGCGCTGCGGCTGCAGTGCCTCCGACATACTCAAGGCGTTCAGCGACGCCTGCGCGCGGCTTCCGAAAAGGAAACCGGCCGCACCGAGCAAAGCGCAGCGCGAGCTCAGCAACGCCTCTCACATACTGACCGTCTGGTTCTCCGACGCTGCATATCTCGATCGCAAGGGCAATCCCATCTCGTTGCCCCTGCGAGGAGCCGCGCCGTCGCTCGAAGCGCTGGTGAAGCGTGTCGATCCCACGCTCGACGTCAACGACTTGGTGCGGTACTTGAATCGGACCAAGGCACTTAAACGCGACCAGGGTCGATATGCGCCCCAACGCCGGATCCTCTCATTGCGAGGCGCGCAGGGTCCGGAGGTGTTTCGCAACCTCCGAAGCCTCGTCGGCCTTCTGCGCACGCTCGAACACAACATGCAGCCCAAGCGGGTGACGCGGAGCTGGTTCGAGTATTGGGCCGAGAACCCGGCATTCCCCGTGAGTGCCCGAGCCGCGTTCGACACGCGACTCGATGATCTCGGGATGAAGTTTCTGCAACGGATCGATACAGACATGCATCGGCGCGAACTGGAACGCGCGCCTGGCGAGCGCACCGTCCGCATGGGCGTCGGGGTCTATCGCTTCGAGGATGCTGACCCAACGGGGCCTGCGCCGGCACCGAAGAGAGGGCGCCGCAGTCGGCGCACTGGGCGAAGAAACGAGCGACGATCGGGCTGACGTCGAAGCTGACATGCGAGTATCAGAAGATCGATACATGCGCGACCTGCGACGCATTCACCTCGCACAGCGCATGATCCGCCACGAGGTGCGCACCACCACCATCTGTGCGTGGACGGGCTTCAATGAAGAGCGCATCCGGAACCTCGCCAAATCCTACGAATCGACATCCCAGCCGGCCCATCGACATCGCGGTCCATCCCCGAAGCGGGTCGATGTCTTTCTCCGCTACAACATCCTGCGTACCGAAGCCGCGTGTCTCGGTGGTCTCGCCCGTTCGTTCGAGGTGTTACCGCCCGCGCCCGTGAAAGACGCGGCGCGCGTTCTCCCGGGCTTTGTGTTGGGCGAGGTGCTCTGTCACACCTTCGAGGTCTACCGCGCGGTCGTGCCAGAAGCCCGACTGACAATGGAGCATTTCATCCTGCTCGTCGTCGCGCTCGCCGAGCGACAGGAAATCGAACTCGATCATTGTGCGCACTGTGCAGGGGTCATCATTGTCGAGGTGGGGAGCCGGGAACGGCGGATCTGCTTCGCATGCCGGGAAGCGGAAGGCGTCAATGCGAGCGCGCATTCCGAGGACGAGGACACAGAACGCGCGTCGTCTGAAGGTGTCCAGCAGCCGCTTTTCTGACGGCGGAAGGGTGGCTGTGTCCGGACTCCACCCAGAGCGGGACGTTAACCTAGTGACAATTTCGGGTTGCTGGCACCTTTCAATAAGGCGTGATGTGGGGCGAACGTCGCTTACCCCAACTTGCGCTTTCGCTCTCCCGCTCGCTGAGGTATGTTTCGCCTCAGGTGTTCCTGACACCCGCCGCACGCGCCGTCGGTAACGACGGCATGGCAAACCCCAGGGTCCGATACTGAATCTGAACTCGTTCCATCTCACCCATGGGCGAATTCCGCATTGCGTGCGCCGGAAATATAGATCGCCCGCCTGGAGTGATATATGGACGAGAAATCCCTAAAAAAGCACGCATACCTGCTGCACGATCAGTTGAAGTCGCGCCTCGGTGGCGCCTTCAAGCTCAATCATGCGCTGAACCTCATCGCAGCCCTGCCGGGCCTTCGCGATTGGGCGGAAGCTGTTAAACGTCTACCCAATATCGATGTCCCACTTGATCTGGCCGCGACGGAGCGACTTTGCAAGCGCTTGGAGGAGCACTACGACGTGCGGCTTGACCCCGAGCATCTCTTACAGCAGTTCACGGATGATCCTTACGCGGTAACACACCCCACGCGCTACACCGTTGGAGCACCGAAGCAGTGGATCTGCGATGTGTGTGGCGAGGAAATCGAAACCGCCGAACGGGGGTACGTGATTTGGAAGAACGAAATCGGCAAGCCCTATCACAGCTGGAAGATCGTTCATCGAGGACAGTGCGACCTCGACGACCACGACTGTTCGACCGCACTTGTGGATTTCTTAGGAGTGGAAGGTTTGAACCTTGCACTGTCGTACCTGGACCCTGGGCCCTTCGCCATGGGTACAAGTGAGCCGAGATCCAGCATCCCAAACCTCAAAGAGTTCGTGGACTTCATTCGACGGATACAGATACCGCACTACGATCCCGCTAGGGTGCGCTTCAATAACCCAAGGGTTATCGAAGACTTCGCTGGCCGCGAGGTTTCTGCCTTCAACCCGGAAACGTGCAAATTGATCGCTAACGATCCGGATTACGGCAACTAAGCGATCTCTCGCTGCTTGGGGCGCAGCACCTCTTGCCGCTGCGCTCCTTTCCTCATCCCTCCACGCTCTTAGCTACACACAGGAGCTCTCAAGTCACCATGCCTGGCTATTTCGGCACAGGAACATTCGCCGAGTTAGAACAAGCCCTGATCGAGGCCGCGAAGTGGCTCGCGTCGCGCGGCGCGAACACGAGCAGCAGTCGCATCGGTAACTATCTGCGCGCAATTCGGGCGCTTGTAGTGGCACACGAGACAAAGCAGTTCGATGTATTGGGCATCGAGCATGCGAATGCGCTTTACGAGGCACACGATCTCATCTCAATCTACAGAGCGTTTAGTAAGGGGCCGCACGCTGATCTCGTCGCCGACCGTATACTGAAAGCGTGCAGCGGACCGGTCTCGTACACCGATGAGAATCCCAAAGGTGCGTCGAACACGGCCCGCAATTTCGCGTTCGAACTGCTCGTCGCGGAGCGACTGATTATCGGCGGCGCGTCGCCGCACTTTCCAGCCCACGCCGATGTTGGTCTTGCGATTTCTTCCACCGAGCTTGCAATTCAGTGCAAGCGGTTGTTTGCCTCGACCGACTCCCGCTCCGCACAGCGAAACTTCAAAGACGCGGAAGATGGTTTGATGGACGCAAAGGAATCCGGCGGGAAGGGAATTGTCGCGATCGACATCACTCGCGCCGTCAATCCCGGGTTCATTATCCCGACGGCGGGTCGTCCGGAAGACGTGCGACCTTGGTTGCTCAAAGTGTTGCAAGGCTTCATCAACGAGAATAGACGATTGTGGAATCGGCACAAGCCAGGAACGATCGCGCTCCTGACGCGTGTGACGGCGCTCATTCAAACGGACGATGCGATGTTCACTCACGCGCAGCAGTACTCGCTCACGCCGCTCCAGAATATTTCAGAGAGCGAGGACGCGATGGTGAACGAGTTGTCCGCCGTTCTAGCGGCAGCGGCAAGAGCGGATGCGCAGAGGCCGAACGCAGTGACGAACGTATTCAAGGAGTAGCTTATGAGAATTAACCAGCATGAAGCGCAGCAAGCCGGGTAGACCTGTCACATCCTCTGTTTACCAAAGCTGTCGCGATGCAGTCGCGTTGGAGAGCACCCTCTAGCAACCTCGTGTGCCTGCGGACGGGCCCAATCGCAGTTGGATGACCGCTTCTAGCCGATTCCGGACGCTACAGTCGATCGCGCTCCTTGTCGGAGAGACAAGTTGAGAGCCGGCGGTCACGTTCGCGGGGCGTGAACTCGGAGAGTTCCAGAGGCGGCTCGGCACGCGGCGCGGCCTTGGTCAATTCCGTGAGGCGGAAGGGCTGGAAGAGAGCAGTCGAATGAGGCACTCGTAGAGAACTAGCACGCCGAACGCGCCGAGCCCGACGGCAAGCACGCCGAAGAAGGGAAAAGGGCGGGTGCTCGCGAATTCGAAGAAGAACGCCGTCAGCGTCACGATCAGCGCGAACGCGCTCAGCACGACGCGCACTACGGGCTCGAGAATCAGGAGCACGCCGAGCAGCGGCAACCGAACCGCCTGCCACGCACACCACAGCAGCGCGAGCGCCAGCCGCTCGCCGGTGTTGCGAGGCCGATCATGCGAAGAGCTATCCACGTCACTCCTAACGTCCAGGCGCGGTGCAGGATATAGCCTGCGACTCGTCCGGCTTCGCCATTCCCCGCGCACAGACAAGTCGTTGAATCGTCGGTCATTGAGTCCCGGAAAGGAAGGCGAGTTTCGGGACGGTCGTTCCGAAACTCACTCTTGAGTTTCTGGGGTGTTTTCCGGGGAATCTTCCCGATTCGCCGCAAAGTAATGCCTCAAACACACCGGATACTTTGATCGCTATCAAGCAGATGGCGCTATTAAATCAATCCCCGCCCGAACACGGACATTCGCAAGGGGACCATCGTGACCGACCTCGCCCGCACG
>Ga0182742_1005189_pt1 | contig 11221 bp, 12 predicted proteins | sample eDN5th37CBELigMG_FD_128880 | JGI IMG/M metagenome (GOLD analysis project Ga0182742, IMG submission 128880) | Enriched Miracle-Growth compost microbial communities from Emeryville, California, USA - eDNA 5th pass 37_C BE-Lig MG (version 2)... ... | reverse complement strand
TTAAATAAAGACGGGTAGATTAATGGTATTGAAACCAGACAAACCATCCCTTTTCTTTACTTTTGGCTAAAAATATTTGACCTTGGGCTAAGTCAGCTCCAGGTGCTTTTGGGAAATCTAAACGTACAAGCCATGATTTTTCAGCAATTTCTTTCCCGCAAAAAGTCTTTGCCATTCCAAAATAGTCCTCTTCTTCTTTATTGCCAGCTGTTTCAGGAAAAGGTTTGGCAGTTACTACGTTCCATTTAGTATAGATGTCAGGATAATCATCTATTCCAGTACCATAAACTTGTGGTATTAAAGTATTTAATGCCTCAATTACCTCTTTTTTATCTTTGATAGATGTTTGCTCCAATTCACTTAACACAGGACATTCTTTAGGTTGTGCGAACGCTTGAATTGAACCAAAAAATAGAATTAAAATGAAAGAAATCAATATAGTTAGCCTTTTCATGCAGCTATTCACCTCAAAACTATCTTTCCCCACCTTTTAGAAAAACTTTAATCTCCAGTGTGAAATCTGGGTCAAGCGTCACTTATTTGACTTTCTCAGCTAACTCCTAAATAATTCCCTCTGGACCACGAACATAGCATAATTTATAACTTTCTTCATATTGCTGAATTTCACTAAAGATTTCCGCACCCTTCTTTTTCAATTTGGCAACAACAGCTTCAATATCTTCTACAGTAAATGCAATATGTCGGATACCCAATGTATTTGCATAGGATTGCTGAATACCTTTTTCATCTAACGGTGTATGAAATTTGATTAGCTCTATCCATGTCTGACCATATGAAGTTCCCATTCCTGCACACACTACTTTAACGTCATTAAGCCCAACTGCATATCCCATCAAATCTCCTTCCATTTCCCATTCCCCTTTAACCTCAAGTCCAAAATCGAGAAAAAACTCTTTAGCGGCAGGGAGATCATTTACAATTACACCCACATGATCTATTCTCTGGATCTTCAAATTTAACACTTCCTATGTTCCTGTTATTTTCTTTTAATCGCAACTTCCTTCTTCTGTTAGACGGTCGCCAATTATTTTTAAAAAAGCGCCTTTAACTATTTTTTTCATTTATTTTACCGCTTCCCTACCCCAGCCAATCATTCACATAGGCGACTAAACCAAGAACCGCCCCAATAGCAGCCCCGAAAAACACAAACCATCCTGTTTGAACTTTCTTTATTTTGGACATCTTTTTATCCCCTCGTGATTTAATGTTCTTTCATTATTAACGAATTATTATAGAAAAAGTTTCACGGTCTTATTGTAAAGGAAATTGTAATGCTATTTAGGCGGAGGTTTTCCAGCTAATGTATAATAGGGAGGATTGAGAAGCACATATAGACGGAGACTTTCCGATTAAATGCCGTAAATTACATAAAATCCAAGGATTGGGAAAAGTTAAACCGAAAAACCTCCCTTATCTTGAAGGAAATAAGGGTTTTTCCTAATTTAGACGGGATTTTGCCGTTTTTATTAAACAGAGTGAAATCAATATTTAGTTATAACAGAAAATACCATTCGCAAGTCAAAAAAACCAAACAAGGTGAAAAAATGGGACATGGTTCTGCACCGTGCCCCTTTGAATTCCTATACAAATATTTGAATTTAGTACCTTTCACCTTTATCCTTGGATGCTTTCGTAAACTATTCAACAACAATCGGCTCAATACCTGTTTCACTTGTGATTTCAAGATCCTTTGGAACCTTCAAATAGATAACCGGTGCATCATGTTTAATCAGGCTAAACATCTTGGCACCGCCCAAAAACTGTGTAATCGTAAATTCATTTTTTAAAAGGGATACATTAATTGTCTGATGTTCCTCATTATGGATGGTAATGCTTCCATCTATATCAGAAACTGTGAATCTTGGAGGCTGTATTTTTTCCGTAAAATCAACCCCATTTATAAATAAGCCAGTCACAAAAGCATAGGCTTCAATCCGTTGATCAGCAGTTTTAGTTTTCTCAATATAGATCAATGGGGTTTCTATACCTGTGAAGTTTATTTTCAAAGATGGCTGATGAAATTCAAAACTGCTGTGTTTCAGCAGGCCCCGATTACTTATTTCGTCAATTTTCCCTTTACTAATCTTGGCATAAAAGTCTTGTTTTACCTTTTCCGATTCATCCTCCGAAATCTGTAGTATCTGCTTCCCTTTAACATCTATAACGAATGGGCTGGCAATCATCGATACTACTAATACACCCGTATACACCAGTAATAGCCAATGGGTGATCTTTATAGTGACAAATTTCCTGCTCACTCTAATATATAAGGAAAGAATGGCAATAAAAATGACGGTTACTCCAATTATCGTCAGTGTTGAAATCATTTTCTAACCTCCATTCGATTAATGATCACGATGGAAGCAGCAAAGAGAATAATGGACGAAACTAATGCTTTCAGTGTGAAAATCAGTGGAGATGATTCCATAAAATAAAACTCCAGTATATTCATCACCATTGGATTTCTCTGCATCGTCGCATCGATGAAAACAGACCCAATCACCAAAACAGGAATAATCAGCACAGACGCCTTGTTTACCTGAACAAGAGTACCGATCAGATATCCAAATGAACTGACAAAGAATATATATAGAATCGAAATGAACATACCCAGAATAAACTCCTTGCCTATTGCAGGAGAACCGTACAACTCCTGATTAAAAAAGGAATACGCGATTAAAATAATCAAATGTCTAGCCAGCATGGCCAGAATACCGCCAACAACACTTATTGTCAGCAGGAAAAACAAATTGGAAAGCCCGCTGGTGATCCGATTCGTCACAAACGTAAAGTCATGAAAACGGAAGGGCTTCGTTGTAATCGTAATCGCAGTTGTTAATCCCCAAATCATGGTAAAAGCAATCACAATATCTGCTGAATAATTTTTAACATCAACCGACAATGCCTCCGAATATATCCCTGAAGAACCGCTCCCCCATAAAGACATAAGGATAGCCAGAAGCTGAATGCCCACAAGAGAGCTATAGGCATCAATATTTGCCCTAAGCTTAAAGAAATATTGCTTCTTGACAATTTCTGCAGGATTAACGCTGGGCAAAGACATGATCGATTCCCTCCTTTGCCTTAGCTGATGAAGTTAAATAAACACAAAGGTCACTTGGCTGGACCGATGAAATCTCTATTCCCTTTGCTTTTGCCTGCATGAGCTCATCCTGCACGAAGTCATTCTTCATAACCGCATAGACTGAATTTGTTCCAAGATTATTTTTAAAAATAAGCTCACGTTCCTTTGCCAATGCAAGAACCAAATCCGCAGGTCCCTTTAGTGCAATGGCCCATTCTTTAAAGTCTTCCATTGGCATATGAAGCTTCACCCGTCCATCATTCAGCAGGAGGATATCCTCTAATAAGTCCTCTATTTCTTCTAGATGATGACTGGAAAGAATAATGGTTCTTGGGTATGCAAGATAATCCTTTAAGAGCGCGCGGTAAAAATCTTTTCGGACGGCCGTATCCATTCCCGTCGTTGGCTCATCAAAAATCGTTAACGGTGCACGCGAAGCAATTCCAACAAGGGCATTGAAAGTACTTTTCTTTCCTTTGGACAAACGCTTGTGATAGTTTTTTGGGTCAAATGAAAAGTAATCAAAAAGACCCTGTGCTAAGTCCATATCCCAATTTGGATAAAATTTACTTGAGACCTCAAGTAATTCATAGAGCTGCATTGCAGGAGGAAAACTCATTTGGTCATCAACAAAGATCGTATTCGCCGAAACATTTAGACTATTAAAAGGCCGCTGCGAAAAAACCTTCAGCTCACCAGATGTTTCTTTAATGAAACCGGCAATCATTTTTAACAAAGTTGTTTTGCCTGCGCCATTTCTGCCAATAAGTCCAGTAATCTTCATTTCTTCCAGTGAAAAAGAAAGTTGCTTTAAAACAGGCTTTCTGAAGTAACGCTTTGTCAGGTCTTGGCATTCAACCGTTTTCATTGGTCTCCCTCCCAAATTTCAATTTCCTTAATCATTCCTACTAGTTCCTCTTTGCTGATCTGCAGTCGCTTTGCCTCCAGTACAACATCCTCAATTAATCCCTTCAGGGTTTGGTTTTTCCTCTTATTAATTATTTTTTCTTTGGCATTTGCAGTAACAAACATTCCCAGCCCCCTCTTTTTATAGAGAATATTTTCATCTGCAAGCAAATTCAGCCCCTTTGCCGCAGTAGCTGGGTTAATGGTGTACATTTCAGCTAATTGATATTGCGAATATACTTTTTCATCTGCTTTGAAATGCCCATTCATAATTTCCGTTTCCAGCCATTCAGCTATCTGAATATAAATTGGCTTCGTACCATCTGTATTAAAAATTATCGCCACCACCTACAATAGTACATTACTGTTGTAATGTACTATATAATAATTAATGAATATTTGCAACCAAAAAAATAATGCCCCCTAGCCCATTTGTTAATGGCAGGAGGCTTTATTAGATGAAGATGGATTCGCTTCATTAAAATCCAAAAAATGAAGGGGAAGCCTGAAAACTAACGGCTTCCCCCTTTTTATGCGTATCATTTATGACTCGCCTTTGCTAACCATTACTCGCTCCTTGCCCATCAGAATAACAACAACCGCTGATACTAAAATGGGGACTAAGGCGATGAAAAATGTATAAGTTATAGAGTCCGAAAGCGAATGGATGATTTTATCTAAAATAAAACTAGGAATCTTCGCACGTTCACTTGCCTCGAAAATTTGCCGTGAATCCCCAATACTGCCAAACGCTTGAGCACCACTCATTCCAGCAAAAGCATCCGTTAATTTATGTGTAAATACATTGCTTTGAATAGTGCCGAAAACGGTGACTCCAATCGTCATGCCGAACGAACGCAAAAAAGAGTTTGTTGAATTAGCTGTTCCTCGAAAATGCGGTTCAAGATTATGAACTGAGGCTGTCGGCAGAAGTGAAAATGAAAAGCCCATCCCAAAACCAACTATTATCATGTACATAGTCATGATTCCCCTAGATGTTTCAGGTGTTAATGTGCCAAGGAAATACATGCCGATAAAATAGGAAATAACTGAGATAATCATTAAATTGCGAAAGCTCGTTTTCGTTTGAAATATCCCTCCAATTGCACTTCCAGCCACAGAACCAAGCATCATTGGCATAAGAATAAGACCCGCATTTGCAGCTGACCCACCGTAAACCGCTTGAACAAAGATGGGGATAAAAACTGTTAAAATAATAAATGTTCCACCGTATAAAAAGGCCAGAATTTGCGAAGTGGCGAACAGCCGTCTTCTAAATAGCCAAAAAGGTAAAATGGGTTCCTTTGCCTTTAGCTCAAAGAGGATAAAAGCAATAAAAAATAACGTAAATCCAGTAATTAAACTTATAACCTGAACAGAATCCCAAGTGTATGTTTTTCCGCCCAGCTCTAATGCAAACATTAAACATACGATTGCCGCCACAAGGGTAATCGCTCCGCCCCAGTCAATTTTTTGATTTTTCAGCTGTGTGGATTCCTTATAATTGCGAACGATTAGAACTAACGATACGATTCCGATAGGAACATTGACATAAAATACCCAATGCCAGCTAATATATTCAGTTATATAAGCCCCAAGCAACGGCCCCAAGACGCTTGATGCCCCAAATACTGCCCCTAGCAGTCCAGTCATTTTCCCGCGCTTTTCTGGCGGAAAAATATCGAAGACGATTGTAAAGGCGATTGGCATCAGCGCACCTCCCCCAATTCCTTGAATGGCACGAAAAATACTTAACTGAACCATACTTTGAGCAACCCCGCATAGTGCTGATCCAATTAAAAAGACAGCTAAGCCGAATATAAAAAAACGTTTGCGGCCAAACATATCCGATAATTTCCCGAATATAGGCATACCAGCCATCACAGCAACCATATAGGCGGAGGTTACCCATACAAATTTATCAAAGTCGCCAAGATCTGAAACAATTGTACCCATCGCAGTCGCCACAATCGTATTATCCATAGCGGCCATGAGAATACCCAGCAACAAGCCTGTCACCACAAGTTTAATATTGCTTTCCTTTGAAATCATAAATGCTTTTTCCCCCGAATTATAGTGTCACACCCTTTACGTTTCAGTTACAGATTAAAAGTGTCTTTTGGTCCCTCAATTTTCATTTTTTCGATTTCTAGCCTCATTTTTTCTGTTTCGATTAAATAGTTTTCTTGTTTTAACCTTTCAAGCTCCAGCTGGTCCTTCAGCATTTGAGCTTTTATTTTTGTCTGTTTTGTAGCAAACCCGGTCAAGATCGCCACAATCGGAATCCCAAACACCATGACAACAGCTACCAATCCTACAAATTCCCCCATGACATTTACCTCCTCACAATAACGATAGACAAATCATATCATTTTTTACGAAAATTCACATTATTTAAATAACAGAAAAGACTTCGTATTTATTTTTTCAATTATCTGAAATATAATGGACTAATTAAGAATGCTGTGATACTTTCTAAAATAACAAAGGTATTTTTATAATCTTTTTTGATTGGAGGTTAATAGGATGTCAATGAATTTTCATGGAATCATTCCGTATTTAGTTAGCCCAATTGATCAGAGTACAGGAAGTGTTAAAACGGGAGTACTTACTCAATTAGTAAATGATTTAATAGCAAAAGGTGTTCACGGTCTTAGCCCTTTAGGGAGCACAGGGGAGGTTCATTATCTATCGTGGAGTCAAAAATCTGAGATTGTTCGAACAGTAGTGGAGGCAGCCCAAGGAAAAGTACCGGTAATTCCTGGAGTCACTGCATACACCCCCGCAGAAGCAATTGAGCAAATTAATCATTATGAAAAACTCGGCATAGATGGTGTTGTGATCATTTTAAATACGTATTTTACTCTTTCCAAGAAGGAAATGCTCGATTTCTTTAAAAAAGTGGCAAGGTCTGTATCATGCCCCATCGTTCTATATAACAATCCAAAATTCAGCAGTGTCGACCTCACTCCTGACATTGTTATTGAACTTGCCCAAGAGCCCAATATCAGTTATTTCAAAGATGCGACAGGGAACACGGGACGTTTATTGTCAATTATGAATCAAGCGGGAGATCAAATTAAAATTTTTAGTGCCTCCGCTCATATTCCTGTATTTGTCATGCAGCTGGGTGGTGTTGGCTGGATGGCAGGTCCAGCTTGTATATTCCCTGAACAATCTGTCCATCTATATAACTTAGCCGCTCAAGGTCGTTGGGAGGAAGCTTTAAAGTCTCAAAAACAGTTATGGAGTGCAAATGAAATTTTCCAGAAGTACAATCTTGCTGCTTGTATTAAAGCAGGTCTTGAAATTCAAGGATATGACGTTGGTGACCCAATACCACCTTTAAAAGGATTGGATAAAAATGCGATAGATGTCATTAAAGATGTCCTGAAAAGTGCAGGGCTTTAGCGAAAAAGCAGTTGAGCTTGTCACGATAAAAGTTGGTCAATCGCTAATATTTTGTTAATTTAAAAGACCTCAAAAAATAATCATTTTTGAGGTCTTTTTTTCTCTTTATTATTCTTGATGAAAAGTTCACCTGCAGTATGAGAATGCAAGATTAACTGTCCAAAACCATCTTAGCGGTTTATATCAAATCAAGCTTTAACACAGCATTATTTTTCTAATTCTCTAACAATTTCCGTGCTAAGACCTGTTGCCTTTACGATTTCTTGAATTGGCATCCCCTGCTGAAGCAAGTTTTTAGCGACGAGCCGAACGCCTTCCTCTCTCCCCTCTTCTCTTCCCAATCTGCGCTCACCTTGTAAATTACTTAGCAGATCACGAAGTTCCTTCATTCTGGCCTCATAGACAACTCGATTTTCTTTATTTGCACTCAGGGTTTCCCATTCAATCAGTGCTTCACGTACTTGCTCTTCATTCATCGCCCATTCCTCCAGTTCAAATATAATTTCAGCATCGGTTCTTTTTTTACGATAATCGGCCGCTGAAAGCATCATAAGCCATGGTATTTGGGTTAAATTTTGTTCTTTTAATTTTCGTTTGTATTTCTCCATTGTACCATGAAATTACTTAGATCAAAGGCGTGAAACTCAAGCAGATTACTCCATAAAAACCTATCTTCATCTTCTCTAATATGGAATACAGTATGAAAGCGATCAGTTTCGGACGGGAAAAGTGGATAGTTGAGGATACAAATGATGATTGTTGGCGGAAGCTTAAGATACGAATCACCCGCTTGGATAGAAGATGAAAACATTTTTGCCCAGTAGTAAAGAATTCTTTCAGGCATGTCGTGCTGATTAATCAGTTGAATCTCGATATTGATCCGTTCGCCATCGTCAGTCTCAACCTTAACATCAAGTCGGATCGATTTCCCTTCAAATTCTTCCTTGACAAACTCTGTGTTTTCAAAACTTAAATCGGTGATTTTTTCTGAGCCAGTTCTACCTAACAAGTCATTTAAAAAAGCAATTGTAATATGTTTTCTGCTTGGCTGACCGAATAATTGTTTGAACATGAAATCAACTTTTAAATCGAGGTATTCTTTTGTCATATGAAGCATCCTTTCGCGGATTAATAGTCGTGGCAAGTTTTAAGCAGGGGATTTTCGGATTTATGTAATAATTCGTCGCAAGCCCAGATTTTCCTTCTTCAATTGAATGAAAACTTCTAAGGTGAAATACTTTCTAATTGTATTGAATTCTTTGAATACATAATAAAAAATAAGTTAAAATGAGATTAAAAGCTAATTTCGAGGGATTTATTGTGGAATATGACCTTTTATTAAAAGAGTTTGAGCGTATAAAAAAAGAAAACATTTATTTAAAACAATTGCTTACAAATATAATGCATCAGCGTGACGAGTCAGCTAAAGGTATGATCAAAGAGACAATAGTCAGTTATCGATCATTGCCTGAGGAGAAGATTCAACTTTTTAACAGTTTATTTAAAGGAAGAACAGATGTGTTTGCTTATCGGTGGGAATCAAAAGATGGACGAAGCGGATACATCCCTGCTTGCGACCTTGAATGGCAAAAACCTCTTTGTCAGAAACCAAAGATAAAATGCTCGCAATGCCAACATCGGAAACTATCACCGTTAACAAACCAAGTAATCTACCAACATTTGAGCGGCAAAAAAACTGTCGGGTTATTCCCGCTTCTCCAAGATGAAACATGTTTCTTCTTAGCGTTAGATTTTGATAAACAAAACTGGCAGCAAGACGTTCAGACATTCGTAAATACCTGTAAAAAGGTCGAATTACCAGTTCATATAGAACGATCCAGGTCTGGTAATGGTGCACACGTCTGGATTTTCTTTGCTGAAAAGATCTCTGCAGCCTTGGCAAGGAAATTAGGCACCCAGCTTCTAACAAAAGCACTAGAGAAGAGGCATCAAATTGGCATGGACTCCTTTGATCGAATGTTTCCAAACCAAGATACACTTCCAAAAGGAGGATTTGGAAACCTAATCGCCCTGCCACTCCAGCGGAACTCATTAAGTGCAGGGAATAGTGTGTTTGTCGATGATAACTTTCAGCCGTTCCCTGATCAATGGCTGTACCTATCTTCTGTTGAAAAAATAAATAAGCATGATATTTTATCCGTGATAAAGAAATTAAATCAATCTGATGAAAGAACAGATGTTACTTTACCACTTCCGCCTAAAATCAAAGTTATCTTAAGAAATGGTCTTTATATACCAAAGCAAGGGATTCCATCCTCTATATATTCAAAGATGTTATCGATTGCTTCATTTAAGAATCCTGAATTCTATAAGGCACAGGCCAAAAGAATGTCAACTCATGGTATGAAAAAGATTATTTGCTGCTATGAAGAAGATCCTGAATATTTAATTCTTCCGCGTGGCAGTTTTGGAGAATTTGAAAAAATATTAAAAGAGAATTCAATTGAACTTGAATTAGAGGATCATTCATTTGCTGGAGAAAATATTGATGTTAATTTTACTGGGCAATTAACACCACAACAGGAAGAAGCGATTCTTGCACTTAGAAATCATGAAAATGGGACACTTGCAGCATCAACGGGTTTTGGAAAGACAGTTACTGCGGCTGCACTAATTTCCAAACGAAAAACGAATACATTAATTATTGTAAATAAAATCCAACTGTTACATCAATGGGTAGATAGCTTATCAAATTTCCTTGATATTCCTCGAAAAGAAATAGGCCAAATTGGCGGCGGCAAAAAGGTGATTACAGGAAAAATTGATGTTGCTACCATACAAAGTATACTTTCAAAAGATAAAATCAAATCCTTTATTACTCAGTATGGACAGGTGATTGTAGATGAGTGCCATCATATTTCAGCGTTTAGCTTTGAAAAGGTTTTAAAGCAAGTGCGTGCAAAATTTGTTTATGGTCTTACTGCTACGCCTGTTCGGAAAGATGGATTTCATCCCATTATTTATATGCAGTGCGGCCCAATTCGTTATAAAACTGATTCCAAAATACAAGCAAAAATCCGGCCGTTTAAGCATACCCTAATTCCAAGATATACAAATTTTCGGTCACAATCGACTAAATTTCAAAAAATATACCAGGAGATTTCCGTTGATGACGTTCGTAATCAGTTACTGTTTGATGACGTTTTACATGAATTAGATTGAGGGCGATCCCCTATAATCTTAACAGAAAGAATTGAACACCTCGAAAATCTTCGTAGTAAATTTAAAGGTTATGCGAAGAACATCATTGTTTTAACTGGTAATATGACTAAGAAAGAACGAATAACAGAATTGAAACGTTTAGATAATATTCCAGATAATGAAGAGCGCCTGGTTATAGCTACTGGAAAATATATTGGTGAAGGATTTGATGATCCGAGATTAGATACCCTATTTCTAGCTATGCCAATCTCCTGGAAAGGAACTCTACAGCAGTATGTGGGAAGATTGCATAGAATTCATTCCAACAAGCAAGAAGTCAAGGTCTATGATTATGTAGATATACACGTACCGACCTTGAAATCTATGTTTGATAAACGGAAAAAAGGTTATAATTCTATAGGCTACATTTCCGTAGACAGAAAAGATGGCAGTATTAAAAATGAGCAAATGCAGCTGTTTGAACTTTAATTCTAAAATAATCAGTTTATTTAGGATGTTTGGGAGGTGACTAGGATGATTCTTACTAGTCACTTTTCAATCAATAACTTATATTTAATAGTGTTTTTATCGGCATAAAACTTCTAATTAATAAATGGACCCTCTTCATTTATTTAG
>Ga0182742_1005187_pt1 | contig 11223 bp, 12 predicted proteins | sample eDN5th37CBELigMG_FD_128880 | JGI IMG/M metagenome (GOLD analysis project Ga0182742, IMG submission 128880) | Enriched Miracle-Growth compost microbial communities from Emeryville, California, USA - eDNA 5th pass 37_C BE-Lig MG (version 2)... ... | reverse complement strand
CACGGCCACGAGCACGCAGCCGATGACCAGCCCCACGCAGACTGCAGCCACGCTCGGCCAGCCGCAACCCGGAAAAAGCCGGGAGGAAACCGAAGCGGAAATGGCCCGCCTCCTCGGCGAGATCGCCGCCAACCGGAAGGGCTGAACCCTAACGTGGGCGCCGGAAAACCGCCCTCGCCATCACCGACATGAAAAAGCCGCCGGAAACATCTGTTTCCGGCGGCTTCAAATTTCCATGGGTTCCGGTGCCGTAAGACTTGAGGCCATTCGGCACCGGAGCAACCGGTTTCTGTTCTGCGTTCCCGCCAGCAAACCCCTCCTCGGGATCCGCCGGAAGGATCATTCGTCGCGATACACTTTTTCCCGGCGTTCGTGGCGCTCCTGCGCCTCGATGGAAAGCGTGGCGATCGGGCGGGCGTCGAGACGCTTGAGGCCGATCGGTTCACCCGTTTCCTCGCAATAGCCGTAAGTGCCTTCGTCGAGACGCTGCAACGCCGCATCGATCTTGGAGATCAGCTTGCGCTGGCGATCGCGTGCACGAAGTTCGATGGCACGGTCGGTTTCCGAGGAAGCCCGGTCCGCAAGGTCCGGATGGTTGGCGCTTTCTTCCGCCAGATGATCAAGGGTTTCGCGCGCTTCGCGCAGAATGTCGTTTTTCCATGCGTTCAGCTTCGCTCGAAAGTAAGCCCGCTGGCTTGCGCTCATGAATTCTTCGTCCTCGTTGAGAACGAAATTGCTAAGATCGATCTTCTCACTCAACGCGATTCTCCTGAAGAACATCTCAAGGCGCGCTGTATATCCTCATGGGTTGGCCGATTCAAGTCTTCCGAAACTTACCCACGGTTTTCGCGTCTGCCTTTGTTTTAGGCCGTAACAGGCCAATATTTCATCAAGATTACAACGAGATGGGAAAAGCGGCCGTCAACCGCTCCGCCTCGTCGCGCTGTATCGGGCTGCATGGCCTGCCCGTCACGCGGTCCTGCCCGCAATATAGGCACGCACCATCCGTCCTTCGAGGAAGATAGAGGAATTTTCTTTTGCCAGGCTGACCCGATCGTCGTTTCGGCGCTCCTTTTGCAAAAGCGGTTGATCTTTGCGGCAAGGAAAGACATGAAATCCAGATGCGCCGCCGACCGGGCGGCCCTGGCGAATGGAGGATTGACTTGGCTTCTCTCGGCACGCCGGCCTTCCGGCTCTACATCCTTCGTCACGCCCGCGCCGCCTGGGCGCAGCCCGGCCAGTCGGATTTCGACCGTGCGCTCGACGACGAGGGCTTTGCCGAGGCCGAGGTGATCGCCGAGGAAGCGGCGGACCAGGGCTACAAGCCGGGCCTCATCATCTCCTCCACCGCCGTGCGCTGCCGGCAGACCGCCGAGCCCTTCCACCGCACGGTCAGCGAGGAGCTGTCGATCGACTATGTCGATTCGCTCTATTCCGGCACGGTCGACACCTATGCGGAGCTCGCCTTCGCCGAGCGACAGGAGACATCCGTGATGATCGTCGGGCACAATCCGATGATCGAGGAACTCTTTCACCGCCTCGTCGGCAAGGAAATCGCAGAGACGGCGGCTCCGTTCGGCTATCCGACAGCAGGTCTTGCCGTGCTCGATTTCGACGAGCGCCCGACGGAGACGGATTACGACGGCGCGTGCCTCGCGGGGTTCGTGACGCCGCGCCCCGCGAAGTGAGGTCCGGCGAGGTAAGGAAAGCGGCAGGCCTCTTTTCCCGCCGGATTTCGTTTCCTATATCGCCCTCGATGCTGGAAAAGAAACCTTGCCGCCGAGCCTGACCACTCTCACCGACGAAGCCCTGCTGGCGCTGGACGCGTTGGCCGGCCGCGCGTCCAATTTCGTCAACCCGTCGATCCGTCTCGGGGTGACTGGCCTTTCGCGTGCCGGCAAGACGGTCTTCATCTCCTCCCTCGTGCACAATCTTTTGAACGGCGGACGCCTTCCGTTGTTCGAAGCCGGTCGCTCGGGCCGCGTGTCGAAGATCCGGCTGGAGCCGCAGCCGGACGACGCCGTGCCACGCTTCCAGTACGAGGACCATATCCGCGCGCTCGTCGCCGACCGCGCCTGGCCGGATTCGACCAGGGCCATCTCCCAGCTCCGCATCACGCTCGACTATGAAAGCGCCTCTGGCTGGGGACGCCTCTTCTCGCCCGGCAAGCTCTCGATCGACATCGTCGACTATCCCGGCGAATGGCTTCTCGACCTGCCGCTGCTGGGACAGGATTTCCGCGCCTTCAGCGAAAACACGGTCGCGCTGGCCGGAAGCGGCGTCCGCGCCGAACTTGCGCGCGAATGGCTGGCGCTCTCCGCCACCGTCGATCCCGCCGCCGAGGCGCAGGAAGCGACCGCCCGCATGCTGAGCGAGGCCTTCACGGCCTATCTCAAGGCCTGCAAATCAGACGAGCGCTCGCTCTCCACCCTGCCGCCCGGCCGCTTCCTGATGCCGGGCGATCTGGAGGGCTCGCCCGCCCTGACCTTCGCGCCCTTGCCGAACCTTCCGGCGGGCAACCCCGCCAGGGGTTCGCTGCACGCGATGATGGAGCGGCGCTACGAGGCCTACAAGACCCATGTCGTGCGCCCCTTCTTCCGCGAGCATTTCGCCCGCCTCGACCGGCAAATCGTGCTGATCGACGCCCTGCAGGCCATCAACCGCGGCGCCGAGGCCGTGCACGATCTCGAACGCGCCCTCGGCGACGTGCTCGATTGCTTCCGCGCCGGCGCCAACAGCTTCCTCTCCTCCTTCGTCACGCGCCGCATCGATCGCATCGTCATCGCCGCCACCAAGGCCGACCATCTGCACCATGAGAGCCATCCGCGCCTGGAGGCGATAACCCGCCGCCTCGTCGAACGCGCCATCGAACGCATCGGCATGAGCGGCGCGGGCATCGAGGTCATGGCGATCGCTTCCGTGCGCGCCACCCGCGAGGCGACCGTCAAACACGATGGAGAGGATCTGCCGGTGATCGTCGGAACGCCGATGGCGGGCGAACGGATCGATGGCGAGATCTTCGACGGCGAAAGGAAAACCGCCATATTTCCCGGGGACTTGCCGAAGAATCCGGATTCACTTTTCAAGGAGCTTGAGACGCTCCCGGAAGGCGACCCCCATCTCCTGAACTTCGTGCGCTTCCGCCCGCCGCATATAGAAGAGACGGGCGGCGGCCTGAAACTCTCCGTGCCGCATATCCGGCTCGACCGGGCGCTTCAGTACCTGATCGGAGACCGGCTCGCATGACTGACCGCCCGCGCAGACCCGCCGCTTTCTCGCTCCCGTCCGGTGCCACGCCTGCGCAGGCTGCCAAGCCACGCACACCCGCCGCCTTCGACGATGCCGTGACCTTGACGCCCGATGCGGACGATCCCTTCATCGCAACCACCGCCGACCTGCCGGAACTGACGCCGCCGGTCGCGACACCGCGCCCGCGCCGCTTCACGCTCGGCCGCCTCGCGATGGGGGCGCTCGGCGTTCTGGTCTCGCTCGCCGTCGGCCTCTGGGTCGATGCGCTGATCCGCGATCTCTTCAGCCGCAACGACTGGCTCGGCTATCTTGCCGTAGCGGCGGCGGCAGTCGCCGTCCTCGCCCTTCTCGGCGTGGTGCTGCGCGAACTCATCGGTCTTCGTCGCCTCGCCGCCGTGCAGGACCTGAAGCGCGATGTGGTCGAGGCCGCCGGCTCTCCGACGCCGTCCGTCGGGCGCGCCATCGTCGCCCGCCTCTTCCATCTCCTGTCCGCCCGCCCGCAGACAGCGCGCGGCCGTGCCCGGCTGGCCGAAACGGACGGCGAGATCATCGATGCCGCCCATCTCGTCGACCTTGCCGAGCGGGAACTGATGGCGCCGCTCGACCGCGAGGCGCGCGCCCTGATCCTCGGCGCCGCCAAGCGCGTTTCCATCGTCACGGCCGTCAGCCCGCGCGCGCTGGTCGATCTCGGCTATGTCATCTACGAGAGCAGCCGGCTCGTGCGCGGCATGGCCGAACTCTATGGCGGCCATCCGGGCAAGATCGGCATGCTGCGCCTGCTGCGGGACGTCATCGCCCATCTCGCCGTCACGGGTTCCATCGCCATGGGCGACAGCCTCGTGCAGCAAGTGCTCGGCCACGGCCTGGCCTCGAAACTTTCCGCCCGCCTCGGCGAAGGCGTCATCAATGGGCTGATGACGGCGCGAATCGGCATCGCTGCCATGGACCTATGCCGCCCCATGCCCTTCCGGGCACTGAAACGCCCCGGCATCGGCGACTTCATCGGCGACCTGACGCCGGGAACCGCATCCGGCCGGCGCGACGAAGCGTGAACGGCCAGCCGTCGGACTGTGGATTCGTTGCAACACCCCGGTTTTCCGGGCGTCCACGCCGACCAAATGCGGAAAGGAAAAGCGGCAGGAAACCATCCATTAACCATTTTCGCGCAAATCTCATCGAACCAGAGCAGGCCAGATGGCCGTCGCCCATCAAGGATCGTTCATGTATTCGCGCACTTCTTTGATCGCCCGCGCCTCCGTAGCGGCCTTCCTCGCAGCTTCCGTTTTCGCAGCGCCCGCCTTCGCGGGCTCGCGGGACAAGGCGTTCTTCGAGCAGGCCACTGGCAGTTGGCAGGGCAAGGGCGAGATCGTCGCCGGCAAGTACAAGGGCACCAAGTTCGCCTGCGACCTGACGGGCGACACCGCGCCGGCCAAGGGCACCGGCATCCAGCTCGAAGGCTTCTGCCGCGTCGGCGTCTTCAAGCAGCCGATGTCCGCCCTCATCACCCGGGCGGGCGGTACCTACAAGGGCAAGTTCCTCGACGGCGCCGCCGGCAAGGGCCTCGACATCACCTCCGGCCAGGTCAGCGGCAACAAGGTGGTCGTCGGCATCAACCGCCAGCGCCTGAACGGCGCGATGATCGCGCGCCTCGACGACGACAACAAGATGAACATCACCATCTCGGTGAAGGTCGAGGACAAGATGGTGCCGGTCATCGGCCTGTCGCTCGACCGCAATCTCGACAATATCGCGGTCGGCTCGATCAAGTAGGCGGAAATCGCCGGATCAGGCAGTCTTCCACCAGTCGGAACCGACGCTTGCCGGCTCGATGCCGGTCACATCCGCCTCCCTCAGCCAGGCCTCCACCGGACGCCCCGATATCTCCAGCGTCGGCGCGATATCGGCAAGCGGCATCAGCACGAAACCGCGTCCCGCCATGCGCGGATGCGGCAGTTCCAGCCGTCCGCCGGATTGCTCCACGCCTTCGAATGTCAGCACGTCTATGTCTATGGTGCGCGGGCCCCAGCGCTCCTTGCGCTCGCGCTTCATGTCGCGCTCGATGGCAAGGCAGGTGTCGAGCAGCGGCTCGGGTTCGAGCATCGTGTCGATCAGTGCACAGGAATTGAAGAACCAGTCCTGGTCCGTCTTGCCCCAGGGCGGCGTGCGGTAGAGCCGCGAGACCGCGACGACGCGGCAATCCGGCCGCCCATCCAGCGCCCGCAAGGCTTCCGCCATGGCGCGGACGGGATCGCCGAGATTGCCGCCGAGGCCGAGCGCGGCCCGGCGGAAGGCATCAGACGACATGATCGACCGTCACCTGCACATAGTCCAGCACGCCCGGCACCGGCGCGTTCGGCTTGCGCACGGTGATGCGGGCGCGGGAGATCTGCGGGAAGCGGGCACAGAGAACCCCGGCGATCTCCTGCGCCAGCGCCTCGATGAGATAGCGGCGCTGGCCGGTGACGATCTTCTCGATTTCCTGGAAGGCGACGCCATAGTCGACGGTCGATTCGATCGCGTCGTCGGAAAGCGGGCGAAGCGGGCGCACGTCGAGTTCGGCATCGACGAAGAAGCGCTGACCCAGGAATTCCTCCGCGTCATGCAGGCCATGGCGGGCGAAGAAGGCGCAGTTCTTGAGCGTGATCGTGTAGGTGGTGGTCATGGTTTGTCCTGTCTGGCCGGTTTCTGAGGCGCCTCGCGCGCCGTCACCTTGCGCCCGGCTGCGAGCATAGCATCCGCGATGGCAAGCGCATCCCTGTTGATTGCGACATCGTGCACCCTGAAGACCGCCGCGCCGGCGGCACGCAGAAGCGCCGTCGTCGCGGCCGTGCCGATATCCCGCTCCGCCGCCTCGCGGCCCGTGACGGAACCGACGAAACGCTTGCGGGAGGTTCCGGCGAGAATAGGCAGCTCGAAACCGTAAAGCTCGCCGAAACGCGCCATCAGTTCGAGATTTTCATCCGCATCCTTGGCAAAGCCGAAACCGGGATCGAGGATCGTCGCCTCACGCGCGACGCCCGCCGCGCGCGCGATCTCCAGCGATCGGCCGAGGAACAGATACTGGTCCTCCACCACATCCGGCAGCTTCTCGCGGCCGCGCCCGGTATGCATGATGCAGAGCCCCGCCCCGGTCTCGGCGGCGACGCGGGCGATATCGGGCTCGCGCTGCAGGCCGTGCACGTCGTTGACGATATGGGCACCGGCGGAAACGGCAAGCCGCGCCGTCTCCGCGCGATAGGTATCGACGGAGATGAAGGCATCCGTCGTGCCGGCAAGCGCCTCGATGACCGGCAGGATGCGGTCCTGCTCCTCCGCCGCCGTCACGGGTGCTGCGCCGGGCCGGGTCGATTCCCCGCCGATATCGATGATCTCGGCGCCCTGTTCCAGGCAGACGATGGCCTGCGCCACCGCCGCATCCGCGCTGTCGAACCGACCGCCGTCGGAAAAGGAATCGGGCGTCACGTTGACGATCGCCATCAAAACGCCGCGCGGACCGAGTTCCAGAAAACGGCCATGGGCAAGCGCCCAGCGAAAGGAAGCGAACGGCGAGAACATGACGGTTTCCTTCGGCAACTGGCGGCAGCGCGGACAGGGAAAGCGCTGCGGCGGATTGAACATGGCGATTAACCCTAATGCCGGATCGATCGGTCAAAGGGCCGGGTTAATCGGTGGCGCCCCGCAAAGGGTGTTGCGCTCGCCGAGCCTATGCCCCAAGCTTGTGGGAAGTTCAACCGGCCCTTCGGCCGGCTTCCATCGGGCGAGCCCGCTGGCGAAAGGAATGCTGTTTCGAATGACGACCATCGCCCGCCTGATGGCCCTTGCCGCCCTCGCCTGCCTCGCCCACCAGCCGGCCGCCGCCGAAACGATCACGTCGAAGACCTTCGCCTATTTTTCCGTGGGCGGGCGCACGGCCGCCGAACTCGACGAGGAACTGAGCAAGCGCGGGCCGTTGATGAGGCACAACGGCTCGCGCCATCCCGGCGCCACGAAGATCAAGTGGGGCGGCTCGGTGACCTATGTGCGGCGCGGCAGCCGCTGCGCCGTCGGCGAAGCCAAGGTGACGCTCTCCACGCAGATCATCCTGCCCCGCTGGAAGAACCGCAAGCATGCCACCCCCTCGCTCGCCCTCATATGGGACACGCTCGCCAGCGACATCAAGCGCCATGAGGAGCGCCACGCCGAAATCGCCCGCCATCACGCCCGCGCCCTGGAGCGCACGCTGAAGACCCTGCGCCCGGAAGCCGATTGCGAGCGCATGCAGGCGCGCGTCGACCGCGCCACGGCCGATGCCGTCAGCAAGCACGACGCCGACCAGGCCCGCTTCGACCGGGTGGAATCGAAGAACTTCAACGACCGGATGACACGCCTTCTCGTTCACCGGCTGAAGAGCCGCGCAGAGTAATTCCGTATCGTCCATGTATTTCCGCAGTTGCGCGGAAAGAATCCCGGCGAGCGGGGAGCGGTGCCGTCGACCATCCATGAAATGACGGATGAATTTTAGCGATAGCGCAATTCCGCAAATCATCGTAACTTCAGGTCGACAGTGATCGGGAAGAGGGTTTCCTTCCCGGTACGCATGAACGGCTACCAACAGGTTCTCCTGGCGCGTCCTAATCGAAGCAGCAGGCGTCTCCTCCCTCACCTGCTTGCGATGCGCCCTCCTGGCCTCGCTTGTCCTGACCGACCGGCGAGGCTTTTTTTGCCTCACTGCCCCAAAAGAAAGACCGCCTCAGCCCCTTCCCGATGCGAGGAAGAGGCGGGACTGGCGGATTTCGAACTGGGGGCCGATGTCAGGCCTGGCGCTCCGGCACATGGACGACGAGGCCGTCGAGCGCATCGGACATCTTGATCTGACAGGAAAGCCGCGAGGTGGGCCGCACGTCGTAGGCGAAATCCAGCATATCCTCCTCCATCGCTTCCGGCGGGCCGACGACGGCGCTCCAGGCGTCATCGACATAGACATGACAGGTCGCGCAGGCGCAGGCGCCGCCGCACTCCGCCTCGATGCCGGGGACGGAGTTGCGAACGGCATTTTCCATGACCGTGGAGCCGTTTGCGACATCCAGTTCGTGACGCGTGCCGTCGAAGGCGACGATGGTGAGTTTGCTCATGATGCGTTCCGGATCCTCAAGGCTGCCCGAAGGGCGAATGAACGGCCGGCGGAGGGACGGTGCCGCCCCGCCGTTTCCGGCGGACGTTTCCAACAAATCCCCTCCCCAGTCAACATCGCGCGGCCCGCCGGCGCCGGAAGGTCCGGGCGCGGCATCGGCTTTGCCAGCCGCGCCCGGACCTGAAAGCGCGAGATCGCCGGATCAGCGGCAGAGCTTGAGGATGAAGTGTTCGGCTTCGACGACGGCGGCCGCGACCCCGGCAAGGGCGGCGGCGTCGGCGGGATTGTCTTCGAGCGCCGCAGCAGTCCTGGCGACGACGGTCGCGCCGACGGATTGTGCGGAACCCTTGAGGCGGTGCGCGACGGCGGCGCGGGCTTCCCCTTGCGCGGCGGCCAGTTCCTTCATGCTCGCGCGCGCCTGCCGCGCGAACATCTGCAGCACGTCCACCTCCAGCGCCTTGTCGCCCATGGTCTGGCGGGCAAGGTGTGCCAGATCGATCGGCCGCTCGCCGGAATGGGACAGGCCGCCGGCATTGTCGGGGGCCTCGAATGCAATGTTGAGCGCTGCCATTTGTCGATATCCTATATACGCTACATACGCTTGTTTCGGTGTGACGCACGCAGGGGTCGATGCGGCCCGCGGTCTTGCGCGTCCCCCGCGGGGGACAGCCGGCCGCCATTCTGCGTGGCCGGCAGCGCCTATCCGATTAAAAGACGGCGCAAAATGGGCATGAATCGCAAACTATGGTTAACGGCTGAAAAATTGCCTTTTTCCCAAGTTTTCCATCACGATACAGAATCGCCCGAAATTAACTTCCTGTTAAGTTTCGGGCGAAGGGAGATGGCAATCAATTGTGTGATACAGGCTAATGTGTCACTACGATACGACCGGTAGTCCCGGTGGATAAGCCGTGGGCGGAGATACACCGCTTCGCCGTTTCGGTCTATCGAGCGAATTTGGAATGAACGGCGGTCCGGACGCTGCTTGCCATGAGGGTTTGCAGCAAGACCGGCCACCAACCGGACGGTTCGAATACGCCTGAGCAGCGGCAGCGCGTATGAAGCCCGATCCCGGACATGGTAACGAGGCGTATCCGCATGGCGACGAACAAGTCCACCGAGTCGATCGACGACAAGGCCTTCCAGGCTCTCGAAGAAGCCCTGAAAATCGACTTCGACGATCTAGGGCCGGAGACACCGTCGAAGGACGCGTCGGAGGCCAATGCGTCCGAACCGGCAAGCCGTATTCAAGGCAAGGCGCAGGACAAGCCTGCCGCCCGCTCCGCCTCCGGCGAAACGGCCCGCACGCCCAACCCGGAGCCCGCGCCGAAGGCACCGACCTTCACGCCGGCCAATGACGGCTCGCGCCGGACGCCCGCGGCGATGCTGAAGTCGCTCGACGTTCGCTCCGGCCGCGCCTCCATCCGCATGGCCGTCCTGATGTCCGTTCTCTGGGTCATCGGCGGGCTCGGCGTCGCCAATCTTCTCTATGCGCCGCAGATCTGGCAGATCCGGTCGGTGGCCGATCTGGTGGCTTTGCCCGGCGCCATCGGCATGGTCGTCGCCATCGTCATGCCGATCATGCTGTTCTTCGCCTTCGCGATCATGATCTCGCGCGCCCATGAGCTGCGCAGCGCCGCCCGCTCCATGGCCGAAGTCGCCCTTCGCCTTTCCGAGCCGGAAACCGTCGCGACCGACCGCATCATGTCGGTCGGCCAGGCCGTGCGCCGCGAAGTCTCCGCCATGAACGAAGGCATCGAGCGCACGATCGCTCGCGCGACCGAACTCGAAACGCTCGTGCATTCCGAAGTCAACGCGCTGGAGCGCAGCTATTCGGACAATGAGATGCGCGTGCGCACGCTCGTGCAGGAACTGGGCACCGAGCGCGAAGCCATCGTCAGCCATGCCGAGCGTATCCGCTCCTCGATTTCCGGCGCGCACGAGCAGCTCAAGGACGAGCTGGCCAGCGCCGGCGAAAGCATCACCCAGCGCCTCGCCACGTCGGGCGAGGCCTTCGCCTCGATGCTCGACACCCGCGCCGCCATGCTGATGGAAAAGTCCGACAGCGCGACGCAGACGATCGGCGCCATGCTTTCGGCGCGCACCGACAGCCTGCTTTCGACGCTGAGCTCTTCCGGCCTTGCACTCGCCAACGAATTCGACAACCGCCTGGAGCAGCTCACCCAGACCCTCGATTCCCGCGGCCGCGACCTGCTGCAGCAGTTCGAGACGCGTGCCTCCTCGCTCGACACCAACACGGAAAAGCTGAACGCGGCGCTGAACGAGCGCGCCAAGCAGCTCAACGAGACGCTGATCGCCCGCACCCGCGAGATCAGCGAGAGCCTGTCGGTCGGCCAGCAGGCCGTCACCAGCGGCCTCGACCACGTCATCCAGTCGATGAACACCGCGCTGGACGAAAAGGGCGCGCAGTTCCGCCAGAGCCTCAAGAACGTCGCCGACGACACGGTCATGGACCTCGACCTGCGCTCGGGCTTCTTCGACGAGCGCATGCAGGCGACCGTCGGCCAGATCTCCAGCGCCTTCGACCAGCGCGTCGAGGAATTCACCCAGGCCTTCGACCAGCGCGCCGGCTCGCTCGACAGCAAGCTGATGGAAAGCCTTGCCCGCATCAACGAGACGGTCGCAAGCGGCCGCGACGCGATGGACGGCATTCTCACCTCCTCCATCGACCGTCTCGGCAACACGCTGACGGATCAGTCCTTCGCGCTGGCGACGACGCTCGCCACCAGCCAGGAGGTTATCGAAAGCGCCGTGTCCGGCCATGCGGAAGCGATCACCACCGCTGTCAGCGGCGCGCATGAGCGCATGGGCTCGATCCTGTCGGAGAAATCCGCCGCGCTTCT
>Ga0182742_1005186_pt1 | contig 11224 bp, 5 predicted proteins | sample eDN5th37CBELigMG_FD_128880 | JGI IMG/M metagenome (GOLD analysis project Ga0182742, IMG submission 128880) | Enriched Miracle-Growth compost microbial communities from Emeryville, California, USA - eDNA 5th pass 37_C BE-Lig MG (version 2)... ... | reverse complement strand
CTCATCACATCCTGGGGCTGGAGAAGGTCCCAAGGGTTCGGCTGTTCGCCGATTAAAGTGGTACGTGAGCTGGGTTCAGAACGTCGTGAGACAGTTCGGTCCCTATCTGCCGTGGGTGTTGGAATATTGAGAGGATTTGTCCCTAGTACGAGAGGACCGGGATGAACGTACCTCTGGTGGAGCTGTTGTCGCGCCAGCGGCAGTGCAGCATAGCTATGTACGGACGGGATAACCGCTGAAGGCATCTAAGCGGGAAACCCACCTCAAAACGAGTATTCCCTTGAGAACCGTGGAAGACGACCACGTTGATAGGCCGGGTGTGGAAGTGCGGCAACGCATGTAGCTTACCGGTACTAATCGTTCGATTGGCTTGATTGCTCTCATTTTCAATGTCCACGCGTCATGCGCGTGCGATCTGAAGACCATAGTTTGCTTCGTATCCTTGTCCTTCGCCGGCCTGGTGGTTTTAGCGAGGAGCTTGAACCCGATCCCATCCCGAACTCGGCCGTTAAACTCCTCAGCGCCAATGGTACTATGGCTTAAGTCCTGGGAGAGTAGGTCGCTGCCAGGCCTGCCAAGGACATGGATTTCCTCTGTCGATGAATGATCAGAAACGCCGCTTCTTTCGAGAAGCGGCGTTTTTTATTGCCTGATTTCCGGTCACTGACCTCAATGCCATCGGTTCGGCCGATCCACGAAGTTTTTCCGCCACGATGTTTCGGCACGATGAGATGCTGCGAGACTATTCGCAGCCGCGATTCGCGCGTGAGAGCGCTTGGTCCGTTGGTGATTCAACCCGGTTGAACCGAGGAAACTCATGTCTGCCCGGCTTCTTCTTTCAATTCCGGCCGCGCTGGTCGGCATCAGCCTCTGCCTGCCCCTGATCGGCCATGTCCCGGCGTATGCGCAAACCGCGCCTGCGGCCAATGCCCCGGCGCCAAGCGGCGCCATCTCCGACGGTGATCAGCTCCGTCAGGTCACGCTGACCGACAAGATGATCGAAGGCGTGCTGGCGTCGCAGAAGGAGTTCGATGCGATCGCGGAGAAGCTGCCGGAGACGGCCCCCGACAAACCGGATCCCAAGGTGACGGCGCAGTTCGAGGCCGTCGCGAAGAAGTACGGCTTCGCCAGCTACGACGAATACAACGATGTGGTCGATACCATCAGCTTGGTGCTGGGCGGCTTCGATCCGGCCACCAAGAAATATGTCGGCGCCGATGCGGTGATCCGCGGTCAGATCGCGGCGGTGGAAGCCGACAAGTCGATGCCGGAGGAGGATCGCAAGCAGGCGCTCGAGCAATTGAACGATGCCTTGAAGGCGCCGGTGCCGCCGATTCAGAACAAGGCCAATATCGAACTGGTGGCGAAGTATTACGACCGGCTCAATGCCACGCTGCAGCAGGGCGAATAGGTTTCTGTTCAGGATAGTCGTGACACGACGGCTCTCTACGCGGCCTTCGCGAACCGCTTCTCCATCGCACGACGCGTTGAGATCGCATCGTCAGCTTGATCGATCTCGACATCGTTCCAGGTCACGACCGCGCCATGCGCGATATCGCGCGTGAGCTTCAGGCGATGGGCGAGGCCGATCGGCAACGCGCCGATCTTCAAGCTGTCGCGCGCCGGCATGAGTTTGCCCCACACGGTGTAGCCGCCTTCGCCGTCGAGCATCTCGCCGGCCTTGAGGCTGTGCTTGGCGACGGCGGCGACATCGCCGCGAAAGCCGCGCGGTTGTCCTGTCGGTTCACCGCGCAGCGCCGCCGACAGCACCGAGATGTTCAGTTCGAGTCCGATCAGATGATAGGGTTTGTACATCGCAGCGTATCGTCCGCTGGCGTCGGTCTTCAATCCATACTGCTTGAAGCAATCGGCGGCGTAGTCGTTCGGCGCTTCCAGCACGACATAGACGCCCCAGCGCAGATCAGGAAACACCGGGCGTCCGTCGCGCTCCACCGATGACACCACTTCCACCATGCTGGAACGATCCAGTACGCCGCCCTGATCGCGCGGCCGCATGATGTGCGGCAGATCGTCGACGCCGCACGGGGGAAACTTCAACCCTGCTTCAGGAACGTCGAGCCCGGTCGCGTTCGCAATCGCCGCCATCTCGATGGCGGACTTGGTGCCGTCGAGGAAGGAATTGAACATCTGCGGATTCATGCCGGCGGATTGCGCTTCGGCGGCGCTCAGCCCGTAGTGTTGCCACACATCCTTCGGCGTTACGTCGTGATAGATCGGCAGATACTTGGTGCCCTTGCCGGCGGCGACCACCTTGAAACCGGTGGCGCGCGCCCAGTCGACCATCTCGGCCGTCAATGCCGGCTGATCGCCGTAGGCCAGCGAATAGACCACGCCGGCGAGCACATCGGCTTCGACGTTGACCATGACGATATGCTTGGCGGCCGCGATCGCAGCGCGCGCATGACGAATCCCGACGGCGGGATTGCCGGTGGCCTCGACCACCACTTCGATCGCACCGTCCTCGATCGCGGCCATGCCATCGGCGGTGAATGTCGTCAGGTCGATCAGCGCGCGATCCCACCCCACGGTGCGGCACGCTTCACGCGCCCGCTCCGGATCGAGATCGACGATCGTGCTCACTTACGTGGTCTGGCTGTTAACAAGCCTCGACCTACACCAGTAAGGCCCTCGCTCCGGCGGGGGCTTTGCGTTTGAAGCATCGACTCTTTTCAGGCGTCCAGCACCTCGGTGCCGCTGCTATTTTATATAGCGTCATGGGGATGGGTTTACATATTGCCTCGAATCATCTAATGCTTGAACTCCGACGCAAGTCGGTGGCTGGGGGCGTGGTGATCCCCACGGACAGGTATCTTCCAAAGAGATACGAGTGCAACAAATGTCGCACGCGTCGTGGGGAGTTGCCGCCGGACTGCGTTTTCTGAACTGCTAGAACGCCTTGCCGGGTATGGCTTTGCCATACCCGGGTCCGTGCCGCAGACGCTTGAAGGCGAACAATAAGAGGGGGACAAATTGCGAAAGCGATCGATCGTATTGCTATCAATATCGGTGGGGTGTCCTCCTCACGACGGGCGTGAGACGCGACCTCGTGAGCTGCCGGCCTTCGGAGAGTTGTGAATACTATGGTGCGGTGCAATCCGAAGCAAAATTGGTCGGGATTCCCTTAATGCAAAAGCCCCCGCCGGGGCGAGGGCCTTATTTGGTGCCGTCGAGGCTTGTTAACAGCCAGACCGCGTTTTCTGAACTGCTATGCAATGGAGGTTTCAATAGCAGAAGGGCCATGCAAGCGCAAGTTGAAATTTAGTCGCATGGCGTCCAGTCAAGTCACGCATCACACTAAAGCTTTGAACGCAGGCGGAATGATCCCAGCTGGGCTAAAGGGGAAGCGACCTGCGGGGGAAGGAGCGGGGTGGGCGCTGCCGTAGCAGTTGCTGCCCAAGGGGATTGGGGCGCAGAAATTGTTGAAATACCTGTTTTCATTTGATCTTGGAACCAATTCAATAGGTTGGTGGGTCTACGAACTCGATCCGACTGGTGAGCCATCGGCCAGCAAAGACGGTGGCGTCCGCATTTTCTCGGATGGCCGTGAGCCGAAGTCCGGCAATTCGCTCGCCGAGGGGCGGCGCGTTGCGCGTGGCATGGCGCGACGCCGCGACCGTTACAAGCGGCGTCGCAAGGCGGTGCTGCGCACGTTGAGCGAGTACGGGCTGATGCCGGCCGATCCGAAGGCGCGTGCGGCCCTGGTGGCGGAGACGGGTGACGCCAAGGAAGGTCAGCAGGCCAGCGACGTCTATACGCTGCGCGCCCGCGCGCTCGATACCAGGCTGCCGTTGCATCATATCGGTCGCGCGCTGTTTCATTTGCAGCAGCGCCGCGGGTTCAAGAGCAACCGCAAGGCAGATCGGAAGGCGAATGACAACGACAAGGGCGCCATCGCGCTCGGCGCCGATCGGCTCATTTTCGAGATGCGCGAAGATGGTGCGCGCACGCTCGGCGAATTCCTCGCGAAGCGCCGGGGCCACGATCCCAGCGCACGGGGCAATGTTCGCGTCCGTATCGACGTCGACTCCGGCGATCAAACCACAGACGATGGCAAGCCGGCGAAGCCGGGCTACAACTTCTATCCGCAGCGCGCGATGCTGGAACACGAGTTCAATTGCATCTGGGACGCCCAGGCCGCGCATTGGCCTGATGTGCTCACCGACGCGCGCAAGGCGCATCTGTTCCGTGTGATGTTCTATCAACGGCCGTTGAAAGCGCCGATCGTCGGGCGATGCAGCTTCAATCCGTCCGAACAGCGTCTCGCCAAGGCGCATCCGCTGTTCCAGGCATTCCGCCTCTACAAAGAGGTGAATGAGCTTGAGATCGTGATGCCGGATCAGTCGCATCGCAAGCTGACGCTGGACGAACGCAACGCGCTGATCGCAAAGCTGCGCAGCGTAAAAAGCGCGGGTTTTCCCGCCTTGCGCAGGACACTCAAGCTTTCCGAGCGCGGGGCACGCTTCAATAAGGAGGGCGAAGCCCGGGATAAACTGCTCGGCGACGAGATCTATTCCGCGCTCGCCGACAAGACGATCTTTGGCGGCCGCTGGGCGAAACTATCCGTGGAGCGCCAATGGGAGATCGTCGAGAAACTGCGAGAGGAGGCCGATCCGTTTGCGCTCCACCAATGGCTGGTCGAGCACGCAGGCCTGTCGGACGATGAGGCCGTCAAAGCGGCCGACGTGAAGTTGCCGGAGGGCTACGGTCGGCTCGGCCCGACCGCGCTCAACGCGATGCTGGAGGAATTGAAGGCCGAGGTGATCACCGAGGCCGAGGCGGCGAAGCGCGCCGGTTATGACCACGCGCTGGCGCGCGTCGGTGACGCGGTCGATGTGCTGCCGCGCTATCAGGATATTCTTGAGCGCCGCATTCCGCCCGGCACCAACGATCCGGATGACGATTACGACATCCGCAAGGGACGCATCACCAATCCGACGGTGCATATCGCGCTGAACCAGTTGCGCGCCGTCACCAATCGATTGATCGCGCGCTACGGCAAGCCGGAACGCATCCATATCGAACTGGCGCGCGAGTTGAACCAGAGCGAGGAGCAGAAGCGCGAAGCGACGTCGCGCAACGCCAAGAACCGGCGTGAGGCCGAGCGGCGCTCGAAATGTATCGAGGATATGAACGAAGGATTCCGAAATCAAGGAAGCAGGAGTCGCATCGACGATAACGGCCACAACCGTCAGCTCCTCAAGTTATGGGAAGAACTCAATCCTGATTGTCCACATGATCGTCGCTGTATCTACAGCGGCACGGTGATCACGCCAACGATGCTGTTCTCCGGCGCGGTCGATATCGATCACATCCTGCCGTGGTCGCGCACCCTCGACGACAGTCAGGCCAATCGCTTGCTGTGCACCCGAGAAGCCAATCGCGAGAAGCGCAACTATGCGCCGTCGGAAGTGCCGCAATGGGCCGATCGTTACGACGATATTCTCGCCCGTGCCCAGCGCCTGCCGCAGCCCAAGCGTTGGCGGTTTGCACATGATGCGATGGCGCGTTTGGAGAAAGATCGCGATTTCCTCGATCGCCAACTCACCGACACGCAATATCTGGCGCGGCTGGCGCACGATTATCTCGGCGCGCTGTATCCCGACGAGGAGCCGGATGGCGACGGCGTCGTGAAGCGGCGCAATCATGTCGTCGTCGTTACCGGACGGATGACCGAGATGCTGCGGCGGCGCTGGGGCCTCAACGGCATTCTGCCCGATCACAATTTCGCCGATCCGACCAAAGCGAAGAACCGCAAGGATCACCGCCATCACGCGGTCGATGCCGCGGTGATCGGCACGATTTCGCGCAGCCTGTTGAAGCGCATCGCAGATGCCGCCCGCGAGGGCGAGGCCCAGGGCGCGGAGGACGCCATTCGCGCCATCCAGCCGCCATGGCCGAGCTTTCGCGATGACCTGAAAGCCGTGGTCGATCGCATCATTGTCAGCCACAAGCCGGACCATGGCACCTTGCCGAAGCCGGGCGACCGTGGCCGCACGGCAGGTCAACTCCACAACGACACGGCCTACGGACTTGCCAAGGACGATGACGGCAACCCGATTGCGGTGCATCGCAAGCCGTTCCTTTCACTGGAGCCGAAGGATTTGCCTTCGATCCGCGATCCGCAACTCCGTGAATGGCTTGAAGCCAATACAAAAGGCCTGAGCGGGAAGGACTTCACCGCCAGACTGATGAAGCTGCGAAAGGACGGCGATAATCGGCGCGCTCGTCGTAAAAAGCCTGGTCGCTATAGCGGGTCGCCGTTCCAGCGCATCCGCCGCGTGCGTGTCGTCGAGCGGCTGGCGCTGATTCCGATCCATGACGCGACGGGGCGTGCTTACAAGGGCTACAAGGGGGACGCGAATTTTCGCTACGACGTGTGGGAGATGCCCGACGGCAAATGGCAAGCCGACGTCGTCACCATGTTCGATGCGCATCGACCCGACATCGACTGGCAGGCGCGGCGGCCGCATCCGGCCGCGCGCAAGGTACTGTCGTTGAAGCAGAACGACATGGTGGCTTACGAGCAGCCAGGCGTCGGCTTCGCGGTTGGTCGCGTGGTGAAGTTCAATACCGCGGGTCAAATCTACTTTGCGGGCCATCTCGAAGCCGGTGCGCTGAAAGCGCGCGATGCCGACCCCGACGATCCGTTCAAGTATTTTTCGAAATCCGCGAACGGATTGCGCGATGTCAAGGCACGCCAGATCCGTGTCGACGAAGCCGGGCGGATGTCAGATCCCGGACCGCGCGATCGTTCGTCGCGCGGTCGGAAAGCTCCGCCCGGTTAAGCTTAACAAAAGCTTTCGCTTCGGCCCGTCGCAACTTGCATGTACGTTTTCGGCGTCATGCAACGTGTGGTGGACATCAGCACGGATGGCCTGCACATCGCGACGCAGCGCGGTTTTCTGACCGTCAGCGCGTCCGGCGAGGAGAAGGGGCGCGTGGCCCTGGACGATATCGGCGCTTTAATCGTCCATGCCCATGGCACCACCTGGTCAAACTCGGTGGTGGTGCGTCTGTCCGAGCGAGCCGTTCCGGTGGTGATCTGCGGGTCAAATCATGCGCCCGTCGCGTGCGTGTGGCCGCTGCACGGCCATCACGCCCAGGGCGCGCGCATGCGTGCCCAGCTGTCGGCTGGCCGTCCGCTCGCCAAGCAACTCTGGCGCCAAATTATCGTCGGTAAAATCAGGATGCAGGGCGAGGCGCTTCACTTTGCCGGTCGTGAAGGCGGCGCGTTCGCGGTTCTGGCGCGGAAAGTGCGTTCGGGCGATCCGGAAAATGTCGAGGCGCAGGCCGCGCGGCGCTACTGGAAGGCGATGTTCGGAAAGGATTTCTTGCGCGATCGTCAGGCCGACGGCATCAACGCCCTGCTGAACTATGGTTACACGGTGCTGCGCGCCGTGGCATCGCGGGCGATCTGTGCCTCCGGCCTGCACCCGACGGTCGGCATTTTTCACGCCAACCGCGCCAATGCTTTCGCGCTGGCCGATGACGTGATGGAGCCGTTTCGCCCGATGGTCGATCTGCTCGTCGCCGATCTCGTCGCGAGCGGCGAGAACGCCGTAACGCCCGATGCCAAGGCCCGGCTGGCGCGCCTGGCATCAGCGGATTTCGACATGCCGGATGGCACGGTCTCGCCGCTCGATCTGGCAATGCAGAAGCTGACGCAATCACTCGCAGTGAGTTTTGAAACCGGCAAGGCCGTGCTCGACCTGCCGATACGGCCAGCGATGGTTGCGTCCGGGGACGCAGGCGATACCCCATGACCAAGCGATCGGCGAGAGCGAATACCGGGCCGTCGACATTGAGCGGATACAGGCTGATGTGGATGCTGATCACTTTCGATCTTCCTGTCGAAACGAAGAAGCAGCGCGCGGCGGCAACTAGATTCCGCCACTCGCTGCTTGATCTCGGCTTTGAGATGAGTCAGCTTTCCAATTATCTGCGTTTCTGCAACGGCAAGGAGCAGTTCGCTTCCTATGTCCGCAAGATCGAGGCGATTCTGCCGCCTTGGGGTGACATCTATGTCTTCCAGTTCACCGATCGCCAGTACGAAAATATCGTCCGCTTCTCAGATCAACGGCGGCGGCGACAGCAGAAAAATCCTGAGCAAATGGCGCTTTTCTGAGCCAGACAGGGAAAATGCCATGCCCGATGCCGGAAAATTCCTGAGTAAAGTCAGGAAGATCTCCGGACATCGAGCGTAGCAGTTCAGAAAACGCGGTCCAGCGGCAACTGGTGCCGCGGCCGAACAACTTCAGATTCAAGCGTAGCAGTTCAGAAAACGCGGTCCAGCGGCAACGGCGAAAAGGGTGTCCCCAAGAAACTTTCGAGCGTAGCAGTTCAGAAAACGCGGTCCAGCGGCAACATGCCGGTCACGCGCCCGATGCGATCGCGTAGCGTAGCAGTTCAGAAAACGCGGTCCAGCGGCAACCGGAATCTCGTCCTTAAACCCCTCGACTGCAGCGTAGCAGTTCAGAAAACGCGGTCCAGCGGCAACAGCACGCCGTTACTAGATTATCAAAACTGTAGCGTAGCAGTTCAGAAAACGCGGTCCAGCGGCAACTGTAGGCGATAACGGGCGTGCTCGTGCCGGAGCGTAGCAGTTCAGAAAACGCGGTCCAGCGGCAACCCGCGCGATGTCATAGCCCGGCACAGCGCGAGCGTAGCAGTTCAGAAAACGCGGTCCAGCGGCAACCAGACGCAAGGCGCTATCGACGCCGGCCTAAGCGTAGCAGTTCAGAAAACGCGGTCCAGCGGCAACTCGCAACAGCGCCGCTCCACCCGCCCCATAAGCGTAGCAGTTCAGAAAACGCGGTCCAGCGGCAACCTATCGTGGTGTCTTTTCGTTCAGGGGCCAAGCGTAGCAGTTCAGAAAACGCGGTCCAGCGGCAACTTGACCAGACGGTCATTGGTGGCATCGATAGAGCGTAGCAGTTCAGAAAACGCGGTCCAGCGGCAACTGGGTCACTAGCATGACCGCACCCGGCATCAGCGTAGCAGTTCAGAAAACGCGGTCCAGCGGCAACTTGACCGCCGATGTTGAGCGTCGGCATTATAGCGTAGCAGTTCAGAAAACGCGGTCCAGCGGCAACCCGCGCGGCGTGTGGGTCATGCTCGCGAATAGCGTAGCAGTTCAGAAAACGCGGTCCAGCGGCAACGGCAAACTCGATCGTTACGGGCGCTGGCGTAGCGTAGCAGTTCAGAAAACGCGGTCCAGCGGCAACTGCACGTGAGGACGATCTGTCATGGCTGACAGCGTAGCAGTTCAGAAAACGCGGTCCAGCGGCAACGCCTTCCAGCACTACATGGAGGCTATAGGCGAGCGTAGCAGTTCAGAAAACGCGGTCCAGCGGCAACTGGCAAGCAGCGACACCAGCTTGCCGACGGAGCGTAGCAGTTCAGAAAACGCGGTCCAGCGGCAACGGTATCGCCGTGCACCAGACAATCGCGGCAAGCGTAGCAGTTCAGAAAACGCGGTCCAGCGGCAACTGGTCAGAAGATCGCTCAGATTGGCGCGATAGCGTAGCAGTTCAGAAAACGCGGTCCAGCGGCAACCGGGCACACCGTCATGGACGTGCAGGACGTAGCGTAGCAGTTCAGAAAACGCGGTCCAGCGGCAACTCGACGCTTCGCAACTTACCTTCACGCCGAGCGTAGCAGTTCAGAAAACGCGGTCCAGCGGCAACGATGCGGCAATTACAAAAAGACACGCGATAAGCGTAGCAGTTCAGAAAACGCGGTCCAGCGGCAACAGCCGCGTTGGCGATTGCCGCTTCTTGGACAGCGTAGCAGTTCAGAAAACGCGGTCCAGCGGCAACGCCGACTGGTCGGGGTGGCTTGCGACCGATAGCGTAGCAGTTCAGAAAACGCGGTCCAGCGGCAACTAGGGCCGGTCGGCATAAAGCTGCACAAGCAGCGTAGCAGTTCAGAAAACGCGGTCCAGCGGCAACTCCGGAACGCCAACAAGCATGGTCTCGCGAGCGTAGCAGTTCAGAAAACGCGGTCCAGCGGCAACTGCAGAGGCAAGGAAGGCGCTGGATGGGGTAGCGTAGCAGTTCAGAAAACGCGGTCCAGCGGCAACCTCGGGTTTGTGCTTTCGAAGAACCTGACAAGCGTAGCAGTTCAGAAAACGCGGTCCAGCGGCAACCGCGCACCACTTGGTCGTTAAATGGGTATAGCGTAGCAGTTCAGAAAACGCGGTCCAGCGGCAACCGAGATGAGCTGCTGGGTTCGCGCGGCGAGAGCGTAGCAGTTCAGAAAACGCGGTCCAGCGGCAACCGTTCATTTGTGGTATCGAACGCGTCACCGAGCGTAGCAGTTCAGAAAACGCGGTCCAGCGGCAACTCTTCTGTTCATCCAGACACCGGTCGCGACAGCGTAGCAGTTCAGAAAACGCGGTCCAGCGGCAACGACGCCGCGACGCCAGCGATCGAGGGCCTGAGCGTAGCAGTTCAGAAAACGCGGTCCAGCGGCAACAGCTGCGAGCGCAGATGCTGCTGGTCGAAGAGCGTAGCAGTTCAGAAAACGCGGTCCAGCGGCAACAGCCAACCTCGCACCTGGCGCAAGCGGTCAAGCGTAGCAGTTCAGAAAACGCGGTCCAGCGGCAACGAACCGGGCGCGGCTCTTGATCGGCTACAGAGCGTAGCAGTTCAGAAAACGCGGTCCAGCGGCAACCATTTGCCGCAAGCGTAGAGCATGGGCTTTAGCGTAGCAGTTCAGAAAACGCGGTCCAGCGGCAACTAGAGCGACGATTGCTGCGATCGGACTTCTAGCGTAGCAGTTCAGAAAACGCGGTCCAGCGGCAACCAACGTCGAGATGACGCGCTGACGCTCTCGAGCGTAGCAGTTCAGAAAACGCGGTCCAGCGGCAACGATGGCGACAAGCCACTCCGCAAGAAAGACAGCGTAGCAGTTCAGAAAACGCGGTCCAGCGGCAACTTATTCAATCGGATTTGCGATTTATCAACGAGCGTAGCAGTTCAGAAAACGCGGTCCAGCGGCAACGACCGCGAGAAGGTGGTGGCTTGCGCCCGCAGCGTAGCAGTTCAGAAAACGCGGTCCAGCGGCAACAAGTCTCTTTGATGTTATTCGGCCTGCAATAGTGACCCCCTGAGCCGGGGGATCGGCGTCCAAAATTGACCCCCTATAGATTGGCTGTTGCGCTGCCTGCTTTGTCATGAAGCAGGTGGTCGGGGATGCTGAT
>Ga0182742_1005185_pt1 | contig 11225 bp, 9 predicted proteins | sample eDN5th37CBELigMG_FD_128880 | JGI IMG/M metagenome (GOLD analysis project Ga0182742, IMG submission 128880) | Enriched Miracle-Growth compost microbial communities from Emeryville, California, USA - eDNA 5th pass 37_C BE-Lig MG (version 2)... ... | reverse complement strand
CAGCCGGCTAGCCCAGCGCCGGATCCAGCCTGCCTTCGTCATCGCCTGGTCCACTTGGCGACGATGTCACCAGGCCACAGCAAAGCAGGCCCATCTCAAGCAAAGCGTGCAACTGTAATGCTAACCGTTATCTGACGAATAGCCAGGAGCCCGTGTATCCCTTTGGGGAGGAGCGCGACCATGTCAGGTAGCGTGCCAAATCGATGCCCGGCTGCTCGATAAGTCTATAGGCGAGGGCAGCGGTGGCCGTGGTGCAGATCATGGTCAGCACCCACAGCGCGATTCCCATTCCGATGGCGGAGTACCCGGTTGCCGTGATGTCGATCAGGCCGCCTGTCCAGGCGGGGAGCTGATGAACGAATAGGAAGTGCAGCACGTAGGAGCTGAAGCTGAGGACGCCCAGGCGGCGGATCCATGGGTGAGCGAATACAGTGTCCGCTCCCTTGGCCAAGACGAAAATGAAAGCCATGAAACTCAGAGAAGCGACCAAAATGGTCGGCGCGAAGGAAAGTGAGTCGAACCGGCTGCATCTGCTGGGCCATTCCGCTGCACCCAGCCAGACTACACCTATGACGGCCAGGAGGCCGTAACTTGTCGTCCGGCTCAGGACAGGAAGCGGATACCTGTTCAGGACAAAGTAGAGGACAAAGCCGAGCGCGAAGACGGGAAGCTGGTTGGGAAACCAAAAATACAGGAAATTGCCCACGGCGGCCGGCTCATACCCTACCAGCCAGACTGCTGCGGCCCTGTTCGCTAGGATTGCGCACAGCAGTGCCGCTGCGGTGAAGAGCAGAGCGCGATGCAATGTCGTCACGATAGCGGCCAGGAGAGGGAACAGGGCATAAAAAGTGAATTCGACCCCCGATGCTCCATCCGCCCGGGACGACCATCCAACCGGAGGTCGTCGGAATCCAGTCGGGATGCCAAGCATTCACGAATGAGAATGACCGCAGCATCTGGGCAATGTCGAAGTCCGAAGCTGGAGGCTCAGCCACATAGTATATAAGCGCGCCCATATAGTACATTGGCGCAATTCGGAGGAAACGGCGCACAAAGAACGAGCGGACAGCTCCCAGACCCCGGCGGCTTTGCCGGTTCCAGGACATCAGGAGTGTTACGGCACTCGCCAGGAAGAACATCTGGACGCCGTGCCAGCCGAAATTGGTCAACTTTTTGGCGGGATAGGGCATCTCGGGAAACATTCCGCCGACATGGCTGATGATCACCAGCAGGATGGCCCACCCCCGCACAGCATCGATATAAGCCTCCTTTCCTGCGTCTGGGGCACTGGTTTCGTGTGGATGCTGGTCGAAGCCAGGCGAGTTCATTTCCCCCCTCGAACGGCGCGAAGAGCCGGAATCGGCTCGTTATGGTTTCTGGCCCACAAGCAGTGGCGGCCTCTGTCGGCACCGCTCCAGCAGCGATAGGAGAAAGCGGGAGAGCCGGACGCCCAACACCCGCTTGACCCGCAGCTTCGCCCAGGCTGGGCTCCGCGCGATCGCGGGATCAATCGCCAGCGCCAAGGCCAGCAACTCGTCGACCGAGTCCGTACCAGCCGCCTCGAAGCGGCGCGACGCATCCCAGAACACTTCCTCGGCCAACCGCCGGCGCGCCAGCGCTGCTAGCGCCGGCAATTCGGGCACTAGGCCTTTGGCCTCCGCAAAGAAGGCCTCGAACGCGGCAAGGCGCTGCCGGTAATCGCGCACCATGTGCTCACCACTGATGTATTGGTGGCGCATGTTGCTCTCGTGGATCCGAGTGTAACCCTGCACGGCGTGGACCATGCCGACATCGCCATGTGCGGCCAATCGCAGCCACATTTCGAAATCACCGCTGTGCGGGAGGCTCGGCCGATAGCCCCCCACCTGCTTCTGCAGCCGCCCACGTACCACCGCGGTCACGGTACCGACCGGATTGTAGACATCAGCGCAGCACTGGCGGATGAAGTCCAGCCCGGAAAGGACCGTCGCTCCCGCCTTGCTGCCCTCTTCTGGCCCTGCTGCTTCCTTGAGCCGGACATAGTGGCCACGCACGCAGCGCAGCGGAATGATTGCGCCCGCCGCCTCCTTGAACTCCACATGACGGCCGTGCACGAATGCCATCCGCGGATGCGCCTCCATCAGGTCGATCGCTCGGCGCAGCGCGCCCGGCGCGATGAGGTCGTCGGCCGAGAGCAGCAACATATAGTCGGCCTCGACCCAGTCGATTCCCTCATTATAGGTCGCGATGTGTCCCAGGTTTTGCGGATGGCCGATGACATGGATGCGGGGATCGGCCTGCGCCAGTTCCCGTGCGACCGTCAGCGAGTCATCCGTGGATGCGTCGTCGATAATCAATATCCGCAGTTCGCGGATGCCCTGAGTCCTGACACTGTCCACGGATTGCCGCAGAAATCTCCCGTAGTTGTAGCAAGGTATGAAGACATCGATCGAGGCCATGCTTCATCCTCCGTACCGATGTTGATCCATGCGCGAACGATCCGCCTTGGCGCAGCTGGCGTCTGGAGGGGTGTGCGGCGGGATTTCAGCGCCATGCTGCCCTCCTCGCCGCCGTCAGCCTGACCCGGCTCAGGCCCAGCGTCAGTTCGCGGGAGATCGGGTGCCTGGTCAGAAGGACACCGAGGCACCATCCAGCGGCGCATCCGGCCCCGCTGAGGAGGAGGCGCGGGATTGGATGTAGATCCCCGCCAATAAGGGCCAGAGCCATTGGTAAGGCCATCGCGATAAGCGTCACTGTGGCGGCGGCACCCGCTGCGGTGGAGACCTCACGTAGCGGCATGTGGATTGCACGGCGGAGATAGCGGAGCCACACGGCGGCGTGAAAGGCGCTGATCGCAATGCCGGCCGCCGCCACCGCCTCGATCCCCTGGGTCGCAGCGAGGAACACACCGAGGACGGCAACGGCCTGATTGATTGCCTGCGCCTCCAGCGTGAGCCTCACCCGGTCCAGGCTGATGAACAGCGGGCTGGCGATCGGCTGCACGATCCAGAAGAGACCGCCGAAAGCGACCAGCCGCAGCAGCGGCGCGGCTTCCACCCATTGCCTGCCGAACAGCACCGCCAGCATGGCATCGGCATGCAGCGCAATGAACATGAAGAGCGGCCAGGTGACGACAGCCAGGTAGCCGAGCGCCTGCAAGCAAATTGGCTCTAATTGTCGCCCACCACGCCGGATATCCGCCAGCACTGGCAATACCAGTGGCTGCACCGCATCCATGATGAGGCGGGAGAACAGTCCGGTGGTGCTGACGGCACGATCGAACAGGCCCATTGCCTCCAGGCTGACGAAGCGGGCGGTGATCAGGTTCGCGACATTGGTGCTGAGTTGCTGAAGCAGCGAGGACAGCATGACAACGGAGCCGAACCGGAACACCTCGCCCGCCCCGGAGAAGGAGGGGCGGAAATGCTCGGCCCGCGGATGGTGCCAGGCAGCGACGACCACCATCATGAACTGCCCGGCGACGCTCGCCCAGGCGAGGCCCATGGCACCCCAGCCCTCGGCCGAGAGGACGATAGCGCAGCCGGAATTCACCAGAATGCCGGAGAGATTGATGCGCAGCAGGGCACCAAATCGCATCTCCCTCTGCAGCACGGCGAAGATGGTCGAACTGACCGGCATGATGAGGAAATTCAGCAGCAGGATCAGCGTCGTCCCGCGCACCGCTGCGCCGTAGAGAGCGCCGATCCACGGCAGGGAGGCCAGCAGCAAGAGGCCAAGGGTCCAGGCGACCAGGCAGGTCGCGGCCAGGGCCGCACGGATATGCCGCGGTGCCAATTCACGCTTCTGTACGAGATAGGCATTGACGCCCATCTCCCGGATGACATGGGCGAAGCCGACAATAGCGTAGGCGATGGCGAAAACCCCGAAGGCATCCGGGGTGAGGAGGCGCGCGACAACCAGGCTGCTGCCAAACTGGATGACGAGGGTGCTGTACTTCTCGACGAAGGAGATCGCGAGAGAGGTCCTAACGCTCGCCATGGGAGTTCCCGCTGTCTGCCTCCGCCGGCATTGTGACGGAATGGCGGCTTCCGGCATGCTGGCCCCCGGACGCCGAAGCGTCCGGGCTATGTGTGCTCAAACGACCGGGCGGCGGATCCGCCGCGTCAGGCCCAGACCAAGCATGGCAGTGCCGAACAGCACCAGGGAGGCCGGCTCGGGCACCGCGACGATCTGCGAGGAGGTGACGAGCGACGCGCCACCGCCGGTGAAGGTAGCGGTAATGACAATCGTCTCGGAAAACAGCGTATCCGGCATGAGGCCTGCATCCACGATGATGGTGGGGGAGGCATTGGCCCCGTTGTTGAGGAATGTATGCGTCGCCATCTGCGTGGTTTGCGCGAAGGCGGCATTGGCAGCATCGATATAGCTGCTCAGCGTCACGCTCGATACCAGGTCCGACAGGCCCAGGAAGTTGGCTGTGAAGCTGTTGGCCAGCTTGGTCAGCAGGCCGCCCCCTGGTTCGCTCATGCTGCTGAGACCGGTCTGCGTGAACTCGAAGCTGAGGCTGTGCGTGCCGCTGAATCCGGACAGGCTGGACAAGTTGATCGTGGCCGCCGTCAGAGAGGGTTCCGCCAGCAACGGCACGCCATTGGCGAGGAGTGTGTAGCTGAACAGGCCCGAAGGCGTCGTCCCGGTCAGATTCAGGATACCGGTCCCGCTCGAGGCGGAGTCGACCAGATTGCCGTCCTCGTAGACGCGCATGGCGAGCAGCGGCGCCGCCCGGACGGTGCTCGCGGCAAATCCCAGCAGAAGCAGGGCAGTGAGAAGGATTCGTCCCATCAGCATTTGCTCTCCGCAGCAGAGATCCGGCCGCCTGCCCCAATGGCAGGCGCTCTGCTTTCGCCAGGGAGAGCAATATGCGTGCCAGGCAATTCACCCTTTTGACTCCAAAGACTTGGAAAGCCATCGGGATCCTTCCCCGGCGAACTGTAAATTTTTCCGACGGGACTCGGCGCGGCCACTCCTCGGCAGGGCGGGCCGGCAGGGCGTCGCCTGCCCGGGCACTCGCGGCAGATCGCGCGGCACGATGTTGAAGGTCGGGTCACGCGCGTAATCCGCGGGACGAGTGAAGGGCGCACCAGCAGCGGAGAGCCAGGCATAGGCTTGCCGGGCCATGGCGGAGCCCAGGACATCCTGCAGCGCGGCCAGGGATTGCAGCGCGAGTTGCGCGTAATCGCCGTTGCTTGCACCCCAGCCGGACCCGTTGGACCAGCCTCGGGCCCGGGTCTCCGCACCGATCCCGGCCCAGCTCCGGAAAGGCTGTTCCGGCGCGGTGGCGGGTGCGACGGCGATGTTGTAAGCAATGCCGTCGCGCGGGTTGAAGCCCTTGTCGGCGGCGAGGAATCGGCCGGCGAGGAAGTTCTCCATCCAGGCAAGCACGATGCGCGCATCGGCGCTGCCGCGCCGCGCCGCCGCCGCGGCGGTGGAGGCGAAATAGTCCTGCTGCCAGGGCGGCACCGCACCGGCATCGCGGTACACGCCCGGTATCCAGCCATGCGCCTCACCCTGGAGGGCGGTCCAGGCCGGGAGCTGCGCGCGCAGCCAGGCCCAGTTGCCCGCCGCCGCGACGCGGAAATAGGCGTGGTTGGGGTGGTCCGCCGGGCATGCCCAGGCCGCATCGTCCAACTGGCGAAGCGACCAGGCAGCGCCGCGCACCTGGTTGCCGCGCACCAGGTTCACGCCCTCGCCCCGCGGCAGATCGAGGGTCTCGGCATGGGTGGCGCGATAGGCCGGCCAGTGCGTCATCACCGACCAGGCGGCCTGGGCCAACAGCTCGTCCAGGAAAGCGCGCCGCCCAGTGAGGAGGTAGGGGACATAGGAAAGATCTGGCTGATGGGCCGTATCGGGTGTCCAGCCGGTATCGCCCGGAACCGGCTGGAGCAGCCCGTCCGGCGGCGGGCCGCCACGTCCGTCGGTCCAGAGACGGGGCCACCGCAATACATCCATCCAGCCGCCGGCCCCCGCCGTGCCGCCCTCCGGGTCCCAGATATGCCAGGGAATGGCACCCGCTGCCTCCGCCTGGCCGGTGGCATAGGCAGCCGCCCGGCGGTCGCCGGTGATGAGCCAGGCCGCCTGCGAGGTGGTCGCCGGGCCGATATCCTGTCGGCCACCGGTGGTCGGCATGTATTGGGTGATGCCACGCGGTCCGAGCGGCTCCGCCCAGGCAGGTGCCGTGATCGCCTCGCCGAACCGCGCCAGGACCGCGTTCTCGACACCGGTCGAGAGATCATAGCGCGCTACCACGCCGGTTTCGGCGAGGTAGGCGGCATCGGCGCAGACCAAGGGCGGGACGGCGGCGGGACGGCCACCCGGCCCGCTGCCGAACAGCCGGCCCCAGGCGGTGTAGAGGGGCTGGCGCAGTGTGCCGGTGGAAAGGGCCTCACGCCCGTCCAGGATCAGCCGCAGGCGATAGCTGGCGGTGCCGCCGCCTGGCCGCATCGCCACGTCGTTGCGGAGCCACGGCTCGACCCACAGGCTGCCATCGGCGCGGAGCGCGATATCGGCGACCAGCCGGAGCGAGGTCGCGCCCCCCGCAGCCGCCGGGGGCACAGAGACAGTTACCCGCGCCTGCGTCGCAAGTGGTCCCGACTGCCAGGGACGCACAGTTCCGCCGGCGATCGCCGCGCGGAACAGGGCCAGAAGATCGACCTGCCACGGCTCGCCGCCGGCGCCGGCCAGTTGCAGGATGGCCTGATGGTCGCCGAACGCGATCCCGGGATGGGCGGCGTTTGATCGCGGCCCAGCCGCGAGGATCACCGCCTGCCGCGCGCCGGCAGAGAGCCACGGCACCGCCAGGCTGACCAGGCCAAACCGCACTGAGCCATCGGGGTGCCACGTCCTGGCGTCGAGTTGCGCGGGCAGCGGCAATCCGCCGGCCAGTTGCGCCACGAGCCCGGCCTCGCGCGGCATGTCGCCGGGACGGAAGGCCTGCCCGAACACCACGATGGTCCCGGCGGGCGCACCAGTGCCCTCAAGGACCAGCCCAACCACATCGCCCGGCCGCTCGGCGCAGGGCATCGGCGGAGCAAGGACCGCCCCGGCTGGGCGGGCGCGGACGGAGGGCTGCATGGCGCAGCCGCCAAGGGCGGCGGCGAGGATGCCGATCTCCCGGCGGCGGAGCGTCGGGCCCTCGGGATTCACTGCGCACGGCCCAGCAGGCGGCGGAACAGCCCGAGCTGCCCGGCCGTGGTTTCGTCCCAGCCGAAGCGTTCGGCATGGGCGCGCGTCGCCGCACGATCGGGCGGGGCAGCGAGCAAGCGGCGCACCCCCTCCGCGATCCGCTCAGGTGTCGCCTCGCCGAGCACCAGCCCGGCCTCCGGGGCGGAGACGGCCTCACGGCTGCCCCAGGCCGGCCCGGCCACTACCGGCGTGCCGCAAGCCATGGATTCGAGCAGCACATTGGCCCAGCCCTCCCGGCTGGAGGCGAGCACCAGCACATCCGCGGCGGTGTAGAGCAGCGGCAGCTCGGCATGCGGCCGCGGACCGAGGAGGCGCACCCGGTCGGCCACGCCGAGCCGCCGGGCCAGGGCCAGCAGGGCCTCGCGGTCCGGCCCTTCACCGGCGATCAGCAGCGTGTGGCCAGGCAGGGAAGGCAGTGCCGCGATGACCAGGTGGTGGCCCTTGCGCTCGATCAGCAGGCCGACCGAGAGCAGGGTCGGCCCGGTCAGGCCCAGCCCGGCGCGGACCGCTGCACGGTCGGCCACCGGGCGGAAGGTGTCGAGGTCCACGCCGTTTCTCAGCACAGTCACCTTCTCGGCCGGCGCGCCGAGGGCCAGCAGCCCGTCCTTCAGCCCCGCGCTCACCGCGATGATCGCATCTGCCCCGGCGATCGCGCTGCGGATCAGCCGCCTCGGCACTCGGTAGCGCGGCAGCAGGCTGGTGTCCGAACCGCGCGCGGTCAGAACGACGGGCTTGCCGAAATGCCGGCCCAGCCAAACCGCGGCGACGCCATCGGGATAGAGGTAATGCGCGTCGATGACATCGAATTCGAGCCCATCCCGCACCAGCCGCGCGAGCGCGGCCCTGGCGGAATGGTAGAGGCACACCGGCCCGGACAGCATTCCGATCCGGGGCAGTGCGACGAAGCGCGGATGATGCACCTGCAGGCCGTGCCGCATCTCCTGTCCGGGGATGGCGGCGTAGCGGGCCCAGGCGCCGAAGCACGGAGAGCGCGAGGGAAACCAGGGGACCGGGGCGAGAACCGTGCTCTCGGCCTCACCGCCGGCGACGAGGTGGCGCAGCCGGTTCTCCACGAACACGCCATGGTTGGGCTGTGCCGCATTCGGGTAGAGCGTGGTGAAGGTCAGCAGCCGGATCGGGCGTGTCCCGCCATCCGGCGCGCGCCTAACGGCCAGTCCCGCTCCGGCCTCTAGCACCGGCTGCGCGGCCGCTCGGCCCTGTGCCATTGTCGGCGCCGCCATCCTCGCGTGTGTCGAAGGGCCACCAGCCACCGCCGGACCGAGGCTTGGGCAGGACGCTCCAGACTGCGAGTCCGGTGACGCCAGCAAGCATGACGACGAAGTAGAGGCTGTCCATGCGGGCGCTCCTCCGGCCGGATGCGTCATCATAAGCGGATTCCTGGCGCTGCGGTCGCGAGGCGACGCCAGCCTGCCCCCTCGGCGGGGCCAGCGGTTTGCCGGATCTGCACCGCGCCGGCGGCGAGCGCATGCGCGCCTCCCAGGACCACCAGCAGGGTCCAGTAGAAATCCCAGTAGCTGAGCGAGAGGAAGGTACCGCTGACCAGGTAGGCGATGATCGAGACCTGCGCCATCTGGCCAAGCTCCCGAGCCCAAGCAAGATCCGGGCGGTCGCGGGGCAGCCTTGTCAGGCGAAGCGTGTAGATGAAGCCCGCAACCGTCAGGCCAACCCAGATGACGAAAGTCGGGAAGCCCTGCTCACCCAGCAGCTCGAACCAGATGCTGTGCACCGCGCGGGCCGGGCCGCCCGGCGCGACGCGATCCACCACCTCCCGCGTATAGGGGCCGGTGAAGCCCGACCCGACCAGCGGGCGATCCAGCGCCAGGCGGAAGGAGATGTCCCACAACACCAGCCGGTCCGAAGCGGACTGGTCCTCCTCATAGGTCGAGATGGTGTGCATCCGCGCCGTCCAGTGCTCCGGCATGAAGGCAATCGCCCCGGCGACACAGGCGCCGAGCACCAGGCCGCTGGCGAGCTTGCGCCGGCTGCGCAGCCACATCACCACCGTCGCAGCGGCGAGGCCGAGCAACGCCCCGCGGGAATAGCTGCCGACCACCGCCAGCAGCGTGAGTCCCATGGCCGCCACCAGCCCCCAGCGAACGATGGCGGCACGCGCCTGCATACGCAGATAGTTCATCAGCGGCAGTGAGACGAGCAGCGCAGCGGCAAGGTGGTTGTTGTCGTTGATCATGGTGTCGGGCGGTCCCCAAACCCGGTAATTGCCCGCCGTGATCAGCGTGAAGGCCCCGCCGCGCACACCGTAGTAGCCGAGCGAGATCACCATGATCCAAACCAGCGCGTGGACGCGCCAGCGATCGGTCAGCAGGCAGGCGGTGAGCAGCAGGCCCAGCAGCATCTTGAACACGTGCTCCCATTTCGCCCAGACCGTGGCGGGTGACCCGAGCGCGACCACCGAGGTGAGCGTGAAGCAGAGCATGAGCACGAGGATCAGCGCCGTGACGGCATTCCAGGCGAAGCGCCGCGGCTCGCCGGCGAGGACGCAGCCGAGGAGCGTCACGGCGAACACCACAGCAGCCCAGGGCATTCCCTCCGCCGCCCCCCAGAGCAGGCGGTGCGGGTTCATGAAGGAGATCCAGGACCACAGCAGCACGCCAACGAAGGGCCGCGCCGCCGCCAGCGGCAGCAGTGCGAGCATCACGGCGATGAAGGCGGCATCGCGCATCGGCCCGGCTCAGCGCTCGGCGCGCAGATCGGCAAGCAGGCGCTCGGCCTCCGCACGCTCGGGGAAGGCCGTGTCGCTGGCCAGGGCCGGCTCCAGCGCGGCAAGCGCTTCCGCCTTCTGGCCTGCGGCACGCAGCGCAAAGGCCAGACGGTAGGACAGGGCGGGATCCGGCCCCTGCGCCCCGCCACCGGCCAAGGCCGCGCGGCGCAGCAGAGCCGCCGCCTGTTCGGGCGCACCGCGGCGCGCCAGGATCCAGCCGAGCGTATCGGCGATCGCCGGGATGGGGGAGAGAAAGAAGGCACGCTCAGCAAGGGCCTGCGCACGATCGCCAGGCTTCGCACCCCCGAGGTGGTCCAGCAACCAGGCGAGGTTGTTGAGCGACACCGCATCCGATGGCTGCCGTGCCACGACGAGTTCGAGCCGCTGCGCGGCCTCGGCGAGCCGTCCGGCCTGAATGTCGAGCTGCGCCAGCATGCCGAGCGCCGCCGCGTCCTCCGGCTCCCGTTCAAGCCAGGCGTTAAGCGTCGCCACCGCCTTCGCTGGCTGCCCGGCAGCCTGCCAGGCAGCCGCCTGACGCAGGGCCAGCACAGCAGATGGCGCCCTCGCATAGGATGCCGCATAGGCCTCCGCGGCTTCCGCCGGACGCCCCGCGCCGGCCAGCAGATCACCGCGTAGCTGGCCCGCTGCGGGCTGCGCCGCGGGCTGCTGCGCCAACTCCTCGGCCAGCGCCAGCGCGGCATCCAGCCCCTGCGCCCGTAGGACGACCTGGGCCAGCAATTGCTGCAGGCCGGCATCGCCGGGCCGCGTCCGCAGCCCCTCCCGCGCCAGTGCCTCGGCCTCCCGCGTATTGCCGCCGCGCAGCAGCAGGAGGGCGAGCTGGCGCCGTGCCGGGATGGAATCCGGCTCCTCGGCCAGTGCGGCGCGGCTCGCCGCTTCGGCCAGGGACCATTGGCCGGCCGCCGCATGGGCCTCGGCACGCAGCAGCGGCACCGCCGCGCCGCGGCTGCGGCCCTGCAACGGCTCGGCCTGCAGAACGGCCAGGGCGCGGGCAGGCTCGCCGGTGCCCAAAAGGACCCGCGCCAGCACTACGGCAAGCGCCGGTTCCTGCGGCGCCGCCGCCTGCGCGGCTTCCAGCACCGCGCGCGCGGAGGCGGCACGGGGTCCGCCGGAGAGCGCCTCCGCGGCCAGGCGGCTGGCCGCCATGGCGTTCGCCGGCTGCAGCCGCAGCACCTCGCCCAGCAGGCCTTCCGCTTCGGCCGGCTTGCCTTCCAGGGCTGCCACCCGCGCCAGGCCGAGGCGCGCATTCACGGAAGCAGGATGGGCCCGAAGCACCTCCGCGAAAGCT
>Ga0182742_1005183_pt1 | contig 11226 bp, 12 predicted proteins | sample eDN5th37CBELigMG_FD_128880 | JGI IMG/M metagenome (GOLD analysis project Ga0182742, IMG submission 128880) | Enriched Miracle-Growth compost microbial communities from Emeryville, California, USA - eDNA 5th pass 37_C BE-Lig MG (version 2)... ... | reverse complement strand
AAGAAATAATCCTGCTAACATCAGAATTTGTGTTAATGCCACAAACGTACAAACAGTGATGAGCTTTGCACTATATACTTGAAGCCTATCAACAGGTAAAGCTAATAATTGTTTCCATCCCCCCTCAGCGTGCTCATAACGGCAAACAGCTGCAGCAAATATTCCTGCAAGTAATGGTAAGAAGAGAATCGCTTGAACCATAATCATTGATAAAAATGAATTCATCCACTCATTTCCTGCATTTTCAAAGAAGTTAAAATAAGCAGCAATCGTTGAGAGTATTGGACTAATAAACAAAATTTGTAAAACTTTCGATTTTTTGAGCTTTAACCATTCTGTATAAATAAGTTTACTTAGCATTACTTCACATCCTTTTGATCAAAATGGATGAGACTGGTGATAAAAATGACCCCACCGACAATGATTCCTAGTAACACACTGATTTCTGGTATTTGCCATTTATTCTCTAGCAATGGCCATTTCCAAATGAACCATTCCGGCCCGCCATAGGCATACATCGACACAACCGAACCAATAATTCCGATTGTTAATGGTGTACCTTGGTTTGATGATGCAACAGAATACCATAACTGAAAAGCTAAGATTGGCAAGGCTGCAAAAAAAGGATAAAAGCTGTTAATGGCGATCTCCTTAATAGGCATGCTTTGCTCCCAATCAAAAAAGCTGCCAAATACAATCGTTCCAATAAACATCAGCAATGTAGAAATAAATAACATATAGCTTATTGTTATAAATTTGGAGCTGTAGACTTTTACTCGACTGATAGGTAGTGCTAACAACTGTTTCCAGGAATTCGTCTTATGTTCGATATTAGCAAAAAGAGAGGCAAGCAGTGTTGTTCCTAAAAGCAAAGCAGGTGCGAGAAATAAATTGATTTGCCGTAACAACTGTAGCCAATAATCATCTGTTTGGCGGATGAGCCAATCATAGCGAACCAAATAATTAACGGTTGTTAAAGCAAATATCCCAATCGGTCCTAAGAAAACAAGAATCCACATGCCGAATGATATTTTTTTAAAGTCTGTTCGCAATAATCGAAGGATCACAGGCTTTGCGCCTCCTTCGTCATCTCGAGGAAAATACTTTCAAGGGAGCGTTTTTCCTCCTCAACTCGGTACACGTCTAACCCGTTTTGGACAAGGGCACGAACCATCGCAGCAACATCTTTATTGGTACTTTGATTAAACGATAGATAATCTCCTTCTGCATTCCCTTTTAAGCCCTCTTTAAGGAGGACTTTCCAAGCAGCCTCTCGATTGTTTGTTTGGATGCGAATTTTGTTAACAGATTTCCTTCGCAAAACGTCAATTGAATCTTGGAAAATAAGAGATCCCTTTGATATGATCCCAACCTCTGTAGCCATTTGGTCAATTTCAGATAAAAGATGGCTTGAAACAAGAACAGTCACACCATATGTTTCTGGTAAACTCTTTATTAATTCGCGCATCTCAATGATTCCTGATGGATCTAATCCATTTGTTGGTTCGTCAAGGATAAGGAGTTCAGGACTACCGAGCAAGGCAGAAGCAATTCCGAGTCGTTGCTTCATCCCTAACGAAAACCCTTTAACCGGTCGATTGGCATCCTTTTCTAATCGCACGATATTAAGAACTTCGTCAACTCGTTCTTTTGGAGTTTGTAAAATAATTTGGAGTAATTCAAGGTTTTCTCTTGCTGACAAATTTCCATAATATGATGGGGATTCAACCAAAGACCCTATGTTTCGTAAGATGGTTTGCTTCTCTTTTTTTAGTTCTTTACCAAAAATATGGATCGAACCTGATGTTTCTTTCATTAATCCTAAAAGCAGCTTGATTGCTGTTGTTTTTCCAGCTCCGTTTGGACCAAGGAAACCATAAATAGCTCCCTTCGGAATTGATAGATTCACTTGATTAACCGCAGCTTTTCCATTAAATGTTTTTGTTAAATTGCTGGTTTCCACAACGTATTGATTCATTTTAATCACCTCTATTAACACGATAAACAATGAATCTTAAAACGAAGTGGTGGTAATGTTTAAATTTTGTTTAAATCTATGGAAACATCAAAAAAGAATACGACGTTGATCAATCGTATTCTTTCGTTAAGCATATTGTAGTTCCACCACCAGAGGTTTCAATATTCCAGGTAATGTCCATTTCCTTTGTCATCAGGTCAATGATGGAAAGACCAATCCCTACACCCTCTTGTTCTGATTTGCTTTTCATTCCAGGTCCTTTATCCATTATATAAATCGTATTCCCTTTACACAGGATTTTAATATACTTACCTGACTTGGCATGTCTCACTACATTTTGAAAAAGATTGTCTAAAATACGCTCAAACCAATTTGGATCCATCTTCCAAAAAACTGTTTCCTCAAACAAATCGATCTCTACTGTAAACTGTTCCTTTTCAAAAATTGGATACCAAGCTGTTAGCGATAGTCGGATGACTCGATTAACATCAACGTTTTGAGGCTTGTACGTATACTTTCCTGATGTTAATAATGTATAAGATAGAAGGTTTTCAATTAACGTATGCAAATGATCAATTTTTTTATCAATGATTTCAATTGATTTCTGTCCGTCAGATGAAATGTCTTCATTTTTTAATGTATAGGCGTGGGCTCTAATGGTGGCTAAAGGCGTACGAAGATCGTGAGATAAATTGGCAATAAGCTCTTTTCTCAATTCCTCCTCCTCTTGTTCCCGTAACCGGCTAGCCTCTAATCGTTCAATCATTTTATTAAATGATACTTCCAGTTCACCTACTTCATCGATTTCACCAACTATAACTTTATCTGGAATTCGTTGATCCTCTACATCCATTGAAGCTTGAAGTCGTACGATTCGTTTTCGAATCGACCGGAAAAACAGCCAAGAAAGAGCGATAAATAAAAGTAACAATAGTCCTACAACCACGATATAAATGATTTCAAAATAATATTCAAGTTGTTGAATTGGATAATCCATATACTTCTTATCAATTTGCAGAACAATAAAACCATTGTTTTCTTCTTCTCCAATAAACGAGACAACCGTAAATGGATCTCCGCCATAGCTTTGTTTCATAAAAGAAACTGTATAGGAAGGTGTCCAGTAATCAGGAATATCTGCTGTATTGTCGGATATATAACGAGTTTTGCCGTTTTCATCTACCCAAAATACAGTAGATTCTTTTATTTTATTTGTTGTTTCTTTTAAAGTAGTTACCATTTCAGCTTCTGTAAGCCTGTCTAATTTTTTTGCCTTTTCATGCCACTCAGTCTCAACTTCTTCACTATCATAAACATCCATATCGTTGTGCTGAACAATAATAGCCGGCATATAAACAACCATTGATGCAAGTGGAAAGGCTATTGGGAGGATTAACATCGCACATACAATTAAAATTAAGTACTTTGTTTGCAATGTATTGCGTAGCTTCATTGTTTTAACCTATAACCAATGCCTCGGATTGTTTCGATTATGGTAGGTTTGGCAGGGTCTTTCTCAATTTTTTCCCGAAGATAACGGATATGAACCATTAATGTCTTGTCACCTTCAAAATAATCTTCTTCCCAGATGGATTCGTATATTTGTTCTTTCGTCAAAATTTGTCCGGCATGCTTTAATAAATAATCGAAGATTTGGAGTTGCTTAGATGTTAAAATAATTTCTTCGTCGTCTTCTTGCCGAAAAAGCTGATATTGCTTAGGAAGATAGCGTAAATGTTGAACGCTTATTTCTGAAGGCACAATGCGATCAAAACGGCGTAATAACACACTTATTCTTGCAGCAAGCTCATCTGGATGAAAGGGCTTCGTCATATAGTCATCTGCAAATTCAAGACCTTCCAGCTTATCATCTACCTGTGATCGTGCTGATAACATGATGATAGGCAAAGATGGCACTGCCTTTTTCAGGCGCTTACCAATGGAAAAACCGTCTAATCCGGGTAGCATAACATCAAGAATGGCAAGATCTGCTGCATCTGCATGCTCTAAGGCTTTGTCTCCGTTTTTTAACCAATTTACTTGATACCCCCGCTTTATTAGGTCTTGGTATACCCATGAGCCAAGTTCTTCTTCATCTTCTATGTATAGTATTCTCATAAAATAGGATCCTCTTTCTGGATAAAGTCAATATATGTAAACTATATCATATTCTAATTGTTGAATTTGAATGTTCCACATTTTACTTAAAAAAAGATTGTTAGGTTTGTTTTGAGCTATTCTTTTGATCGAAAAAATGAATCTTTTTCCATTATTATACGTAAAAGCTTGTAATACAATGAGAGGAGTGGAGGTTTGAATACGTTAAAATACTTTTTCTGGGTAACAGATATTGGTTTTATCATTTATTGGATCGTTACATTGTTACATGTCATTCCAAATGAGTACCTTTTTAAGGATTACAATGATCCCATACTTAGTGCATGGAATTGGTCGTTTTTACCTTTGGATTTACTAATCTCGTTCACGGGATTAATTAGTTTATATGCACATAAGAAGGGTAATCCCAATTGGATCAAATTTGCGCTCATTTCTTTAGTCTTGACATCCTGCTCCGGTCTTCAAGCTATAGCCTTTTGGACTCTTAGATTTGACTTTGATTTATCCTGGTGGATACCGAATCTTTATCTATTAATCTATCCATTAGTTTTTATCCCGGGTTTTTTTAAAAAGGTTCAAATTTAGTCATATATCTTTTAGATATTTAGATATAAGAAGTGGGAACTTTTTTTAATGAAATTAATATTGATAGGAGAGTGCCCGCAAAACGCACTCTCCACTGCAAAAAAAATTATTTTATCGCTGTCAATACGTCAATTAACATCTCTTTAAATGTGTTACGATTTATTGCTTCACAAACCCGAACATTTTTTAGGCGGTCCAATCGATTATTTACATCGACTAGACTATACCCTCTTGTCAATTCTCCGACAGTTTCAACATCTACATGATAGAGATTCGATATTGTCATGATGTTTTCGTTTGCTGCAACTGCGGCAAGTAATGTATCCGGATGTGTTGTGCCATTCAATTTATGTACACTCTTGTTAAATTTCATGACAACTTTATTAACATCTTTAAAAAATTGAGAACCTTTTGTTGCCAAAGCTTCAATATCCTCATGGTCCTGATCATTCATAATTGAATATCTAGTACACATTTCCCAACCAACCATTGTCATCGGAATACCTGAATGCAGAACTATTTTCGCTGCCTCAGGATCAACATAGAAATTGTATTCAGCACTTGGAGTTATATTTCCTAATGAATTATTCGTCCCCCCCATAATATATAAATGGGGAATTTTCGAAATGATGGTTGGATCCTTTTTAATTGCCATGGCAATATTCGTTAATGGAGCAATAGCTAATATATGTATTTCTCCGGGATATTTATGGACGGTTTCAATTAGAAAATCAACTGCATGTCCATCTGAAGGAGACTGGATCGCTTTTTCGAAAAACGAATCCCCCATTCCATCCTTACCATGAACCTCCTCAACAGTACGATGCTGGTTTACTCCAAGACCCATTATTGGACGTTCATACCCTTTAAATACGGGAACTTTTTCACTCTTTCCTGCTACTTGTACTGTGTAAAGTGCATTTTCAACCTGTTGATCGAATTGTATATTTCACCCGGTGACCATTATGCCTTCTACCTGAAAATAATGAAGAGCAGTTAATATGGAAATTGTATCATCGCCTGCTGTATCCGTATCAATGATTACTCGTTTTTTTTCTGCCATTTTAGAAATCCTCACTTACATTCTTAGCTAGTTCAGTTATGTAATCAAAGAATGCGTTGCGGTCCACGTCATAAACGACATTTACAGGTCTTCCTTCAGCTGTTTCAACCGTACGCCCCTGGCTAGGACCTTCTGTTAAGACAATGCTGTTAATTGTTTGTACCTTTACAAGATCAGGTTTGCCGACAAACGCAGTTGTTAACACGTCCCATAAATAATAGGTAGAGTTCGTTGAAAAGTGAACGAGAGGCGGAACCATTGCATAACACTGTCCAAGGAAATCCACACCAAGATTTTTACGTTCTCTTGCCCAACGCTCACGCACATCTAAAGTTAGCGGGACTTGATTTGTACTTTCAAGAGCAACAAGATCAATTTCTATCTTCGTCTCCCATACACGGGCCGCTGCTTCAGGATCCCAAAACACATTCCATTCGGCTGTTCCATCGTGTTCAGGCTCATGTACATTTCCTTCCTCGCGAAATGTACCTCCCATCCAAACCAGTCGTTCAATTTTCTCCTCTATTTCCGGTGCTTCATCTAAGGCACGGGCAAGATCGGTTAGCGGTCCTGTAAATAATAACGTTGTTTTTCCATCCGTTTCTTGAATGGTTTTGATTAAATGAAGATGTGCAGGTATATCTGCAGCAGGTGTGATAACTTTTCCGGCTTCATTAAGTATTGGGAGTGCATCCACATAAAACGCATGCATGCGCCAGTCTTTTGGAAAGGGATTTTTTGCGCGCGAATTTGATTCCGCTACGTCAAGTCCTCCGTTTCCAAAACGATCAATAATTTTCCGACTTGCAAACATTGCAGGTTCTAAGTAACAATCTGCCGGAATGACCGAAACACCGGTGAGTTTAACAGTGTCCATTTGTAATAATAAAAATAAAGAAATTAAATCATCTACACCGCCGTCATGGTTAAAGTAAATTTTCTTTTTCATGTTAATCTCCATTCTTTTTCATTATTGTAAATATGTTCAACTTTATAATGTGGGATAAAATGTTGTCAATATAATTCCTGTATAAGCACCTGAATATTGTATGTATAAAGTTCTTACAAATAATGATCATTATCAGTTAAATTACTATTTGAATCATGAATAAAACATTTAATCATCCATCATTCAACAATATAAAATTATGTACCAGTTCGCTTTCATTAACAGAAATTCTAATTGCCAAATCTTTTGTCCGGAATACAAATTCTTTAACACCTATAAACTCAGATTCAGCAATCAAATAGAATTGTGTTCCCTTTTTAAAGCCTTTAAAGTTCTTCTTTAGTTTATATATCTTCATTCTCTTTACCCAGCTACTTCCCTTATATGCTATTCTAATCTGAAATTATCAAGATCTGCATTGCATGTCAACTTAGGAACTAAAGAGTAAGAGTATCTTCTACTTAGTTTAGTTAGGATGAGATCCCTTTTTTATAATAGGAGCATTTTTGCCTAATATAACCGAAAAGACAACCACCACCGCTATGACTAGCGTGAAAAATGTGATGGATTCATCGAGAAAAACTGTTGCAAAGAGAATCATTAAAAAGGGCTGTAAATATTGAATCTGACTTACTCTTGCTATACCACCCAAAGACATTCCACTATACCAAGCAACATATGCTAAAAATTGACTAACAACAGCTAGGTAGAAGAAACTGACCCATGCTTGAATGGGAGCATGAAGCATTTCAATTGTAAGATGTAACCCGACAGGAATCATGAAAAACGGTGCACCCATCAAAATTGCCCACGCAATGACTTGCCAACTTCCTAATTCCTTCGCTAATTTCCCTCCTTCTGCATAACTCAGTCCAAGTATCAGCACAGCTGCCAGTATGGCTAAATCAGCAAATTGTAAGTGACCGAAACCTAGATGAAAGGCATAGATAATAACAGCCAAAGACCCTATTAAACTAGAAATCCAGAATTTTATTGATGGAATTTCCCCTGCTCTCAGCATGGCAAATCCCGCTGTAGCTAATGGTAACAAAGCGACTTCTACTGCTCCATGAGAAACAGGCAAGGACTCCATTGCCCAAGATGTGAGGAGCGGAAATCCTAATACGGCACCAAAGGCAACAATTCCAAGGCTTTTGAATTGACGTGGTGACGGAAGTTTTTCTTTTCGAGCGATGAATATGATTGCAACAAAAATGGCTGCAACAACTGTTCTACCTAAGCCCACGATTGTCGCTCCAAAATACTCTACAGCAATACTTGTGGAAGGAAGAGTTAAACTAAAACAAACAACAGCTATTATTCCTAACAAAAATCCAATTTTCGCTCTTTTTTTATTCTGCATGCTTACCCTACCTACCTTTATCTTTAGTATTATATTCCGCATGACGCAAGAGACAGTTCTGGTATAATTAACATATTAATAGGTACACAGGGTAGAAATAAACAATTGTTTCACTTAACTGTACGGGTGCAGATTGAGGAGGATATACGGATGGGCTTAAAATATACGGAGATAATGGAAGAAATAAAAATTCGACTTACAGAGGGTTCACTTAATGCCGGTGATAAGCTTCCTTCTGTCCGACAGTTATCTGAGGATTTTTCTTGCAGCAAGAATACAGTAATTAAAGCTTACGAAGAACTTGAAAAAGAACATGTCATCTACTCCATACCTAAAAGCGGCTTTTATGTCATGAAAGAAATTCAGTATAAAGCAAGTGAACATGATGTGATCGACTTTTTGTCTGCAGGTCCAGATAAAAGTGTTATGCCATATGAAGACTTTCAACATTGTATGAACGAAGCAATTGAACAATATAAAGGTGAGTTATTTACATATACTGACCAACAAGGGCTTTACTCATTACGAGTTCAGTTGGTGAAATATTTGCAAAATCTCCAAGTGTTCACTCAACCTGAAAGAATAGTCATCACTTCTGGCTCACAACAAGCTCTGCACTTACTCATTTCTATGCCATTTCCTAATGGAAAAAACAATATTCTCATGGAACAGCCTACCTATTTCGGTTTCCTTGAATCGACCTCTTTACAATCAGCAAAAGCATTCGCCATTGAGTTAACGATGGAAGGCATTGATCTTGAGCGTCTTGAGTACATATTCCGGAATAATGATATAAAATTTTTCTATGTCATTCCCCGGTTTCACAATCCGCTTGGACATAGTTATACGAACAAAGAAAAGAAAAAAATGGTTGAATTAGCGGAAAAATACGATGTTTATATTGTGGAGGATGATTTTTTAGGAGACCTTGATCTCAATACAAAATCGGACCCTTTCTATTCGTTTGATCCTTCCGGGAGAGTTATTTATATAAAAAGCTTTTCAAAAGTTTTCCTTCCAGGATTAAGGGTTGCTGCTGTTGTACTTCCAACGTTTTTGATCAACACTTTTTTGCGATATAAATTCAGTTTGGATTTTAATAGTTCCGCCCTTTCTCAAGGAGCGCTGGAAGTTTATATGAAAAGCGGTATGTTTAATAAACATCTGAAAAAAATTAAACATGTATACAAAAGGAAGATGGACATTCTTCAAGAATCGTGTGAATTACTGTTACCAGATCATACCCAGTTTACAAAACCGACTTCCGGTTTTTATCTATCCGTCATTTTGCCGGAACATATAACAGCAAAACAGGTCGTTCATATGCTGAATGAAAAAAATGTGTTTGTTGATGATGCAACCCGGATGTTTTTGCCAGAATATAAAAAAGAAAATCTCCTGCGATTAAGCATCTCTCAAGTGGAGGAGAATCAAATTAAAGCAGGAGTTGAGCGATTGGCAGAATGTATCGCTTTATTAAATAATCGAAAAAATCGTGTTACACCAAGTAACTTTTTACGTTTTTAGTAAAAAAAGAATAAATCATACTTCGCTCACTAGAGAGAATTTGTGATACACTATTCCCAAAACTTGTTATTAGGGGAATTTCTATGAATATTGGTGATGTTGTATTTCAGCTGTTAATGTTTATTTTTTTATTCGGCATTTTTGCTGTCGTTTTTTTTCTTGTTCGATCTCTTCTTTCGAAGAATCCGCAGACGCAAAAAGAAAATGAAATTGAGAAAAAGCTTGATAGAATTATTGAATTACTAGAACAGGATAAAAAATAGTCATTTTTATCCTGTTCAACTACGTTTGTTATTACTCAGCCAAAGCTTCTTCAGTTAGCAGAAGCTGACTCCCTTCTTTTACCTCAAAAATCTTTTCATCCACACTTAACCAGACAGACATGGCTGATGGGTTGAAGACAAACTGGCTGCTTGCTGAAAATTTAAGATTTTTGAATGCTTTCATATAATCGACAATTTCAATATTTGTTGCGTACCAGATATCTTCCCGATTACCAACATACTCACAGAAGTGTTCAATTAAGTCCCAGTTTTGATCGTTGTCAAATTCATAACTGTGACCCCATACATACAACATATATAGATATTGCTTTTTATGAAGATTAATAAAATCTTCAGCTCGTTGCATTAATTCTTTATTATGATGACAGGTTGGATTCCACTCCAACAAATCATCAGGTATGGAAAAATTACCGGTACTATTGACGGTTCTTGAATATTCAATTCCCAAATAAGGTAGTAGTTCTTTTATGTATGAATTATAAGAACCGTTCGGATAGGACATTCCTCTAACTGTGTAATCTGCGATTCTCTCCAGATTTTTACGGTCTTCCAATATCTCATGTAGAAGTTGTTCTTTAGGAGACCTCGCAATAGTTGGATGTGTCAAAGTGTGGGCAGAGATTTCATGGCCTCTGTAAAGCTCAGCCACTTCGTTTTCAGGAATTCTGTCACCTGTTCCAAACAGACCGGAATTAAGATGAAAAGTCCCCTTTATTCCATATCGGTTAAAAATTTCTACTAGCCGTCTATCGGCCGCTTTTCCATCATCATAGCTCATCGTCAGTACTTTATGCTTTCCTTCTGGGAAAGTCATAACCACTTTTGGCATTCCATTCACCTCATTAGATTGGTTTAAAACTCAAATAACTATATAATGTTATTCTCTAAGCTTGCTATATATCCTTCACGTAAATATAATCCACAATAATACAATTAAAAAGTATCTACTCATGTGACGTCGGTCATGTTATAAATAAACTAGAAAGATGATTATATATATTGGAAAGATTGAGTTAGTGATTGAATATTCTTAGAGAGTGGTTGAATTAAGGGGAAAAGTGGTCGAAATAGAGTCTTGAAAATTTGGATGGTTGAAAAATTTGAGCAAGTGATTGAATTATTTAAGATTGTGCCTGAATTAATGAGAAAAGTGACCGAATCAAGGAGAATTTTGCTGGAAATTTGAGCAAGTGAAATTACCTTGTCTCTATGTTTATAGTTTATAATAGAGTGTTAGTTGTGGTTATTAAACTCGTATGTGTGTCATATATATGTTATAATTATTCTAAACTAACAAAGGATGGATATATATTAAATTTGGACAAAAAGTTATTTATAACAGTCGGATCCATTTCATTT
>Ga0182742_1005182_pt1 | contig 11227 bp, 8 predicted proteins | sample eDN5th37CBELigMG_FD_128880 | JGI IMG/M metagenome (GOLD analysis project Ga0182742, IMG submission 128880) | Enriched Miracle-Growth compost microbial communities from Emeryville, California, USA - eDNA 5th pass 37_C BE-Lig MG (version 2)... ... | reverse complement strand
CTCGACCGCCTCCAGCGTCTCGGAGGCGGTTCGGCAAGGGATCGGCACCCGGATCGTCGACCGCCCGCGCGAGCGGACGATCACGGCGATTTCGCGGGAGAGGATGTAGTGCTCGGCGTCCGGAGCGCCTCGGAAGATCCGATAGTCGGCCGTGGGGATGCCCGCCTGGCGCATCAGCTCCTTGGCGAAGACCTTGCTGCCTTCGAGCTCGGCCGCGTCGCGGCGGGGACCGAAGATCCGCAAACCCTCGCGCTGGAAGAGGTCGACGATTCCCAGGGTCAGCGGCTCCTCGGGGCCGACGATGGTCAGGCCGATCCCCTCGCGCTTGGCGTACTGAACCAAGCCCCGCTGGTCGCTGGGCTCGATGGCGACGTTCCGAACGCCCGCCTCGCGCGCCGTCCCCGCGTTGCCCGGGGCGCAGTAAACCCCGGTGACGCGGGGCGATTGAGCGAGCTTCCAACACAAGGCGTGCTCGCGCCCGCCCTTGCCGATGACCAAGACTTTCACGAACTCGACTCCCGGAGCCAGGGCGCGAATCTCCTCGGACGCCGATCGCGGCAAACCCAACGCGGGGATGTCGCGCGCCGCTCGAACGGTCGCCGCGAAGCGATCCCCGCGGCTCGGCCAAGAGCGCCTCGGCTTAGACCGTCCATTCTAAGAACCGAGCGCCGTCCCGAACAACACGGACTTCGCCAAGACCCGGCGCGCGGAGCGGCGCCGGCGCGGGGATGGGGACGTTTCGCGAGGTTTTGGCCGGCGATTTGCTCCGAATCCCGTCGGCCTTTCGGGCCGGTCCGTTTGCATGGAGCGCGCCGACATGGCCGTCCCGGGCCGACGCGGGCCGTCGCCGCCGCCCGGGCGCGGTGGTCGAGGGTTATGGAACGATGCGACTGGCTTTCATCATGGCCCTGAGTCTCATCCTGGGCCCCGTTGCTTCACGCTCCGGTTCGGCGGCGGCCGACGTCTCGACCCCCGCGCGGCTCGCCCCGCCACCGGCCGATCGGTTCGTCGTCCTGGCCGCCGGCATGAGCCAGGACGACAAGGACAAATCGGCCGACGACGGCGAGAAATTGTTTGGATTCCTCGATCCGGAAATGGCCCGCCTGCTCTTCGCGGGCATCGCCGGGGCGATCGTCACGATCCTCGCGTCGGCCGTCTACCGGCGCTACGACAAGAACGCCTCGCGGGCCAAAATCACGCTCGATTTTTATTCCCAGTTCAACAGCCTGGAGTTTTACACCAACATCCGAGCCAAGGCGTATTCGTTCTTTTTACGGCACCTGCTCCGCGACGAGGAGCTTCGGTCGGCCATCGGCTACTCGAACTTCCCCCCGCACTACACGATGCCCGAGGAGTTCGGCACCGGCTCCAGCCACGCGAGCAAGATGCTCTCCCCGTCCTGGACCGACCAACCCGTCTTCGATTTGGCCCACCGGGATTCCGCGATCCCCAAAGACACGTCCACCAGCATGCTCATGGACTTCTTCCACAACCTCGTCGAATGCGCCAACAAGCGGATCTCGGACGAGCGCCTCACCCGCGAGTTGTTCAATCAACAGTGGTTTCTCTATCGCGATTATTACCTCTACCTCGCGCGCGAAATCATCATCACGCCGGAATTCCAGAGCGCCACCGGGATCGTTTACCCCGGCTATGAGCAGGCCAAGGCCATTCTTCAAAGCCAGGGGATCGACGAGGTCCTGATCGTCAAACAGATCAAAGAGGTCGTCTTCTTTTTTCACGCCCCCAAGACCGGCCGTTGGTCTTGGAAATCGGAGCCCCTCGACGTCGACGCCCTCTTCGCCGCAGAGATCAAGCGGGCCGCCGACGAGATCGACCAGCGCGTCGAGGCCTACCGTCGCGAAGCCTACGAGCGCCCGGAGCGACTCTCCGACTGCCTCGTCTCCCTCGTCAGCCCCAACCGCCTCGCCGAAGACTCCAAGTGCGTCACCCTCAAGGACGAGGGCTGCGAAAACCTGTGTCCGCTTGGAGACTCACCGCAAGAAAGCTCGGGCGTCAGGGAAACCAACGTCTCGCTGATAGGCCCGGGGTGAGCGAAGCCTCACACCGTCGCGGCCGGCGCTCCGAAGAGTTCCGGGTGGCTCGCGACGTAGTCGCGAATGCTCGTCGCCGGCCGCCCGATGATGGTCTCGAAGTCGTGGGTCAGCCGGTCATACTGGTTGTCGGCGTGCAGTTGGGCCATCGTCTTTATGTGGCTGGCGACGTGCTCGGGCAGCCCGCGGGTGGATAACTCGCTCGTACGCCACTCCTCCATCGGCGCGTCGACGTAGCGGATCGGCCGCCCGAGGGCTTCGGAATATTCCGCCGCCACGGCGCGCATGTCCTCCGATCTCGGGCCGGTCAATTCGATGACTTTGCCGAGATGGGCCTCCGGATGTTCCAGGATGGCCGCGATCACCTCGGCGACGTCCCTGGAATCGATTGGAGACGTCTTCGCGCCGCCGAAAGGCAAGCGGATCGCGTCGTCTTTCGCGATCGAATCGGCCGCCCATTGCGAGAAGAAGAAGTGCTGGAGGAAGACGGTCGGCCGAACGTGGACCACGGGCAGCCCGGACCAATTCAGCGCCTGCTCGCCCAGCCAGTGCAACCGCTGCTGGAGCGAGTCGGTCATCGCCAGAAGCGTCATCCGTGAGACGGTGAGTTGAGAGATATTGACGAACACCTCCAGGCCGCCCAGCTCGCGGGCGACGGCGGCGGTGGTGATGGTCGCCTCCAGATAGGGCGGAGACACGCTCAGGCCGAAATACATCCGCCGACAACCGTCGAGAGAGCGCGCGACGTCCTCGGCCCGGGTGAGGTCTCCGACGACCACCTCGGCCCCCAACTTCCGGAGCGCCGCGGCCCGGTCGTCGTTCGTCCTCACGAGCGCCCGAACCGGCTGGCCCTTGCGCCGGAGAATCTTAACCACCTCTCCACCCACGCCTCCGACGCGCCCCGCGGCGCCGGTTACGAGAATCGGTGAGCGCGACATGGAATCTGGTCCTTCCCATCCGGCGGACGGTCGGCGATCGCTGGCTCTCCCGGCCGCCGGAACGCCCTGGCCTCGCCCTGGCCTGGCGTTGTTTCAATGGGATGCGCGACTGGGCCCTCAACAGCTACTCCGTTGGCTCACAAACGGCATGCCAATCCAGCGGTTGCCGCGCGTGCCGGAACCGCCGCGACGACTCGCGCCCCTTGAGGTTCTCGCGAACTCATGGGGGTCGCCGATGATGGGATGGCCGCCTTCGCGCTTGGCTTCGCGTGGCGTCCGGGCCGGCGCATTCGGTATGATGGAAGGGTCTCCCCGCGCGCTGTCGGCGCTGGGTATTCCGGCGGGGGAGAAGTGTTTGGCTGTTTCAAGCAACCGCTCTGGGAGTTTGACCGTGAAGAACGTTGCCGTCGTCGGCGCGAGTGGGGCCGTGGGCGAGAGGATGACAAGGCTGCTGGAGGAGCGGGGGTTTCCCGTGGCCGCAATCAAATTCCTGGCCTCGCCGCGCAGCGCCGGTAAACAGGTGACGTTCCGAGGAGAGACGCACACGGTCCAGCCGATCGCGCGCGAGGCGTTCGAGGGCGTCGACATCGTCCTATCGAGCGTGCCGGGGAGCGTCTCCAAGGAGTGGGCGCCGATCGCCGCTGCGGCCGGGGCGATCGTCGTCGATAATTCGAGCGCGTTTCGGATGGACCCGGAGGTTCCGCTCGTCGTCCCCGAGGTCAACCCCCAGGACATCGCCCGGAACAAGGGGATCATCGCCAACCCCAACTGCTCGACGATTCAGATGGTCGTCGCGCTCAAGCCCCTGCACGACGTTTTCAAGATCCGGCGGGTCATCGTCAGCACCTATCAATCGGTCTCGGGGGCGGGGCAGACGGGCATCAGCGAACTGGAGGCGCAGGCCGGCGCGGGGGCTCGCAAAGAGCCGATCCCGCCGCCGTCAAAGTTCGCCCATCAGATCGTCGGCAACTGCGTGCCGCACATCGACGATTTCCTCCCCAACGGCTACACGAAGGAGGAAATGAAGATGGTCAACGAGACGCGCAAGATCATGGGCGACCCGTCGATTGACGTTTGCCCCACCTGCGTCCGCGTCCCGGTGCCCCACGCCCACAGCGAATCCATCATGGTCGAGACCGAGCGGCCGATCACCGCCGCGGCGGCCCTCGAACTTTGGCGGAAGGCGCCCGGCCTGGCGGTCGTTGACGATCCGGCGAACAAACAGTATCCCCTGGCCGTACAGGCGACGGACCGCGACGAGGTCTTCGTCGGCCGGGTTCGGGGCGATCTGAAGAACCCCAACGCGCTTCTGTTCTGGTGCGTCAGCGACAACCTCCGCAAGGGGGCCGCGACCAACGCCGTCCAGATCGCCGAGGAGCTGCTGAAGCTCCAACCGGCCCGCTCCTGATCTTCGCCCGCCCTTCATGCGCAACATCAAGCTCACGATCGCCTACGACGGGACCGACTTTCACGGCTGGCAGCGCCAACCCGCGCTTCGGACCGTGCAAGAGACGCTCGACGAGGCGATCGCCAAGCTGACCGGGGCCCGCCCCAACACCAACGCCAGCGGCCGAACCGACGCCGGCGTTCACGCCCTGGGGCAGGTTGTCAACTTCCTGACCGCCTCGCGCCACCCGACCGAGGTCTTCGTCAGGGCCCTCAACGCAATGCTCCCCCGCGACGTTCGGGTGCTTGAGGCCGCCGAAGCGCCCCAGGCGTTCCACGCGACCCTCGACGCCCGATCGAAGCGGTATCGGTATCGGATCGACAACAACCAGTACGCCAGCCCGTTCGAGCTGCGCCACGCCTGGCACGTCTTCCACCAACAGGACGTCGACGCCATGAACCGGGCCGCCCGCGCCTTGATCGGCCGCCACGACTTCCGCAGCTTCGAAACCGACTGGCCCAACCGCCTCAGCTCGGTGCGGACGATCTTCGACGTGAGCGTCGTTCGCGAGGACCGTCTGGTCATCATCGAGGTCGAGGCCGACGGGTTCCTCTACAACATGGTTCGAACGATCGCCGGAACGCTCTCGCTGGTCGGCGCGGGGAAGCGGCCGGAAAGCTGGGTCGGCGAGGTCCTTAGGGCCCAAAACCGGATCGAGGCCGGTCCCACGGCCCCCGCGCGGGGGCTCTTTCTCCTCCGCGTGCATTACGACGAGTCGGGCAAGGCCGCGCGTTTATGAAAATCGTTCACGTCATCACTCGATTGATCGTCGGCGGCGCCCAGGAAAACACCCTCCTCACCGTCGAGGGCCTGCACCATCGCCACCACGACGACGTCACACTGATCACGGGTCCGGCCGAAGGTCCCGAGGGCGACCTTTTCCAGCGCGCCGAAGATCAAGGGCTGAAAGTCGAACTGATGCCCGAGCTCGTCCGCGCTGTTCGGCCGGCCGTCGATTGGCGGGCGTACCGACGGCTCCGCGAGGCGATCCGCAGGCTCAAGCCCGACGTGGTGCACACCCATAGCTCAAAAGCGGGCATCGTGGGTCGGGCCGCCGCCTGGCGCGAGGGAGTGCCGGCGGTCGTCCACACGATCCACGGCCTGCCGTTCGGCCCATTCGAGTCGGCGAGGCGCAACGCGCTCTACATCGCCCTGGAGCGGTGGGCGGCGAAGCGCTGTCACGCCATCGTCAGCGTCTGCGACGCGATGACCGACCAGGCGCTCGCCGCCGGGGTCGGCCGCCCCGAGCAGTTCTCCACCGTCTACAGCGGCATGGACGCCGACGCCTTCCTGAACCCGCCTCGCCCGCGCGAGGAAGTCCGGCGCGAGCTTGGCCTGACCGGCGATCAAGTCGCCTTCGCCACGGTCGCCCGGCTGTTCGAGTTGAAGGGGCACGACGACATCGTGGCCGTCGCCCCGGCGATCCTCCGGGCCAATCCAAACGTCCGGTTCGTCTGGATCGGCGACGGGATCCTCCGCGACCAACTTATCGCCGACCTGGAGGCCCGGGGAATCCGCGACGCCTTCATCCTGACGGGTCTCGTCCCCCCGGCCCGCATCCCCGAACTGCTGGGGGCCGTCGACGCCGTGATCCACCCGAGCCTCCGCGAGGGCCTCGCCCGGGTCTTGCCCCAGTCGCTCCTCACCGGCCGCCCCGCCATCAGCTACGACGTTGACGGCGCCCGCGAGGTCGTCACCCCCGAGACCGGCGTCCTGCTCAAACCGCGCGACCTGCCCGGCCTCACCGATGCGGTCATCCGGCTCGCCGCCGATCCCGCGCTCCGCGAGGCGATGGGACGGGAGGGCCGGCGACGGTTCGCCGACCAGTTCCGCCACGAGACGATGACCAGCCAACTCCGGTCACTTTACGAGCGGCTGCTCGCCGACCGTCCCCAGCGCCGTTGACGCCTCGGGTTGGGCCTCCGGGGCCTTGTCGATGACGGCCAGTTGGAGCGTGTAGTCTCCCCCCTTGGCCACGTTGAACCCGCGCACCTCCTCGATCGGGGTGAAGACCACGCCCAACCGCTCCGAGAACGCGCGGGCGTCCTTCGGCGCGACGGCTGTGAGCATCGGGCCTTTCTCCTTGAGCCGGGCCAGGAGCGCCTCGCGGTCGCGGGCCAACGCCACGGGCTTTCGGAGCGCGTAAATCACCCCGGGCTCTTGATAGTCGAGCAAGAGCGGCTCCAGTCCCATGTCAGCCTCGAGCGCGGCCAGACGCTCGCCGACGAGGCGCGAGACGCGAAGCGGCTCGGCGGCGGGGATCAGCCAGCCGACGGCCGCGAGCATCAGGATGCCCATCACGGCGACCAGGCCGAAAACCCCCCTCTCCGTCTCGCCCCGCTGCAGCCAAAGCATGCCGGCGAGCGTCCCCAGGCCGACGACCAGGCCGCAGACGATCAAGGGCGCGCGAAGCGAAGCGGGCGCCATCACCGCCGAGGCCGGCAAGCCGATCCCGATCCCCAGCCCGATCCCGCCGAGCATCCCCTGCCCCAGCCTCCCCAACGTCCATCGCCGAAGCGCGACCTCCTCCCGAACCACCGAACCGACCAGCCAGGCGGCCAGCAAGGCGAGGGCCGGATACGCGGGAAGGTAATAATGAATCATCTTCGTTTGAACACATTCAAGCAGGATCAACGGTCCGATCACCCACCCGAGGAGAAACGCCAGCGTCGGATCTTGCTTTCGCCGTCGCCAGGCGCCAAGGATCGCCATCGGCCCCAGGCAAGACCAGGGGAAGAACACGAGCAGCGAGAACGCGACGTAAAAGCCTGGCGGCGCGCCATGCTGCTCCATCCCCGTCGCCACCCGATGAACGAGCTGTTGTTTGACCGCGACCTGGAGGAATTGCCCCTTCGTTCCCAGGAGCATCATCAGATACCAGGGCGCGCTCAGAAGCGCGAAGGCGAGCAACCCCCGCCGCGGGTGAAGCCGTCGCCAGACCGTCCGCGCCGGCCATCCCCACCACCAGGCGAGCAGACCGGACAGCAGCAGGAAGGCCGGTCCAACCGGGCCCTTGGTGAGCATCGCCAGGCTCAAGAGCCCCCAGAACGCCGCCGCGATCCGCCCCGATTCGCGCCCGCCGAGCTCCCAAAGGCAAAACCAGCAGCCGACGAGCCAGAGCGTGAGCGTCGCGTCGGTGGTCGCCAACTTGGATTCGACCACCATGATCGGCGAGACCGCCAGCATCAAAGCCGCCAGCAACCCGCCGCGAGGCCCCAACATGCGGCGACCGAGCAGCCAGACGAGCAGGCAGGTCGCCGTCCCGGCCAGAGCCGAATGCAGTCGGGCCCCGGCGGGAGTCTCGCCCACGAGGGCCGTCGCGATTCCCATCAACCAGTAGTTAAGAATAGGCTTATGGTAGCGCGGCTCGCCGTTGAAGGTCGGGAAGAGCCAGTCGCCCCGAGCCCGCATCTCGTGAACGGCCACCGCGTTTCTCGGCTCGTCGCGGTCCCAGAGCCCCGTCCGGGTGTTGCCGGCCAGGTAAAGCGTCAGGCAGACCGCCACGATCAACAGGGGCTCGCGCCAGTTGATCCGGGGCTCGAGGGGTTCGGTCGAATCAAGGGGAATCGACGACGGGACATCCTGCGGCGCCATTTCGCGCAACCCTCCATGCGGACGCCGCGGGCGGCGGCGCCGAAAATGGCGATGAACTCAATCGCGCCGCCGGGCCGGTCCCACCGTCGCCGGGGCGTAGTATAATCGTATCGGTTATTTCGGCGAGAGAGATTGCCGGAAGCGCGGCGACGCGCGGATTGGTTGAAGTTCGAGGAACGGAGTTGCGATGTCGCAAGACCAGCGAACCGAGGCGGAGTGCCTGCTTGAACAGGGGGCGCTCTACGGCAAACGGGTTGGGTTGAAGCGCGACGATCAACCAATGATCTTCGCCGGCTTCAAGCAAGGGGTCTTCTCCCTCTACTTCGGCGATGAGCCGATCTTCCATTTCGACCTGGACGGACGATGGCAACACGCCTTCCTCCGGGGCCGCCATTACTGGAAGCGCTTCGACGCCGTCGTCCACGAGATTGACCGGGTTCGTGAAGGCCCCAACCTGGTCTTGAAGCGCCGATCCCTTGACCGAGACGAGGCCGGTCGGCTCGACGAGGAAATCCGAGGCGCCGCGGTGGCCCTTCTGGAGAACCTCAATGAGCCGACCCTTAGCCGCGAGCAGCCCACGAAAGCGAGGGCCCAGACTCTCTCCGACGACGAGCTTCGCCGCGCCCTGAATCAGATCGGCGCCTGGAGCGCCCCGGCCTGGGACGACGTTCGGGCCCGCCATCGCGCCACCTACGGCCCGCTCCCATTCTTGCCCCCGGACTGCCCGAAGGCGCTCATCGTTCAGGCGACCATCGGCACGCCAAACGGCCGAAGTTTCGGCGGGGGCGCCGGTCACGCGCACTCGGTTCGGAGCCTCTCGGAGTTCGAGCAGCACGTCCGGGACGTCGCCGAACTGGCCGGCCAACGGTTGACTCAATCCAAGGGCGTTTTCCTCGCGGGGGCCGATGTCCTTCGCCGACCCGGCTCCGACATCCTCGCCTACCTGGATGTCGTCGATCGCGTTTTCTCGCTCGCCGACGACGCAAACCCCGAGCGACTTCACGACGTTCACGTCTTCCTGGACGATTTCCGTGGTCCGACCGTGGATGGCGAGACCCTCAAGGCCGCCTCCCGACGTCGACTCCGCCGGATCGCCCTGGGGGTGGAATCCGGCGATCCCGACATCCGACGGGAGCATGGAAAGCAGTGGACCAACGAAGACCTCCGCGAGTTCGCGACCAAGGCCAAGGAGGCGGAAATCGCCCTGAGCGCGCTGGTTCTCGCGGGAGCTGGCGGACGAGAGCGCGGCGCGGAGCATATCGCCAGAACGGCGGAGCTGATTACTTCCCTGGAACTAACGCGGGGGGACTTCGTCTTCCTGCTCGATGAAACGGAATTCGCCGATCCGACTTCCTCCCCAACCGCCGGGACGCCCCTCGATCCAGCCGAGCGGGCCGAGCAGCTCGAACTGCTTCGCCAGGCGCTCTCACCCCTCCGCGCTCGCGGCGTCAAGACTCTCCCCTACAGTCTGGCGAAACAGTGGGCGTAGGAACGCATCGCGGTAAACGCGGATAGCGGAGCTTCGAGCGGCTAACCCAGCACGATTTCGTTGAGGCCGAGCAGCGGTATCCGAGTGGGCGCCGGCTCCCCCGCGCGGTGGAAGAACACGGAATCCTCCGGCGAGAGTGGCCGCTCGCCGCTCGGCAGGTACAACCAGCCGAGCGGCCCGGCCCCAGTGAGCGCCTTGAAAAGCCCCCAAGTCTTGCGCCGCGTCCAGTGAACCGGGCAGGAGCACCGGTCGCCGATGCGCTCCCGTGGCAACTCCTCGCCCCCGACCGAGACTCGAATCAGGTCGCCAATTTCGACTCGCGAACCGAAGTATTGGAGCGAGTCCCAGGTGGGGAGCCGATCGATTGCCGCCCGGACGCCGGCGAGCTTATCCGGGGTGAGGCTGTCGAAGCGCCCGTCCATGACTCCGGCGGCGGATTCGGAGTCGAGGCACCAGTCAAGGATCGAACCGAGTATTCGCTCCGCGAAGCCCGCTCGATCTTGTTGATTGAGGTACGAGTCCAACCGGTGGCGCAGCAGAACATCGGGATGATCGAAGATGGCCCGGTCTTGGACGATCAGCCGGGGGTTCATAAAAATCACCTTGCTGGAGAGGTACTTTGTCCGCGCGTTGCGCTCGAGGCGCACACCCTCCTGGCGAAGGTAATTGACCAAGGCCGCGTTCTTATCTTGATGATCGGCCACGAGATTGGGGTGCTCGATCTCGCGATTATTGCGATTGGTCTGCACCCAGCGGTCGCCGACCACTCGAAGGCTTCCAGACCAGTTCTTCACCTCAATGATGTGAATACGCTTGGCGGTGACAATGAGTAGATCGATTTCGCGACGGCGGTTGCCGGCCGGCACCCGCCTATTCGGGAAAAGACTGGCTCCCTTGAAGTTGCCACGCGACTGAACGAGGGTATGCAGGAAGTGTTCGGCCTCGCGCCCACCGAGCACGTCGGCGTCCTCCAACATGGGGGAAGTCGAAACAACTTTCCTCCAATCATGGAGACGGTCGAAAACCTTCATCGCCATCGAGCACCCCGAAATTCTTCAATCGCCCTTAACGGAACTTCAGTCCGTTCCCAGGTCGCTTGGCCTCTTAAACATCTCTTCTCGGCAGTCGAGCCAGTGCTCTTTGACATTCGCGAGGACCTCGCAGTCGCAGAAGCCCCCATGGGCGTCGAGCCACGAAAGGACAGCCTCGGTCGGCAGACCTCGCCGCTCAAGAAATAAAAGTGTAAGCCGCCGGGTGTGGTCACAACCATGAGACGGAAGTTCTCGGTCAAGTTCGTCGAACATCGCCCTAAGCTCACAATCCGGCAGAGGAAGGGCCGCGCGAGCCTCGGCGCGTTGCCGCTCCCGAACCAGCCGAAGCGCCTGCTTGCGTCGTTGCTTTTCAGGGCGATCGTTCATGCGCCGATTCCGGGAGCAGTGACTTTCCGAATGCGGGGCTGACCACTCAACGATAAAAGGTTTCAGACGCGCAGCATGTATTATCCCAGGGTCCCGCTCGCCGTTGAACCATTGCGGCCGCCGGAGTTCTCCACGGAGAGAGGGGCCCTACCCCCGAACGAAGAGCGCATGCAAAAAGGCCGCCAACCTCCGCGAGGGAGGTTGGCGGCCTTTGAGAAGAGGATTCCGGCGGTGACCGACTTTCGCGCTTGGGGCGCTATCATGGGCCCGACGGGCTTAACGGCCGT
>Ga0182742_1005181_pt1 | contig 11228 bp, 8 predicted proteins | sample eDN5th37CBELigMG_FD_128880 | JGI IMG/M metagenome (GOLD analysis project Ga0182742, IMG submission 128880) | Enriched Miracle-Growth compost microbial communities from Emeryville, California, USA - eDNA 5th pass 37_C BE-Lig MG (version 2)... ... | reverse complement strand
GTCAGAGTAGAAGGGGGACTCCCGCCAGGCGTTCAGCATGTAGAGCCGCTGCTCGGTCTCGCCCTCGGCCCGGGCGTCCTTGGTGTGCATGTCGAGGCAGAAGGCGCAGCCGTTGATCTGCGAGACGCGGGTTTTGATCAGCTCGATCAGGGTCCGCTCCAGGCCGCAGCCGGCCAGATGCGTCTCGATCGCGCGCATCGCCTTGAACGGCTCGGGGGCCAGGCCCGGGTACTGCAAACGAGGTTCCATCGATTGTCTCCTGATTCCCCGGCCCTTCCCGGGGTGATTGGCTCGCCGGTCTCCGGGCCGCCGACGCAACGCCGTTCGGCGGGATCGAGGAGATCGCTCTCCTCCCATCTTCGCGTCCGCGACGAGCGCACGCAAAACCCGAACTGAAAACGCGAGGAAATTCCGGCGAGGGGAAAGTCGGCGCGGGGATCGCGAGATGGTCTCCGAGGGCGAGGACGAGGAAATTCATCGACGCGCCGAAGAGTCCTCATCCATCCACCCTTGGCGATCCACCATCCTCTTCGCGATGGATCTCGCCAGCGGGCGGGAGAGTGGGTATAAACGGAAAATCTGACTCGGGTGTGATTCTTTCGTCGAGGCTTTTGTTGAGCATGTCGTCTCCCTCCTCCGGCTCTTTGGACGACCCGTCCGTTCGCGCGAGTCGCCTGCCCACGATTGGCGGACCCTACTTCGCCTTGGCCGTGCTTTTCGGCATGAACTTGCTGAACTACATCGACCGCTATTCGTTTTTCGCGGTCGGCACGCAGATCAAGCGCGACTTCGAGATCGACGACTTCTGGTACAGCGTGCTGGGCGTCTCGTTCATGATCGTCTACACGGTCGTCTCGCCGGCGATGGGTTGGCTGGGGGATCGCTACCATCGGCGAAGGCTTTTGGCCGGGGGCGTCGCCCTGTGGAGCTTCGCGACGGTCGGCACGGCGTTCTCGCTCGACTTCAACCACATGTTCTTTTGGCGGGCGCTTTTGGGGATCGGCGAAGCCAGCTACGGCGTGATCGCGCCGACGCTTTTGGCCGACCTCTTCCCGATCGAGAAGCGCGGCCGGGCCATGGGGATCTATTACCTGGCCCTGCCCTTGGGCGGGGCGCTCGGGTACATCCTTGGAAGCTGGATCGGCGAACATTGGGGCTGGCAGAACGCGTTTCTGGTCGTCGGCTTCCCCGGTTTGATCGCGTCGCTGGCGGCCCTGATCATCCACGACCCCGGTCGAGGCGCCGCCGAGGGGGTCCACTACGCCGGCAAAGCGGACCACCCCGGGTTCCGCGAGTATCTTCGTCTGTTCACCATCCCGACCTATGTGTGGAACACGGCCGGGATGGCGGCGGTCACCTTCGCCACCGGCGCCTACGCGGTCCACGGCGCGAACTTCTATCAGATCGTCCGGGGCATGTCGATGGCTCAGGCGGGGCTCTGGATCGGCGCCCTGACCGCGACCGCCGGCCTCTTGGGGATCGTCCTGGGGACGTTTCTGGCCGACTTCGGGCTTCGGTTCACCAAGCGGTTTTATCTGCTGCTGGCCGCCTTCGTCGTCGCCGTCTCGGCCCCTCTGGGCTTCTTCGCGGTCCTTCAGCCCGAGCGGGCGGTCTCGCTGTCGTTTTTGTTCGGGGCGATGGTTCTGCTGTCGATGGTCCTCGGCCCGTGCAACACGGTGATCGCCAATGTGGTTCCGGCCAACAAGCGGGCCTCGGGCTACGCGATGTACATCTTCCTCATCCACGTCTTTGGCGACATCAGCTCGCCGTTGATCCTGGGATGGGTGTCGATCCTCTTCGGCAAGCCGAAGGTGGCCGAGTCGTGGTTCGGCTCGTTCTTCGCCGCGATGGGGGCCACGCCCGTCGGGCAAGAGAACCTCACCGTCGCCATGCTGGTCGTCGTGCCGGTGCTGGCCCTGGGCGCCTTCTGCTTCTTCATGGGCTCGCGACATCTGCCGGCCGACCAGCAAAAGGTCCTCGAAGCCGCCGGAGCCGAGGCCGAGGCGCCGGCGCCCGCGCCATTTCATTGAGCGATGAGCCGTCCCTCGCGGTCCCGGGGCCCGCGACCCCGGGACGCGGGTTCGGCGCTAATATCGCACCAGGGCCAGGAAAATCTCGACGGCGATGAGCAGGACGATGGTGATCTCGAGCGCCTCGGTTCGATGGCCGGCGGCCTGCTGGATCAAGAGGTCGTAGACGTCGCCGACGGTCTCCAGCTTGCGCCGGATTGATTGTTGCCAGCCGTCGAGATGGAATCGGGCCGCGGCGAGTTCGAAGACTCGGACGAGGTATTGGTCGCCGATCAGCTTCAGCGAGTTGTCCACCCGCTCGAAGACGCTCGTCGCCTCGATCTCCAATTCCCGGACCCGCCGCACGGCCTGGCCGTGGATGTTCCAAGCCCTCGTCCACGACCGTCGCGCGCGATCGGGACGGATGAGGCGGTACGAGCCTTCAAGGCGGTCGTCGAGGCGGTCGTCGATGTGCCGGAATTCGAGAAGCTGGATATTGGCGAACTCCAGGACCTCAAGCGTCTCGGCGCAATCGACGTCGACGACGAACCCGGCGGCCCAGTCGAGGACGATCAGGTCGTCGGGCGTGTACGAAAGCCAGAGCCGGGTGGCCTCGCGAACCTCGCTGGGGCTGAGCGGCTCGGGCTCGAGCCGGACGAGTCCGGCGATCCAGTCGGCGTGTTTCTCCAGCCATTCGCCGCGATGCTCGGCGAGCTGAAAGACGATGTACTCTTCGCTCAGCGGGCTGACGTCGAAGTCGAGCACCGCCGGTTTCAAGCGATCGATCCAGGGTTGAAGCAGTTGCCGAGCGGCTTCGGTCAGCTCGGCCGGGTCGGCCAGCAGCCCGGCCAACTCCAGAAGCTCGGCCGGCGTGGCGACGAGCGGGAACCGGGCCGTCAGCGAGATGGCGCCGAAGTCGAACAGCGTCAGCTCGCCCCGAGGATCGCCGGCCAGCCGAGGCGTCCCCGGCAGGCGAAGGCCGTCGAGGCTCACCGGAACCCGCGCCGGCGCGGGGCGATACTCGATCGATTCGGGGGTCCGCTTGCGTCTGGGCAGCTTTCCCAAGACCCCTTGAAGGAGTTCCCGCGCCTGGTCGAGATCAATCTCGTCGCCGATGTCGAAGGCGAACGCCATATGAACCACGACGGGATGATCCCGAGTCATCCAGTCGGGCGCCGGCTCGGGGACCGTCAACGAAGCGTCTCGTCCACCCGGATCGGTGTTCAAATCACGGCTCCCGACATCTACCGGAAGGGCGAGGTCCCCGCCCGCCGAGTCCCACGCCATGCGTCGGCTCGGCGGGAGCCTCTCCCACCCATTCGCGCCCCACGCCAAGCGCTGAATCTTCGGCGATCGAGGGGCCGAGATCAAGCGATCCGCCGCGGCCGTCAGGTGGGAACGGGCGTCACGCGGCAGCTTCGGGCCTTGATGATCATGTGCGTCGTTTGCCCGGCGGCGAGCGCCATTTGGGTCGTCGCGGTGGCGACGGTGCTGGCCAACCATCGCGATTCGCCCGCGCGGATGACGATTTCGGCCTCGTGGCCGTGGGGCACGATCGCCTCGATCCGCCCTTCGATCTGGTTGCGGGCGCTGAGGCCGACGACCGGCTCGCGCGCGAGCAAAATGTCGTCGCCCCGCACCTCGGCCACGACCGGCGCTCCGATCGGCAGATCGAGCCGGGGGACGATCAGGCTCGGTCCCCCGTCAAGCTCCAATCGCGTCGAGCCCTGGTCGTCGGGCTGCTCGGCGACCTTGCCTGGAAAGACGTTGCGCACCCCCTCGACCCGCAAAAACTCGGCCTGGCGCGATCCGGCCAGCGCCTCCAATGGAGGCCCCTCGGCGACGAGCCGGCCGGCTTCGATCAGAAAGAGCCGAGTCCCCAGCGCGATCGCCTCGGCCGGGCTGTGCGTGACGTAGAGAACCGGAAGGCCCTCGGCCGCCTGAATCCGCTTCAGCCGGTCCAAGAGCGTCCAGCGGTTCGGCAAGTCGAGCGCCGAGACCGGCTCGTCGCAGAGCAAGAGCCGGGGCCTGGGCGCCAACGCCCGGGCCAGGCCGACCCGCTGGCGCTCGCCCCCGGAGAGGGTCTCGGGGCGACGGTCTAGAAGAGGCTCAACCCCGCACAAGGCGGCGACCTCGCTCAATCGCGACTCGCGCCGACCGCGCGGCTCGCGAGCCAGTCCGAAGACGATGTTCGACGCGACGTTGAGGTGGGGAAACAACAGGTCGTCCTGAAAGATCATCCCCACGCGACGCCGGCGTAAGGGGGCGTTGATTCCCCGATCGGAGTCGAACAAGACCTCGCCGCCCAACTCGATCCGTCCCGAGTCGGGCCGCGACAGCCCCGCGACCAGCCGCAGCAGGGTCGATTTCCCCGCGCCCGAGGGGCCGAAGACGACGCCGATCTCCTCGTTCAGCTCCATCGAGAGATCGAGCGTCAGTCCGTCGTGGACGCGCCGGACGATCTGGACCTTGAGCGATGGCGGAGACGCGCTCATGACCGCCGCCCCCGCTCCGGGAGCGAATGCTGGACGAACGCCAGAGCCGCGATGGAGATCCCCGAGATCCAGAGCGTCAACCAGGCCGCGCGGGCCGAATCGCCCGCGCGCACGGCGTCGTAGATCGCCAGCGAGGCCGTTTGAGTCAGTCCCGGAATGTCGCCGGCGACCATCATCGTCGCGCCGAAGTCGCCGAGCGCCCGGGCGAACGACAGCACGATCCCCGCGGCCACGCCCCTCCAGGCCAAGGGGAGCGTGACCGACAGGAAAACCGAAGCCTCGCCCCGACCCAGAAGCCTCGCCGCGTCCTCCAAGGCCGGATCGACGGCCTCGAACGCGCCCCGGGCCGGGAGGAAGAAGAGGGGAAACGCCGCCACCGCCGAGGCGACCACCGCCCCCGACCAGTGGAAGACGAGCGCGATCCCGAACGTCTCGTCCAACCAGCCCCCGAACCACGTCCGCTTGCCGAGAACCTGGAGCAAAAGGTAGCCGAGAACCGTCGGCGGCAGCACCAAGGGCAACACCAGCGCTCCAGCCGCGAACCCTTTGCCCGGAAACCGGACGCGGGCCAAGAACAGGCTGATCGGCAGTCCCAGGCCCGCGACCAAAAGCGTCGCGCACGACGCCACCTTAAGCGAAAGCCAAAGCGGAGCCATGTCGTCGGTCATGCGCGAAACCTTCGAAAGCTCGGGCCGACCTCGTTCATGGTGGTTGCGCCCGGATCCCAAATACACCGCGGCCGGATCACTCCACGGGGTCCGGCGGCTTGAATCCCGCTTCTCCGAGGATCCGCCGCCCCTCGTCGCCGAGCACGAAATCGACGAACGCCCGAGCCTGGTCGGGCGCTTGGGACTCGGCGATGATCCCAAGGCCCTGAATCAGCGGGGCGTGAAGCGTCGGATCGACTTCGATCAGCTTGTCGCCTCGTCCGTCTTGGTCGGCGATGACCAGAGACCGGCCGACCAGGGCCGCCTCGACGTCTCCCCGTTCCTCGTAGACGAGGGCCTGACGCGCCGATTCGCCGATGACGATCTTGGGCTCAAGCGTCCTCCAGAGGTTGGACCGCTCCAAGGCCTCGCGAGCCGCGCGGCCATACGGGGCGAACTGGGGATTGGCGATCGCCACCTTGCCGACCTCCGGCTTGGTCAGGTCGGCCAACTCGTCGACGGCGTCGGCCGCGGCCGGGTGGACGATCAGAACGAGCGACCCGCGCGCGTAGGCTGCGATCGTGTCCGGCTCGATCACCCCCTCGTCGCCGAGCCCTTGGACGAACGCCATGTCGGCCGACAGAAAGACGTCAAACGGCGCGCCCCGGCGAATCTGCTCGGCCAAGTTCCCCGACGCGCCAAAGCTCGGCGCGACGTCGACGTCGCGCGTCGCCTCAAACGCCTCGATCAGCTTCGGCAGGACGATGAGAAGATCGGACGCCGCCGCGATTCGAAGCGAAGCCCCCGGGCGCGGCGAGGGCGCCGGGCCCGCTCCTCCACAGCCGGTCGCGAGCGTAAGCAGACCAAGCAAACTCGGAACGGTCGCCCAACGACGAAGCCGACCCCCAATCGTCACGCCGCCGCCCTCCCACGCGCTGGGCTTGAAGAGTTTCGTCCTCCGCCGGCATCGGATCGTACGGGCCGCTTGGTCCCCGCGTCAACGCCCCGCCAGCCTCCGGGGCGGCCCTCCCCAAAAAACAAAGCGGGCGGACTCGAGACGCCCCGAGCCCGCCCTACATCCTAAATTCCCCAAAACGCGCGAGTCGCCCCCAGGGCGGCTCAACGGCGCTTGCGAGTCTTGTACAGCACGGCCGCGAGCCCGCAGACGAGCAGCGAGACCGAGGTCGGCTCGGGCACCGCCGCCGTCGGAGCCAGCGAGGCGAACACGTCGGACTGGTCGACCCGCATGCCGTAAATTTGGGCGTGCTGAACGGCGCTGAAGTTGATCGCGAAGTCGGCGATTCCCGAGATTCCGCTCAGGTCCCACTGAAGCAAGTGGGTGTTGATATAGATGGTCTGGGGGCCCACCGGCGATTCGAAGGTTCCGTTCTCGACCTGATCGGTGATGGTGGCGTAAGAGGCCGTCAGGTTTTGCGACCCGCCGTTGTAGCTCAGCGTCGGAAGGACGTCATCGTAAAAGTCGTTCCCAAGCGCCTCGGCGACCTGAATCTGAAACACGACGTTCGCCAACCCCCCGACGGGCGAGAGATCCACGATCGACAGCGAGCCGCCGAAGACGTTCGGGTCACTGGAGAAACCGCCGAAATACAAGGAGGCTCCGGCGGGGATGGGGCCGCCGCCCACGCCTCCGGCCGTCCTGAACAGCTCGGCGTCCCCGCCCTCGGTCGAGGCGATCGACCCGGGCCAAGCCCCCGTCCCCGGAAAACCCCCGTAGCCCGGATTGGCCGCCGAGGTCAATCCCGCGGTGGTCCATTCATCGTGCTGGGTCAGGCCGGCCAGTTCCGGATCCGTGATCGTTCCGGCGAACGTGGCCGTCCCGGCGAACCCGGCGATCAACCCGAATCCAAGGCCCCAAAACGCGCGTCGAAGCATGTTCATCCGTAGTTCGTCCTTCCTGGGAATGCATTTCCCGGCGTTGCGCGACGCCGGAGCGGTTGGTGACGAAACCGTCCGCCGAGCGCGGAGAATCCATCAGCGTTCCATCGGCGGGACCAGAGCCGAAGTGGGACGCCTCGACTGCGACTGAGATTCAGTCGCAAAGAAAAGCCACGGTAACTCCGCGAACCGAGCCCGTCAAGGAGGTTCCCAAAATCCTCAATGGGCCGGTTGGGGGGGCTTTCGGGCCGCCGAGATTGCGGTTCTCGGTCGAATCGGGTAAGACGAAACGGATATCGAAGCCCGGCCCGCCGAATCGCCGGCCCTGATCCAGCCCGCGAGGAGCGGTCGGGACGCGAGCCTTCTCCTTGCCGTCGTCCGAATCATTGAGTCGAGAAGGTCGCCCGCGCGACGATGCCGACGCGATTTTGAAGAGCAATCCCGCAAACGACCGACGACGACGCCGCGCCTGGATCGGCGTCGAAGCGCGAGTCGGCTACCTTAATAAGGAAAGGCCGCCACAGGGATGAAGACGGAACATTTTCTCAAACACCACGGCATCAAGGGGAACCCCTTTAGCGAGGAGGACGCGCAGACCGACACGGTCTTCAAACAGCGCTGCCTGACGACGATCCACCACCCGGCCTGGAACAAGTTCTTCGGCAGTCCGGCCGACCCCTCCACCGCCCTCGTCTTCGGCGAGAAGGGGAGCGGCAAGACGGCGCTTCGCCTTCAGGCGATGTCGGAGATCGAGACGTTCAACCAGGAGAACCCCTCGGAGCGGGTCTTCGTCATCTCGTACGACGACTTCAACCCCTATCTCGACAACTTCCGGGCCGCGATCAAGGCCAACGACACCAATCAGGTCCTCAAGAACTGGCGGTTGCAGGACCACCAGGACGCCATCCTCTCGCTCGGCGTGACCCAGCTCGTCGACTTGTTGACCTCCGAGAAGGTGGACCTCTCGGTCCTGAGCCTCGACCAAAGGCGCGACCTGCTGCTCTTGGCGGCCCTCTACGATTCGTCGACCGGCGAGCCGATCGAAAGGCGCTGGAATCGGCTTCGAAGGCGATCGGGCTTCCGACCGCTTTGGACCCGCCGCGACCTTCAGATTGGGTTTGGCGCGACGCTGGCGATCATCTTGTTGATCGTCCTGTTTCCCGGCCTGCGAAGCTGGTCGCTGCTGCCTTGGTTCTTGGTTCCCCTGGTCGCCGGCTGGGTGTATTGGGGATGGCGGCTCGCCCGCGCCGAGTGGTACGCCCGCGATATTCGCAAGGGGCTGAAGGTCCTCAGCCGAGACCCCTCCGCCCTCCGCCGGGAGCTGCTCTGGTTCAAGCCGACCGAGCTGGGGGGGCAGCCGATGCCCACCGCCTCGCGCGGTCGGGCCGAGGAGCGCTACGAGCTGTTTCGGAAGTTCCAAGGGGTGCTTCACACACTTGGCTATGGGGGGATCATCGTTCTGGTCGACCGGGTCGACGAGCCCCAGCAGATCGAGGGAGACCCGCGCAAGATGCGCTCTCTGATCTGGCCCTTGCTGGACCATAAATTCCTCCGTCACCCCGGCGTCGGCCTAAAGCTCCTGCTGCCGATCGAGCTGGCCTACTACCTGGAGAAGGAGGACAAGGAGTTCTACGACCGGGCCCGTCCCGACAAGCTGAACATGGTCAAGCCCCTTCGCTGGTCGGGCCCGTCGCTTTACGACTTGGCCAGCGACCGCCTGCAAGCCTGCCGGATCTCCCCTTCGCCCAGCGGCGACGGCGACGGCCAAGCGGCGGATTCCGAGGTCTCGCGGCTCCGGGCCTTCGTGGACGAGACGGTTAGCGACGATTACCTGAAGGAGTCGTTGGGCAACCTTCGGACCCCCCGGCACCTGTTCAAGTTCCTCCACCGGCTGATCGAGGAGCATTGCCACCGTCACACCGACGACCAGCCGCGCTGGAGCGTCGATTACGACACCTTCCGAACCACCTACGCCTCCTACATGCGCGACCTCGACGCCTTCGACCGGGGCTACGGCCACGGTTAAGGTCCACCGAGTCGTCTTCCTCCGACCGATCGGTCGGAGGACGGCGGCGATACGGTTCGGCGCGGCTCGAACGCGCGGCGGCCGAGGGGCGGGTTCTGGTTCTCCCCCCTCTCGCTCGGGACATGGTGACCGGGAACGGCCGGACGGGGGGGCGTCAGCCTTCCATCCGGCCGCCGGGAGCCGCGTCCGTCGCCTCTCGGACCGGTGAATGGGCCGCGCTCTCCACGGACTTCGACGGCGGAGCGGCTCGGGTCGCCAGGCCCGGCGGGTTGATTCGCTTGAGGCGGACGCGGTCGCGCGCTCCGGCGTAGGCGAGCCAGCGGTCATCAATGGAGAACTTCAGCACCCGCACCCACTCTCCAACCTCGTCGACCTCGCCGACGGCGCGGCCCGTGTTGGCGTCCCAAAGTCTGATGCGCAGGTCGCTTCCGGCCGAGGCGAGCGTTCCGCCGTCGCGAGAGAAGGCCAGGGCTTGGGTGATTCCATCGTGGCCCCAACCGCGAGCCTTCAACCGGCCGGTCTCCAGATCCCAAATCTCGATCTCTCCCGGAGTCTTCCAGTATCGGCTGATGGCGATCGACTTGCCGTCGGGAGACGGACACGCGGCCAAGACGTCCGATGTCGGGCCGTCGATCTTCTCAACCATTCGCTCTCGCTCCAGGTCCCAGAAGATCAAGCCTCCAGTGTAGCTCAACGAGATCAGCAGAGAGCCGTCGGAGGTGATCCAAAGCTTTCGAATCGCCTCTCCGGGATCGCCGAAGAGGGGCGCGACGCGCCTGGAGCGCAAATCCAGGAGGCGAACCTCGCCATCGGAACCTCCCACGGCCAGCGAGCCGCCGTCGGGTGAAAACGCCAGGGCCCGGCTCGCCCCCAAGTCGGCGATGGTCTCGGCGGTCGCTCCCCCATCGCGCCAGTTCCAAAGCGTGAGACCCGCCACGCCGGCCGTGGCGACCGTCCGGCAGTCCGGCGACATCGCGACGTCGTAAATTTCCGACAAGACCGGAAGACGGGCCAATTCCTCGCCGAATTCGTCCCACAGCCCGCGAACGTCCCAAATCCTCACCGTCTTGTCCCACGATGAGGCGAGCAGCGTCTCGCCGTCGGACGAGAAATTGATCGTTCCGACCAGCCCGAAATCCCCGTCCAGGGAGACTTTGCCATCGTCCCGAGAATCCGGCTCGGGTTTGTCCTCCCCAAACACCGCGCACAGCCCCACGAAGATCGCCGCGGCGATTAGCCCCCTCCACGCCTGTGAGAGAAACCGAACCCCCCAACCGCCCGCGCCGACCACTCCACCCCAATCACGACTTTCAAGCCGACCCGAACTTCTTGCCATGATCCTTTTCTCCGCAACCGTCTCGGAGATCACCCTCGCCAGGCCGCGACGTCGCCGACTTCCGAATTCCCAAAGTCGGAAGAGCCGCGCGGCTTGTCCCATTCATTATATACTAACGAATTAGGAGATAGTGACTCGGGAGGCCACCCAAGCCTTCATCGCTGGGTTCAAGACGGGATTCAATCAGCCAAGCAATCAATCAGTGAGTCCCAGGAACTCTAGGCCATAATTTGGCGTGTGTGACGCACAGTTTTGGCGGGTGACATGCGAGAAGCGGGCGCGTGGAGAACGCGCCGACCTCGAACTCTAGGTCATAATTTGGCGTGCGTGACGCCCAGTTTTGGCGGGTGACATGCGAGAGGCGGGCGCGTGGAGAACGCGCCGACCGCCCTCCCCCGGGACTGTGGGGCTTCCGATCGGCGCTTCAATCCCACGGTCGTGGGCCCGGGATTGGCTCGCCCCTGGGAACGGGGCGCTGGGTTGGGAGCCCAATCCTGTTCGGCGCGGGATTTGAGGCGGCGTGATCCGCTCGCGCGCGCTCGAAATAGCCCTCGCCAAGCATCCTTCTCCCCGCGGGAGAAGGTGGCCGGAACGGCCGGATGAGGGTCATGGGATTTCAGAGCGAGCCGGGTTGGCGAAGAGGGCCGCGAAGGCTCATCAGGAAACCCAAAGACCCTCATCCGCCCCTTCGGGGCACCTTCTCCCCGCGCAAGATTATTCACCGCCGACGCAACTCCGGATCCGACGGACGGCCGGCGCGCCGAAAGCCGCGCGAGGCCGTTGGGAAGGTCGGTCTTTTTAGCCCCGAAGGGGCGGCCG
>Ga0182742_1005179_pt1 | contig 11230 bp, 9 predicted proteins | sample eDN5th37CBELigMG_FD_128880 | JGI IMG/M metagenome (GOLD analysis project Ga0182742, IMG submission 128880) | Enriched Miracle-Growth compost microbial communities from Emeryville, California, USA - eDNA 5th pass 37_C BE-Lig MG (version 2)... ... | reverse complement strand
GTGGTAGCCCCTGCGAGCCAGAGCCGCCAACACCGAGCGGGCGAGCAAGGCGTCGGCCGAAAGTGGTTTCTCCGGCCGTTGCGGCGGGACTGGAGTTGGACGTTCGCGCTCGCGGGGAATCGACGGCCTGAGCAGCGCGCGGGCCGCGTCTTCATCGGCCTGGGTGATGAACTCGAAGCGCCGGCCCCGGACCATCCAGGCGAAAAGCCGGCACGGCTTCGCGCCGACGGCGCGGGCGTGGGCCGAGGCCGCGAAGAACGCGAGCTCGTCGGCCTCGCTTGAGGAGATGAACCGGGCCTCGACCGCCTGACGGCGCGGCTCGCGCAGCCGCTCCGCGTCGTTGAGGTCTTCGGGAACAACGTCGCGAATGTCGGGCTGCTTCCCCAATTAGGGAGGGCGGCGTGGAAGCATGGGAGATTGGCTGAGTCGAGTCAACCGAAACGGGCGAGCGTTCCGCCGATGTTCGACCGTGGTTCGGCTCGAATCGGGGAAGGCTCGCCCTTTTTCGCTCGGCTTGCTCGATTTCGAGGCGAGACGACGGCCGTTTCGTACCGAGCGGCGCGTCGTCCGTCTCGTTGGCTCACTCGAATCCGGGAGGCGGGGGAACGGCGCCCGGCGGCGGGGCGTTTTCGGGGATCCCCGGCTCCGGCGCGCGGGGCACGTCTTGGAGCGGGCTGGCGTTGACGTCGGTCGGACTGCCGAACTGGCGCTGAATCGGCTCGACGGCGCCTTCGAACGGCCTCTGCGTGGTGATCGGCGCTTCGGTCGGCACCTCCATGCCCATCGCCCGCATTCGGGCCCGCTGCGAGGCGGCTTGGGTCCGGGCGAAGGGGAACTCCGGCCCGCTGGAGAAGTACTGAACGTCATCGTGCATGTACTTGCCCGAGGGCAAGGTCATGCCGGCGTATTCCACCTGACAGCCGATCGAGGGCGCGATCAGCCCCATCGTCAGCGCCGACCAGAGCGCCGCCCGTCGGCGCGTGGCTCTTCGCGGCGAACTCATGCCGGGCAACCCCATTTTCCACACCCTCCTTGGCGTATTCGGCGGCGCCCTTGGTCCCCTTCTTTCCTAATCAAGGGTGGGCGGCCCGCCGCGGGGAGTCTATTTTGAAAAGCCCGACGACCGGATGCGAAACGCGAGGGAGGGCGACTCGATTCGCTCTCGGAAAATCGCTCCACCCTCCCGCGTTACGGTCGTCGGGCTTCCTGCTCGGTAAAGGAATCGGCCGGAACACCCGGTCAAGCCCAATGATTCCGTCCGTTTCGGCGAAATGGGCGAAATTCCCCCGCCGCCAAACCCGGTCGGACCGCCCCGTCGCGCGCTCTCCTTGCGCCATGCGAACTCCGCGGTCGACGTGGTACGATTGAGTCTGGTCGGTCCTTTCAGTCGTCGGCCTCCGAGCGCGGGGAGGTCGAGGCGCTCTCCGAGCCCGCGCTGGGCGTGGGTCTCGACGGGAGCCTCGCCATCCCAAATAATTTCGGAAACAGAGGAGGCGTCGGAGGGGGGACCGTCCTCGTCCCCTAGGCGATCCACAAACTCGAATCGGCCTCGAACGGGAGGAACCGCGGACATGGCGAAGAAGTCGAGCCACGACCAGAAGCGCAAGGCCAAGCTCAAGAAGCGGGCGGAGCGGGCCCGCCAAAACGAGTCGCTCGCCTACACCGGCAACAAGTACAGGGCCGACAAATACACCCCGATCTTCTTCGCCACGGAGCGGGGCTTGTTTGAGTCGCACGTCCTGCTCGACCGCGCCTTGACCGACGACGACGTCCATCGGGCGATCGAGAGCCTGGTGATCCAACTGCGCGGGAGTCTGCCTCCCTATCCGTCCGAGGAGGAGGCGGGCGAACTCCCGGACGACAATCACGGCGTTGTCATCGCGAGCATCCGGCGAAACTGGTTGGATTTGCTCGAAGACGGCCGGGGGCCCAGTCGCGACGACCTGATCGGGGTTCTGCGGACGATTCTCTCCTCCATCGAATTCCGGCGCCTCCCGGAGAAGGGGTCGCGGGCTTATCTCGTGTATTTGGAGGGCTTTCTGGCCAAGATGGGCGTCTCCGTCCGCGTCGAGAAGGGCGGAAGCGAACTCCCCTCCGCCCCCTCGGAAAACCCCAAAGCCCTCGAATCGGCCCCCGACGCGGACTAATCGACGGGCCGGGCTTTCCGTTATACTGACGACGGCTCGAATGACCGGCAAGCAAACGGAAACGGCGGGGTGTCTCTTGGACGACGCGGCGGAAGCGGAAGTTGGAGAGCGGCTCGACAAGGTCGTGGCCGAGCGGTTCAAACTCTCTCGGCGGTTGGCGCGCGAGGCGATCCAGCGCGGGAGGGTGGACGTGGGGGGAGAGCCCTGCCTGGATCCGGCCCGAACGGTCGAGCCCGGCGACGAGGTCGCCCACCATCCGAACCGGCCGCGCCCCGAGACCGTCGAGCGGCGCTTGACGATCCTGTATGAGGACGCCGAGGTCCTCGTCATCGACAAGCCGGCCGGACTGCTCACCCAACCGACCCAGGCCCGCGAGCGCGACACGCTCTTGGAGCGGGCGGGGCGCTACCTGCTTCGCAAGCGGGGGGTGAAGCATCCCTACATCGGGATCGTGCATCGGATCGACCAGCAGACCTCCGGAACGATTCTGGTGGTGACCTCCCCGCGCGCGCTTCGGCCCTTCCAGGCTCTCTTTCGGGAGCACTTGACCGAGCGAAACTACCTGGCGATCGTCGAGGGGGTGTTTCTCACCACCGAGGGAACCATCGACCTTCCCGTGGCCGACGACGCCGAGGGGGACGGCCGCCGGGGCGTCGCGCGCGAACCGGGACGGGGCGCGCAAGCGACGACGCGCTATCGGGTCGTCGAGAGCTATGGGAAAGTCGCGAGCCTCGTCTCCATTCAGCTCGAAACGGGTCGAACGCATCAGGCCCGCATCCACATGGCGGCGATCGGCCATCCCGTCGTCGGCGACATCGTCTACGGTCGCCGAGGCCGGGCGAAGTTCCCCATCCCATTCCCCCGCCAGGCCCTCCACGCGTCGACCCTCGGCTTCACCCACCCAATCTCGAAGAAGCCGGTCCACGTCGAAGCCCCCCTACCCGCCGACATCGCCGCCCTGATCGACGAACTGAGCCGAAAATACGGCGTCGAGCGGATCGCCGACGAGGCTTGAGGCGAGACGCCCGGGGTTGCGGACGCGCCTTTGGAACGGGGCCGGGAGGGCGAGGCTCCCACCGAGCCCCGCGCTTGCCGCCGGCCCGGTGGGAGCCTTGCCCTGGGCTGATGAAAAGTTGGGGTTGACCGGCGCGAGCGCGGATCTGGGAATTGTTGCGCCGCAATCATCCTTCTCCCACCGGGGGAAGGTGGCCGGAACGGCCGGATGGGGGTCCAGGGGTTTACGGATGAAGTCGCGGATCGGGGCCGGGAGGGCGAGGCTCCCGCCGAGCCGACGCAAACCGTGGGGCTCGGCGGGAGCCTCGCCCTCCCGGGACACGCGCCCGCCGAACACGCCTCGAAATCCGACGACCCCACTCGGCCCTTCGGGCCCGACCCCGCAAGCGGGGTTCCCCCCGCCCCCGGCGGGAGAGGGAAAAACACGCCGGGGCGCGACGGTTCCCCAACGCCTCAAGACGAGGAATCGCCCGGACGACGCCAAGTCGTCATCGCGCCGGCGCCGCCCTGATTTTCGGGCGAACCGCCACGAGGCGCTTGCATCCCGCTCGCGGGAGAACGAACATCATGCGACAACGGTTCATACGACGCCAACCTCGCGGAGACCTTCTGGATGATCCTTCGAGACGTATCCACGCTTTGTCTTGTCGCGGTCGCCCTCGGCGCGGCGGCCTTTGATCGCGCGACGGCCGGCGAGCTTCAAGTCGGGGCCGCCGCGGCGAACTTCTCGGCCGACGACTCGATGGTCATCGGCGGCGGGATCGGCCCCGGCAAGGCGACCGGCCAAGAGGGTGAGTTGCGGGCCTCGGCCGTGGTGGTCGAAGATCCCCAAGGCGCGAAGGTCGCTCTGATCGAGTGCGACGTCTTGATGCTCAACCGCGACGTGCTCGACGACGCCGCGCGGCGGATCGAGCGCGAGACGGGCATCCCCTTCGACAACATCCTCATCAACGCCACCCACACCCACCACGCGCCGACGACCGTGTCAATCCACGGTTACAAGCGCGAGGAGGCGTTCGCCCGGCATGTGGGCGACAAGGCGGTCGAGGCGGCCGTGGAGGCCAACAAGCGCCTGGCGCCGGCGACCTTGGAGTTCCGGCTCGGCGAGGAGTCGTCGGTCGGGCGAAACAGCCGGCTCTTGCTCTCCAACGGCATGATCTACTGGGTCGGCGCGCTCGACGACGTGGTGCGCCCCACCGGCCCCTTCGATCCCGAGCTTCCCGTTTGGGCCTTCCGCCGCAAGGACGAAAAGCGATCGCTGGAGGCGTTGCTGTTCAACCATTCCACTCACACCATTGGCGCGAAGACCCCCGGCGTCCGCTCGCCCGCCTTCTACGGTCTGGCGGCGCAGGAGCTGGAAGCCGAGCTTGGGGGGACCGTCTTGTTCTTTCAGGGGGCCTCGGGCTCGACGCACAACCTCGACCTCGACGCGCCCGAGATGATCCACCGCGTCAAGGCGGCCGTCCTCGCCGCCCTGGACAAGGCCGAGCCGATGGCCGTCGACCAGGTTCAGGGGATCCGCAAGGAGATCACCGTCAAGGTCCGCGACTTCGACGAAGAGAAGGACGACGAGGCCGTCGTCGCCTACGAGGCCCACAAGGTCAAGGACCCCAAGATCGCCCAGTTCGTCGTCGACATCTTCCGCGACATGCGCAAGGAGCTCGCGCCGCAGCGGGGCCAAGAGCGCAAGACCTGGGTCCAGGCGATCCGGATCGGCGAGACCGCCATCGTCGGCGTCCCGGCCGAGTTCTTCACCGTGCTTGGCCAAGACATCAAGCGACGCTCGCCGTTCCGACACACCTACGTCTTCGAGTTGGCCAACGACTACATCGGCTACGTCCCCGACCGCGAGGGGCACGAGCTGGGCGGCTACCAGACCTGGACCGGCCTCCACAGCTTCGTCCCGCCCGGAACCGGCGAGATGATCGTCGACGAGGCCCTGTCGCTGCTGAAGACCCTGCATGAAGAGCGCGAGGGTCGTTGAAATCGGTCAACGGGCGCCGTCTGGCGGGAGGACGAAGAACGTCCGCGGTAGGGGCGGCCCCCCGTGGCCGCCCTCCGGCGATCGGCGCCGGAAGGCGCGCCGTCCCACGAGGGCGGCCACGGGGGGCCGCCCCTACTTTGTCTTTTGGAGCGAATCCATGCGTCTCGCCTCGCGCGTCGCCTTCTGGTTGTTGGTCGGCTGGGCGTCGGCCCGTTGTTGGGCCGCCGAGCCGGCGCCCGGCCCGCTCTCGGCGGCCGACGAGCGGGCGACGCTGCGGCTGCTCGACCCCGAGCTTCAGATCGAGCTGATCGCCGCCGAGCCCGACGTTTCCAGCCCGGTCGCGATCGCGTGGGATGAGGACGGGCGCCTCTATGTCGTCGAGATGACCGATTATCCGACGGGGCCCCGGTCGGGCAAGATCCGGCTGCTCGAGGATCGGGACGGCGACGGCCGTTATGAGACCGCGACGACGTTCGCCGAGAATTTGAATTTTCCGAATGGGGCGCTTCCCTGGAACGGCGGGATCCTGGTCACGGCGGCGCCCGACATTCTGTTTCTCAAGGACGACGACGGCGACGGCGTGGCCGACCAGCGGCGGGTCGTGCTGACCGGCTTCGGCGAGGGGAACGAGCAGCTTCGGGTCAACGGCCTGACCTGGGGGGCGGACAACTGGGTCTACGGCGCGAATGGTCGAAGCGACGGCGCGATCCGGCGTCCCGACGATCCCGAGTCGGCGGCGGTTCCCCTGCGCCATCACGACTTCCGCTTTCGGCCCGACACGGGCGAGTTTGAAATCGTTTCCGGCTTCAGCCAGTTTGGGCTGCCCCGCGACGACTGGGGACGCCGGTTCCCGTCCTGGAACACGATCCCCGTCCGCCACGTCGTGATTGAAGAGCGGGCCTTGGGCCGCAACCCGTACTTGGCCGAGTCGGCCTCGATCGCGACGATCCTCGACCCGACCGACGGCGGGCGGGTCTTCCCCATCAGCCCGACGCAAACCACCTTCAACCGCGAATCCACGGCCTATTTCAACGCGACCTGCGGCCCCATCGTGTATCGGGGCGACGCCCTGGGGGACGCCTATCGAGGCAACATCTTCTTCTGCGAGTCGCTGACGAACCTGGTCCAGCGCCGGGTTTTGGAGGACCGGGGCCCCACGTTCCTGGCCCGCCGCGTCGAGCCCGATCGCGAGTTCCTGGCCTCGACCGACCCCTATTTTCGGCCGGTCAATCTGGCCACCGGACCCGACGGCGCCCTGTACGTCGTCGATTTCTACCGAGAGCTTGTCGAACATCCCCAGTTCGTCCCCGAAGAGCTGCGCGAGTCGATCGACTTCCGGCGATGGAACAACCGGGGCCGGCTCTGGAGGATCTCGCGGAAGGACGCGCCGCGGCGGCCTTCGCCTCGTCTCGGCGGAATGTCGGCGATCGAATTGACGCCGATGCTCGCCGATCCCAACGGCTGGGTCCGCGACGCGGCGCAGCGGTTGATCGTCGAGCGCGGGGACAAGACGGCGGTTCCCGCCCTGGCGAAGTTGGCGACGGCCGGGTCGTCGGCCCTGGGCCGCGCCCACGCGCTCTGGACGCTCGACGGCCTCGGCTCGCTTGATGACGCGATCCTGGCCCGGGGCCTCGCCGACCCCGTCGCCGAAGTCCGCGAAGCCGCGGTCAAGCTGGCCGATGGTCGAGACGGCCTGGCCGACTTGGTCGTCTCCCTGACCGACGATCCCGACGTCCGGGTTCGATTTCAAACGGCGATCGCGCTGGGCGATTTGAAGGATCCTCGGGTCCCCTCGGCCCTGGCCCGGATCGCCGCGCGCGACGTCGACGACGAATGGGTTCGCTTGGCGGTCCTAAGTGGCCTGGGCGAGACCGTCGGCTCGTTTCTGAACGCCCTGCTCGACGCCCATCCCCAATGGCTGGCCGTCGCGAGCCCCTCGCAAGGCCAATTGCTGAAGTCGGCGGCCGCGATCCTCGGGGCCCGCGATCGGCCCGATGAGCTGCGGGCGCTGGCGTCCCGGCTCGCTCCCGAACCGGAGGGGGCCGCGGGGGGACGGCTCGAATTGCTGGCTGGTTTGTCGGAGGGCCTGGGTCGCGGCGGGCGGCCGTTGCGCGATCGGTTGGAGGCCGGCGCGTTTCCGGAGGCGGACGGAGTCGGGGCGCTCTTGGATCGGGCGGCCGAGACGGTCTCGTCGACCGACGCGCCCGTTTCGGATCGGACGCGGGCGCTGGCGGTCCTGGCGAGTTGCCGTCCCGAGGCGATCGCCGACCGGCTCCCCGACCTGTTGGGGCCCGATCAACCCGAGGCGCTGCAATCGGCCGCGGCGCGCGCCTTGGCCGTCGTCGGCTCGCCCGAGGCGGCCTCGCGGGTCTTGGAGGCGTGGGAGGGGCTCTCCACGTCCGTCCGGCGCGAGGCGCTCTCGGCCCTGATCAGTTCGGCTCCGCTCGCCGATCGGCTCGTCGAGGCGCTTGAGGACGGCGAACTCTCGCCCGCCGAGTTGGGACCGACCGACCGCGCGGCCCTGGCGGCGACGCGCGTCGAGGCGCTTCGGACGCGCGTCGAGGCGTTCTTCGCGACCCTCGCCCCGCAAGATCGGACCGAGGCGCTCCGAAAGCTCCAGCCGGTCTTGGATCTGCCGGGCGACCCGGAGCGCGGGGCCGTTCTCTTCGCCCAACACTGCCAAACGTGCCACCAACATCAGGGGGTCGGCCATCACGTCGGCCCCGACCTCTCGGGGGTCGCCGGTCGGCCCCCCTCGGCGCTTTTGAAGGACATCATCGACCCCAACGCCGACGTCACGCCCGACAACGTCGCCTTCCTCGTCGTAACCAAGGCCGGGCGGACCTTCTCGGGCCTTTTGGTCGAGGAGACCGGATCCAGCCTCAAACTGCGCGGGGCCGAGGGCGTCGAGCAGTCGGTTCTCCGCTCCGAGATCGAGGCCATCCGGCCGACCGGCAAAACCTTGATGCCCGAAGGGTTCGAGGACGCCATCGACCCCCAAGGGCTCGCCGACCTCATCGCGTTCCTTAAGCGGCTTTGACGACGTGGCCGCGCTTACAGATTTTGGAAGAGGCTTCAATCCATGTTGACGTTGACCATCGCCCTCGCGGCCGGAATGATTCTCTCGACGCCCGCGCCGGCCGCCGACGACGGCTGGATCCCCTTGTTCAACGGCAAGGACCTGACCGGCTGGTACACGTTCCTCCAGGAACACGGGCGCGACTCCGACCCCGACGGGATCATCACCATCGAGGACGGCGCCATTCACCTGTACAAGAACGTCGAGGATGGAAGCCGGGTCGTGATGGGCTACATCGGGACCGAGAAGGAATACGGCGACTACCACCTTCGGCTCCAGTACCGCTTCGGCGCCAAGAAGTTCGAGCCCCGATACAACCTCAAGAAAGACGCTGGGCTGTATTATCACATCACCGGCCCCGACGCGGTCTGGCCGCGGTCGCTCCAGTATCAGATCGAGGAGACGAACGTCGGCGACATCATCGCCCTTTTCGGCATGAAGCTCGACACGTGGGTCGACCCCAAGACCCGCGAGGCCGTGATGCCGGACTATCCCACCTTCCTCGATCCCGAGCGCGGAGGCGTTCCCCGAGTCCTCGGCGACAAGGGCATCGAATACCAGGGACACGCCGCCGAAGCCGTCGAGAAGGACGGTTGGAACGACGTGGAGCTGATCGTTCGCGGAACCGAGATCACCCACATCCTCAACGGCCAAGTGGTCAACCACGGCGTCAACGTCCGGTTCGACGATCCCGAAAACCCCGGCGCGGTCCGACCGATCACCCGGGGGCGGATCGCCCTGGAGATCGAGGCCGCCGAACTCTGGTTCCGAAACGTCGAGATCCGCATGCTCGGCGACGCCGACGCGCCATCGACCGACACGGATTGATCGGCGTTCCCACCGAAAGACGTTCTTTGGGAATCGTCCCGGTCGCCCGGCTGGTTTCGCTCCGTTATGATGGGGCCTTGGTGTTCAAGATCCGATGCGGCCATTGGAGAGGAGAGACGCATGAGCGAACGGACAAGCGTTGCGATCGGGGCGGACTTCTCGCGGCGGGGCTTCGCGGTCGCCTCGCTGGCCACGGGTTTCGCGATGGCGGTTCGGCCGGTCTCGGCCCAGACGATCACCACCGGCGCCGAGGGTCTGGAGGCCGGGGAAATCAAGATCCCGACCCAAGACGGCGAGATCCCGGCCTACAGCGCCAAGCCGAAAAAGAAGCCGGAGGACGAGAAGGGTTTCCCCGTCGTCCTGGTCGTCCAGGAGATCTTCGGCGTTCACGAGCACATCAAGGACGTTTGCCGACGGTTCGCCCACCTCGGTTATTACGCGATCGCCCCCGAGCTGTACGCCCGCCAGGGAGACGTCTCGAAGATAAGCGACTTCCGCCAGATCATCAGCCAGGTCGTCTCCAAGGTGCCCGACGCGCAGGTGATGTCGGACCTCGACGCGGCCGTCGCCCACGCCAAAGGCAACGGCGGCGACGTCGCGCGCCTTGGGATCACCGGCTTTTGCTGGGGAGGCCGAATCGTTTGGCTCTACGCCGCGCACAACCCCAACCTCAAGGCCGGAGTCGCCTGGTACGGCCGCTTGGTCGGCGACCACGACGAACTGCATCCCAAGAACCCGATTGATCTGGTCGAGGAACTGAAGGCCCCCGTGCTCGGCCTCTACGGCGGCGCCGACACCGGCATCCCCGTCGAGACGGTCGACCAGATGCGCGAGGCGGCCAAGGCGGCGGGCAAGGAGGTCGAGTTCCACGTCTACCCCGACGCCCCCCACGCCTTCTTCGCCGACTACCGCCCAAGCTACCGCAAGGCCGAGGCCGAAGACGGCTGGAAGCGGCTTCAGGCCTGGTTCAAAAAGCACGGCGTGGCGTAGGCCGGGCCCGGTCACCCCCGACATCTGTCCCGGGAGGGCGAGGTTCCCGCCGAGCCAACGCGTTGCGTGGGGCTCGGCGGGAGCCTCGCCCTCCTGGCCGCGTCCCGAGGCGTTTTCGTAAACCCGTCGACCATCCTATCCTCCGACCTCGTGACGGACTTCCGCGATGTTCCTCGGAACCGACCCACTGTATCTGCTTTTGGTTTTGCCGGCCCTGGGGTTGGCGGGATGGGCCCAGGCCCGGATCACCTCGGCGTACCGGGAGGGGTCGCAATATCGGGCGTCGTCGGGCGTTTCGGGGGCCGAGGCGGCGGCGATCGTGATGGAGTCGGGCGGGGTTCGGGGCGTGGCGATCGAGCCGATTCGAGGCGAGTTGACCGACCACTACGATCCGACCAACAAGGTGCTTCGACTCTCGACTCGCAACTTTCGAGACCACTCGCTGGCCTCGCTCGGCGTGGCCGCCCACGAGGCCGGCCACGCGCTTCAAGACGCCCAGCGGTACGCCCCGTTGGTCTTTCGCAACGCCATCGTCCCACTGGCCGGATTGGGGTCGAACGCCTCGTTCCTGTTTTTCGTCGCGGGGCTGGCGCTTCAGTCGATGATGCTGGTTTGGGTGGGCATCGGCCTCTTTTCGCTGGCCGTGTTGTTCCAGGTCATCAACCTGCCCGTCGAGTTCGACGCCAGCCGTCGCGCCCGTCGTCAACTGCTGGAAACCGGCCTGATCGCCCCCGAGGAGGAGGAGGTCGTCGCCAGGGTTCTCAACGCCGCCGCCATGACCTACGTCGCGGCCACGCTAACCGGCGTGATGCAGTTGCTCTATTTCCTGATCCGAGCCCGAGACGCGGGGCGGAACGATCGATATTAGAGCAAGTTCTCCTTGGATGAATCGCTTGCCTCGCGGGGCGCCCCAGGCGCGGCCCGAACCAGGGGGGGCCACGCCGATGCGGCCGAAGAGGGATCGCGCCCACGTCGACCAGTCCCCGAATGATCCCAAATTGGGTTCGTTCGGCGCGGCGGTTTGGAGAATGAATCTGGGTCTAAGGCCAATCTCGCCATGCGTTTGCGCCGTTCGTTCGCGCGCGGAGATTGGGTTCGTTCGGTCAAAATCGCGCGACTCGCGGCGCGTCGCCATTTGTCGGATTGCCAAAGAGCGTGGGGAAGCGAGACCTCCCCGCCTCATACGAT
>Ga0182742_1005176_pt1 | contig 11232 bp, 9 predicted proteins | sample eDN5th37CBELigMG_FD_128880 | JGI IMG/M metagenome (GOLD analysis project Ga0182742, IMG submission 128880) | Enriched Miracle-Growth compost microbial communities from Emeryville, California, USA - eDNA 5th pass 37_C BE-Lig MG (version 2)... ... | reverse complement strand
TAATGGTGGAATAGGCGATCAGGCTGCCGAACTCCATGCCCAGCACCGTCACGACGGGAATCAGGATGTTGCGCAGAATGTGGCGGCGCACGATGCGTCCGGGCTTTACGCCCTTGGCACGCGCGAAGCGCACGTAGTCCTGGCTGCGCGCCTCGACCACGCCCGATGCGGTGAGACGCAGGATCAGGGCGATATTGGCCACAGCCAGGTTCAGCGCCGGCAGGGCGATGTAGCTCAGGCCGGTCAGGGTGAACAGGCTGAAGGAGACGCCAAGCACCTCGTTCGTGGGCCCGCGGCCTGCCGCCGGCAGCCAGCCGAGCCACACCGCGAACAACAGGATGAAGACCATGCCCTGCCAGAAATTGGGCAGCGAGAAGCCGAGCACCGAGCCGGCCATCAGGCCGCGCCCCAGGGGACGGTCGCGATGCAGGCCGGCGACCAGTCCCAGGGGAATGCCGATCAGGACGGTCAGCAACATGGCCACCAGCACCAGCTCGAACGTGGCCGGCATGCGCTGGAGGATGAGGTCCACGGCAGGCATGCCATGGACGAAGGAATTGCCCAGGTCGCCCTGAACGGCGCGCCACAGGAAGTTGCCATACTGCTGCCAGATCGGCAGGTCCAGCCCCAGTCGTGCGATCAGGGCTTCGCGTTCGGCCTGCCCGACTTCAGGGCTGACCAGCAGTTCGATCGGGTCGCCGACGGCATAGACGGCAAAAAAGACCACGACCGATACGGCAAGCACTACAAACAGACTCTGAATCAGCCTGCGCAGGATAAACAGCGCCAAGATGAAAGGTTCCTATTAAAGGCACGGCGCATCCGTCGCCATGCACCCTCATGGGCGCATACGACGGATGACTGCCTTGCCGGATACTGCCTCGCCGGGGTGGGTTCAGCAGCGCCAGGGCATCGACCGCACCGGGGTGTGCAGGTCGCCTCCCTGGTCCACCCCTGACGTCGCCTTACTTGGCGAGCTTGACGGACGAGGCCATGGTGCGCTGGTCAGCGCGGCCTTCGTAGGTGAGACCCTTGCGGAATGCCCAGACACCGCTTTCATAGTGCAGGGGAACGCTCGACATGCCGTCCAGAGCCATGGTGATGGTCTTGGCGAGCAATTCGGCGCGCTTCGCATCGTCGCTGGTGCGGATGGCTTCCTTGAACACTTCGTCGAGCTCCGGGTTGCTGTAGCTGCCGTAGTTGCTGCTGCCCAGGCCCAGGTCCGGATTGCGCGTGGTCACCCAGTACTGGATGAAGTTGCTGGCCTCGCCGGTCTCCGAACCCCAGCCACCCATCGCGGCGCTGAATTCCTTCTTGGCGCGACGCGGGAAGTAGACCGAGCTGGTCATGGCGTCGACCTTGGCCTTGATGCCCACGCGGGTCAGGTACTGGGCCACGGCCTGCGTGATCTGCGCATCATTGACGTAGCGGTTGTTGGTCGACGACAGGGTCAGCTCGAAGCCATTCGGGTAGCCGGCCTCGGCCAGCAGCTTCTTCGCACCTTCGGGGTCGTACTTCAACTCGGGCGCGTTGGGCACCGTACCGAACATGCCTTCGGGAAGGAACTGGTTGGCGGGGGTGGCCACGCCGTCCATGATGCGTTCCACGATGGCCTTGCGGTCGATGGCCATGGAGATCGCCTTACGCACGCGCACGTCCTTGAGCGGGTTGTCGTTCGGGCCCTTGGGCGACACCACCATGGGGCTGGAGTCACGACCGGCGTCGAGCTGGAAGAAGATCACGCGTACGGAAGGCGTGACGACGTAGCCCAGGCCGCTATCCTTGATGCGCTTGAGATCGCGCGCGGCGGGGCTGTCGATGATGTCGAAGTCGCCCGACAGCAGGCCGGTCAGGCGCGGGCCGTCTGCAGGCACCGACAGCATGCGCACTTCGGTCCATACCGGCTTCTCGCCCCAGTAGTGCTCATTGCGGCCGATCTCGATGGCTTCGCCCTTGGAGTACTTCTTGTAGGTGAACGGGCCGGTGCCGATGGCAGCCTTGCCGTTGTTGAAGTCGTTCACGGTGGGCCAGGGACTGGTCACGCCGCAGCCTTCCTTGGGCGTGAAGGTCAGATCGCCGTGCTCGACGATGCCGCTCCAGATCATGGGCACGCGGGCCAGTTCATTGACCAGCACCGGATAGGGCGAATGCGTGGTGATGTTGACGGTCAGCGGGTCGGGCGTCTCGATGCTGGCCATGCGCTTGGCCACGTTGGCGAAGCCGCTGCTCAGCGAGGTCTCGTTGTTCAGCACCCGGCACAGCGAGAAGACCACGTCCTTGGCGGTGAACGCCTCACCGTTGGAGAATTTGGCGTTGGGACGCAGCTTGAACGTCCAGGTGGTGTCCCCGGTCGCCGCCCAGGACTCGGCCAGGCGAGGTTCGAGCTTCATGTCGCCGCTCATGCCGACCAGCGGCTCGAAGACGTGCGTCGTCAGGGCGTCGTTTGCCGTGCCCTGATGATAGTGCGGATCGAATGCGGTGGGCTCGGAAGCCAGACCGACCTTGAGGAGCTCGGCGTTCGCCGACACAGCAAAGCCCGATGCAAAGGCACAGCTGATCGCGGTTGCCAGTCGGGCCACTTTTGAAATACGTGTAGACATTGACTTTTCCACTTACTTTATTGGCCCCTATCCAGGCGGCGGGGTGAATAAATTCTAGGGATTGTATTCTTTCTATACAATTAGAATCTTTCGCACATTCTTTGCTTGTTTTAGAAAGCAAGGGTTTTTACCGATATGAATGGGCTTGCGCTGAAATACTTTCTCGAGGTGTGCAATACGGGAAGCCTGAGCGCCGCATCGCAGTCGGCGCACGTGGCCATATCTGCCATCAGCCGGCAGATATCCCACCTGGAAGAACAGGTGGGAACCCCCCTGTTCGAGCGCACTTCCCGCGGCATGCAGCTGACTGATGCGGGCAGGCTGCTGCTGGCCCACGCCCGCCGCATCGCACTGGAAACCGAATCCACCCTGGCGGAGATCGCGAGCCTTCGCGGCATGCACGGCCGGGAGATACGTGTGGCCAGCTCGCAAGGTCCGGCCAACGACCTGGTCCCCGCGGCCATGGCGCACTTCCGGCGACAGTTTCCCGAGACGCGATTCGGATTGCATGTGAGCGCCGCCGCCGATGCGACGCACCGAGTGGCCGAGGGCGACAGCGACATCGCGGTGACCTTCAGCGTCACGCCCCATCCGGGCATCGTGGTGCAGCATGCCTGGCCGGCCCGCGTGCTGGCCGTGATGTCCAGGGACCATCCCCTCCCGCAGCGCTCCAGCATCACCCTCAATGACCTGCAGCGCTATCCGCTTGCGCTGACCGGCAAGGGGACCAGCACCCGCACCCTCTTCGACATGTCATGCGGCCTTGCAAACCTGCTGATCGAGCCGGTACTGGACAGCAACTATGCCGGCAGCCTGCACGCCTTCGTCCGCGAAAGCGACGCCATCCTTCTTGCAGGCTATGTTTCCATTGCGCAACGCCTGGTTCGCAACAACCTGGTGGCGCGTCCCATACAGGGCGCCGAGATGCAGTCCCGCAGCCTGCAGATCCAGACGATGAAAGGACGGCTGCTCTCCAGCAACGTCCAGGCCTTCATTGCGCATCTTGCCCGCATGCTGGATGCCCTGGAGGAGGATGGCGCCGGACAGTCCCTGTCAGGCCTGGCGGTATAAAATCCTGCCGACCCGGGTTGCGCGGGCGCCGCCGCGTCCCTGCACTCCTGCCTATTGATTGGTGACCTGCCTGGCCCCCTGCCATTGCGTCAGGCCCTGTCACCACCGGATTGAATGGAAAAATCATGACGACGTTCGGAAAGCTTGCCCCCCTGGCAATCGCCGCCTGTGTGGCTGCGGCCTCACTGCCGGCTGCCGCCCAGGAAACCAAACTGGCGCTGGGCCTGTCGGGCTGGACCGGCTACGGCCCGCTCACGCTGGCGGACAAGGCCGGCATCTTCAAGAAGCATGGCCTGGAAGTCGACCTGAAGATGATCCCGCAGAAGGATCGCCACCTTGCGCTGGCCTCCAACTCGATCCAGTGCGCCGCCACCGCCGTGCAGTCGCATGTGGCCTGGAACGCCAATGGCGTGCCCATCGTGCAGATTTTCCAGATGGACAAGTCGCATGGCGCCGACGGCCTGGCCGTACGCAACGACATCAACAGCTTTGCCGACCTGAAGGGCAAGACGGTTGCCGTCAGCGCCCCGGGCACCACGCCCTACTTCATGCTGGCCTGGATGCTGAACAAGAACGGCATGACCATGAAGGACATCCGGACCGCCATGCTCGAGCCCGGCCCGGCATCGCAGGCATTCGTGGCAGGCCAGAACGACGCGGCAGCGAGCTATGAGCCCTATCTGTCCACCATCCGCAACAACCCCGAGTCCGGCAAGATCCTGGCCACCACGATCGACTACCCCATGGTGATCGACACCGTCGGCTGCAAGCCCGACTGGATCAAGGCGAACCCCAAGGCCGCCAAGGCCCTGGCCGATTCGTATTTCGATGCGCTGGACATGATCGCCGCCGAGCCGGAGAAGTCCCACGAGATCATGGGTAGTGCGGTCAAGCAGACGGGCGAGCAGTTTGCCGAGTCGGCCAAGTCGCTGCGCTGGCAGGACCGCGAGGCCAACCGCGTCTTCTTCGAGCAGGAACTGACCGACTTCATGAAGCAGGCGGCGGCCATCATGCTGGAGACCGGCGAGATCCGCAAGGAGCCGCAGGACTACAGCGCGCTGTACGACGCAAGCTTCATCCAGTAGGCCATAGCGCTTCCCCGGCTCCCGTCTCAGGCGGGGGCCGCATGCATACCGACCAGCGCCAGTTCCTTCCGGATCACCTCCACGATCTCGCGCTGGCGCGTGAGCGGCATCCTGTCGATGACGCTCGACACGCTCATGGCAAAGGCCGGATACCCGGGACGCCGCCATATCGGCACCCCCACGCCCAGTACGCCGCGCACTGCCGCATTGCCCACTGCCGACCAGCCCCTCTCCAGGGTGGAACGAACCAGCCGCTCCATGTGTTCGCGCGTCATGCCACCGAACTCCGGCAGACGGGGCGCATTCTCCCCAAGCACCTGTTGAATGTCGGCTGCAGGCAGGTGAGCCAGCAGAGCCAGGCCCGCCGCACCCACGCCGAGGGGTTGCCTGTGCCCTATCGTGACAGCCAGAACCTGCAGCGGATAGGAGCCCACCTCGCGGTGGATGCAGACCGAATCCGGACCTTCGCGATGCACCAGGAAGGACGAATCCCCCGTCTGCGCGCTGACGCGCTGCAGGACCGGCTTGAGCAGCTCTATCGTCTGGCTGTGTGACGGTGGCGCGGCAAACCGGTCGTGATTGAATACATACAGCCGGTCGTCCGGACTGCGGTGCACATAGCCCTCGCTCATCAGCACATCCAGGAATCGATACACGGTCGTGCGCTGAACGCCCGTGATGGCGGCGATATCCGCGATCTTCAAGCCTTCGTCGCCGGCCTGGCGAACAGCCTCCATGATGCGCAGGCCGCGCGCGAATGTCTTGGGCCCGGATGCCGCACCGTCCTCCTGCCTGTCGCGAGTATCGCCTCGCTGCACTGCCACTTTTTTTATGTTCATAATATAGACAACAAAACTTGTCTGCCTCGAATACGAGCCGGTAATCTGCGTGCACAAGACAAAAGTCGTCCAGATTATAAACACCGTGGGGGAGACACCATGAATATCAAGCTGCCTGCAGCCAGCCTTGCCGCCGGCCTGATTGCTGCATCCGCCATGGCGCCGGGAATTGCCCGGGCCGCCCAGGATCCCTATCCTTCGCGCCCCATCACGCTGGTGGTGGGCTATGCGGCGGGCGGCGCAACCGACATCGTCGGGCGCCTCATCGCCAAGTCGCTGTCCGAGGAACTGAAGCAGACCGTGGTCGTCGAGAACCGCTCGGGCGCCAACAGCAACATCGGCGCGGAATACGTGGCACGTGCCGCGAAAGATGGCTACACCCTGTTCGTGTCGTCGATCGCCAACACCATCAACCGCAGCCTCTATACCGACCTGTCCCATGACTACCTGACCGACTTCGAGCCCATCGGCATGATGGCTTCGATCGCCAACGTGCTGGTCGTGAATCCGGGACTGCCGATCAGGTCCGTGGACGAATACATCCAGTACGCCAAGGACAGGCCCGGCGAGCTGACCTGCGCGTCATCGGGTGTGGGGTCATCCATAAACATGTCCTGCGAACTGTTCAAGCTGCAGACGGGGACCGACATCCTCCACGTGCCCTATCGCGGCAGCGGTCCCGCCGTCGCCGACCTGCTGGGCGGCCAGGTCGACTCCATGTTCGACAACCTGCCTTCTTCGCTTCCGCATGTGCAGGCGGGCAAGCTGCGCGCGCTGGCCACCACCATGGACGAGCGGGTGGACTCGCTGCCCGACGTGCCGACCTTCACGGAAAGCGGGCTCAAGGATTTCGTCGTCCAGTCCTGGTTCGGCCTGTCCGCGCCCAAGGGCACGCCCCAGCCCGTGATCGCAAGGCTCAACGAAGCACTGAATAACTCATTGCAGTCGCCCGAGGTGGTCGCCGCTTACAGGAACAACGGCTACATCGCTCCCAGCCCGCCCAATTCCCCGAGCACCTTTGCCGCCTTCGGCAGGGCCGAGGTCGACCGGTGGGAGAAGGTCGTTCGCAACGCCAACCTCAAAGCCAACTGATCTTTCCCCAGCAGCACCAGGACGCCTCATGACTCCCATCGATTTTGTGTATCGCGCCGCCCAGCTCCACGCCTCCCGGATCGCCATCGAGAGCGATACCGAGAGCGTCACCTACACAGAGCTGATCGAAGCGGTGAACGCCCTGGCCGCCATGTTGCAGCACGAGGACCCGACTCCCGGATCTCGGGTCGGCCTGTGTGCCGCGAACTCGCCGGCCTACATCGTCGGCATGCTGGCCATCCTGGCGGCAGGCAAGGTGTGGGTGCCGCTCAACTACCGCAGCACGGCGCCGGAGATCGGCCGCATTCTGGACACCACCACGCCGACCATCGTGATGGTCGACGACACGGGCGAGGCGCTGGTGGGCAGCCGCGAGTGCTGCAAACTTGCGCTGGCGACCTTCCCGGAACTGATCCGCCGGCATCGGGGACAGGCGCCGGTGCGCCACGAACTGTCGCGCGATGCCACCCAGGCGATCAAGTTCACGGGGGGCACGACCGGCATACCCAAGGGCGTCATGCAGCCGTACCGCGCCTGGGTGGCGGGCATCATCAACCAGATCGCAGGCTGGGGCATCACGGCCGCCGACAAGTTCGTCATCTGTGCGCCCATCAGCCACGGCACGGGCACCTATGTCGTGCCGCTGCTGGCCCAGGGAGCAAGCCTGGTGCTGTGCTCGTCGAACTCGGCAGAGGACGTCGTGCATGCCTTCGAGAAGCGCGGCGGCACGATGACCTTCATGCCGCCCACCCTCATCTACAAGCTGATGGCCGCTCCCGGCGTCAGCCGCGCAAGCTTCCCGGCGCTCCGGCTCATGATCTATGGCGGCGCGCCCATGCCCGAGGCCAAGATCATCCAGGCGCAGGAGTTCTTCGGCCCCCTGGTGGCGACCACGTATGGCCAGACCGAAGCGCCGCAGATCGCCACGCTGCTCAGGCCGGAAGACCTCATGCGCGCCGACACGCGAGCCTCGGTCGGCCGCGTGACCTGGCTCTCCGAACTGGCCGTCCTGTCGCCCGATGGCGCCGTGCTGCCGCCCGGACAGATGGGCGAGGTCTGCCTCAAGGGCGACCTGGTCATGACCGGCTACTGGCAACTGCCGGACAAGACGGCCGAAACCATCAGGGACGGCTGGCTGCACACCGGCGATGTCGGCTACGTGGACGAGCGCGGCTTCCTGTTCCTCAAGGACCGCCTGCGCGACGTCATCATCACCGGCGGCTTCAACGTCTACCCCCTGGACGTGGAAAACGCGCTGTCCGGGCATCCCGCACTGCACGAAGCGTGCGTGTTCGGCATGCCGGACGACAAATGGGGCGAGACCGTGAACGCCGCCGTCCAGCTCAAGCCCGGACAGCATGCCACGGCAGGCGAAATCCAGGCCTTCGTGCGGGAAAGGCTGGGCCCGGTCCACACCCCGAAGAACGTCTACTTCTACGACAGCCTGCCGCGCTCCTCGGTGGGCAAGGTATTGAAAGCCGCCATCCGGACCGACGTGGCGACCGGGGCATCCGCCGACACACACACTTCGCAAAAGGAACCGTCATGACTACAGCTCCCACTACCGAACTCTGCGCTCACAGCCTCACGGGCATGAGCTATCGCGACAAGGATCTCGTCAACGACCTGATCGGCGAGCGCACTTTCACCGATGTCATGTTCACGCAGATCATGGGGCGTCGCCCGCGTGCGGTCGACCTGCGCATTGTCGATGCCGTGCTGATCACGCTGATGGAGCATGGCCTCACGCCCAGCGCCATTGCAACCCGCCTGATCTACATGAGCGCACCCGAAAACCTGCAGGGTGCGGTCGCTGCCGGCGTACTGGCGGTCGGCAGCCAGTTCGTGGGAACCATGGAGAACTGCTCGCAACTGATCAGCGAATTGCTGGCGTCCGACGACCTGGAGAAGACGGCCTTCGAGATCGCCCGCCGCCACAAGGAGACCCGGGCCGCCCTGCCGGGCTTCGGCCACCACCTGCACAAGCCCGACGACCCGCGTTCCATCAAGCTCATCGAACTGGCCCGCAATGAAGCCGAACTGGAGCAAAGGCATGTCAACGCGCTGCTGACGCTCAACAAGGCCATCGACGAGGTGTACGGCAAGCACATCACCATCAACGCCACGGGCGCGGTGGCCGCCCTGCTCGGCGAGATCGGCGTACCGGCCAGGCTGATGCGCGGATTCGCGGTAATCTCGCGCGCGGCCGGCCTGGTGGCACATATCGCCGAGGAACAGCGCGTGCCGAGCGGGCGTTTCATCTGGGACACGATCGACCACGCCATCCCCTACGTCAAGACCAGCACGGAATAAACGGACATGAGCACCATGAGACTGGCCGACAAGGTGGCATTGATAGCCGGCGCCGGCAGCAGCGGCCCCGGCTGGAGCATCGGCAAGGCCACCAGCGTGACGCTTGCACGCGAAGGTGCGCGTATCGTGGCCGTGGACGCAAGCCTGGAGGCTGCACAGGACGCCTGCGAAGAGGTCCGCAAGGCCGGCGGACAGGCCATCCCCGTGCAGGCCGACGTCACCGACGCGGCCGCCATGCAGCGCGCGGTGAAACAGGTCCTCGACGCATTCGGTCGCATCGACGCCTACATCGCGAATGCCGGCATCGGCAAGATCGGGGGCGTGCAGGAGACCTCTGCGCAGGACATGGACCGGATCCACCAGGTGAACGTACAGAGCCTGCTGACAGCCGCACAGCTGGTCCTGCCCGGCATGGTCGAGCGCGGCGGTGGCGCCATCGTCACGGTGTCGTCGGTGGCGGGCATGCGCTACCTCGGCTATCCGCACCTGGCCTACAACGTGACGAAGGCAGCGCTGATCCAGTTCACGCGGATGATCGCCCAGGAATATGCGGACCGTGGCATTCGGGCCAACACCGTGGTGCCGGGCCTGATCGACACGCCGCGCGTGCAGAAGAATGTATCGGCGGCATTCTCCACGACCGGGGACGCTGCGGAGGTGCGCGACAAGCGCAACCAGCAGGTGCCGATGCGACGCATGGGGACTGCCTGGGAGGTGGCGAACGCCATCGCGTTCCTGGCGTCCGACGAGGCATCGTATATTACCGGCACCGAGCTGGTCGTCGATGGCGGACTGACGGGCAAGTTCTAACCGGTCAGTCCGATCGAGGCCGGGCGGAAGGATCGCCCGCAGCTACTGCGGGCCAGTCGCCGCCATGACGGCCGCTCGGCAAACCCCATTGGCAAAGGATTCTTCATGCAGCAATACGTTCTCGTCACCGGCGGCTCCAACGGCATCGGCAAGGCCATCGTCGAACGCCTCTCGGGCGAAGGCTTCCACATCCTCAACCTCGACAGGCAGGCTCCGCAGACCCTGTGCGCCAACGAACGCCACATCGCGGTCGACCTGCTCGACGCCGATGCACTGGCACAGACGCTGCGCGCCATATCGGATCAGTACGAGATCGTGCGCATCGTCAACAACGCCGGCATGGTCAAACCCGCCCTGCTGGAGAGCACCCGCATCGAAGACGTACGCACCGTCGCCAGGCTCAATATCGAAGCGCCCATCCTCATCACGCAGCACTTCCTGCCCCAGATGCGTGCCAGGAAGTTCGGGCGCGTGGTCAACATCAGCAGTCGTGCCGCGCTCGGCAAGGAAGAGCGCTCGGCCTATGCCGCGTCCAAGGCGGGCCTGCTGGGCCTGACCCGCACCTGGGCGCTGGAACTGGCCTCGCAGGGCATCACCGTCAACGCAGTGGGCCCGGGCCCGATCGCCACCGAACTGTTCACTGCCGCCAATCCGCCCGATGCGCCGCGCACCCGGCAGATCCTGAAGACCATTCCCGTGCAGCGCCTGGGACTGCCCAGCGAAGTGGCCCATGCCGTGTCCCTGTTCATCGACGATCGTGCCGGGTTCATCACCGGACAGGTCCTGTACGTGTGCGGCGGCATGACTGTCGGCCTGGGCAACGCCGCCTAGACGTCCCGCCCGCCTGGGCTGCCCCCCTCTCGAGCGGGCAGCTCACACCTTGCCTGTCGGTGGCAACGGCGCGACACGCAAGAGAAATCGGCTCCGACATGGCGAATTGGCATGCCTATTGCATCTCGCTTCGAGGTCGATAACACCTTCCTGTATAGACATGCTATTGGTGCAAAAACGACTGTTTTTCGCTCCAGAATTGTGCATAAATATGTCAAGACGAGGCATTCAGTGACGCAGATCCCGGTTTCATGCCGTACCCTGCCTGACCATGCCTTGCACCAGACTGCTCTTGTATAGACAGGAAGTCACAGGACAACCCCGGCTGGCCACACCGGCCCCAACCCCCTCATCTCCCTTCAGAGGAATCGTCATGAATCAGGCATTCGGCAAGCTGGCTTCGATCGTAGCGGTGGGTGCATGTGCTGCCACCATGGCATCCGGCGCCATGGCACAGGAAACCCGGATTGCGCTCGGCATGTCCGGCTGGACAGGCTTTGCGCCGCTCACCCTCGCCGACAAGGCCGGCATCTTCAAGAAGAACGGCCTGGCCGTGGACCTGAGGATGATCCCGCAGAAGGATCGCCACCT
>Ga0182742_1005175_pt1 | contig 11232 bp, 9 predicted proteins | sample eDN5th37CBELigMG_FD_128880 | JGI IMG/M metagenome (GOLD analysis project Ga0182742, IMG submission 128880) | Enriched Miracle-Growth compost microbial communities from Emeryville, California, USA - eDNA 5th pass 37_C BE-Lig MG (version 2)... ... | reverse complement strand
ATGCCGCTCTCCTGCCCGATGCCGTCCGCGAGATCGCTGCGGCCGGTCACACGATCGGAAATCACACGTACACGCACCCCGACGCCTGGCTGACACCCGCCTCGCACGTCGTGGCCGAACTGGATCGAACGACGTATACGCTCGAAGACCTCCTCGGCCGCCCCATTCGGCTCATGCGCCCTCCCTATGGCCGCTTCACGCAATCCATGCGTCTCTGGTGCCAGTCCCGCCGCCAGCGCATGACCATGTGGGACATCATGCCCGGCGATTTCCTGCCCGGCATCCGGCAGGCAAAACTGGAACGGATCATGCTTTCGTGTGTCCGCCCGGGCTCGATCATCGTCCTGCACGACAACCCGAAAGCGCGAGTCGCCATGCCGCCTGCCCTTGAGACCGTCCTGCGCACCCTGTCTGCAGACGGATGGCGTTTTCTGCCGCTCCACCCCCAGGCCCCCGGCGCCCATCCTGGCGACTCATGACGTTCACAGTGCTCCTTATTGCCTGTGCGTCGACCTACATCCTTGCCGCACTGGGCGCTCTTCTGATCCTGCTCCGTAAATCAGGAATGTCTAACCCTGCTCCGGAAGCAACGGGCGAAAGCGAAACGGAGCCGTTCCTCAGCGTCCTCGTCGCTGCACGTAACGAGGAAGACACGCTCCCCCGCTGCCTCGATGCGCTCCGGAACCAGGACTACCCACCGAACCGCATCGAATTCATCGTCGCAAACGACCACTCTATCGATGCCACGGCCCGTATCGTCTTGTCAGTCTCCCGGGAAGATCCGCGTTTCCATCTCATCCAGGTGCCCGACCCCGTCGGTTCGCTACGCGGGAAGGCTCATGCTCTGCACCAGGCGATTCTCCAGGCTCGCAGCAACATTCTCCTTACTACGGACGCCGACTGCGCGCCTCCACCCGGCTGGGCACGTGCGATGGCCGGGCGATTTTCAGACCCTGCACTCGGCATGGTCTGCGGCATCACGACCGTCGAACACGAAACGATACTGGATCGGATCCAGGCGCTGGACTGGCTTCTCCTACTTGCCGTTGCCTCCGCAGCCTCCTCGGCGGGATTTCCGCTTACGGCTATGGGCAACAACATGGCCTTCCGGCGTGAGGCGTACCTGGCAGTAGGCGGCTACCCGGCCCTCCCATTCAGCGTCACCGAGGATTACGCCCTGTTCCAGGCCATCCACCGGACGTCCAGGTGGCGCGTCGAACTCGTCCTGGACCGTGCGCTGCGCAATGATACGCTTCCTCTCGCCTCGTTTCGCGAGGTATTCAGTCAGCGTAAGCGATGGGCGCGCGGTGGCCTTCGCGCAAGTCCCTGGGCCTATGGCTTGTACCTCACGGTCTTCTTGGCACACCTTTTCCTGCTCCTCGGTCTCTTCCTTCAACCGGTATGGGCCGTCCCGCTTCTACTGGCCAAGTGCGGAGCCGACCTTGCACTCATCGCCGTAGCAAAGCATCGGCTCGGCGTGCGTGGATTGCGCTTCACCTTCCCACTGTTCGAAGCCTACCTGTTTTCGTACGTGATCGCCATGCCGTTCGCCATACTCATCGCTCCGGGCACCCGCTGGAAGGAGCGAACCTTCTGAGTCAGAGCCCCATGCTCAGTCTATTGAAGGTTCGGCCTGATAATCCGCTCCCACGATGACAGGCAACACCCCGGGAACGGCCTGGAAGGAGATCGGCTCTTTGGTAAACAACTCCCCGTCCAGGTTGAACCACATGCCGGGCTCCGATACGATCTCGACGCTACGCACCTGACGGTGCAGCACGTGGGCCTCCTCGAGGTAATTACCCGAAAGCAGGTGCGCGCCCACTTTCGCCAGTTTGAGCACCGGCGCATATTCGATGAGCACGAGATCCAGCAATCCGTCCTGCGGATTGGCGAGCGGCGCCACGCGCTTCCCTCCGGCTACGGTCCTGCCATTCGCCACGATAGCATTGATGATGATTACCTCCTCGTGCGGGCCTCCATCATAGGATATCGTCGTGTGATAACCCGTTAGGTCCGGCAGGACGGAAACCGCACCCATGAGATAAGCGAACGGCCCCCACTGGCTTTTCATTCCGGAACTTAGCACCTCGTCTACCTGCCCGCTGAAACCACCTGCCGCGGCGTTCACGATGAACCGGTGCGCTCCCTCGGCATCCGCCCGGATCAGGTCGATGGATACGGTCCTGCCGGTAAAAAGCAACGCAAGCGCATCGCGTGGATCTGTCGGGATGGCCAGCGTCCGTGCCAGATCATTCCCCGTCCCGAGTGGGATGATTCCCAATCGAGAGTCCCTACGCCCGCTGTCCATGATTCCGTTGACCACCTCGTGGATCGTGCCATCGCCTCCCGCCGCGACTACGATCTCGAAGCCTTCCTCTACCGCCCCGGCTGCAAGGTCGCGCGCATGCCCGCCTTTGGTTGACATCCTTAGCACGATGGATGCCTGCCCATCGATCAATGCCCTGAGATCGGTCAATGCTCCGGCTGCCCCCGCGTGCGGGTTCATGATGACACAGATATCCTCCATCCAGACGCCGCCTCCCGGAGTAAAAGGTGAGTGATGTGCTCGGGTGTCCGAGTGTTCATGTGTTCAGGTGGTCAACTGCCCTAAGGCTCATATACGCCAAGATCCAGAGCGACTCCGGTCCATCCTCGCCACCCCGCCAGTCCATGCACGATCTTGCGTCCCGGCCTCTTAACAACGGACAACACGCCACGCACCACGAACAACCAGCGTGGCACCTGAACACCTCAATAGAACGGGTTCTTCTCTGGGCGCTCCTTCCCGAGGTAGATGGCGCTATAACGCAGGTAGTTCGTAGCATACTGCCCGATACTCGCTACCTCCTCATCCGTCAGGCTCCGCACCACGCGGGCTGGTACGCCCAGCACCATGGACCGGGGCGGGATCTTCATCCCGGTCGTCACCAGGGCACCGGCTCCGACGATGCTGTCTCGCCCGACCACGGCGTGATCCATGACGACGGCTCCCATCCCGATCAGCACATGATCTTCGATGGTGCAACCATGAATGATCGCCCGGTGCCCGATCGTAACGCGAGCACCGATGTCCGTCGGGGCCGTCCCGTGTGTCACGTGGATGACCGAGTTGTCCTGAACGTTGGAGGCTTCTCCGATCCGGATCCAGTTCACGTCGCCTCGAATCGTCGTGTGGAACCAGACACTCGCTCCCGGTCCCAGTGTCACGTCTCCGATGACCACCGCTGTCGGAGCGATGAAGTTGCTCTCGTCAAAGCGCGGATGCGCGTTTAGAAAGGGCCGAATCAGTGGTGTATCGCTCATGAAAGATTGCCGGTGTGATCGGTAGAAACAGACTGACATACGAATCAGGAAGCGCCCTCTCCGGCTCTACCTGAAATAGCGTCTCATACAAGATACCGCTGAACGCCCCAACCAGCCTCGGCAGCCGGCTGCGACCGGCAATAGCAGAGCACCACTGCCTCACAGGCTCCACGCCTGCAACGCACCCTGCAGAGAGCATACGTATGCCCCCCCGGCTGTGGCCTGTTCGAGCGTGAACAGAAAATGCTTGCCCCAACCTGGATGGTCGCGCTCATCCCAGAGCAGGTTGTGCCAGATGACTACACAAACCCCGCCGAACCGCCGAACCGTCTCTAACAGCCCTTCGGTAACAAGGCACGCCCCCACCGCGTCGAGCATTCTCCGGTTGAAGAGCGCGGCGTCCATGGCGGCTACCGGCATCTCCCACAACGAAAGGGGCTCGTCGGCGACAGGGTCGTAAAGCCGAAACGGAATGCAGGTGCCGTTTCGAAAGCCCTCGTGTTCGGAAAAGCCCAGCGTCGAATCGATTCGGAATCCTGCCGCCTGGTGGAGCTTCGGTGTGATATGCCCATCGTAACGCAGGTAGTGTTGCCGTACCGAAACGAGCGGGGTGCGCGACAGTGCCTCCACCCGCTTTCGCTCGGTTAGCAGGTGTCCCGCGTGCGTGTAGGCGTGATAGCCGGGGTGCAGGCCGATTTCGAATCTCGCCCCGATGAATTCTTCCACCCGGTCCGTCAGCACCGAATCGGAGAGACGATACGCGACATCGTACGGGCTGTATGCTCCCCCCTTCAGGAAGAACGTAGCCGTACCCCCGCGCCCGACGATCTCATCGACGATGCGCTTCATCGCGGCAACGTACGGATCACCGCCCTTCATCCGGGCCTGAACGGCCTCCCTGAATGCATGCAGCCGCTCTCCGAATGATGAGTTATCTCCTTCACCTGGAAAAATACTGCGTGCCAGTTCCCCCATCAGGCGCCTCCCACGCCACTTGCGTACCATATCAATGTCCACGGTCGGGCAGAATGCCCACCTCTTGCCACCCCACCTGCGCGGCTGCACCGGTATTCCTCCTGCTTCGAGGTGCTCCCGCAGGATTTCCCGATACGCATCCACGACGGGCCGCACAGCCGTATTCAACCGGTGCTGCAGGGATGCCTTGAAAGGGAATCGCCCGTGCTGGTCGCGCTCGCGCACCGTATACTCCTGCCACCCGGAAAGCCAGAAAAATGCCGAGGCCACCAGGTCTGGCTGCCCGTCCGAAGCACTCCTGAACAGAACAGGCCAGGTCTCTCCATCCCATTCCGTCCACGTCGCGCGCGCTGCATCATACACCTCCCGCCCTGCATAATAGCAGGGGGCATCCTCGCTGAAAGCCAGTCGTACCACGGTCGGCGCAAGGCCCGCCGCCCGGCTCCCGTAGTATAGGCCGCCCTCCAGTGCATCCCGTTCGACCCACCTCGCCTGCACGCCGAGCGGATGCAGGAGCATGTCGAGTGCGTAGCGCGCCTTGCGCACGAACGCGTCGGGGACGTCAACGCAGCAAGGAATCTCGAGCGGAGAACGGCTCATTCAGGTTGACTTCGCGAGGATAAACCAGCAAACCAGAGTCCAACCAACGCCCGTGCGGAACAAGTGTTTTCAACAGGACGTGTTTCCCCTTTTCATAGTGGGATGTATACATTCGAGCGGTCGCTCCCTTCACCCACAGCCTGACCTTTCACCTGCAACCTATATGATGGATACACGAACACTACCCTATCGGGAACCGCAACATATTGAGGAACTCACAATCCGAGAAGGGCTTGAAGGCCTCTCTCCAGCGCGCATCGCAACCCTCTATCGCCGTGCCCCTCTCCTGCGCCCGGTCGACAACCCGAAAAAGCTATGGGAGATGTTCGAGCGGTCGTCGCTCGTCCTTACGGCCTGGAACGATGGCAACCTGGTAGGTATCGCCCGCGTCCTCACGGATGGTGGGCTCTATAGCTACCTCTGCGACCTCGCCGTGGAACCGGACGTGCAACGGCTCGGCGTAGGCAAGAAACTCATCGATGAGGTTCTCAAGCGCTGCAAGGGAACGGATCTCATGCTCCGAGATTCGGATATCTCCGCGGGCTTCTACGCTCACCTCGGATTTCAGCGCGTCGAGAACGCCTGGGTCGGCAGAGCACGGTAGGCACCCGAACCGCCTCTATACGCCGATACGGAGGTGCTCCACCACGTTCCTGACACCGGGCACCTGACGGACGAACGTGACCAGCAGGTCTCGATCCAGTTCGTGCCGTACGGAGCCGTAGATGGTAACCACGCCCTCGTAGGTGTAGAAATGAATGCCGCTCAACTGGGCGTGCGTGAGGTCTCGGTTGACAGCAGCGCGAAGCCGGCCTGCCAGCATGCGATCCCGTAAGGTCGCTCTTTTGCTGTCCGAGCGCATCCGGTACAGACGTACCGCAAGGCGCTGTAAAGGCCCCGAATGTGTCATGTCGTTCTGACGGCATTCGCCGCCATTGTCGCATGGTGGCTCGGTATATCCCGTTCGCGTTCTCCCTCTCACCTGATCCGGCATCTTCCAATACCAACCGGAGCGTTTGGTTTCATCGCCCAATCCCTCCATTCGGCATCGTTACGTTTCCGTTTCGATTCTTGTAAACAGTCATTATCACACAATGTGTCTGTCCCGTATACACAGGTACAGACCATTGATCCGGGCAGCACGGCTTCGTTTCCACGCAATGGCCCTGCAATCGCACACGACGACGTCCCCAGGCTATAAAATCCTCCTTCGAAGGAGGACAGCCTTGCGAACGCGTCCAGCGGAGCAAGGCAGGAGGATGTCAGCCACGCAAAGCAATACCCGATGCCCCGGGCAAACCAAAACCCTCCACCAACGTTATGCCCGGCCCCGAACGGGCATCCAGGCAGCCCCCCTCCTGACACGAATGCGCATCAGAACGGCCGCCGGACATCCGCCCGTGGAGATCGGATACGTAGCAGATCCCGCAACTTGCCGCTCTTCACGTGGAGATCGAACCCGTACGACTGAAATTCCCCGAACGGGTACCAGTTGAAGCTCATCTGCCAGCACTCGAAATCGCGGTACACGTTGATGCTGGTCGTAACCAGGTCGTGCTTCATGAAATCGTACCCCGTCCGGCCCTCTACCTTCCAGTTCGGCGTCAGGTTGAAGTCGAACGCCGCATTGAGGGTCGCCATCGAGCGTCCTCTGGATACGGTCCCCAACCGGTTCGTCTTGCTATACGTGAAGTCGAGCCTGATGGACCACGGGATGGCAAAGTCCGCGTAACTCACCGGCTCCGTCCCGAATCGCAGGTTCAACGGATCATTCGGATCGTAGGGCTCATTCCCGTACGGATCCGGCCCGAGCATCCCTCCCTGTCCCACTCTTGAGGAGGATACCGGTCGTCCGCCCTGCGCCCCCCTGCTTCGGAACGACGTCTGTGCCGAAATGTCCATCCGCTCCAGGCGAGCAAACTTGAAGTTGAGCGGCGAAAAGACGTAATCGTCTATGAGACGGCCGTCGGGCGTCACCTCATACGGCGAGAACGAAGACCGGAAGGACAAATTCAGCCTGTTGTTGAACAGGTTCGTGCGTGCGCTCAGTGAGATGGACGAAAACTTCAGCGAATCCGCCGCAAAATTGTAGGATCCGCGCACATCCACATCCAGCAGCTTCAACACCTCGGATTTCTCCTCTCCCGTCGAATCGCGACGGACGACCTTCGTCTCGAAGACGTTGTCCAGCGAGAAGTTCAGGCTCTGCTGCCGCCCGCTGCCATACGGGCTGATGTCCTGGCCGTTGACGATGTTGTACTTCCGGATGACAGGCATTCCATCTACCTTGAGTGTATCCTCGTACGTTCGTGTATACCCCCAGAAGTCACTCGTGAAATCCGGCGCGAACGACATACCGATGCTGGGGCGCACCGTATGTCGGAAGCCACTCAACGGGCCTACGCGGACCGGGAACAGGCCGTACACGGTAGTAGAAGCCGAGATACTGCTGGAAAACCTGCGCTCGGAAAAGAACCCCTGGACGGGTCTCGTTTCCAACCGGTTAACGATACGCGGAACCTCGCCTGTAGTATCGACCCTCTGGACGAATCCCTTGCGAAAGGTGCTGATATGCCAGTCCTCGTTGTAACTGACGCTCGTCGAGAAGTTCAACCGGAGCGTCTTGTTGATGATGGGAATCCGGTTGACCTGGAACGAGGCGGATACAGGGATGCTGTGGCGCGCACTGAAATCGAACAACTCATCCCGGCCGGTCGCCAGCCTGTACTTACTGGGATTGCGAATCGCTTCAAACCAGCCCAGATCCTTCAAATCCGATAAACCTAACGCATCCAAGGTCGCATCAGGGAGGCGCGTAAAGTTATACCGGTTCTGCAGCGACCCGCTGTAACTGTAAGTGATCTTTTCGTACCAGCGCTCCCGCCCCACCTGAATATCGCGAGCAAAGGGCTTACGCGATCCCTGGCTGAACGTCAGGTTGGGCAATGTGATGCTGGTCTGTCCGGTGGCGAGCACCTGCTGCTGGCTGAGGTTGAGGCTCAAAGCACGACTGCTCCGGTCCCACCGTTTGGAATAGCTGATGCTGGAACTGATGGACTGGCTCACCCGGTCGTCATAGTCCCGCGAAATCGTCCGCAGATAGCTGGATGACGACAGGTTCACGTTGCTTGAAAAACGTGCCGTCGGGCTGATTGTCTGGTTGTGGGTCCAGCGCAGCGAACTCGTGTTGACGACCGTAAAGTCCGGATCACCGTGCTCCCCATTTCGGTTGCGGATATAGTCCAGCCCCAGCGACCCGCTATACCGGTACCGTTTGTTGTACCGGAAGGACGGCGAGACACGCCAGCTGCCCCTCGTCCAGATCCCGAACTGAATCTGGGCGTCCAGGTAGTCGTTGATGGCGAAATACCAGCCCCAGTTATCCAGATAAAAACCGCGGCTATCCTCCCCATATCGAGGCGGTAGCAGCCCACTCGTACGCCGCGTCGTCGCCGGGAGAAACCCGAACGGCAGCCACAGCGGGGTCGGGATGTTGAAGATGTAGAGCTGGATAGGGCCCGTATACACCCATTTCTCGTCCACGATCTTCATGCGGTCCGACTGCAAGCTGTACGAGGGATCCTCGACGCATTCGCACGTCGTGTACAGCCCTCCCTGTATGAAGAGCGTGCTATCCTCCGTCACCTTCACCACCTGACCGCGGATGAAACCGTCCTCCATCACGGTCTGCGCGCCCACCACGCGCCCGCGCTCCGTCCGCAGGTTGAAGGCCAGCCGATCACCCGAAAAAGCCGCGTCCGACCCCTGTTGAAAGGATGGGCGGCCTATCATTCCGGTATCTGCAGGGAGCCCGGAAGCCCGCAACTCGTCGATATCGAACAGAATATCGACCTGGTGCGCTTCCAGTGTCGCATCGCCGTACTGCACCCGTGCCGTGCCGAAGAGCGAACCTTTGTCGCCCCCGTCCTCTCCGAACACGATCACGGTAGAGTCTCTCGATGAGAACTGTACCGTCTCTCGCAGACCGCTATTCGATGCGGCACGCGGCGCAACCGGCGAGCCACTGGTATCGGTACCCGTAGCGGAAAGTGCTCCTGGCCCCAACGAGGGCGCCGCCCGAAGCGAGTCGACACGGGAAGGCGCTACCTCGACGGTATCAACGGCCGTGGAGTCCACGACCTGCCCCGCCGCCGTACCTGCCAGGACGATGGCCAGTGCCAGCAAGATTACTGGCGTACGCACATACGCACCGGGGCGTGTACGATGAACACGATGGAGCACACACGAGTGTGTACGTACGTAGACACCCCTCGCACATGAGAGGAACAACTCAGCCGGTTGCGAGCGACGTACGCGAGGGAGAATGCTCATCCAGAAATTCGAAAACCAGTCGGGCTGCACCTAACATACCCACTTCATTTCCAAGCGTTTCCCTCAGAATTGCCAGTCCATCCCGCAGGCTCGGCATCACAGAGCGGACGATAGCCTTGCGGGCCGGGTCGAGGATGTAATCACCCGCCGCGGAAACGCCACCCCCAACAATGATTTTCCGAATATCCAGCAAATTTACTGCCGAAGCGAGTACGCATCCCAATTTGTGCCCCGCCCACTCGAGCACCTCGCGCGCATAGATATCCCCCTGATCCGCCGCCTCGAACAACATAAGGGGAGTGAGGTCGACCAGATCCTCCCCCGCCATATTGTGAACCAGACTATCCGTATAGGACAACAATCGATGCCGCGCATAATGCGAGAGAAACCGCTGCCCGATGTAGGCCTCGATAGCCCCCGCGATGCCGTACCGGTCTGGCGGTCCCTCATAATCGATGCTCATATGCCCGATTTCGCCGGCCGCCCCGGTCGTGCCGCGGAAAATCTTGTTGTCGTAGATGATGGCGCCGCCGACACCCGTACCGAGCGTCACCATGATGAAGGCATCGTAAGGACGGCCCGCCCCGTAATGCGCCGAACCGAGCCCGGCCAGGTTGGCGTCGTTCTCCACGAAGATCGGCATATCGGTCATCAGCCGGTTGCGAAGCTCCTGCTGGAGATTGACCTCCTCCCAGCCTGGCAGGTTGGGTGGATAGAGCACAGTCGTTCGCTCCCAGTTAATGGCACCCGGCGCCCCGATCCCGACCCCCTGTATATCGCCCCCCGGCGCAAACTCGGACACCTGGCGAACCGCCTGGGCGATCCGGTCCAGCACATGCGACGGCCCGAATACCGCTTCCGTGGAGACGGACAATTCGTGAACCAGCCCCTCTTCCCTTTCCACCAGTGCGGCCTTGATCATCGTGCCGCCAAGATCGATCCCGACTGCGTATTGCGCCATTATTCTACTGCTGAAAGTAATCGAACGGGGGAAGCGTTCAAGATACGAATTCTGACCTCTCGTACTCCATAAACCCTGAGGTTCTATGGGAAGTAACGAAGCGCAACCCTTAACTCAAATACCTCCTCGAAGCACGGCAGAAACACCACTGCCATCATGCAAAAGTCCCCTCCGATCTCGAAGGGGATACTTGAGGTATACCTGCGCTGGAGCGGACCACCCCACTACGACGCACGCGAAGAACGATCCGACTGGCGGCTAATCCTTCGGCTTCACACGGTAAACGCGCTCACCGGCCTTCCGCATCCCGTACTGCTCACGTGCGATCTGCTCCACGACTTCGTCCGAACGGGCTTCTTCCAGCATGGCCTGAAGTTCTTCCGTCTGCCGGATGAGGCGTTCATTCTCCGCCCGAACCCGTCCGATCTCCTGATGCCATCGTACACGCCGGGCGATGCTATGGCTGTCGAAGAAAGCAATCCACACGAGGAGAGCTACGATGGCGCCTATCCCGAGCAACCATTTCGTCTTGCGGTTCAATAACCCTGTACCCAGCGAAAACCGGCTCATATACCCATCGTACTAAGCTCTAAGGACGACCAGATTCAATCCCATGATGCCAGAATACGAATCCAGGAGACAAAGTACCTGTGAGCCCGCGCAAACACGGGCTCGCGCGGGCTCACAGGCTCCTGTTATGAAGGTCCCTTTTACCAGACGAAGGATGCTCAACGGAACCGGAACGCGCCGAGGCCCGGGAACTCCGCAGTGTCATCGAGCTGCTCCTCGATACGGAGAAGCTGGTTGTACTTCGCCGTACGGTCTGCCCGGCTGGCCGAACCGGTCTTGATCTGGCCGGCGTTCGTCGCCACGGCGAGATCCGCGATCGTCGCATCTTCCGTCTCACCCGAGCGATGGCTGACGACGGCCGTATACTTGTTCTTGTGCGCCAGTTCGATGGCCTCGAGCGTCTCCGTCAGCGTACCGATCTGGTTCACCTTGATCAGGATGGAGTTGGCGCACCCCTTCTCGATTCCTTCCTGGAGTCGCTCCGTGTT
>Ga0182742_1005174_pt1 | contig 11233 bp, 8 predicted proteins | sample eDN5th37CBELigMG_FD_128880 | JGI IMG/M metagenome (GOLD analysis project Ga0182742, IMG submission 128880) | Enriched Miracle-Growth compost microbial communities from Emeryville, California, USA - eDNA 5th pass 37_C BE-Lig MG (version 2)... ... | reverse complement strand
GCGACCCGGAGACGGGGCGCGTGGTGATGCTGTTCGGCACCCGCCGGGACGTCACCGACCGTCGGCGCGCCGAGGAGGCGGTGCGACTGAATGAGGAGCGGCTCCGCCTCGCCCTGAGCGCCGCGGGTGCCGGCACCTGGGACTGGGATCTCGCGACCGGGACGATGTATCTGTCACCGGAGATGCACACCCTGCTCGGCCTGGATTCTGCTGCGGCGGGGCAGAAGGATCTGCGCGCCGTCTGGCTCGACCTCATCCACCCGGAGGATCGCCCCCGAGTCCAGGACCGCCTGCATGCCGCCGTAACGGGGGAAGACCCGTTTGAGGCCGAGTATCGCTTCTCCCAGGGGGGGCGCGGCGGGGAGTTGCGCTGGATGGCGTCCCGCGGGCGCGTGGTGCAGCAGGGCGGCGAGGACGGCTGCCCGCGGCGGCGCATGCTCGGCGTCGCGGTGGATGTGACAGAGCGGCGGCGGGCCGAGCTCGCCGCGCGGGACTCCCTCGCGCTGCTCCAGTCCAGCCTCGACGCGTTGACCGCACACGTTGCCATCCTCGACGCGACCGGGAGGATCGTCGCGGTCAATGCCGCCTGGCGCCGCTCCGCCGAGGCCCGGGGGGCGGGTGACACTGCCGGGCCGGGGGCGGACTACCTCGCGGTCTGCGATGTGGCGCGGGGGGTGTCGCCGGAGGCAGACAGGGTCGGCGACGGCCTCCGCGCCGTGGCCTACGGCAAGACCCCGGAGTTCCGCCGCGAATACGCCTGCACCGAGCCGGCAACGCAGGAGCAGCACTGGTATCAGCTCCGCGTCACCCGCTTCGGGGAAGGCACAGGGCTGCGCCTGGTGGTCGCGCATGAGGACATCACCGAGGTTCGCCGCTCCGCCGAGGCGCTGAAGGCCATGACCGGCCGCCTGCTCACCCTGCAGGACGAGGAGCGGCGGCGCATTGCCCGTGAGCTGCACGACACGACCGTGCAGGACCTTGCCATGGCGATCGTCGGGCTTGACCTGGCCGCCGCTGGATGCGGGGTTGAGGCATGCGCCGCGTCACTCGCCGAGGCGCGGGGACAGCTCGAGCGGGCGGTGCGCGATGTGCGCACCTTGTCCTACCTGCTGCACCCGCCCCTGCTCGACGAGTGCGGGCTGGCGGTGGCGCTCACCGCCTATGTCGAAGGCTTCGCCAAGCGGAGCGGTCTGGCGTGTTTGCTGGACCTGGACGACGCTCCGCCGGCCGTGGTGCCGCCTCACCTCGGCGTGGCGCTGTTTCGCGTCGCCCAGGAGACGATCGCCAACGTGCACCGGCACAGCGGTGGCCGCACGATGCGCGTGGGTCTGCGCGTCATGGTTGGCAAGGTGGTGGAGCTCCGCATAGAGGACGACGGCAAGGGGATGCGCGGGTCCGGCGCGCGGCATGGCGGCTGGCACGTGGCCGACGCCCCCCAACTGATGGGGGTCGGCATCCCGGGCATGCGCGCGCGTGTCCGCCAGCTCGGCGGAGTGCTGCGGATCGAGTCCGGCCCAGGCGGGACCGCCGTCGTCGCCACCGTCCCACTGCCCGCGGGCCGGGGGCGGGGCGGAGGTGCCGGCAGCGTGACCGCCCCCCGCCATCCTCCCTGACGCGCCTGTCCCTGAGGAGGAGAAGGCGCTCGCCAGCGTCGCGCAGGGGCAAGAGAGAGTGCTGGGCACAAGGGAGACCTTGCTGGCCGCATGCCGGTCCACCAGAGCGGTGTCCCGGCGGCTTCGTCAGAACGCGACGGCGCTGCGCATGCAGGAGGCTGAGGCCGTCGCCCGGCTCGGCTCCCTGCTCGGTACCACCCGCGTCCACCTGGACACCCTGCGGCGAACGAGGGGCGCCCCGGAGGGGGATGACGGGACCACCGCGGCTGCCCGGGCAGGGGCAGAGACAAGGGCTCGGCCTGGAACCTAGTCGGATAGCGCCGAGCGGCACGTCCGGTGGACGTACCCGCGGTGCCGACCTGCTGCACGTGGCCGCGGAAAGCCTCGCGCGCGGCGCTGCGGTCCGGTGCCTCCGCACCGCGGAAGCGGGTGCGGACGCTCTCGTCCCGGTAGACGATGCCATGCCGACGGGTGACGTCGTGCTGCTAGACTGGGCTGTTTATGCGGTTGCCGACCACATTTATCTGGTTGTAGCGGTTGACGTTGACGTTCACATCGCCATGGTCCCAACTTTCGTCGCACTCACCAGCCAAGGTCCGTGGCTCCTCGGCGCCCTGGTGAATAACATCTGGCCGGTCGGTGGCGATGGGCCGCGCACGAACTGCAACGTCATGACCCTGCAGTGGTTCGTGAACTACAACTTCCCCGGCGGCCTGTACCTGACGTCCTCACCGATCATCACCGCGAACTGGGAGGCGCATGGCGGTAACCGCTGGACCGTTCCGCTCGGCGGCGGTATCGGAAGGGTCTTCAAGATCGGCGAGCAGCCGGTGAATGCCCAACTCGGCGCCTACTACAACGTAGCGCGGCCTGACTTCGGACCCGAATGGTCCATTCGCTTCCAACCGCAGTTCTTGTTTCCCGAGTAAGCGCCGGGATCTGCCAGGGTGATCCCGACTGAGGAGAGCCGCTGATGCCGATCACGCCCGTGGTGCAATAGTGGTGGCGGAAGTGGGAGGACACGCCATGTCTTCACCTTTCAGCCTAAAGCTTATTGGCTCTGTCGGCATCTCAGCCCTTCGGGCCATCGCGGGCAGCATTGGACCAGTCGATTGCATGCGGCCCGGCGGAGCCGGAAGGGCCGGGTATCCCTACCGCCTCGTTCTTGCGGCGATGCTGGGGATCGGCGGCTGCCAGTCCTCGCAGGTGGTCATGAACCAGCCGCTGCCGCTCGATGCCGCGGGCCGGCCCGACTACGCGCGGAACTACGGCGTCGGATCCTTTGCCGAGGACCAGATGGAGGAGGGTAGCGAGTTGCTCACCTTCCTCGCCTTCTCCGGTGGCGGCAAGCGCTCCGCCGCCTTTGCGCATGGTGTCCTGCGCGGGCTCCAGCAGGTGCCGGTCCAGGGCCTCGGCGGCGCCGAGGGCCGCAGCCTGCTGGAGGATGTGGACTACATCGCCGCCGTGTCTGGCGGCAGCTTCCCGGCAGCCCATTATGGCCTGTACCGCGGGCGCAGCTTCGAGACTTTCCCCGAGGAATTCCTGTACCGCGACATCGAATCACACATCTACGGCATGTTCCTGCTACCCTGGAATTGGGAGTGGCTGGTCAATCCGCTCTACGGCACCAACGACTACATGGCCGAGGTGTACGACCGGCTGATGTTCCACGGCGCCACCTATGCCGACCTCGCGCGGCGCGGCCCGCCGCTGATCTCGATAAACGCGACCGACATCGCCAACGGCGTGACCTTCGCTTTCCTTGGCGGCACCTTCAGCCTGCTCTGCTCCGATATTACCAGCTTCCCGATCGCGCGTGCGGTCGCGGCGAGCAACGGCTTTCCAGTGTTGTTCACCCCGATCACCCTGCGCAGCTACGCCGAGCGGTGCGCCGGCACCCGGCCCCGGTTCGCGCCGCCGCCCCAATCGATGGAGCCGCACAGCGAGACCTCGCGGCGCGCCCAGCTCGCGCGACTGGCGCAGCGGCTCTCCGACCCCGAGCGCACGCACTGGGTGCATCTGATGGACGGCGGCATTGCCGACAACCTCGCCCTCCGGGGCTTGCTGAACATCCTGCTGGCCCTTGACGATCGGGACGTACTGTTCCGCGCCGTGGCGCTCAGGACACGCCGGATCCTGGTGGTGAGCGCGGACGGACAGGCGGCGGCGGACCCGACCCTCGGCCAGCAGCGGGTGGTCACCGGGCTGAAGCAGATCTTCTCCGCCGTCTCGGGCACGCAGATCGACGCCTACAATTTCGAGACCCTGGCGCTGGCCAGGGCACAGGTGGAGTCGCTCGCCGGGCGCTTCCGCGCCATCCGCTGCGCGACGGCGCCGGTGATCCGGGGGCGGCCCTGCGGCGATGTGCGCGCGGCGCTGGTGCATGTCTCGCTCTCCGGCATCGACGACCCGGAGACGCGGGCACGGCTGCAGGCCATCCCGACCGGGCTGACCATCCCGAGGGAGGACGTGGACCTGCTGGTGGGCTATGGTGAGCGGCTGGTCCGGGAGCACCAGGTGATACGGGCCATGGCCACGGATGTTGTGGTGCCGGGACCGAATGCGGGCGGGACCACCTCCGAGGCGCGCCGGGCCGCCGCTACCCTCCGGCGAAACGCCGCCTCGCGCTACGGGTCCGCCGGACCTTCGGCCACGGCGCGGTAATCGGCCCGCGCCGGAGCGTCATCACCTCTGCCCCACTGGCCTGCCAGTCTCCCGCGGCCCGAGGATGACCGCCTCGGCGGCTGCTGGCTGCTACAGGGACCGCCGGGCGCCTTCAGGGGTTCGTACGCCCCGCACTCGGGAATTTCCCCGATACCTCCCTGCGAACCCGGGAGGGCAGAGTGTGCGCCAGGAGGTCTCAGGGGCGGGGTCCCCAACTCTGGCTTCATCCCTTGTGTCGGAGGCTGCGACGCGAACGCCATGAAGCACCCTCTCCCGCCCGTCACCGCCCCTTCGATGCGGTTCATCCCTGGTGGCTGTTTCCGCATGGGATCGGACAGGCACTACCCGGAAGAGCGCCCGGCCCATGCGGAGACGGTCGGTCCCTTCCTCATGGACCAGACCGCCGTCACCAATGCTGCCTTCGCGGCCTTCGTGGCCGCGACGGGCTACGTGACCGTCGCCGAGCGTCCGCTCGACCCCGCCCTCTATCCCGGCGCCAGGCCGGAGATGCTTGCACCTGGCAGCCTGGTGTTCCGCATGACGGACGGCCCAGTGGACACCAGGGACTACCGCAACTGGTGGGCCTGGACTCCGGGCGCCTGCTGGCGCCATCCGGAAGGCCCCGGCAGCGATATCGCGGAGCGCGAGGAGCATCCGGTCGTCCAGGTCGCCTTCGAGGATGCCGCGGCCTTCGCCGCCTGGGCCGGCAAGGAGCTGCCGACCGAGGCGGAATGGGAGTTCGCCGCGCGCGGCGGGCTCGATGCCGCGGAGTTCGCCTGGGGCGATGAACTCACCCCCGGCGACAGGCACATGGCGAACACCTGGCAGGGCCCCTTTCCCTGGCGGAACTTCACCGCCGACGGCTTCGCTGGCACCTGTCCGGTGCGGAGCTTCCCGCCCAATGGCTATGGCCTGTTCGAGATGTGCGGCAATGTCTGGGAGTGGACCACGGACTGGTTCGCCTCCCAGCACCTCGGGGGTGCGGCGCAGCCCACCTGCTGCGGCGCCGCACGGCCGCAGGCCGCGACGGAAGCGGGCAGCTACGACCCGGCACAGCCCGGGATCCGCATCCCCCGCAAGGTGGTGAAGGGGGGCTCCTTCCTCTGCGCGCCGAGCTACTGCCGCCGCTACCGGCCGGCGGCACGGCACGCGCAGATGGTGGACAGCGGCATGAGCCATATCGGCTTCCGCTGCATCACGCGCCATCCAACAACCGAGGGAAACCGCAGATGAGGGAACGCGACGCGAGCGGCCGGATGAACCGGCGCGACATGCTGCTGGGCACCGCCGCGGGCCTGGCGACCGGGCCGCAGATGGCGCAGGCACAGCAGGCCCCTCCCACCGCGCCTGCGGCCCCCGGCCAGGCGCCGCGCCCGGCGGCGCCGACCGCGGGGCAGCAGCGCCTGCCGAACATCCTGGTGATCTTCGGTGACGACATCGGGTGGTCTAACATCAGCTACAACACGCGTGGCCTGATGGGCTATCGCACGCCCAACATCGACCGCATCCATGCGGAGGGCATGACCTTCACCGACTACTACGGCGAGCAGTCCTGCACCGCCGGCCGCGCCGCCTTCATCACCGGCCAGTCGCCGGTACGCACCGGACTGACCAAGGTCGGCCTGCCCGGCGCGGACCTCGGCCTCCGCGCGGAGGACCCGACCATCGCCGAGCTGCTGAAGCCCCTCGGCTACGCCACCGGGCAGTTCGGCAAGAACCACTTGGGCGACAAGGACGAGTTCCTGCCCACCGCGCACGGTTTCGACGAGTTCTTCGGCAATCTCTACCATCTGAACGCCGAGGAGGAGCCGGAGAGCCCAAACTACCCGCGGAATCCGGAATTCCGCCGCCGCTTCGGCCCGCGCGGCGTGATCCACAGCTTCGCCGACGGCCGCATCGAGGACACCGGCCCCCTGACCAAGAAGCGGATGGAGACAATCGACGACGAAACGGTAGCGGCAGCAGCCGACTTCATTGACCGCCAGCGCCGCGCCAACCGACCGTTTTTTGTCTGGTACAACGCCACACGGATGCACTTCCGCACCCATGTCCCGGAGAGCTACAACGGGCGCACCGGCCTGAACTTCTACGCCGACGGGATGGTGCAGCATGACGACACTGTCGGGGTGCTGCTCAAGAAGCTCGACGACCTTGGCATCGCCAACGACACCATCGTCCTCTACACCACCGACAATGGTCCACACTACAACGCCTGGCCGGACGGCGCCATCACGCCCTTCCGCAGCGAGAAGAACACCAACTGGGAAGGTGCCTACCGGGTGCCCTGCGCGATCCGCTGGCCCGGTCGCATCCGGCCAGGGACGATCACCAACGAGGTCGTCGCGGCGAACGACTGGATGCCGACCCTGCTCGCCGCCGCCGGCGTGCCTGACATCAAGGAGAAGCTTTTGCAGGGTCACCAGGCGGGCAATCGAACCTACAAGGTCCACTTGGACGGCTACAATCTGCTGCCGTTGCTGACCGGCCAGACGCAGGAGAGTCCGCGCAAGGAGTTCTTCTATTGGGACGACGACGGCGAGCTGGTGGCCATCCGCTACACCCGATGGAAGCTGGTGTATCTCGAGCAGCGAGCGCACCAGTTCGAGGTTTGGGCGGAACCCTTCGTGCGGCGGCGGGTCCCGCTGCTCTTCGACCTGCGCATGGACCCCTATGAGCGGGCCAACATCGACAGCAACACCTATTACGACTGGTTGCTTAGTAACGTCTTCCTGCTTGTGCCCGCCCAGACGATGGCGACCCAGTTCCTGCAGACCTTCCGCGAGTACCCGCCACGGCAGCGGCCTGCGTCGTTCAACCTCGACGAGGTGATGCGGCACGTGCAGGAGTCGAGGAATTGATGACGCGTGGTGCGTCCGCGGCGGCTGCCGGGAGACAGCGAATGCCATGACGCAGCCAAAGCAGGTCATGACGACAGGGCAGGAGGCCCGGGTGGCGCCCTCCCTGGCGCGCACGGCTTTCGCCGATCTTCGCACCCGAATGGGCCAAGCCATCATCGGCCAGGAGCGGGTGATCGAGCGCCTGCTCATCGCCCTATTGGCCGATGGCAACGTGCTGGTCGAGGGCCTGCCCGGCGTTGCCAAGACGCGCGCGGTGAAGGCGCTCGCGAAGAACCTGGATGCGGAGTTCCGCCGCATGCAGTTCACGCCGGACCTGCTGCCGACCGACGTGGTTGGCAGCGAGGTTTACCACCAGACCGCTGCCGGCGGCGAGTTCCGCTTCGACCCCGGCCCGGTATTCGGCAATCTCATCCTGGTGGACGAGATCAACCGCGCCCCGGCCAAAGTGCAGTCCGCGCTGCTGGAGGCGATGGAGGAGCGCCAGGTCACCGTCGCCGGCACCACGCACCGGCTGCCCGCCCTTTTCATGGTCATGGCGACCCAGAACCCGATTGAGCAGGAGGGCACCTACCCGCTGCCTGAGGCACAGCTCGACCGCTTCCTGATGCATGTGAAGGTGGACTACCCGCCCGACCAGGACGAGCGCGCCATCCTGCGCCTGAACCGCGACGAGGAGCGCGCCGCGCGCACCGGTGCCCCGCCCGAACCCGCGGCGCCGATCCCCATGGAGGCCGTCTTCGCTGCCCGGGCCGAGATGGTGGCCCTGCATGTAGCGGACGCGATCGACAACTATGTCGTGGCGCTGGTCTGCGCCACACGGCGGCCCGGCGCGCTCGACGGCGACCTCGGCAAGTGGATCGAGGTAGGCAGCAGCCCGCGTGCCTCCATCGCCTTGGACCGCGCCGCCCGCGCCCATGCCTGGCTCGCCGGGCAGGACCACGTGACACCCGAGAACGTCCGTGCCGTGGCGCCCGACGTGCTGCGCCACCGCCTGATCCTGAGCTACGAGGCGAATGCCGACCGCGTCTCGCCCGACGCGGTGCTGGACCGCCTTATCTCCCTGGTCGCCGTGGCCTGAGGCGCCCATGGACGAGACGCCCGATCCCCGCATCGCGCCGCCCCTCTCCGCCCTGATCCGGCTGCAGCACGATGCGCGCGGCTTCTCCTTCCTGCACCGCCAGCCCGTGCACAGCCTGCTCTCCGGCCGCCGTGCCAGCCGCATCCGCGGCCGCGGCCTCGCCTTCGAGGAGCTCCGCGCCTACCGCGCTGGCGACGATGTGCGCCTGATCGACTGGCGCGCCAGTGCCCGCACCGGCCACACCCAGACGCGCGTTTTCACTGAGGAGCGCGACCGGCCGACGCTGCTGATCGTGGACCTGAGCGCGGCGATGTTCTTCGGCTCGGTCCACATGACGAAGTCAGCCGTCGCGGCGAAGGTCGCGGCCCTGGCCGCCTGGCGCAGCCTGCGTGCTGGCGACCGGCTCGGCGCGCTCCTGTTCGGCGAGGACGGGATCGAGGAGATCCGCCCGCACCGCAGCCGGGCCTCCGTCATGCAGATCCTGGGCGAGGTGGCCAGGCGCGCCGCAGCTCTCGCGGAAACGCCGCCGCGGCCTGCCGCGCCGGGGGCGCTGAATGGCGCGCTCCGGCGGGCCGAGGCGCTCGTCGGCCACGACTGGATGGTGGTGGTGATCGCCGACATTCAGGCGGCCGACGCGGAGAGCGCCGCCATCATCGGCCGCATCGCCCGGCACAACGACGTCATCGCGGTCCCGATCTCGGACCCGCTGGAACGGGCGCTGCCCGCCCCGCCCTGGCAGGGCATTGCGACGGACGGAACGAGGCTCGCAGTGCTGGACCCGCGGCAGGGTGGACTCGGGGAGCGGGTGCCGCGGGGCTTCGACCAGCGTCTGGAAACCATCCGCCGCAGCGGAGTCCGGCTGGAAACGCCGGTGCTACCCGTCGGCACCGAGGAGGAGGCCGCACCGCAGCTCCGCCGGATGCTGGGCGCCGCAGCAGCGCCGCGGCGACGGCACTGACGGAGGAGGAGAACCGCCATGCGCATCCGCCTGCCGTCGCCGCAGAGGGACCTGGATGCCGGTCTGGGCCACGCTGCGGCGCTGCCGGATCCTAAACCCAGGGCATGCTGGCCGATGCCACCGCACCCGGGGTAGGTGCGCCATGGAGCACGCCGCATCGCCGCAGCCCAGCCGGGAGGGGATGCACGACCTCCTGCTGCCGCCACCCGTGTCCCTCTGGCCGGCCACGCCGGCCTGGGCGGTGCTGGGCGCGCTGCTGCTGGCCCTGCTGCTCTGGCTGGCCTGGCGGGGCTGGCGCGCCTGGCGCCACAATGCCTACCGCCGGGAGGCGCTGCACGCATTGCAGGCGGCGCAGGCGCCGGCGGAGATCGCCGCCATCCTGAAGCGCACCGCCCTCGCCGCCTGGCCGCGGGCGGCGGTTGCCGCGCTCTCCGGTGCGGACTGGGCGGCCTTCCTGCACCGTACCGCGCCTCGCGCCCATCTCACGGAGGATGCGGCACGGAGCCTTTCCGATCTCGCCTACGCGCCGGCCATGCCCGAGGGGACGAAGGAGGCCGCGCGGCTCTGGATCCGGCGCCATGACCCTCGCGCTTGACCATCCCTGGGCGCTGGCCCTGCTGCCGTTGCCCATCCTGGCGCGCCTCCTCCTGCCCGCCTACCGCGAGCAAGGCGTCGCGCTGCGCATGCCCTTCCTCGCGCGGCTCGCGGGCGCGGACATGCCACCGCCGGAGGCGCCGCACCCGCGGCCCTGGCGCATGGCGCTGGCCCTGCTCGCCTGGTTGCTGCTGGTGCTTGCTCTCGCCGCCCCGGTGCGCATCGAGCCGCCGGTAACGCGCGAGACCGGCGGCCGCGACGTGCTGCTCGCCCTCGACCTCTCCGGCTCGATGGAGACGCAGGACATGCCCGGCCCCGGCGGTGCCATGGTTACCCGGGTGGATGCGGCGCGGGAGGTGCTGAAGGAGTTCATCGGGCGCCGCAAGGACGACCGGCTGGGCCTGATCGTCTTCGGCACCGCGGCCTTCGTGCTGGCGCCCTTCACGCGCGACCACGCGACGCTGCTCGCCCTGCTGGATGAGGCCGTCCCGCGCATGGCCGGGCCGCAGACCATGATCGGCGACGCGCTCGGCCTTGCCGCGCAGACCTTCGAGCGGGCGGCGGTGACCGGGCGCCTGCTGGTATTGCTAACTGACGGCAACGATTCCGGCAGCCGCGTGCCGCCGGCACGCGCGGCGGAAATCGCGGCACGGCTGGGGGTGAAGGTCTACGCCGTCTCGCTCGGCGATCCGCAAGCGGTGGGCGAGGCCGCGCTCGACATCCCGGCGCTCGAGGACATGGCGAAGACCACCGGCGGGGCGCATTTCCATGCGGGCGACCCGGCAGCGCTGGCCGAGGCCTACCGCCGGATTGATGCCATGGAGCCGACGCCGGCGCAGGCGGTGTCCTGGCGGCCGCGCACGCCGCTCTTCGTCCTGCCGCTCGCCGGCTTCGCCCTGCTCGCGGCGCTGCTCGCCATCACCGGCGAATGGCAGCCCGGCCGGCGGAGGACCGCATGAGCGACATTGCGGCGGCACTCAGCGCCTTCCACCTGTTGCGGCCCTGGTGGCTGCTGCTGGCGCTGCTCACGCCGCTGCCCCTGCTGCTGGAACATGCGTGGCGGCGGAACGCCGGAGGCTGGTTGGGCGTGGTGGCGCCACATCTGCTGAAGGGCCTGCTGGTGACCGAGGGCGCACGCCCCCGCTTGCGGCCGGCGACGGTGGCGGCAGCGCTCTTCCCCATCCTCGCCGTCGCCCTCGCCGGCCCGACCTGGCGGCGGGAACCGAGCCCCTTCGTCACCGACCAGGCGCCGATGGTGGTGGCGCTTGATCTCTCGCGCGCCGCAGAGCCTGCGCTGGCGGTGGGCAAGCGCAAGCTCCGCGACCTGGTCGCGGCGCGTGCCGGGGCCCGCACCGGCCTCGTCGCCTATGCCGGGACCGCGCACCTCGCCCTGCCGCCGACTGACGACCCCAGGCTGATCGAGGCCTATCTCGACGCGCTGTCGCCCGCAGTCATGCCACGCGACGGC
>Ga0182742_1005172_pt1 | contig 11234 bp, 6 predicted proteins | sample eDN5th37CBELigMG_FD_128880 | JGI IMG/M metagenome (GOLD analysis project Ga0182742, IMG submission 128880) | Enriched Miracle-Growth compost microbial communities from Emeryville, California, USA - eDNA 5th pass 37_C BE-Lig MG (version 2)... ... | reverse complement strand
GGACGAGGAGGAGTCGGGGCTCATCGCGTCTCTCCTTTTGAAACGGAGCCTCAGATTTCGAGGTCCAGCAAGTTCGCCGCGTTCTCGCGCTCGATCTTGGCGCGGACGTCGGTGGGGAGGTCGATGGTTTCAAACAGTTCGAACTGGGGAACATGCTGGCCGGGCTTCAGGTAGTCGGTTCCGAACAGCATGCGATCGGCCCGACGGATCAGGAACTCGCGGCCGAACTCCAGGTCGCGGGAGATCGCGTTGGCGCCCGAACCGGCCGAGAGGTCGCCCCAGAGGTTCTTGTGGGCGTCGAACAACCGGTCGAGCGCCCCGCCGGGGGCGACCTTGGTGTTTGGGTATCCTCCGAGTCCCTCGGTCTTCAGGTCGCCTGAGATCGAGGCCCAGAAGCCCGGCCCGTGGCCGAGGAAATTGACGTTCGGGAAGGTCGACAGCACCCGTTCCAGCCCCGGCAAGCCGGCCTCGTCGGTGTTTCGGAGGTTGTCGCAGTGGAAGAGGACCGGGAGCTTCAGGTCGTCGCAGGCTTCGTAGAGCGTCATCGTCCGCGGGTCGTCGACCGGCAGGCCGACCTTGTGCTCGCCAAGGCCCTTGGCTCCCTGATCGACGTATTCCTTGAGCATCGCCGCCAGCCCCGCTCGACCGCCCCGGTAGCTGGTTCGAGGGTCAATGCAGCAGAACGGGACCAGGCGATCGGGAAACGCCTTCGCGCCGGCGAGGGCCAGCTCGGTGAGGTTCAGGTAGCTCGACGACTCGGGCGAGACCAGCGGAAGAACGATCGCCTTGGCGACGTTGTGCTCGTCCATCCACCGGACGAGCCCCTCGGCCGAAAGCGGCTCGTCGCCGTTCCAGGTCCGGCCCAAGTGGGTGTGGATGTCGATGTACGGCCCACCGGCCGCCGCGGCCGCCGAAGCCCTCGCGCCTCGCCCCATGACCGACGCCGCCGCCAAGGCGAGCGAACCGCGCAAGAAGCCCCGCCGATCGATTGGTCCCATCCGCATCGCGTCGTTCTCCTCGTCCAGCCGCGTTCTTAAAAACCATTTCCCACGAACGGCCCTCCATGCTAATCGCGCGGGAGGGCCGACGCCATGCTCCGCCGACGGAATGAAAAAGGGTGGGAGGCGCGGGAAACATCAAGATTAGAAAATTGGCGAGGCGTTCTTAAAAGAACGACGAAGGCCGACGGGTTGGGAGTAACCGCGGGCGGAATTTGGAAAACAACCCGTTCACGCCCCCACTCCGTAATCGCCCCTCGCGCGACCCGGGAGGGCCGAAATACAAATTCACGCCGGGGCATATGAACGCCGTACTTTTCGGATTCGCGATACAAAAATGTCGGCTTCAAATCAACACGCGTCCATCCGCGAGTCGACCGTGGCGGAACGACATGGGTCGATTCAATCAGGAATCCCTTGAACGCCGTGGGCCGAATACGCAAGGACCAAAGGGCGTCCGAATCACCCGCGGCGACGAACGGATCCGAGGAGGCCCACAAAGGCGTTGGACGGCCTGGCGAGAAGCGATGCCAAAAAGCAACACCAAACAATCGTCTTTAGGTTTTATTAAACCTAATAGGCAGTCAGTCACGCCATACCAAGAACGAGTCGGTGCTTTAGGTCGAAACATAAGTTTTTTTGTTGACGAAGCTGTTTCGTTTCCGTTACCCTTCCGATGCCTGGTTGATTCCCCCAATGGAGGCGTTCTAGCTTCCATAGCGACTTTGAATGAATGATCGATGACTGATTGAGGGCGTTTTTTGAGATGGGGCGATTGATCGCGCGCTGTTCGCGCGACGTTTGAGAGGATGTTCCCAGCCCCCCGCCCGCTCGGGAAGGATTGGCTCTCGCCCGACCCCCCGCGCCAACGAGCCTGGCTCCCTTGGCTTCCCTCCGCGTCCCGAGCGAACTTTTTGGTCCGACTTCTTCGGAGCGAGACATCATGTTTTCAAGCGTGCTCACCCGGCTGTCGCGAAACTCCAGCCGTCCGTCGCGTCAGTTCACCGAACGAACCCGGATGGCGGCCCGCCGCCGCAGCCTCTTCGCTCTCGAGGGGCTGGAGGACCGCACCCTGCTGTCGGGCGTCTGGACCGGCGGCTCCAGCGCCAACTGGTTCGACCCCGGCAACTGGGATGACGGCAAGGTTCCCACCGCCACGACCACGGTCATTCTCGACGCCGAGAATGTTTCTGAAGGCGGATTCAGCAACATCGAGCTCGGGAACAACGCGACGATCCGATCCCTCGTCGTTGGTGACGACATCACTCTCGACCTGAACTCCTTCACGCTCTCGGTCAACACGAACTCCAACAGCAGCGTCGCCACCGGTTTCATGCAAACCGGCGGCTCTGTAATCGGAAACGAGGGCGGCGAACTGAGGGTCGGCGGCCACTTCACCAACACCGGTGGCGAGTTCACCGCCAACAACGTGACCTTCGTCGGCGTCAGGGCCGCGACCGTTACTTCGAATCTCACGTTCGCCAACGTCACGATCGCCTACGCCGGCAATCACGTGAAGTTCGTGGGCGGCGAGGACGGCAAGGATCTCAAGGTCGCCGGCGACTTGGCGTTCACGAGCTTCAACACGATCACCGGCGACATCTACGCGTGGGGCGATGTGACGTCGACCGCGAAGGTTTCGAGCAACGCCACGAATGCGACGCTCCACCTTGTGGGGTCGGCCAATCAGACGCTGGCCGGCGACGGCGACGGGGCCTTGCCGCGGGTGGCGATCGAGAAGACCGCGAATTCGACGCTCACGGTGACGGGCTCGATCTCGCCGGAGGGTTGGACGCAGACCAGCGGCAAGCTATCGGCGGCTAATAGCACGACCACGTTCCGGCGCACGGTGGGCGGAGCCCTGGTGGACACCGGAACCACCCAACTGGGCAACGTGGTCGTCCAAACCACCTCTCACTTCAGGGTCAAACAACTGAACGTGGGAGGAAACTTCACGATCAATTCGGCCCTATCCTTCACGAAGGTCGGGGGCGAGTCGGGCGCCGATTATGTGAAGGTGGCCGGAGACCTGAACTCGACGGCCACATCGTCCATTAGCGGCGGCGTCGGCATCCTCATGACCGGCGGCCAAGCCGCGAAAATCTATACCGGCGCCAACTTTGACGATGGAGGAGTCGGCTTCTTCCCCATCAGCGGGATCACCATCACCAAGGGCGGCTCCAGAATCAACGCCAACGTGACCCAGCCGCTCGACGGGCCGTTGACGATCAACTCGGTGTATTATTTCTCCGGTTCGATGGCGGTCGGCGGGAACGTCACCAGCAACGCCAACAACGTCTACGCCTCAAACGGGGGCGAGCTCGTCTTCCAGGGCGGCAAGAATCAGGTCCTCACCGTCGCTCCCGGCGCCCACGTGCCCGGCGTGACAATCGACAAGACGGGCGGCAACCTCACGCTGGCCCCCTCGAACCGCGATGGAACGAACGCCATCGGCGTCACCGGAGACTGGAATTACCAGGGGGGCGACTTCGTCGTCGGCGACAGCAAGATCGTGTTCTTGAACGGGACCAAGACCGTCAACACCGGCTCGTTGGACTCGGGCATGGCGTTCAACGACGTCGAAGTCAGAATCGGCGGCGGCACCCTGCGCGCCCAGAACATGGTGGTCGACGGCGACTTGACGCTCACCAGCGTCTTTTACATCGGCGGCGTGATCACCGCCAACGGCGACGTGACCACGGCCGCCAACGCGATCGCGTCCTCGTCGACCAACGGTCGGATCGACTTCGTCGGCGGCGGCGACCAGACGCTCTCGGCCTCGAGCGAGAACGGCGGCGTTCCCGCCGTGGTGGTCAATAAGCCCGGTGGGAAGCTGATCCTCGCCGGCCCCCACACGATCGACGTGGCCGGGAACTGGACCTGGACCAAGGGCGCGGTCGACGCCAACGGCAGCACGGTCAGGTTCACGACGCCGACCAACACCATCAACACGGGCCCCGGCAACGGCGGCATGAAGTTCAACAACGTCGTGATCGCCATCAGTGGCAACACCCTGGGCGTCACGAACAAGCTGGGCGTGCTGGGCGACCTGACCATCAACAGCGCGTGGGCCATCAACGCCGCGCCCGGCGCGATCACCGTGGGCGGCGACCTGATCTCGAACGACGACTCCGTCGGCGGCAGCGCCGACATCACGCTGACCAGCGGCAAGAACACGTCGATCATCGGCCTCGATTTCCCCAACGGCGGGATCAACATCAACAAGGGTAGCAATAGGCTCCACGCCGAGGTGACCCAGCCGCTTGACGGGCCGTTGACGATCAACTCGGTGTATTATTTCTCCGGTTCGATGGCGGTCGGCGGGAACGTCACCAGCAACGCCGTCAACGCCTACGCCTCAAACGGGGGCGCGCTCGTCTTCCAGGGCGGCAAGAATCAGGTCCTGACCGTCGCTCCCAACGCCCACGTGCCCGGCGTGGCGATCGACAAGAGCGGTGGGAACCTCACCCTCGCCGCCTCGAACCACGACGGAACGAACCCCATCGGCGTCACCGGAGACTGGGATTACCGGGGGGGCAACTTCGTCGTCGGCGACAGCAAGATCGTGTTCTTGAACGGATCCAAGACCATCAACACCGGCCCGTTGGGCTCGGGCATGGCGTTTAACGACGTTGAAGTCAGAATCGGCAGCGGCAATCTGAACGCCCAAAACATGGTGGTCGGCGGCGACTTGACGCTCACCAGCGTCTATTACGTCAGCGGCGTGATCACCGCCAACGGCGACGTGACCACGGCCGCCAACGCGATCGCGTCCTCGACGACCAACGGCAAGATCGAGTTCGTCGGCGCCGGCGACCAGACGCTCGCGGCTTCGAGCGAGTATGGCGGCGTCCCCAACGTGGTGGTCAACAAGCCCGGCGGCAAACTCTTCATCGCCGGATCCGACACAATTGACGTGGGCGGGAACTGGACCTGGACCAAGGGGACCGTCGACGCCAACGGCAGCACGGTCAGGTTCACGGCGCCGGCCAACAACATCAACACGGGCCCCGGCAACGGCGGCATGAAGTTCAACAACGTCGTGATCGCCATCGGCAGCAACACCCTGAAGATCGAGAACAAGCTGGGCGTGCTGGGCGACCTGACCATCAACAGCGCCTGGGCCATCAACGCCGCGGCCGGCGCGATCACCGTGGGCGGCGACCTGATCTCGAACGACGACTCCGTCGGCGGCAACGCCGACATCACGATGGTCGGCGGCAAGCAGACCGCGCTGCTCGAGGGCGGCGACTTCCCCAATGGCGGAATCATCATCAACCGGGGAAGCAGCCAATCCGTCCACGCCAACGTCGAGAAGGCGCTCAACGGGCCGCTGAAGCTCGTGAATTTGTCGACCCTCTCGGGCGCCCTCATGGTGGGCGGCAACGTCACGACCTCCGATACGGGCGTGGCCGGCAACGCCGCCGGCGTCCCCGTCCTGATCTTCACCGGAACGGGCAATCAGACGCTTTCGGCCACGACCGACTACGCCCAGGTGCCCGGCGTGACGATCAACAAGACGGGCGGCAACCTCACGCTCGACAACTCGCGTCCCATCGGCATCACCGGGAACTGGGAGTACGGGAGCGGCAACGTCAACGTGGCCGGCACCACGATTCGGTTCGCGGGCTCCGGCAAGAAGATCGACTCCGGCTCGATTGCGTTCAACAACGTCGAGTTCAACAGCGGCTCCACCAACAGCGTGTCAATCGTCGACGACATGATCGTTGGCGGCAACCTCGTCATCACCAACGTTAGTTCGCTCAACGACGGCGTGATCGTCGCGCGGGGCGACGTGACGACGAGCGACGCCTCCGTCGGCGGCTCCGCCACGATCCTCTTCAGCGGAACCGGCGATCAGACGCTGTCGGCCGCGGCCAACTACGCCCAAGTGCCCGGCGTGACGATCGACAAGACGGGCGGCAAGCTCATCCTCGCCGGCGGGAACGCCATCGGCGTCTCCGGGAACTGGAAGCACGAGGCCGGCGCCGTCAACGCGTCCGGAAGCAAGGTCCGGTTCGCGGGCTCCGGCAAGACGATCGACTCCGGCTCGATGACGTTCAACGACGTCGAGTTCAACAGCGGCAGCTCCAGCGCCGTGACGATCGTCGGCGACATGATCGTTGGCGGCGACCTCGCCATCACCAACGTCAGTTCGCTCAACGACGGCGTGATCGTGGCGCGGGGCGACGTGACGACGAGCGACGCCTCCGTCGGCGGCTCCGCCACGATCCTCTTCACCGGCTCGGGCAAGCAGACGCTCAAGGCCGACGTCCCCAACGGCCAGGTGCCGAACGTGAAGATCAACAAGTCGATCTTGGGCAAGCTCACGCTCGACAAGTCGAATCCCATCAGCGTCAGCGGCAACTGGGATTACTCCGGCCTTGGCCTCAACGTCAAGACGGCCGGCAGCACGGTTCGGTTCGCGGGTGCCGGCAAGACGATCGACTCCGGCCTGATGGTCTTCAACGACGTCGAGTTCAACAGCGGCTCCTCCAGCGTCGTGACGATCAACGGCGCCATGATCGTTGGCGGCGACTTGACCATCAACAACGTCAATTCGCTCAACGGCGGCGTGATCACGGCTCTGGGCGACGTGACGACCAACGACGCCTCCGTCGGCGGCTCCGCCACGATCCTCTTCACCGGCTTGGGCAAGCAGACGCTTAAGGCCGGCGTCCCCAACGGCCAGGTGCCCAACGTCAGCATCCTGAAGCTGGGCGGCAAGCTCACGCTCAACGACTCGAATCCCATCGGCGTCAGCGGCAACTGGACGTACCACGGCCTTGGCCGCGACGTCGACGCCACCAAGAGCACGATCAAGTTCATGGGCGGCAACAAGGAGATCCGGTCCGGCCTGATGGTCTTCTACGACGTCGACTTCGCGGTCGGCAGCGCCAACAAGGTGGAGATCCTCGCCCCGATCGGCAACAGCGCCGGGAAACTCCGCTACGCCGGCGAGGCGACCAACACGAACAAGGTGACGAAGGGAACCCTCGTGAAGGTCTGATCCGAGCCGGAGACCTCCCCCGGCGGGCCGCTCGATGATCTCGGTCGTCGGGCCGGCCCGCCCCCTGAAGTCGCGATGACGGGCCCCCGCGCGCCGGCGCTGGGGGCCCGTTTTCGTTTCGTCGCGGGAGGCGGGTGGACGATGGCGGGGAAATCCGGCCACACCGGGTGATGGTTGGCCATCCGTCGCTTTGACTCCCACCGTCTTGGTCGCGCGTTCCATCCGCTGGATACACCGGGACATCTCCATGCCCGCGCGAGTTGATGCGAGAGCGATCGGCCCGACAATCGCCGCGCCCGCCTCCAAACAAAGGACGCCGTCCGAGACACGGCGACGATGTCCGCGCCGGCGGCATCCGGTTTGCACCTTTGGAAACTCGTCTGGCGCGGTGGGACCAGGCGCGGCCGAAGGTCATGCGAAAGGTCCCGTCGCCCTCGTCTTGACGGCCCACTCGGGCCTTCTCATATTCATGGGAGAACACATCAATGGCCACGCGCAAAGATCCCGAAAAGAAAGTGGACCTGCCGCCGACCGGGAACCGGAATCCGGACCCGATCACCGACGCCCCGGGCTCGCACCCGATCGAGACGGGCGTCGGCGCCGCGGTGGGCGGACTCGCCGCCGGCGCGGCGATCGGCTCGGTGGCCGGACCCGTTGGCACGGCCATCGGCGCGGCGGCCGGCGCCATCGCCGGCGGCTACGCGGGCAAGGGAGTCGGTGAGATGATCGACCCGACGACCGAAGACCAATGGCTCCGCGAGGAATTTCCTTCGCGCTCCTACGCCAAGGGCGCGAGCTACGAGACCTACGAGCCGGCCTACAACCACGCCCGCAAGTGCGACGTCACCGGCGCCGATCGTCCTTACGAGGAGGTCGAGGAGGAGCTGCGGACGGGTTGGGACAAGACCGAGCACGCCGCCACCCTGCCTTGGGAGAAGGCCAGGGACGCCATGAGGGACGTGCATGACTACCGCGCGGCGCACCGTTACGCCGGCGAGGCCGGCGACCGTTACGGCGGCAAGCCGTTCGACGAGGTCGAGAGCGACCTGAGAGCCGGCTGGGAGAAGACCAAGCACGCCGCCTCCCTGACCTGGGACAAGGCCAAGGACGTGATGCGCGACGCCTATGAGCGAACCATTCCGCTTCGCGAGGAGCGCCTCAAGGTCGGCAAGCGCGACGTTGAGGCGGGCGAGGTCGGTATTCGCAAGGAGGTCGTCACCGAGGAGAAGACCATCACGGTCCCGGTCGAGCGCGAGGAGGTGGTCATCGAGCGCCGACCCGCGTCGGGCAGGGCCGCCGAGGGGGACATCTCGGACACCGGGACGGAGGAGATCCGCGTCCCCATCCGCAAGGAGGAAGTCGATGTGGGCCGAGAGACCGTCGTCGCCGAGGAGGTCCACGTCGGCAAGCGAAAAGTCCAAGAGACCGAGAAGGCCGCCGGCACCGTCCGCAAGGAGGAGCTGAAGGTCGACAAACGCGGCGACGTCGAGATCAAGGAAACCGACCGCGACTGACACACAAGCCGTCGCGAATGCGTCGCTTCCTCGGCCCCGCCGCCTTACCGCCTCGCGCGGGGGCGCGGCGGGGCCGTCGCGTTTCGAAAGGAATTGATGGTTTACGCGGTCGTCGTCGGCCCGACGCCATGGCAAAGAAAACCCGGCGTCAGTTCATGCTTTTGGACTCCAGTAACCAAATCGCCCATCCTTGCGTTTCGTGTAATGAGGGGCTAAAAATCAATCTCCATGAGAGACGCATCACGGCACAAAGGAGGGACAAAGGATGGAGGAAGTTAACAAGTGGATGATTGATCCGAACGACGCGGTCATGTTGCTCATCGACCACCAGAGCGGACTCTTCCAACTAGTCAGGGACATCGACCAGCCGACGCTCCGCTCGCACGCGACCGCCCTCGCCAAGATCGCCCGTCTTGCGAAAGTTCCAACTTTCACCACTGCGTCGGTCCCCGACGGTCCAAACGGCCCGCTCATCCCGGAGATTCATGAGGCGAACCCCGAGGCGGTCTATATCCCGCGAACCGGCCAAATCAACGCCTGGGACAACCCGGCTTGGGTCGAGGCCATCGAGAAGACCGGGCGCAAGACGCTGCTTATCGCCGGGACGCTCACGAGCGTCTGCATGGCGTTTCCGGCGCTCAGCGCCCTCGTCGCCGGTTACAAGGTGTTCTGCATCGTCGACGCGTCCGGCAACTGGTCGAAGATGGCGACCGACCTGACCATCGCCCGCGTCACCCAGGCCGGCGCCGTCCCCATCGACACCTTCGCGGTCGTCGGTGAGTTGATGAGCACCTGGAATCGGCCCGACGCGATGGACTTCGCCCAAGTTATGGTGGACCACGTCGTCCCGCCCTTCCGGGCCCTGATGGAGAGCTACGACAAAGCCCAAAGCGTTCAGAAGGTCGGGCGGGAAACCAAGCTCGACTTGCTGGAAGGAAAGAAATAGCCGCCTCGCAAGCAAAGCATGTCCAGAGACGCCCCCGCTCGTCCGAGAGAGCGGGGAAATCCAGAGCCAGTTCAGTTTTTCTTCCGGGCGCGACGGAATCAAAACATGAGCCGACATCGGATTTCCATAAACTGACACTGGATCTCTCCTCACGCCGACGAGCGGCGGGGATACAACGGCTTGCCCCGGATGAGGCGTGTCCACAAGTCCGTGGACCACTCGGGGCCAAGTCCGCGTGGGCCCGCGACGACGACGGGGCCGGGAGCGGGAGATCCACCGCAACACGCTGGAGGGGATTTGGATCGACGCGCGGAGCTTTCTCCGTCAGTTCCCCGGGGCGGTAAATGGTATCTGGCGCAACACCAGGCGATTTTCCAATGGGGCTACAACATCAAACAAGTCAACGATCAATTTCTGAGAATATCGTTGGGCCCCCTCCCAAGCACTGATCCCGCCTCACGAGTCATTACCCATACGCATGCTCCCAATTATACATCATAATAATTACGATCAGAACAACGACGCAGAGGGGGGCGGCGAAACTCTCCCACCGTCTGGGGCTGAAGCACATGGAGCGGATCGACTTAAATTTTCATTCTTGATGTCATTAGGATTCCAAGTAACGTCCTCGGCGATAGGCCTGGCATGGGGATTCCTGGCGGCCCGGTCAGCAATCTCAGTCGGCGGTGATCTTCGCGTCAGCGCGAGCTGGACTCCAGTATGCTCACTAACATGGTCACTTATGCTTGCGACCTTGGTGTTTCGTTTGGCCGTTGTCTTGAGGATGCGAAACCTGAGATCGCTGGTTCGCCTGGGAATGTCTTGCGCGGCATGGACGCTGGCCACAATGACGATACTTGCGGATGTTACGTTTACAGGATATGTCGCCTCCGCTGTCATTTATGGAATCTTTTTTTATTCCGCGCTCATGATTCTGCTTTATATGCTTATGGAAAAACAGATGTTCCTCGAGTCCGCTCTCCTATTCGTTATTGCGACATGTCTTATTGCCTCCCTAATCTTTAACCCAGCGATGGGGTACGGCAGGGCCGGGCTTGCCGGAGTTGCGGTAGCCAAGCTGGAGCCTGTTATTGACGTATCGTCCGTCGTTTTCTCGTGTTAAGTCATGAGCACGCCGGTGACGGCGGCGAGCCCCACTTTGCTGGCGGAGTGGATCGAGTATCCGGACGGATGCGAGCGCGAGGCGACGGAGCCGATATGGATGATGCTTCCGCCATCCGGCCCGAAGTGCTTGAGCGATTCGCGGATGACCAGCAACGGGCCGAGCGGGTTGACATTGATCTCGCGGCGGAACTCTTCCTCCGTCAATTCCGCAATGAGCATCGCCCGATAGACCCCGGCGTTGTTGATCAGAGTGTCGAGCGGCCCGAAGGCGTTGGTTGCCTGCTCAAGTAGTCTAGCGACATCGGCGGCCTTCGCGACATCCGCCTGAATCGCCATGGCGCGGCCACCGGCGGAGGCAATCGCTTCCACGACGGATTCCGCGCTGGCGAGGGCGGGGGGGATCCGGAGTGATGGGCCCCTTTGATCACTTCCATCTTCTTCGATCCTCAATCTTCCCGATCCGGATCACAAACCCGAGCGGGAGTCGAGGTTGCGAGGGCTAGAAAGAGCCTACCCGCCGATTCACGATCTTCCTCGGTGGGTCACTCAAACGAGATGGACACCACGCCAAGATTCGCCCAAGAGAGGATGTGGACCGTTTCCTCCGCAGTTGCCTCAACACAAATGACCAAAATATCTTC
>Ga0182742_1005171_pt1 | contig 11235 bp, 13 predicted proteins | sample eDN5th37CBELigMG_FD_128880 | JGI IMG/M metagenome (GOLD analysis project Ga0182742, IMG submission 128880) | Enriched Miracle-Growth compost microbial communities from Emeryville, California, USA - eDNA 5th pass 37_C BE-Lig MG (version 2)... ... | reverse complement strand
TTATGCAAAGTATATTGTTGATACGTTCAACGGTTACTTCATAGGAATTCCTATTAAGGTAAGTCATGATGATGCAGGAGTAAATGAGCGTACAGACAATTTTCTAAAGTTAAATGATATGGACGATAACCAAGCGGAATTAAGTAAAATGACTTCAATATACGGTCATGCGTTTGAAATACTTTATCAAAATGAGTTATCAGAAACATGTTGTACATACAATAGTCCGTTAGATATGTTTCTTGTCCATGATAATACTATTGCACAAAAACCTTTATTCGCGGTTAGGTATATGCAAACCGATGATGGCATTAGAGGTCAATTATTTACTGCTGATAAGGAAATTACTATTTCTGAAGGTAAAGATGGACTGATATTATCTGATGAACAACCTCGATATTATGGTGATGTACAAGTAATTGAATACATAGAGAATGAAGAAAGAAAATCTATATTTGAATCGGTTGAAACTTTGATAAATTCTTACGATTCTACGATTAGTGCAAAAAATGATGATGTGGACTACTTCGCAGACTCTTATTTAAAAGCATTAGGTGTAGAGTTAAAAGAAGAAGATTTACAAACTATCCGTGATAGTCGAATCATTAATTTACATGGTGCTGACAATATTAAGGATATAATCGTTGAATTTATGGAAAAACCAAACGGAGATGCTTCTCAGGAACACTTACTTGATCGATTAGAACGATTAATTTATCAGATTAGTATGGTAGCTAATATTAATGATGAATCGTTTGGAGATGCTTCAGGTGTTGCGCTTGAATTTAAATTACAACCCATGAAAAATTTAGCTGCAATGAAAGAGCGTAAGTTCACTGCTGGTATGAATAGACGTTTTAAAATGGTATTCAATTTACCTACAAATATGGAAGCTTCTAAGAAAGATGAATGGCGTAATTTAAATTATAAGTTTACAAGAAATATCCCAAGAAACATTGCTGATGAAGCTGAAACTGCTGGTAAATTACAAGGAGTTGTATCTAAGGAAACTCAATTAGGTGTTCTTTCTATAGTAGATAATCCTAAACAGGAGATTGAGAGAATGTTAGCTGAAACAGAAAATTCAGCTAGTGATTATAGCACTAACCAAGATGGTGACTTTGTGACTGGTGATAAATAATGGATGCTGAACGTAAATCCTATTGGGAAAATCGAATGATCCAACTATTCACTGCTCAGGATAAAACAAACGCTAAATTTGAGAAGAAACTGAATAAGGAATATTTGAGAATTGAAGAACAAATCAATAAAGAAATAGCTTCATTTTACACTAAGTATGGGAAAGATGATGTTATTGAATATCGTAAATTAGTCTTATCACTTTCTGAAAGAGAAAGAAACCTTTTGTACCAGGATTACGAAGCATTTTCTAAGAAATATCCTAAGTATACTCACTTAATGCCTGTTAGAGAGTCTATTTATAAACTTAATAGGCTTGAAGGATTACAACTAAATATTAGAATGAATCTGCTTGAATTAGGAGTATATGAGGAAGAACAATTCCAGAAGTTACTTGAACAAACATATGAAAAGGGATATCTATCAACAATGAAGGGCTTAAACAATGCACCTTGTTTTTTTATGGTCAATTCTGTAGTTATGAGTCAAACAATCAATGAAAAATGGATTGATGAAGGTAATTTCTCTACTCGTATTTGGGGTAATAAAGAAAAGTTAATCAGATTACTTAATAATGAAATTCGAGATGGTTTTATTCGTGGAGATGATTATAAGCAGATGGCTAAAGTTATTCAACATCGTACAGGCGTTGGTAGAAATGATGCTATGAGACTTCTTCAAACTGAGTATAACTTTGTAATGAATCAAGCCAATAAACAAGCGTTTATGGATGCAAAAATTAGTAGATATGAGATTTCAGCAGTTTTAGATCGCAAAACTAGTAGAACATGTAAGAATCTAGATGGTGAACAGTTTGAAATGGAGAATGCGAAAGTAGCAGTAAATTACCCGCCTTTTCATGCTCGCTGCAGAACTACAGCTATTCCGGTAGAAAAGTAAAAAGGCTTTTTTATTTTGTCCATATCCTTGCTGGTGACGTTAAACTGCATGAGTAGAATAGTCGACCAAGACTTACAAAGAGTGAGGAGATAAATATGAAAACAGATAAATTTTTACCATTGGATTTACAATTCTTTGCTGAAGAAGATAATGATTCCGATAACCAAAATAACAATGATAATCAGGATAATCAAGATCAAACAGAAGACAAGAATCAATCCGTTAAGACTTATACGGAAGAAGAAGTCCAAAAGATGGTGAAGGATCGTGTTGCTCGTGAAAAGAAAGCAGCAGAAAAGGCGATTGATGAAGCTAAGAAATTAGCAAAGATGAATGAAGATGAAAAAGCAAAGTATGAGTTAGAGAAACTCCAAAAAGAAATAGCTGAATACAGACGTAAAGAATCATTTTATTCATTATCCAAAGAAGCTTCTAAGATGCTTTCTGATAATGCTATTAGTGTAGATGATGATTTACTTTCTTTTGTTGTAAAAGAAACAGCGGAAGAAACACAGGTTGCAGTTAATTCCTTTGTGGCTCTAGTGAACGCTAAAGTTGAAGATGGTGTTAAGAAAGCACTAGCTGGTAAACCACCAAAAGTAACAACAAACAATAAAACGATTACTAAAGAACAAATTATGAAAGAAAAAGACCCAATTAAACGACAACAACAAATTCAAGAGAACATTCATTTGTTCCAATAGGAGGAAAATTATAATGGCAGAAACTAATTTAACAAAAACAGGTGACTTTTCAAAGGTACAATCAATTGATTTCGTAGAACGTTTTGGTTCTAACCTATCTAAATTAATCGAGGCATTAGGGGTAACACGTAAAATGCCTGTAGCAAATGGAATGACTATTAAAACTTACACTTCTAGTGTAACAATGGCTTCAAATTCAGCAGTAGGAGAAGGGGAAACTATTCCACTATCTAAAGTAACTACGGCAGCGGGACCTTCAATCGAATTAGCTTTCAAGAAATACCGTAAAGCAGCATCTGTTGAAGCAATTCAGAAACATGGATATGATCAAGCAATCGTTGAATCAGATGAAAAGTTACTTCGTGAAATTCAAAAAGGGGTTAGAACTGACTTCTTTAATTTCTTGGGAACTGGTACTGGCACAGCTACAGCTACAAACTTAAAAGGAGCATTTGCTCAAGCTTGGGGAAAAGTTCAAGTTTTATTCGAAGATGACGCTGTAGAAACTATTGCATTTGTTAATCCACTGGATATTGCAGACTATCTAACACAAGCAGAAGTATCTGTACAAACTGCATTTGGACTACAATACGTACAAAACTTTGCAGGAATCGGCACTGTTATTATCAATTCTTCTGTACCAAAAGGAACTGTATACGCAACTGCACCAGAGAATATTGTATTAGCATACGTTCAATTAACAGGTGGAGAAATTGGTAAAGCATTTGACTTTACGACTGAAGAATTAGGTTTAATTGGTGTAACACATGACATCCAAAAGAATAACCTTACTGCTGAAACAATTGCTTTATCAGGTGTGAAATTGTTCGCAGAACGTCTTGATGGAGTAATTAAAGTTACAATTAGTGCTCCAACTCCTGAAGTTTAAGGAAGGGTGATATAGATGTATAAAGTTATCGCTGATTTTAAAGATTTAGAGGATAACAAACATGTTTATAAAGTAGGTGATACCTTTCCCCGTGAAGGTGTAAAGGTTACAAAGAGTCGATTAGGTGTACTTAGTACAGACAAGAATACTGCTAATAAAGTATTTATTGAAAAGGTAAAAGGCAAAGAAGCCGAAACTGCCACAAAGGGTAAGTAATATGGCTATTAAAGATCGAGTTTTAATAAGAAAGCCTGAAATTAATCAACTGTTACTCGAAGAGCTAATTCAAACTGCTTCCGATCGTCTTAATTTAAGGTTAGGTGTAAGTATCCTACCTGTTGAGTTAGAATCTATAGCAGTAGAAGTGGTTTGTGCTATGTATAATAAGTCTCAAGCAAGTAATGAAGGTATCAAGTCAGAAAATATTGATACCTTTAGTGTTACTTTTGTGGATGATATATTAGCAGAATATGAGACTGATTTAAACAGATACCTAGATATTAAAAATAAACAAGACAATGTAAATAGGGGAGTGTTGAGATTCTTATGAGATTCTTACCACTCTTTTTTTATGGAAATCAACAAACAGGAAGTGACCAGCTAAACAATCCTATTTATGAAAATGTTCTAATTGGTGAGTCACTAGGTCGCTTTTCTTCTTGGACTGCTAAAGAAGTTGCCTTGGATAACAGAGACGTAACAGTAAACAACCGAAAAATAATAACAAAAGCTAAGAAAGAAACCTTATTACAAGTAAATCAAGTTCAACTTGATGATTTGTATTACTCCGTTAAAGATATTATCGGAGATGATTATAGTCGATGGCGAATATTAGTTGTTAATCGATATGGAAGTGAAAATCTGTGAGAATTACTTTTGATGGTCTAGAAAGATTAGAAGAAAAGTTGCTACAAAAGAGTCGTGAAGACTTTGTTGATGTTGCTGAAAAGAGCGCTAGAGATATTTATACAAGATCTCAGCGGTCTGGTGGAACACCTGTAGATACTGCTCAATTAAGATTGTCAGCACAGTATAGAGGTGATGAGGTTGGATATGGAGTCCATTATGCTCCTCATGTTGAATATGGTCATAGATTAGCCAATGGTGGCTATGTTCCTGGTCAATATTATCTGAAAAGAAATGTTGATACTCAAAGACCTATTTATAAACAGGATTTAATTGATAAATTGAGGGAGTAATAGAAGATGTTGCAAAAATTATCGTTTATCTCTGTTCTTTCTGCAGTTATACAGAAAGTGGAAGCAAATACGGGATTACGCTGTTATGATGCAGTTCCTAAAGATAACCCAGTACCTTATTACCACGCTGAAATGCTAGGTTCTATTCCAGAAAAAAGTAAAACTATGCAGAAGGACAGATATCAAGTTGTAATACATGTACATACAGAAGGAAAAGGTTCTACAAAGGTATTTGAAGCTATTCAAAAACTAGAAGAAGCATTAACAGAAGATATAGATTTACCAGGTGACTATGAAGTAACTCTACAAGTACCAAATGGTGTTTCTCAAATATTAGATGAAGCGGATGGTACAAAACATGCAATTGTAGGTTATGACTTCGTAGTCTTTTCTGGTTACAAAATGAAAATATAGGAGGGGCTACATATGAGTGAAGCTCTAAAAACGGAATTAACAGGTCAATTAAATAAAGTTACAGCAGGTAAGGATATTCTATTATCTCTTTGGGATTCTACAGGTACTGCTTTACTTGCGGTTGCAGGTCAGCAAGGTTTAACTATCAATCGAGATAAAGACACTATTGAGGTTACATCAAAAGATTCGGATGGCTGGAAACAATTTATTGTTGGGTTCAAAGAATGGTCTATTGATAATGATGGAGTTTATGTGCGAGATCATGCTTCTCATAAACAATTGAAAGAATTATTCGAAGGTGATGAACCATTTTTAATAAAAGTAACAAATCAAAAAACAGAAACAGATCTGTTTGGAGGATTAGCTTTACTAACTAGCTATCCCCTTGAGGCACCGTTCGACGATGCAGTTACCTATACGATTTCATTACAAGGAACAGGCGCATTAGTTGATTTAGAAGATGAAGATCAAACACCACCAACGGTTTAAATAAGGGAGGAAAATAAATGTTTACAGTAGATGGAACAGTATACACATTGAAGTATAATAAACAAAAATTAAAGACTATAGAATTGGTAACAAAGACAAGTGTAATAGGAGAAGTAACTAAGAATAGCGGTATTATGCCATATGCTATTTTAGAGTCTTTATTTTCATTAGCGTTGATAGAGGAATCTACAAATGCAGTTGTGAGTCAAAGTAAAGCTGTAGAAATGTTCGACAAGATTGTTGAAGAAAATGGTTTAATTACGGTTAATACTGCAATCGTTCAAAAATTACAAGATGATATGGGTTTTTTGTTCCGTTAGAGCTAATCGAAAGTGATTTGCCTAACAACTATAATCCCACACCAGCGGATATAAGAAAAGCTGAATTAGCTAAGCCCTATCAATATGAGATGGACTTAGCTTTTTTTATTGTTCAATTAGGGATGTCTAAAAATGATTTTGATCAATTAACGGAAAAAGAAAAGTTATTCATCCGAAAGGAATATGAAAATAAGTTTCTTCATGATACTACCTGGTTTAGAAATGCAGCACTAAACGCTATTGGGAATGCCAATCGAAAGAAAGGTAAGAAATTTATCGATCTATTTCCTAAGAAAGCACACAGAGTTGATAAAGATTATAACGATAACGCTGTTAAGAATGTTCTTGATATCGAGAAGAAAAAAGGCAAGTCATGGGTTGAAAAGATATTCAAAGCTAACAATCGAACATTTCCTAAGAAGGGAGGTTAATAGATGGCAGATTATACATTAAGTGCAAGGATAACAGGTGATGCTAGTGGTTTTACACGGGCATTTCAAAGCGCTAATGAGAGCCTTAATAATTTATCCGAACGAGTAAAATCAGCCGGGGAAAAAATAAGCAATCTAGGAAAGACTACAGCAATGGCTGGGGCTGGTATTACAGCAGGAATAACAATGCCATTTGTAGGCGCAATTAAAAGTACTGCAGATTTCGATTCAGCTATGCGTAAAGCAGGAGCTATCGCTGGAGCAAGTGCTTCTCAATTAGATGCAATGACCAAATCTGCATTGGAATTAGGAGCTAGTACATCTTTATCAAGTAGTGAAGTTGCTGTAGCTATGACAGATATGGCTGCAAAAGGATTCGATGCTAATCAAGTTATTTCCGCAATGCCGGGAGTAATAGCAGCGGCTGAAGCATCAGGAGAAGATCTAGCGCTAACAGCTAATACTGTAGCGGCTGCTTTAAATGGTTTCCAAATGGAAGCTGATCAATCTGGAAAAGTTGCTGATATTTTAGCGATGACTGCCAATAAGACAGCAGCAGGCATTGAAGATATGAGCTATGCCTTTAAATATGCAGCGGCACCTGCAGCAAGTTTAGGAATCAGTATGGAAGAATTATCTGCAGCTACAGGTTTAATGGTTAACGCAGGTCTTGATGGTAGCCAAGCTGGTACATCACTACGTATGGCATTAATTAGATTAGCAAAGCCTACAGAAGAGTCTTCAAAGACAATGGAAAAATTAGGATTTGATGTTCTAGATGCACAGGGTAAATTCAAGCCCTTGAATGAAATCATCGGAGAATTATCTAAATCAATGGATGGAATGACAGAAGCTCAAAAATTGTCCAATTTAGCAACAATATTCGGTACTGAAGCTGCAACAGGAATGTTGATTTTAATGAACGAAGGTCAAGATGGAATTAAAGGGTTGACAACAGAATTAGAAAACTCTGCAGGAGCAAGTGCTGAAGCTGCCGCACAAATGAAAGCCGGAATAGGCGGGGCATTAGAGAACTTATCAGGCGCTATTGAATCTGCAACTATTTCTGTTATGAGCCAGTTAACTCCACTTATTACTGAGTTGGCAAAATGGACTACTAGTATAGTTGAAAAGTTTAATAGCTTAGGTGATGGTACTAAGAAAATGATTGCTATAGGTGTAGGTATATTGGCTGCACTCGGTCCCGTTTTAACATTCGTGGGGCTGTTAGCAATTGGTCTTGGTGGACTGGTATCTGCAGTTGGGTTTTTACTTAGTCCAATTGGATTAGTTTTAGCTGCGATAACTGGATTAGCTGGAGCATTTTCTTATTTCATGGTTACGAATGAGAGTTTTAGGAATAATGTGATTTCAGTATTTCAGACAGTCTCAAGTTATGTACAAGGATTTATTGGCACTATTTCAAGTATGACTCCACAAATAATGAGTGTTCTTGGTTCATTAGGTTCGCAATTTGGTTCTGTTTTTGAAACTGTTAAAGGTATAATTCAAGCGGTTATTCCTGTGTTTACAACTTTCTTTAGTAGCTTAGTAAGTGGTTTTCAAGATGCAGGAGGTATTGGTAGCGGATTCGGTATTCAATTAATTTCTATTTTTGCTGGCTTAAATCCAATAGTAAAAATAGTTATACTGCTTTTCCAAAATTTCGGATCTCAAATCACTAGTGCATTTCAACAAATAGTTACAATGGTATTGCCAATTGTGGCAACGCTCGGAACAGCTTTAGGACAACTTGCAAGTGCGATTATTCCTTTAATTATGCAAGCGGTGGCTACTTTAATACCTGTAATTTTTCAATTGGGTATGACTTTCATGGGTATTGTTAGTGCAGTTTTACCTGTATTAATCAGTTTGTTTAATCAACTATTCCCAATAATTATGCAGATTGTTATGACTGTGATTGATTTAGTAGCTCAATTAATGCCGTTGGTAGCAGTTATTATTAGTGCTTTACTTCCAGTAATACAAAGTCTAATTGTAGCATTTATGAACATTGTAGAAGCGGTAGCACCAGCTCTTATTGCTATAATTCAAGTAATTATTGGTGTAATTCAAGCCTTATTACCTGTAATTATGAGTATTATCACAATTGTTGTTCAGGTGGTAGCTGCAATCCTATCTACATTAAGTCCGATAGTCGCTATTATATCAGGTATTATTATTGCAATAATGGCTGTGATTTCCCCTATAGTGGTATTTATAGCTGGAATAATTGCCAGTATTATATCAATAATTAGAACTATTATTGTAACTGTAACTGGTATTTTTAATACTGTTTTTACAGTTGTTTCTGGTGTGTTTCAAAATATCATGACTTTTATAGGAACAGCGATAAATAAAGTAGGTTCAATTATAAGTGGATTAATTTCTACTGTTTCTACCGTGTTTAGTACTATATTTTCTACTGTTTCAAGTATTATGGATAGTGTTTCCAATAAGATAACAGGTGTTTTTGATGCTATTCAAGGTGCTTGGAATGGATTAACTGGTTTTGTTAATGGAGTATTCAGTGGTATTTCCGGCTCTGTAAGTGAATTAGTTTCACAAGTAAAAGGATTTGTGAATGGAGTTATCGGTGGAATCAATGCTGCTGTAAGCTTAATTAATAAAATTCCTGGTGTTGAGATAAGTTCTATTCCAATGTTGGCAAGGGGTACTGATGATTGGCAAGGTGGCTTTGCTAAGATTAATGAAGGAGGAAGAGGTGAGTTAGTAAACTTACCAAATGGAACTCAAGTAATTCCTCACGATATATCTATGAAATTCGCAAGAGAAGCAGGTAAGAATATGAGTGATCGATCTGCTGGTAGTACTTCAGTAGGTGGATATGTGGATGTAACTGTTACACCTTCACCTATAAATATTGATGGATACGAGGTTGCAGAGATATTGTTCCCATATATTGATGCTAAAATTCAAGATGAAGTAAATAGAAAAAATAACAGAGGAGGATGGTGATCGATAATGTATCTAACTATAGTAAAAGACAATCTTACATTCGATCACCGAAACTTCGGAGTCGAGTTATTAGATTTTAAGAAAACATCTTTAAGCCCTACTAACAATTACGAGGTAGTTGAAAATAGACATGGTTTAATCTCTACTGGAACTGTATGGGGAGGTAGAAAATTAACTGCAGACTTTCTTATCAGAGCAAAAGATCATATTGATTTAGTATTAATTACAGATGAATTAATGGAGTTATTTTCTACAGAAGAAGAAATTGGTCTAATCGACAGTAGACAACCAGGAAAAATTTGGTTTGTTAAAGTTGACGGTGAATTTATACCTGAACAGATTAATCATAAGATTTCTAGGGTTTCAATCGATTTTCTTTCTTCTTCTCCTTTTTGTAGGTCTTTAGGTAGTACATTATCAAGTCCTATTGATTACAGTAATGATGAGTGGCAATCAATAGGTGGAGGAATAAATTTAGAAGATGATATGGTTTATAGTTTCAATACTACATCATTTAGAGTTTATAATGGTGGAGTTTCGTTAGATCCAAAGCAATTACCTTTAATTATAAAATTTACAGGTGCGTCTAGTAATTTAACAATAAAAAACAAAACTACAGGTGATGTTTTTAGTTATTCAGGAACAACTAAGTCATCAGACACAATAGAATTAAATAGGGTAAGGCATTTGAAAAATGGAGTAAGCATTTTCGCTAAAACTAATCATAAGCGAATTAAATTAAATTCAGGTTGGAATGATTTTGAAGTTAGTGGAGTAACTGGTTTATTTCAAGTAAATTTTGATTTTAATTTCTGGTATAAGTAGGTGAGTATGTGAAGGATAGTGAATTATTATGTATCAAAGATAGAAAAGGGAATGTAGAACCTTTGTATGGATTCTCATGTACTCTTAAAGAAGGAGAACAAGGGGCGAAATCACTTACTGTATCAGGAATTAGAACAGAAGAAAATGAGCATGGTTTTGATATGATTCAACAAAGGAACTATTTTGTTTATAAAAATGAAGAATATCTTATTACGACACGAGGTAGAAGAATAGGCGGTAAGTTAGTCAAAGTTGATTGTACAAATAATCATCGGTTTTTTGATGATTTAAAAAGTAGGAGAATATATGACTCTTATAAAGGAACATTTAGTCCTTATTATTTGTTCGATATGATATTTAAAGATACAGGTTACAACTATGTGTTTAATGCGGTTGATTTGCCTGAATTACTTAATTATGATGACTTTGGTAATAACAATAAGTTAGCTTTATACCAACAGTTAATTAGTGATCTTGAAGCAGAGTTTGATTATGCTTCAAATACTGTATACATAGCAAAAGAATTAGGTACTGTAACCGATAAACAATTTCTTTATGAATTTAATGCTAGTAATATTAGCGAAGATATAGATGCTTCAAACTTTGTTACCTATATTAAAGGTTATGGAAAATTAAAAGAAGAAACAGATGTGATAACAGACAACAGTTTCCCTTATGAATCTAAAACAGGAAGTTACTACATAGAACCGACAGAGAATAAACCTGCTACTAAGGAGATTGGAGCTACTTTTAGTTTCAAGTTCATTGGTACAGGTTTTTCTTTTAAAACGATTGTACATAGTATGGGTGGCAAATGGGAATTTAATATTGGCGATACAAATAAAACCATTACGACTTATGCAACTGAAACATCTGAGAAAACTTTCGAGGTTGTTAGAGGATTAGAAAATCAGGAATATACAGTGAAGGCAACCTTTAAAAAGG
>Ga0182742_1005170_pt1 | contig 11237 bp, 9 predicted proteins | sample eDN5th37CBELigMG_FD_128880 | JGI IMG/M metagenome (GOLD analysis project Ga0182742, IMG submission 128880) | Enriched Miracle-Growth compost microbial communities from Emeryville, California, USA - eDNA 5th pass 37_C BE-Lig MG (version 2)... ... | reverse complement strand
GCTTATAAAACGCGGGACGAGCAATTTCCACATGCAACAATAGAAATCATTCCTAGCACAGGGCATTTTATCCATGTTGAAGCACCTGAACAGGTAATCCCTTTTGTAAAAGCGCATTATCAGACGGTATTAAAACTATAAAAATAGGATATAGGGGGAAGTGGAGTGATAAGATTAGCAGGGAAAGTTGCGTTAATCACAGGTGGAGCAGGTGGCATCGGGAAAGTAACGGCGGAAAGATTCCTTCGCGAAGGAGCGAAAGTGATCTTAGTTGATCTCTTTGAGGAAGCTCTTCAAGAGGTTAAAAAGGAACTTGAATTTTACGGGGAAGTGTTAACGATTCAAGCGGATGTTTCAATAGAAGGAGACGTTCAGAATTACGTCAATCAAACGGTTGAGCAGTTTGGCAAGATTGATGTATTTTTTAATAATGCTGGCATCGTTGGAAAAATGGGTCGTCTTGTTGATATAAGTGTCGAGGACTTCGACCAAGTGATGAATGTGAATGCCCGTGGCGTATTTTTAGGGTTGAAATATGTTCTCCCTGTCATGACAAAGCAAGGATATGGGAGTGTCATCAATACATCTTCTGTTTCAGGTCTTCACGGAAGTAAGCGTCTATCTCCTTATATCGCGTCAAAACATGCGGTGGTTGGGTTAACCAAAGCAGCTGCTATTGAAGTTGCTAAAGCGAATGTTCGTGTCAACTCGGTTCATCCATCACCGGTGAATACCAGCATGGCTCGCGACTTAGAGGAAGGACTCAACATCGATGAAGAACGATTAGCTAAAACTATTCCATTAAGACGCTATGGAGAATCAAGTGATATCGCTAACCTGGTTTTATTCCTGGCCTCTGATGAGAGTAGCTTTGTCACAGGAGCCCAATATCGGGCCGACGGGGGAATGGGAGCAATGTAAAAAGTGGGACAATTAACCTTCTAAGAAGGTTTTAATTGTCCCTTTTATTGTGCGTTCTTTAGTATTTCTCTAGATGACAAGAGTAGAAAAGTCGTTTGCAAATAGAAAGGGGAATTACGTGAATAGAATTAGGATTTGTGTGAATAGACTATAGTTTTTCGCGAATAGAAGTAAAATTAGGTGAATATACAATTCATTTTCAGTAGATTTAAGAGTTCAATCATTTTATAGTAAAATTTGAACTGCAATTATATTAGTTCGTCACAAAAAAATGAAATACAATAAAAATTACATAACAAAACACATGGAGGAAAATATGGACAAGGTCTTACAGGAACTTGCTAATTACATTCGAAACGAGAATAAAAGAATCATCATTGGAATTTCGGGTCATGGGGCTTCTGGGAAGACAACGTTTGCCCAAAATCTTATAAACCTTTTGGGAGAGGAGAACGTGAATTATATTAACACGGACACCTATATTATTGGATCTCATCTTAGGAAATACACGACAATACAATATGAGTATCATCATGAACTTCATCAAGATAAAATGACCGCTTGTCATCCAGCTGCTCATAATCATTTCGCACTAGAAAGAGATATTCAAATGATTAGGAATGGCTTAGATTTTTACACAATTGGCACAAACTTTACAAAGAGCCATTTCATATCAGCAAACAACAAGATCAATATCGTCGAAGGCATGACTGTCTCCTTCACAAATCTTAATTTATATGATTTAAAAATATACATATATACGGACGGAGAAACAGAATTGATGAGAAGAAGTGTCCGTGATGTTTCAGAAAGAGGAACAGATATCAATGATTTAAGGAAATCCCATGTAGAACGTAGAATTCAATATGAACTATTCATGCATCCTTATCACCGGGAGTTCGATATTGTGTTCAAAAACACAAATGCAGAGTGTATTGTTGAAAAAGGCTGGTTTAAATAGTGTTTTTGTTCTGTATGTGAACATTTTCCTCGCTTCTACATAAGATATATGTATCTTACCGGGGGTGCTGGAATGCCTAAATGGTTAAAAGTGGTCATCCTTACGTATCTATCCTTATTATTTTTCGGTAGTTTCTTAGCAGTAGGTGCTCTTTGGACCGGACAACTAGAAAAATCGTTTCCCATCATATCCGATATCGAAATCTTTTTGTACTACTTCTTTGCGGGGTCAATAGGCGGATCTTTACGTCATTTGTATATGTTTTGCTCGCATTATATGAGGGACAATTTAACGAACTACCGAGTCTGGATTATGTACATCTTTTTTCCGATTTTTGCAACGGGAACCGCTGTGATTGCAGTGACGTTAATTCAGAGTGGGATCTTCCTGGTTGAATTTGTCGAATTCGATAACGCGCCGTATGGCCAAATTAGCATTGCCTTCTTCGTCGGCTTTGGATTCAATCGTTTTTTAAATAAATTAAATGCTGTTTCAAAAGATTTATTTAAAACGGATCAAGAAAGAGAGCAGAAGGTTGAAGTGGAAAAGTAACGATCAGTACGAAAATAAAAGATTGAGCCTTTTTCTAAAAATGTTCCCAGTTAAATAGAGCTTGTTTATGAAATATAATTTGAACGTATGCAAAAAAAGACCCCAAAGGGTCTTTTTTTATTATCATATGTAACACCGTGCACCTACTATCGATAGAAACAACCAAGCGTTACTTGTGAACTTTAGCTCGAACTAGGCTACCCTACGGCACATAGAAAATTCTATTTATGGCTGCTTCCTTCCGGACCTGACCAATTTCATAGGTTTCCATTGCGTAGGACCCAATTGTCAACACCACTTTTCACAAGGCAGACCTCACATGCTTCTACCTCAAGTAGGAATTAAACCCCGCTATGGCGGATTGCGGGTAACAGGGCACCGCCAACTCCCCGTCTAGCACGGTATGTATCCGCTAGACAGATGTTCTATGTGATTGTTGTAAAAATAGATCTGCAACAAATGAATCGGCGCATGAAATGGCTGTAAGCCAGGTTTTGTTCCTGCGTGCTGCATTCGATGCCACTCTCGCACAACAGGTGTAATCATATGACTATCGGTCAGCTGACCGATCCATCCATTCAGTTCATTTCCCTCAGGATGGTGCCCCTACCAAAGTTTGGGTTGCTCGCTCGTGGGGTTTACCCGTTCCATTTCTTCCGTTTCCAGAAGAACTCGTCACTGTGGCACTTTCAGGATAATCTCAGCATATCCGATAAGGACTTAGCGTGATTTCTCCGCCGTCAACAGACAAGAGTCTGCTGCCCACCTTTGCAGATGGCACGAACACTCCGGGCATCTCAGCACCGGGCGAGCCTGGACTTTCCTCAACTCATGAGAACATGAGCCGCGATTACTCACCATTTCATGTTTGGTTTGTTCATTTGCTACGTGTATTAATGTAACATGAATAACCGGAAGAAAGCATTAGGAGGACAAATCCATAGATGGAATAAATAGGTATTACATAAAAGTTAAGTGAAAGATACTTTGTTGGCGTGTACGCTGAACAGGATTTTAGAAATTGTGTTGGGGAAGGATTATAATGATGAAGAGAACGAAGACTTAAATCATTGATTTATATAGAAGAAACACATCGGTTATGTCATTAAAGAAACTACATAAACCGCACAGGGAAGGGAAGGAAATGAAATGAGATTAAGTGTACTTGATCAAGCCCCGATTACAAAAGGAAATACAGCAGAGGGAGCTTTGAAAAATGCCGAAGAACTTGCTGTCCTTGCAGATGAATTAGGTTTTTATCGCATGTGGATGGCCGAGCATCATGGCACAGATGCTTTTGCCAGTTCTGCTCCCGAGGTAACGGCAGCACATTTAGCTGCGAAAACGAATAAGCTTCGCATTGGAACGGGTGGCGTCATGATGATGCATTATTCGCCTTTGAAGCTCGCGGAGGTGTTCAAAACCTTAAGTGCTTTTTCCCCTGGAAGAATTGACTTTGGTGTTGGCCGAGCTCCAGGAGGGGATAATTATTCGATTTATGCCTTATCGGAAGGACGCAAACCGATGATTCATAATATGTATGAAAAGTTTGATACTGCCTTAAAGTTGATAAACGACGAGGTACCAGAAGATAGCTTATATAATAAAACAACGGCCACACCAGCACAGATTGTTTTACCAGAAGCCTGGTTATTGGGATCAAGTGGCAACAGTGCTATCCAAGCAGGTCGGATGGGGGTAGGCTATTCCTTTGCTCAGTTTTTTAATGGAGAAATGACTGCAGAAATCCTGGATGCATATCGATACAATTTTCAACCATCAGCATTTATGGATAAACCTGAAATAAGTGTTACTTATATGGTGACCACAGCGGAAACAAGGGAGGAAGCTGAATTCGAAGCTGGCCCGCAAGATATTGCACGATTAAATTTGATGAGAGGCCGGATTGGTCAAGCACTGACACCTGAAGAGGCGCAGAATTACCCTTTAACTGAAATGGATCGTATGACCATTAAAGAAAATCGTAAGCTTCATTTAGTTGGAGATGCAAAAGAAATTGCTCAAAGATTAAAAGATGAACAAGAACACTATGGTTTTAATGAGGCGATGATCTGCAGCATTCCTCATTCACAAGAAAAACGTTTGAATGTATACCGTTTGTTGGCTCGAGAGCTGTTTTAGTTAGATAGAAAACATTCACCCCCAGTGTAGGTTCACTGGGGGTTCCTTGAGTGGGAAGCGGAATATCTTCCCACTCATCTATGTAAAATCAAATCGATTGGGGTGAACCAATTGATTTGATCGATGCACTAATTTTTAAAGACATGCTGGCCAATTACTACGGCAGTTTCTCTAGAATCTAGCCAACGGTTCGTCGCGATGGAAGGATTGTAAAAGAATAATGCGTCTTCAGCAATGTCTCCATTATCCGTTAATGCAGTCATGACTGCTTCAACTGATTCCTCATCAGCTGGCTTATTGATTTCACCATTTGCAACCGGTTGAAATTGACCGGGCGCATATATGACTTCTTTTACTGTGTCGGGAAATTTACTGCTTTCTACTCTGTTTAAGACAACATCTGCAACGGCTACTTTTCCTTCAAATGGTTCAGTTTGTGCTTCGGCGCGAACGATTCTTGCTAGTAAATCTATGTCAGCATCTGAAAGACCAACTTCAACTTTTTCAGGCTTCTTGGTTTCCTGTCTTTGCTTTGTCAATGTTTCAGGGTTTGCATTGTCAACAGTGATTGTCGCGGTGGGAACGGATTTAGTAGCTTTTTCAGCTTGTACATCTGTATGAACGGTTTCACCAACAACGATAAAATCAAGGTTTTTTATTTGTGGGTTGGCCCCAGCAAGTTGTTGTAAGCTTATATTATGTTCTCGTGCAATGCTACTCATTGTATCGCCAGATTTTACAGTGTACCCGAATGCTGGTGAAGAAAATGCGAAGGATGCTACTACTATGAATACAGTCATTAATTTTTTCAAAATTTTAGTCCTCCTAGTTGATTTGGATTTGCTTTGGTAAGCTTGTATCTAAATCTATTACTATGAAGGAATAAAATAGAATAGTATTACAGTTAAGTTACATAGTGTTACATAGAGAAGCGAGAGTCGCACTTTTCCTTAGCATTATTATTCTGATTTACATCAGGGTGCTGTGTTGCATCCTTATTCATAGGGAAATAGCGCTTCATTACAGAATTGTGAAAAAGATAAAAAGGATAAAACATATACAACCTTTATCATGGAATAATGCTTCTTTACCCCCGCTTCCTTCCATAATCATTTCCTCATATTATATTAGAAATAATTTCCAACTCTTCACCCTATTCATACACCCTAAACCTATCATTTTTTTAGCTATAAAAATAGAAAGTCTGGTAGCGTAAAAGAGAAAGTCACACCCGTTCTCATGCCGAACACGGTAAGTATCGCTTCTCAGGACTTGTGATAGTTGAGAGTTCCCATTTAGAGAGAGTAGGGGGGCTAGGAAAAGTAAAAGAACAGCTGATGGAAGGCTGTTCTTTTGTTTGTCTATTTATGGAATTTGTTCATTATGATTGACTCATATTACTTTCTTCAATAAACGGTAACTAAGCCCAAAACCAAAGAGGAAAAAACAGCCAAGCATCATCCACAAATAGCACCATGACAACTCCAACTAGAATACCTAGACTAACAAACATAACAGTATGTATTCTAGTTTTTATCCACCCAAAGGTATGCCCTATTGCCAAAGTTAGCGGAATGAACGTTAATCCAATCGTCAATTGACCGATTGAAAAACCAGCAAGAAAGCTGAAAATATAGATGCTAATCGCAGAAATCCAGTAAAATGGGTAGTTCCCCCTTATTGCAAAAACAGTCGTTACCATCGCAGTAAAGAATGACGAAAAGGCAAGAACTGAAAAGATAACGTTCGCCTCCTCTCGTAAGGGTTCTTTTCCATCGTGAGTTAGCGAATCGCTTCATTTTGATTTTGCCTCTCAAGATATTCCTCCGAGGTTGAAATAAACTCTCTAACAGCAAAGGAAAGGTATTTATTCTTTTTCCAAATCATCCCTAACTCAAGATTGACCACTGATTCATTGAAAGGAAGGACAGTTACTTCCGTAGTATTGATGCCAGCACATATTTTACTAGGCAAAAGGGCAACACCTAGTTTTCCCTCGACCATTCCTAGTAAAAATTCTTTCTGAGAACTTTCACACACAATGTTTGGTTGAAAATGATTTTTTGCGCATTCATCAATAATGAGGTCATAAAGAGAAAAGTCTTTTCGATATAAAATGAATGGCTCGTTCTCAAGATCAGAAAAATGGACCTTTGGTTTGGAGGTTAACGGGTGATCTTTATGGACGATTAACATTAATGGGTCTTTTAACACTTTAATGATTTCAAAATTGCTGTTTTGAGTGGGAAATGTACAAATTAACCCAATATCCAAGGACCCATCATCCACGCCTTGTTTAATTTTTTTTGTCCCAACCTCGGTTAGGGTGATTTTCACGAGTGGATATTTCTCTTTGAATCTACTGATTAGTTTTGAAAAAAAGGCAGCACCAACAATAGGGGGAATGCCTATTCTGATTTCACCACTTTTAAGCTCCATGATATCCGTTAATTCCCAGGTTAGGCTGTTAAAGGCCTCTAGTACTTTTCGTGCATTGACTAAAACAGCTTTTCCCGCATCTGTTAATTCTAATTGTTTCGATGAACGGTAAAATAACGGGACGCCTAATTCATCTTCTAAATTTTTAACGGCTTTACTAATGGAAGGCTGTGTAACATGCAGGGTTTGGGATGCTTTCGTAAAACTTAAATGCTCAGCAACTTCTGAAAAGTACTCTAAATGACGTATATCCAACCTGTTTCACTCCTATTTAGAACGACCAAAAGTCGCGGTTTATGTATTTCAAGTGGTTTGTTCGCAATATTCTTTCATTTATTATATCGTATTTATCCCTTGAAAACAGACTTTAGAAGCGATTTTTCCTTCTTTATCCTAATTCTTTACATGAACACCTATAACCAAAAGGAATAAAGGATATAGATTATATGTATTTTCTTTATGACCTTCATTCATTATATAATGAATTCAAATTAAAAGACGGTTTGTTGAAAAAAATTACTGAATATTCAGTAGAAATTTTTCAAACCAATTCGAAAAGGAGCTGTTATGAATGAGTGATTTGCAAAAAGAATCTTTATTGTTGCATGAAAAATACAAAGGGAAGTTATCTGTCGAGGTAAAAATGCCTTTAAATAGCATGAAGGATTTAAGTTTAGCGTATTCGCCAGGTGTCGCTGAACCTTGTTCGCAAATTCATCAACATCCTGAGAAAGTCTATGATTATACGATTAAAGGAAACTTACTCGCAATTGTTAGTGATGGAACGTCGGTATTAGGTCTAGGGGATATTGGTCCAGAAGCATCGATGCCAGTTATGGAAGGAAAGGCAGCACTCTTTAAAGCCTTTGCCGGAATTGATGCAGTTCCGATTTGCCTTGACACAAAGGATCCTGAAGAAATTATTAAAACGGTAAAGCTCCTTCAACCAACGTTTGGAGGCATTAACTTAGAAGATATTGCGGCTCCGAATTGTTTTTATATCGAGGAAGTATTGAAAAAGGAAATGAATATACCAGTCTTTCACGATGATCAACACGGAACCGCGATTGTTACGGCAGCGGGCCTAGTCAATGCCCTGAAGCTTGTCGATAAAAAGATGGAAGACGTCAAAGTGGTTATCAATGGTGCAGGTGCTGCGGGCGTCGCGATTATTAAGCTATTGTTAAACATGGGTGTTACGAACATTGTTATGTGTGATACAAAGGGAGCGATTTACGAAGGCAGACAAGAGGGAATGAATCCGATTAAAGAAAGTGTTTCTAAACTTACGAATAAAGAAAAGCTACAAGGACAGCTTGCGGATGTGATTGTTGGTGCCGACGTCTTTATCGGTGTTTCCGTTGCCGGTGCTTTAACAGCGGAAATGGTACAGACGATGAATGCAGATTCAATTATCTTTGCAATGGCAAACCCAATTCCAGAAATTATGCCAGAAGAAGCAAAGGCTGCTGGTGCAAGAATCATTGGAACAGGTCGATCTGATTTGCCGAACCAAGTAAATAATGTTCTTGCGTTTCCTGGAATCTTTAGAGGGGCATTAGATGTCTTCGCTACAGATATCAATGATGAAATGAAAGCAGCAGCTGTTCAAGCGATTGCTAGTTTAATTGATAGTGATGAACTGTCAGCTGATTATGTCATCCCAGGTCCATTGGATAGCAGAGTGGTTCCTGCTGTTAGAGAAGCAGTTGCTAGAGCAGCCCAAGAAACAGGTGTAGCGCGCAAACACATTTTTACAGATGACTTAGTTAATACTCCAGAATAACGACGACCAAAAGCTGTGAAACATATTAAATAATAGATTCTAGCAGTAACGAAGCACACCTTTCATCATTCAATTGGACTTTGGCTTCTTGATCAATTATGTATTCAAAGGAGATTGATAAAATGAAAATAATCGAAGTAATTGAAACGAAAGAAATGCTTCGCTGTGAAATCATTGAAAACTATTATGTGGTCTATGAAAAGACAGAAACCAGGGAATATAAGATGGATAATTCTTTGTTAGTTGAGAAGGGTTCCTCCATTGAAAATACTGTATCCATTTTTAAAGGAAGCTCCCAGTCAACTTTACAAAAAGTTCAATCCTACACTGTCAATTGTGTGGACCAAAGTGAAATTCGAGATATTATTTTACAGGAATTTCCTGAATTATTTAAAACCGCTAAACTTACAAGGCAAGCCGTTTAAAATAAGTAAATATAGTAGCTTTGGTGCTTCTCTATTTTATAGGGGAGCACTTATTTATTTTTAATACAATAATATTTTAAATCTAACATAGGTAGGAGAAGTTGTCTCAAACCAAAGTACTAATTACCTACCATAAAATTCCTTGGGAATTTTGCAGGTATTTTAACATAGTATATTGAATGTATTATGTTAGCACTCCTGAATATAATGAGAAAGGGTGAAAAGAACGTATGAGTACATATTCTCATTTCCTGCTGGGAGATGAATTTTTGTCATACACAGGAAGAGTGCACGATAAGATGATTAGATATTCGTAGGTTACAAGACCGAAGGGAGGAAATGCTTCTTGCACAGTATACGTTGGGTTTGGGGGTATATTCGCAAATATCGTTTGGGCTTATTCATTGGTCTTGCCATGGCCTTATTTGTATCGGTATTAAACATGGTGAACCCCTATATTTCTGGGATGATTATTGACAAAGTCATCTATGATAATCAAACAGAGTTGTTATGGCCATTACTTGGGATTATGGTAGGGGTCACATTATCCAAAACAGTGATTCGTTATAGTTATCAGCTTATATTTGAACGCATCTCGCAGAATACGATTTTCAAGATTCGCGAAAAGTTATATGACCGGCTTCATACATTAGATTTTCATTTTTATGATCGAACAAAAACTGGTGACATCATGGCACGCATGACCGGAGATATGGAAGCAGTCCGGCATTTTACCGCATGGGTCATTTACATGATTTTTGAAAACGCGACCATCTTGCTTTTTGCTCTTGGCCTGATGTTTTATATTCATCCACCATTAGCTTTAGCGATGGTGGCGGTTACTCCGATTATTGGCTTTCTAGCGTTTCGTTTAACCTACTCCGTAAGACCGACATTCTCAGCAATTCGTGGTCAGTTTGCACGGTTAAACTCGGTCGTTCAGGAAAACATTAGTGGCAATCGTGTCGTGAAAGCCTTCGCCAAAGAAGACTATGAAATACAGAAGTTTTCTGTGGAGAATGCAGCGTTTAAAGAAAAGAACTTGAACTCCGCAAGAATCTGGGAAAAATATTTACCTGTCCTCGACTCCTTGGCCGGTGTCTTAACGATTATTATGATTTTAGTAGGCGGGATTATGGTTATTAATGGCTCATTAACTGTTGGTCAGTTGGTAACATTTAATGCCTTAATTTGGGCATTGACCAACCCGATGCGGATGGCTGGTTGGTTGATTAATGACGTCCAACGATTCATTGCCTCAGCTGAAAAAGTCGAGGAATTATTAAACACTGAACCAGAAATTATCAACCCCCAAGAAGTGGTGAAGGTAAAAGAACTGAAAGGGTTTGTTGATTTCAACTCTGTTTCATTTCGTTATGGTGACGAGCTTGTGTTGAAGGATATCTCGTTCAACGTCCTTCCAGGGCAAACGGTAGGAATTATCGGACCTACAGGCTCAGGAAAGTCAACATTAATGAATCTTCTTAGTCGCTTTTATGATACAGATTGTGGGGATGTTAGTGTCGACCGAACTAATGTGAAGGAGTGGGATCTTTATAAGTTGCGAGAAAATATGGCTACTGTCATGCAAGACATTTTCCTATTTTCCGATACGATAGAGGGAAATATTGCGTACGGCAACCCGCAGGCTACTTTAGAAGAAGTTCAAGAGGCAGCCAAAAGAGCAGAGGCTCACGAATTTATTTCAAAACTGCCGGAAGGCTACGATACCATTGTTGGCGAACGTGGGGTCGGTCTTTCCGGAGGACAGAGGCAACGAATTGCCTTAGCTCGAGCGTTTTTAAAGGATTCGTCCATCATCATCCTTGATGATACAACTTCAAGTGTTGATATGGAAACTGAACTTAAAATTCAAAACACATTACGGGCTAATTTTAAAGAGAAAACGTGTTTTATCATTGCTCACCGCATCTCCTCTGTAAAGGAAGCAGATCTGATTCTCGTCATGCAAGATGGAATGATTATTGAACGTGGCAAGCATGATGAGCTT
>Ga0182742_1005169_pt1 | contig 11238 bp, 8 predicted proteins | sample eDN5th37CBELigMG_FD_128880 | JGI IMG/M metagenome (GOLD analysis project Ga0182742, IMG submission 128880) | Enriched Miracle-Growth compost microbial communities from Emeryville, California, USA - eDNA 5th pass 37_C BE-Lig MG (version 2)... ... | reverse complement strand
GCCAGTAGGACGTGCGCGCCAGGGAAACCGGCGTGCCGGCGATTTTTGCGGCGGCGTCGAAATGGGCCAGCGCCGCGTCCGCCTTGCCGAGATAACGCAGGGCGATCCAGCCGGCGTGAAACTCCGCCTCGATCTTCAGGGCGTCGCGCTCGGCCCCGTGGCGGCGCACGAGATCATAGGCGATGTCCGCCTTGCCTGCGTCGAGATAGCGGCGGGCGAGGATGCGCCGCTCGATCCACCATTCGTCGCCGCCGTCCAGATCCAGCGCCTCAGGCGGCACGCTCTTGTGGATAGCCAGGGCGCCGTCATTGTCATCTTTCTTGCGCAGGAACAGTGCTTTGGAAAATTGCCACGACGGATCATTGCGCAACGCGGCGGGGACCGCCTCCAGCGCCTTTTCCGCCGCTTTGCCGGGCTGCTTCACCTGGGCGACCGCCATGCGCGCGCGGGCAAGCTTTACATGGTCCGGTCCGGCGAGGGCCGCCGCGCGCAGCGCCACATCCCACCTTTCCCGAAGCAGGAAGTGCTCCATGCGGTTGCGGTGCTCGGCCTGCGTCAGCTGCTGCGGATAATCGGCGACCAGGCGTTTCTCGATCGCTGCCGGCAGCGGATCATTGCGCCACATGTTGATGACCAGCCGGGCGGCGGTCGCCGTGTCGCCACGGGCGCGGCGCGCGTCCGCCAGCAGCAGGGTCCCATGCGACGTTTCGGGCTCCTTGCCGGTGAAAAAGGCGATGACAGCGTCAGGGCCGGCCTTTTGCCGCATCAGCGCGTATTCGGCCTGACGCTGCGCCAGATCGCTGGAGGGCCAGTCGGGATACTTGCGCAAAAAGGCGTCGATCCGCCCGAATTGCATGGACGAGCCATTATAACGGATGGCCAGCCATTCCAGCAGGGCGCGGGCAGCGGGGTCATTGAGCCGCGCCGCTGCGGCGTCGCCGTCGGCCAGCTTGCCGCCCCGGTAGGCGTCGATGGCCTGGCGCAACACCGCCGTCGCGACGCCGGTCGGCGGGGCCGCGATTGGCCGGTCGTTGACAGTGAGCGCCGGATCGGTCAACGGAGCGGGAAGCCCCACGGCGGCGGCCTGCTCAACAAGGCCAGGCGGCTTCGGCGCCGGCATTGTTATGACCGGCGGCGACGCGGCCTGCTGCTGCACGCGCGGCGGAATCACCTTGGGCGGCGTTTTGATTTTTGCGACGTGGAACCCGGGTCCCCAGTGCAGCCCGGCGTAGAGCGCGCCAACGGCGACAGCGCTGGCGGCGGCCGTCGCGCCAGCGGCGAGAATGCGCCGGCGTGGCCGGCGGCGGTGTTGCGGGGCGCCTTGCGCGGCGTTTTCACGGGGCTGGGTCATCGGCGCCCTTCCACGAGTTCAAAAGAGCAGGTATGTCTTTAATCCAGCGCGGGAGCCTGCCATGAATGATCTCACTCCCGCGTGAGCGGCACGTGTTCGATAGGACAGGAATGAGACATCAGTCAGGCAGCAGATGCGGTCAGTCTGGCCTCTTCGGGTCCGATTCAGCAGCATTTATGGTTAAATGAACGTAAATGCGCGGAAGCGTCTGGTTTGACCACCGCGTTTCCGGGGCATGACCGGGTTCAGGGTATCAGATATCAATTTGCTGGCGGATACTCCGCCTTGCGGCGTCACAGTCCAGGAACATTCATGACAACGCACACGAACTTCAAGGGAGCTTTTACCGCCCTCGTGACGCCTTTTGGCGCCGATGGAGAGCTCGACGAAGGGGCCTTTCGCGCTCACGTGGACTGGCAGATCACCAATGGGGTTCATGGGCTGGTGCCCGTCGGCACCACGGGCGAAAGCCCGACACTCTCCCATGACGAGCACCGCAAGGTTGTCGAGTGGTGCATCGCCGAGGCAAAGGGGCGCGCGCCCGTCATCGCTGGCGCCGGCTCCAACAACACGCGCGAAGCCGTTGATCTCGCCCGGCACGCCGAGCAGGCTGGCGCCGACGCGTTGCTGGTGGTGACGCCCTACTACAACAAGCCGAGCCAGGAGGGGATGTACCAGCACTTCCGGGCCGTGAATGATGCGGTCGGCATTCCGATCTTCATCTACAACATTCCGGGCCGCTCCATCGTCGACATGTCGATCGACACCATGAAGCGCCTCTATGAGTTGCCCAACATTGTCGGCGTGAAAGACGCGACCGCCAACATCACCCGCATCAGCATGCAGCGTCTCGCCATGGGCGAGGACTTCATCCAGCTGTCGGGTGAGGACGGAACCTGTCTTGGCTTCATGGCCCATGGCGGCCACGGTTGCATCTCGGTGACGGCCAATGTCGCGCCGGCGCTGTACAGCGAGTTCCAGAACGCCTGTCTGGCCGGAGAGTACGCCCATGCGCGCGTGTTGAACGACAGGCTGATGCCCCTGAACATGAACCTGTTCTGCGAGCCCAGCCCGTCTCCCGCCAAATACGCCCTGTCGTTGCTGGGCCGCATGGGGCCGCATGTGCGCCTGCCGATCGTCCCGGTGACGGATATGGGCCAGGTCGCGGTGCGGGCGGCGATGGTCCACGCCGGATTGCTGGAGAGCGCCTGAGCATGGCTGCTGCCAGGAAGGACGACCGCAAGATCGTGGCGGACAATCGCAAGGCCCGTTTCAACTACGAAATCGTTGAAACGGTTGAGGCGGGCATTGCGTTGACCGGCACCGAAGTCAAATCGTTGCGCACCGGCAAGGCGACGATCGGCGAATCCTATGCCGGCCCTTCCGGCAACGAGCTGTTCCTGTTCAACGCCTACATTCCTGAGTATTTGCAGGCGAACCGCTTCAACCACGAGCCGAAGCGGCCGCGCCGCCTGCTGCTGCACGCCCGCCAGATCAGCAAGATGATCGGCGCCGTGCAGCGCGACGGCTTCACCATCGTGCCGCTGCGCGTCTACTTCAACGACCGGGGCCGGGCCAAGGTTGAACTGGCGCTGGCGCGCGGCAAGAACGCCGCCGACAAGCGCGAGACGGTCAAGAAGCGGGAGTGGGAGCGGGAGAAGGGCCGGCTGTTGCGCGACAAGGGATAAGCGGCGAACGGCGAAGCCGCCGCCGCACGGTTGCGCCGCTAACGATGCCAGGCCCGGCGCATCGGCCGGGGCCGGCTCTGTTTACCCGGAGGGGCGCAGGCTCTTTCTGGCGGAACGATGATTATCCCGCTGGCGAAGGATGTCTTGCTGGCGCTCGCCCGCCAGCTGGGGCGCACGCCGCCCTCACGGAGCGTGCTGCGCCCCGCTGTCGGCGCATCTCCGCCGGCGCATCTGCGGGGCGTGCTCCTGGCGCTGCCCTGGAAGAACTGACGCCATCCCGGATGGGCCGGCAACGCCCGGGACATACCGGCCGCGCGCCCGACGTGCGGTTACGGCTCCACTTCCTCGTCGCCGTTCTGGCGAATGCCATAACGGCTTTGCAGGTTGCGCGGGCGGTCTTCGCCGCGCCCCTCTGGCGCGCGCTCGCCACGCGGGCCGCGCTCGGCGATATCCCGGCCGACCCGCGCGGCCAGATTGGCGAGGTCGATGAACTCGTCGGCCTGGCGACGCAGCTCGTCGGCCACCATTGGCGGCTGGGTCACGATCGAGGAAATCACGGTGACGCGAAGCCCCCGGCGTTGCAGGGCGTTGACCAGCGAGCGGAAGTCGCCATCGCCGGAAAACAGCACCACCCGGTCAAGGTAGGGCGCCATGTCGAGCGCGTCGATGGCCAGCTCGATGTCCATGTTGCCCTTGACCTTGCGGCGGCCCGAGGCGTCGATGAATTCCTTGGCCGGTTTCGTGACGACGCGGAAACCGTTGTAGTCGAGCCAGTCCACCAGCGGGCGCAGCGAAGAGTATTCCTGGTCGTCGATCATCGCCGTGTAATAATAGGCGCGAATGAGCACGCCCTGGGCGTTGAACTCTTTCAAAAGTCGTTTGTAATCAATCTCGAAGCCGAGATTGCGGGCGGTTGCGTGCAGGTTTGCTCCGTCAATGAACAAAGCAATGCGGTCGCGGCTCGTCATGGCGCCTCAAATGAATGGGCCGGGGACTGTCGTCGCGCCGGCGGGAAATCAAATCGCGAAGTATCGGAAGAACGTCTCTGACACTAGACGAAAAGCATCAGGTCTACAATTGTCCAGGATAACCGGTTGACGGCTCCGGCAGGCGGAGAACGTCCGGCGGAGCGTCCATTGGGCCGAAAGGGCCGCGCAGACACGCCAGCCGGCGCGCGCCCGCGCGGATCGGCTAAGCCCGCGCGATCCGCGTATCCCGCGCGGCGAGGCGGGCGTGGCTGGCGCCGCCCCGCGCGATGCCGGGGGCCTCAGGCGACGAGGCCGCGGCTTCCGGGCTTGACCGCCGGGATCGCCGCGAGTTCTGGCGGCAGCTGGTCCGCCGCATAGTCCGGCACCTCGATCGCGGCCAGCGACACCAGCGGCGCGCCGATGTCGACCTTGCCGCCGGAGCGATCGATCAGGCAGGCGGCGCCCACCACATTGGCCGAATAGCGGGCGATGGCGGCCAGACACTCGCGCGACGACAGGCCCGTGGTGATGATGTCCTCGACCATCAGCACGCGCGCGTCGGCGGGAATTTCGAAGCCGCGGCGCAGTTCGAACTGGCCCTCGACACGCTCGACGAAGATCGCTTTGGCGCCCAGGTGCCGCGCGGTTTCGTAACCAGGCACGATGCCGCCGACCGCCGGCGAAACCACCACGTCGATCTTGCCGAAGGCCGCCTCGGCCTTGCGGGCCAGCGCCTTGCAGACGCGCTCGGTGCGCGCCGGGTCCTGGAAAATGAACATCTTCTGGATGAACACGGGGCTGCGCCGCCCCGAGGACAGGATGAAGTGGCCCTCCAGCAGGGCGCCGGCGTCGCGGAATTCCGCCAGGGTTTCTTCCTGGATCCGGGCGTCTGCCTGGGTAGAGGTGTCTTGCTGGGTCATGAGCCTTGCACTGGTGTTCGGGCGACGGCGCCTATTCGATAACGCGTTCAACATTGTTGACGACGCGTTTGGCGCGCAGCTCCGCGATGATGTTGTTGAGGTGTTTAAGGTCCCAGACGGCGAGGTCAACCGTCACATTGGTGAAGTCGGCGGTGGGACGCACCATCGACACATTGTCGATATTGCCGTCGTGGTCGGCGATCACCTGGGTGATCTGGGCCAGGCTGCCAGGCTCGTTGATCGACTTCATCCGGATTCGCGCCGGGAAGCGCTGGCGGTTGCGCCCGTCCACGTCCCAGCGCACGTCAATCCACCGCTCCGGCTCATTCTCGAAGCCTGCCAGCGCCGGCGACTGGATCGGGTAGATCGTCACGCCCTCGCCCAGGGTGAAAATGCCGATGATGCGGTCGCCCGGCACGGCGCCGCCACCCGGGGCGAAGCGCACCGGCAGGTCCTTGCCGGCGCCGCGAATCGGCAGGGCGCCGGGGTTGTCCTGGTTGGTGCCGGGCAGCTGCAGCTTGACGCTGCTGTCGGTTTTCAGGTCGAACCAGCCGGCCATCGACGGGGCGTCCGGGCTGACGCGGCTGTCTTCCTGATAGTCCGGGTAGATCGCCTTCACCACGTCGCCGGAGAAGATCTCGCCGCGCCCCACCGCCGCCAGCACGTCCTCGACCGACTGGCGGGCGAGGCGGGGCAGGGCGCCGCGCAGCTTGTCGTCGGAGAACGCCTTGCCGGCGCGCTCGAAGGCGCGCTCCAGGATCTGCTGGCCAAGGCCGGCGTACTGCTTGCGCACGGCGCTGCGCGAGGCGCGTCGAATGGCGGCGCGCGCCTTGCCGGTCACCACCAGGCTCTCCCACGCCGCCGGCGGCGTCTGGCCGTTGGCGCGGATAATGTCGACCTCATCGCCGTTCTGCAATTCCGACAGAAGCGGCGACAGCCGGCCATTGATCTTCACGCCGACAGCGCTGTCGCCCACGTCGGTGTGCACGGCGTAGGCAAAGTCGATGGGCGTGGCGCCGCGCGGCAGGGCGATGAGCCGGCCCTTCGGCGTGAAGCAGAACACCTGGTCGTGGAACAGCTCCAGCCGGGTATGCTCCAGAAACTCCTCCGGGCTGTCGCCTTCCGCCAGCAGGTCCACCGTGCGGCGCAGCCAGCGATAGGCGCGGCTTTCCACCGCCAGGGCGCTGTTGTCGTGCAACCCCTCCTTGTAGAGGGCGTGGGCGGCGATGCCGAGTTCCGCGATGCTGTCCATGTCGCGGGTGCGGATTTGCAGCTCGACCCGCTGGTGCCCCGGGCCGACCACCGTGGTGTGGATCGAACGGTAGTCGTTCTGTTTGGGAGTGGAGATGTAATCCTTGTACCGGCCCGGCACCATCGGCCAGGTGGTGTGGACCACGCCAAGGGCGCGATAGCAGTCGGCGATGCTGTTGACGATGACGCGGAAGCCGAAGATGTCCGACAGCTGCTCGAAACCGACGGACTTGCGCTCCATCTTGCGGAAAATCGAATAGGGCGACTTGGCGCGCCCCCTGACCACCGCGTCGATCCCCGCCGCCGCCAGCCGGTCGCGCAGGTCGCCTTCAATGCCTTCGATCAGGGCGCCGCTGCGCCCCACCATTTCTTCCAGCCGGCGTTTGATGGTCTGCTGGGCGTCGCCGTTGAGATAGTGGAAGGAAAGCTCTTCAAGCTCCTGCCGCATCTCCTGGATGCCCATGCGGCCGGCCAGCGGCGCATAGATGTCCAGGGTTTCCTGGGCGATGCGCTGGCGTTTGTGCGGCGGCACGAACTCCAGGGTGCGCATGTTGTGCAGCCGGTCGGCCAGCTTCACCAGCAACACCCGCACGTCCGCGGCGATGGCGAGCAGCAGCTTGCGGAAATTCTCGCCCTGCTGCGCCTTGCGCGAAACGAAATCGAGTTTCTTGATCTTGGTCAGACCATCGACCAGCGCCCCGATCTCCGCGCCGAACAGCCGGTCGATCTCCTCGCGGGTGGCGTCGGTGTCCTCGATGACGTCGTGCAGGATGGCTGCGACGATGGTCGCGTCGTCCAGCTTCATGTCGCAGAGAATGGCGGCGACAGCGAGCGGATGGTTGAAATAGGGGTCGCCTGAGGCGCGCACCTGGCTGCCATGGGCGCGCATGGCGTAGACATAGGCGCGATCGAGCAGGGCTTCGTCGGCGTCAGGGTCATAGCTCTTGACCCGCTCGACCAGTTCGTACTGGCGCATGAACGGCTTGCGGGCCGGCTTTTTGACCTCGGGCGCGGCTTGCGGCGCGGGCGCGACGGTGCTTTCGCCGCTGGAGATCACGGCCGCGGGCGCTTCTGTCGCCGGGGCGCCGTTGGCGGGCGCCGGCGACGGCGCGGCATTCTTGCTGATATTCTTTTGCTTCGCCACGGATGCGCACCTGTAGCATTTCCCGGCGGCGCAGATATGCCTGCGCGCCGGAACAATGCGCCAAAGCAGACGGACAAGACGGGAGCCCGGTCAGACCCCGCCGGGGCGGCGGTTTGCCTGGATGCGAGCGCCTTTCATGCGCTGCCTGTAACAGTTCTATGAAACGGCACGTGGCTTTCGTCAAACCACCGCCCGATGCGTTTTCACGAAAAGCAGGCGTCGTTCCCCGCCTGCAACAGCAGGTCCGGTCCCGCCGCGAGATGAATGCATTTCGCAGGGGCCGCGCCGCCAGCACAGGCCGGGAAGGCGCGCCCGATCATGCCCGCAACAGCCTGGCGTTCCTTGAACGCGGGGGCGACGCTCCAGGTCAGCGTCGCGCCTTCTCCTGGCCGACGTCCGCCATGATGCGACTGATCATATAGGGATAGAACGGGTTTGAGGACATGCGCAGCGACGTGTCCATGCCAATGACCAGCGCGCCGCGCTCACCGCGGATCGCCAGGGCTCCCAGCGTGACGCCGAAGTTATCGGCCGGATCGGGGGTCAGGCCGTAAAGTCCGTCCTGCATGGGAAACGGCAGGGCCACGTGCGAGAGGGAAAACACGTCGCGCGGCCAGGACAGCCCGAGGTCACGCGCCTGCTCCGTCCTCGCGCCCGCTTCTGTGACGCGGGCGATCGCGGCGCCCGATCCGCTGGCCGTGATCACGCTCAGGCGGAACCGGCGCGGGCTCCCCGCCTTGATCCGGTCCGCCTCCGCGGCGAGGCCAGGGCGGAACAGGGGCGCGAAGTGCGCGGAGCGGTTAATGTCGAACAGCACAAGCTCGCTGCCATTGGCGGGCAGCAGGGCGTACAGCGCGTCGATGACCGCCTGCGACGACACCGTTGCGTCGACCGTGGACTGAAAGGTCAGCACCGGCGGCATGTCCTGCCAGCGGTTGTCGCGGGCGTGCGCCAGCAAACGTTGTTGCAGGGCGCTGGTCAGCAGATGCGACTGGCGCGCCGCGTTGACCGGAAACGAATTGAATTTGAACGGATTGAATTCCGGCTGGACGCCCAGCCAGGCGCTCTTGGCGAAGGCCGGGAAGATGGCCGGCAATCCCGCCAGCCCCGCGAAGCGGGCAAAGGCGGTGACGCCCACCATGGGCGACAGCAGCACAAGCCGGTCTGGCTTCGCCAAAGCGGCGTTGTCCATGGCGTCCATGGCGTACATCAGCGCCAGCGCGCCGCCATTGGAATAGCCTATGATATGCAGCGGTTTGCCCGGCCCGCTGCGCTTGCGCGCCTCCCGCACGGCGAGATGTGTGGCGGCGAGCCAGTCCTCCCATTCAACGCCGGTGAGACCGCCTGGCGTCGCGCCGTGGCCGGGCATGCGGATGATGACGGAAACGAAGCCCGCCTCGCGATAGCGTTGGGCGATGTGGCGCAGGCTGTAGGGCGCGTCGGTGAGGCCGTGCAGGAACACGGCCGCGCCGCGCGGCGCGCCGTCTGGCGCGAGGATGGTCGAGCGGTTCCAGTCGGTGGCGAAGTTGCCCGGATACACCCGGCTGCCGGGCGCGTAGCGGTTGAGCTCCGTGCGCAGTTCCGGCGGCAGCCTGTCTGAAACCTTTGCGCGAACCTCCGCGAAAATGCGCTGTTCAGCCGCCAGATAACGCGCCCAGGTCGCGTGCTGAAGCGCGTCGCGCGACAGCTCTTCCGGGGCGAACGTATGCCAGGGGCTCAGCGGCGCGCTGCGCCAGGCGTCGAAGGCCCGGGCGCCCAGCAGGGTCGCCACGACCACGCCGGCGAGCACCACAGCGCGCCGGAGATATCGGAGGAGGCGCCGGCGCATGGTCCGTTTCATGGCGCGTCCGGTCAGCCGATGCGCCGGGCCGACGCCGCGACGGCGCCCGCCAGTTCCGGCGTCGCTGCGCCACGGGCGAGCGGGCGTTTTGTCTGTCGGTTGGTCATGCTTCCCCTCGGGGCCGGCGCGACCGGCTTTGCAACCAGCGGCGACCGCGCCATATGTGTTCACATCGCCAGGCTTATGGAACAGCCGCCCGGATCAAGCGTGCGGGCGCGCGAAGGGCGCCAATCACGCCGGGCCGCCGCCCGTCCCAGGCCGCGCCGGCAACTGCCGCACGCGCTGGCCCGGGTGCAACGCCTGCACGCCCGCCGAGACAACGATGTCCCCCGGCTCCAGGCCATGCGCCACGATCACCTTGTCCCGGTCGAAACGCAGCACGTCGACAGGGCGCAGGGATACTGTCGAGGCGGCCGGATCGACCACCCACACCGCCGGCGTCGCACCCTGCTGGGTCAGCGCGCTTGCCGGGATGGCGATGATCGACGGCGTGCTGATTTCCAGCACCCCGGTCACCGTGGCGCCCAGGCGCATGGCCTCTGGCGGATCGATGAGGCTGACCTTGACCGGGAAGGCGCGCGTGGCGGGGTCGGCCTGGATCGCGACCTCACGCACCGTTCCGATGGCGCTCACCGCGGGATTGTCGGCGAGGGCGACGCGAACCCGATAGGTTCCCGCGTGATCCTCCAGCAGCCTGGCCGGAACCTGGAAGACCGCGTCCCGTCCTTCCTCCCGCGCCATGGTGATCACCACCTGTCCTGGCTGCACCACTTCGCCAGGTTCGATGGAGCGGGCCGTCACCACCCCTGGGACCCCGGCGCGCAGTTCGGTGAAGGCCAGCCTGTCCCGCGCCAGCTCCACCCGCGCCTCGGCGTTCTCCACCGCGGCCTGCGCGGTCTCCCGGGTCCGCAGGGCCTGGTCAAAACGTGGTCGCGTGGTGAAGCCCTGCGCCATCAGGCGCTCCTGGCGCGCGAAGGTATTGCGGGCGGTGTCGAGCTCGCCGCGCGCCGCCTTCAGCGCCGCCTGGGCCGCCGTCAGCTCATTGCGCTCCAGCGTCGGATCGAGGCGGGCGACCACCTGGCCGGCGCTGATCCGGTCGCCCACATTGACGTTCCGTTCGGTGACGCGGCCATTGATGCGGAAGGCGAGGCCGACGCTTTTCTCGGCCTGGATTTCACCGCTCAGCCGCACGTCGCTGGCGACCGCGCCGGCCTCGGCGCGGATGACGCCCACCGGACGCCCTTCCGCCGCTGGCGGCGCCGCCTCCTGGCAGGCGATGAGCGGCGCCGCCAGGCTGACTGCGGCCGCCACGCCCAGAACGCTTCGGGGCAGGGACCGTTTGGACAGGGGCTGTCCGGGCTGTCTGGCTGGAAACCGGATCATGCCGAAACTCCCACAGCGGTGGTCGCGGCCGGGGCGCCGGGCGCGGCCCGCGCCGCCCCGCTCCGGTTGAAGACCGTAACGTAAAGCACGGGAAGCAGCACCAGCGTCAGCACGGTCGCCACCAGCAACCCGCCCATGATGGCGAAGGCCATCGGACCCCAGAATACGGTCGGCGCGATGGGGATCATGCCGAGCACTGTCGAGATCGCCGTCAGCATGATCGGCCGGAAACGGGTGGCGGCGGCGTCGAGCGCCGCGTCCACCACGCTTTTGCCATCGGCCCGCTCGGCCTCGATCTGGCCGATGAGGATGACCGCGTTCTTGGTGATGATGCCGATGAGGGCGAGAACGCCGAGCAGGGCCACGAAGCCGAGCGGCTTGCCGGACAGCAGCAGCGCGCCCACCACGCCGATCAGGCCAAGCGGCGCGATGACGAGCACGATGGCGAGCAGCCGGAAACTGCGCAACTGGGCCATCAGCACGGTGAGCATCACCAGCAGCATCACCGGCACGACGGCGAAAACCGAGGCCTGTGATTTGGCGCTTTCCTCGACGGCGCCGCCGGTGGCGATGCTGTAGCCGGCCGGCAGGCTCCTGCCGAGCGCCTCGATCGACGGCTTCAGGGCGCTGACCGCCGTCTCCGGCAGGGTTCCAGGGCGAACGTCGGCGGCGACCGTCAGGGTCGGCGTGCGG
>Ga0182742_1005168_pt1 | contig 11244 bp, 8 predicted proteins | sample eDN5th37CBELigMG_FD_128880 | JGI IMG/M metagenome (GOLD analysis project Ga0182742, IMG submission 128880) | Enriched Miracle-Growth compost microbial communities from Emeryville, California, USA - eDNA 5th pass 37_C BE-Lig MG (version 2)... ... | reverse complement strand
TATCCGGAGTAATTAATACAGAATATCGTATCGTAGGGGCAGCAGGTCAAGATTGGACTTCTTATGCGGAGCCGCTTGTACTTACTGAAGAAGGTACGTATACGATTGAATCAAGAACATACGATCTGGCAGGTAATGTTAGTGACATTACGACACGGACAATTGTAATTAATAAAGAAATCTCTGTATTTCCAAGTGTAACCATCTCACCTGATCAAGGGCTTAGCAATAAGGATGTAACGGTTGTGATCTCAAAAACATTTGATGAAGCAGATCAAGCTGAAGCTGAGCATGCTGAGATATACTACAAGCTTCCAGGTATGGATCAATTTGTTCCTTACAACGAGCCATTTGTTATTGGACAGGAAGGCCAAACTGTAATTGAAATCATGATCATAGATCGTTCAGGTAATGAAATCAGCATTACAAAAACAGTAAATATTGATAAAACTCCGCCTGTTAATCAAGATCAGATCATTGCAGAGGATGTCTTAACGAAAGGTAACACATTTATCTCCATTCAACCATCCATGGACGTTGAGGATACGATTTGGTTGGCACCTGAAGGAACGGTTTCATTCGTTGAGGGTGGATCAATGACTAAGGTAACTGGTGATGCAACGAAAATTGTTACACCACAATTGGATGGGAATTATAAGTTCTATATTATTGATAAAGCTGGAAACATTTCACTGGCTAGTGAAAAGACTGTTATCGTTGATAACACGCCTCCAGTAGTAACAGGTATTGAAAATGGTGAAACGTATAAGGAGTACCCTACGGTTAGCTTTGAAGAAGGAACAGCTACTCTAAATGGACAACCTTTTGAAAGTGGCACGACCATTGAAGCTAACGGCGAATATACCTTGAGACTAACTGATGCTGCAGGCAACAGTACGGTTGTTAGATTTATAGTAGACAATGATAAAGAATCTGTAGATAAAGACACAGAAGCCTTGCGAATTGAGTTCGCTCCAGGAGATCGACCTGATTGGGTATCTAAAGATATTTCACTAACTGACTTAGGATATTACGGAAGTGATGTGAAATGGAGCAGCAGTCATGAGGATATTCTATCCGCAGAAGGTAAAGTTACACCTCCTACGGTAGATACAGAGGTAACGCTAACGGTAACAATCACTAAAGGTGATTACACGTTAGAAAAGACCTTCACAGTAGTTGTTGTCGCTGACCCAATTAAGCCTGTAGTGGCACTCCTTGGCAGCAGTAATGTAATTGTAGAACAAGGTCAAATCTATGTAGAGCTTGGTGCACAAGCAATTGATAACATGGATGGAGATATTACAGATCGAGTTGTAATGAGTGGCTTTATTGATACTAAAAAAATTGGTAAATACACACTGATCTATACGGTCTCAGATCTAGCTGGGAATATCGCTCAAGTAGAACGTACGGTGACTGTAGTTAAACCATCAACACCGGCTAGCACAGTTGTCCAAGTAGATGGCGATAAAAGTGTTACTGATCAAAAAATCAGAGAAGCACTCCTTGAAGCTGAAAAGAGTAAAACTGGTAAAATCATACTTGTAACGACGGAAGAAGCAGAGTATGGTGAACCTATTAAAGTTAGCATCAGCAAAGAACAGCTGAGAACAGCGAATGAACAAAACACTAAAATTGAGCTTCAATCGGGCAATGCTTCCATTATTGTACCAGTTGGTGAGCTTGATCTTACTACTCTAGAAGGAAATTCCAGATTAGAGTTAGTGATTGAGAAAGTAGATGTCGAGCTAGAACAAAACCAAAACATCGTTTCAGCTATTGATAAGATGAATGCTGACCTTGCGATTTACGATAACAAAATTTTCGACTTCAAGATGAGAGTGATTGAAGAAGATTCTGAAGGAAATGTTATCAGTGAAAAGGACATTGAAAATTTCCAAACGACAGAAGATATCGTATTGAATATTTTCATTGGAACAAATATGAACGAGCAGCAGCGCTTTATGACGTTCTACTTTAACGAGACATCGGAAGAGTGGGAGTACATTAGAAGCAGCTATGATGAACAATCTGGTAACATGAGTTTATTAACGAATCATTTAAGTATTTACTCTGTTATGGCGACCACTAAGGAACAAAAACAGGCAGAGTTGAGTAATATTTTGAACAAAGAAAATATAACAGTTAAAGAAGTTCGCAACATTCTTGAAGATCCAGATATGGACTTTGATCAAGATGCAATGGATAAGTATGCTGAATTTACTGATGTGCACAAGGATGCTGTAGCGGAAGATATTATCACTAAAAAGCCAGCAGGTGGTTATCAATATCCTTCACTGCGCGAGCAAGTAACGACCAGCGTGAATAACAAGTATGAGGCTGTAACCTCGGATACAGAAAAACCTGTCATTAAGCTTACTGGTCCAAGTGTTGTTTACGTGCAAAAGGGTAATGTGTATCAAGAGCAAGGTGTAATGGCTACAGATGACCAAGATGGTGATATTACGGGTCGAGTCATTATGATTGGTACAGTAGATTCAACTAAGCTTGGCACATATATCTTGCGTTATATCATTACCGATGCTAATGGAAATCAATCTGAAATTACAAGAGAAGTAGTCGTACTAGAAGCTAGCTATGATGATGTAGTGGTAGTGACTCCAGAAGAAGAAGTTGAAGAGGAGCCAGAATTGCCAGTTGTTATTGTAGATAGCAAAAATAGTGGCTACATTATTAAAGAGAACAAAGATCAAGCAATTGTATCAAACAAAGAATCGAAAATGCGTTTGGTTGGCGAAGTGTACAATGTAGAAGCCGTATCAAAAGATACGACTGGCCCAATTCAAGTACAGTTTAGCTATGATCCAAGCGACATTACGAATCTGAATCAGCTAGCTGTATATACGTACAACAAGGCTGAGAAACGTTGGGTAGCCGTTGGTGGCATTATTGATGCTAAAAATAATATAGTTACCATTATGTTGGATTCTCCAGCAACTATTGCGCTAATGGAAAATAAGGTTGTCTTTAAAGATCTTGATGGACATTGGGCAAAAGATGTTGTTGAATTGCTAGCAGCTAGACAAATTATTACAGGCGATAATGAAGGAAACTACAATCCTAACATTGGTATTACTAGAGCTGAATTCTCAACATTAATTGTAAGAATGCTTAATCTTCCAATGAATGAGTCTAATAGCCAGTTTGCTGATGTATCGGACAAATGGTACGAGTCTTATATTACCACTGCACAAAACTTCGGTATTGTAAAAGGGGTAAGTGAGACAAGCTTCGAGCCTGAGCGTGTCGTCTCGAGACAAGAAATGGCTGCAATTATTATTAGAACACTTAAGAAATACAAGGATATCGACATCACTGCAGAAGAACTAGAACAGATTGCTCAGTTCTCCGATACAGAGAAAATAAGCGGATGGGCATTCGAGGATGTCTATACGGCAAGAAAGCTAGGGCTTATGATTGGTAGAAATGGCAACAAGTTTGCTCCTCAAAGCCCGACATTAAGAGGAGAAGCAGCTTCAGTTATCTACAATTTACTGAAGGAACTTGATCTAATCTAATTGATGCTTGAGAAGACCTTCTAGCTGTCCTGGTGGATAGCTAGAAGGTCTTTTTTATGACTACAATACCTGAGATGGTTAATGGCTTATATCGGAACATGGAGGCTGCTATTTGCTATGTAGTCATTGAACAGGGTATACTTTCAAAAAGATAGTCTGATAGAAAAAATTCGGGAATCAGGCTTTATAGGAGGCAAACATGTCCTGGAGCAAATTGAAGCAGCAGCTAGAAAGTTTTCTTTCTCCTGCATTAGTTGGAAGGGTTGAATATCGACCAACGGGCTATCGTTATTCACCTGATAAAGCAGGCCTTTGTTATATAGCTGTAGATAAAAAGAACATATTCAATATGAGAGATGCAACGACGACAATCAAGTGGTACCAGTCAGACTTAGAAATTAAAAATGATCCTGATATTCAAGTCCCTATTAGCGATGCAGAAATTGATGCGGTAAGAAAAGCTAGCAATGGGAACGTTCCAGAGGAGCGTCTAGCAGTCATTGCAAGAGGGAGAAAAATATCAACACATGCCAAGCAGCTATTATCCGCACAAGCATCGCTAAGTAAGTCAAACTTTGTTACAGTAGCTAATACATTTTTATCCCTTTCCATAGAGGAAAGCATCGAAAGTGACGACATCTTATTGAATATTTTAGCTTTAGTAGACCGTAGAGTAGGGAAAAAACGAATCCTAAACATGCGTGAGAGCGTGAAGGCAAAGCATCCCATTGTTCAATATTTTTATGAATTAAGGCTTAGTACGTTATGAGGCTAAGTGGAAGCGGCTGCCACTACATCCTTACTATTTTCCCAAGAGTTGTGTCAATTTATTATTCTACTAATCATAGTATTTCTTCAAATGGACATACTACCTCCTTAAAGGAGGGGACAGCCATGGAGCGTGAGCAAGATACTCCCAAGGAGAAGCGCCTGTCTGACAAGACTGAGACAGAGCAAGCTAATATTCGAATGGATCGCGAATTTTATGGCGATTCGCAAATCGAGCATCCGGAGGAAGTCACGGTGCCTTTTGTAAATCGCAACCAAAGCTAGCATAAATGAATACTCCAAAAAACGCAGAAGGCAGGCTAGACCACATCAAGTGGGTCAGCCTGCCTTTATTTGTAATTTACAATACGCTGTGTATTGTTATATACTTTTCTGATGGCTTTAAATGAAACAGCTAGAGGAGTTTTCTTTATGAAGAAAGGTATTATATACGGTTTATTAGCTTACTTAACGTGGGGGTTGCTTCCTTTATACTGGAAATTGTTTAACTCGATGCCAGCAGGCGAAATACTAGCTCACCGCATCCTATGGTCCTTCGTATTCGTTGCTGTGCTTGTGACAGTGGCTAAGCGCTGGAAGCAGCTTAAAAGTGTTGTTAAAGACCGCAAAAGCAGATGGGCTGTTGTGCTCTGCTCGATTTTTATAAGCTGTAATTGGTTATTATTTATCTGGGCCGTTAATAGTGGCAATGTCATTGAGACAAGCCTAGGCTATTATATGAATCCATTAATTAGTGTAGTATTTGCAGTGTTGTTCCTGAAGGAAAAGCTTCGCGCAGGTCAATGGGCAGCGATTATTATTGCTGGGATTGGAGTCTTGTTAATGGCTGTTCAATATGGTCATGTGCCTTGGATCGCTATTGTGCTCGCGGTATCATTCGCACTGTATGGATTAGCTAAAAAGGTTGCTCAATTAGATGTCCTATTGGGTCTTACTTGGGAAACGATGATCGTCGTTCCGATTGCAATGATTTATCTGACTTTCATTCAAGTTGATGGCAGTGCAACTGTTCATACTTTATCTGGTGGATCTATGGTGCTCTTGCTGTTGTCTGGGGCATTCACCGCACTACCCTTATTTTGGTTTGCTAAAGCAGCTGAGAGGCTGCCACTTTCCATGGTAGGCTTTATCCAATATATTGCGCCTACAACTAGCCTGCTGCTCGCCATCTTCGTATTTGGTGAGGAATTCACAGAGGCACAGCTCGTTAGCTTTACATTTATTTGGTTTGCATTAATTATCTATACATTCGTTTCGTTTAGAAAAGCAAAAGCATCTAAGCAGCTAAGTGAAGCTGCTTAAGCATAAGTATAATAGAAGCTCTCCGTACAAGAACGACAAGATGGCAGCTCGGTTCCTAGAATGATTAGGAGCGGAGCTGCCATTTTTTAAAGCTCTTCTATTGCTCTTCCATTAATTCTTCTTTAAAACCTTCAATACTCTGTTTTCTACGCTCATTTTTTTCCCTAATCTCATGCTTTTCAGAAGCAGTTAATTCATCAGCCAACTCATATAAATACTCTTCAGCCTCTTGCATATTAGCCTTTGTGTTTTCAATGTGCTGCTGCAGATGAATTTTATTATCCTCACGGTTATCCGGCTTTGGCTTTGTCACAGTATAAACCTCCTTTCATGCATTAGTACCTTGTTAACGTAACCATTCTGAATAGAGGTTATTCCTACAGATTCGTAACAAGCCATGAAAAACAAACAAGCAATTTGTAAGTGGTAAAGATTTTACCGAAACAGTAATGATATTGCATTGTTGATGGTTTTTCAGAAATCTATAATAAGTTCATATCGAGGAGGTGAGGTTCCAATGAAACAAATAGCCACTGATACAGCGATAAAAAAGCCTGCTACTAAAAGTAGAAAAATTAGCAAAAATGATTTGAGAAATAATGTAGCAGGCTATCTATTTATTGCACCTATGTTAATAGGAAGTGCTGTTTTAATTCTCTTCCCTATCATTGCTTCGTTCTTCCTAAGCTTTACCGATTGGAATTTCGTCACCGGATTAGGAGGAGCAAGCTTCGTAGGGTTAGATAACTTTTCTGCTCTATTTCAAGATTCAATCTTCTTGAAAGGGCTTACCAATAACTTTATTTTGTTATTGGTTGTACCGTTTGGATTAGCGATCTCGCTTATTCTAGCAGTAGTCATAAACAAAGGGGTATATTTCAAGGACACCTTTAAGGTGATTTATTTCATGCCGTATATTTCTAGTACGGTAGCGATTGCCTTAGTGTTCCAAGTACTATTTCATCCAACTGCAGGACCTATTAATCAGATCCTTAAGGCTCTTGGAATAGAAAACGTACCAGGCTGGATTGCCAGCTCAGATTGGTCGCTCATCTCGGTCATGATTATTATCGTCTGGACCCAGATCGGTTTTCAAATCATTATGTATATCGCTGCACTACAGAATATTTCTGCGCAATTGTATGAAGCAGCGAATGTCGACGGAGCGTCGAAGTGGTATCAATTTTTCAAAATTACGGTGCCACTTGTAACACCAACCACCTTCCTGTTGCTCATACAGGGTGTCGTCCATACATTCAAAGTATTCGACCTCATCATCGTTCTAACAGAAGGCGGACCAGCAAATTCATCCACCATACCGGTGCTGTATTTGTACCAGCAAGCTTTTGAGGAATTGAAAACGGGCTATGCTTCGGCAATTTCTGTTATCTTGTTCCTTATCTTAATCGCCATTACCTTCTTACAATGGATTGGACAGAAGAAGTGGGTAAACTACTAGAAAGGAGGGCGAAGGATGGAGACGGGTTTAAAGACTATCAAATGGCCTAAAGTGTTCGCAACCCTCTTGTTTGCCATAATTGGATTACTTTTTATCACGCCATTTCTTTGGATGATATCATCATCTTTTAAGACAGAAGCAGATGTACTTAAATTTCCTATCGAATGGATTCCTTCGACTTGGAACGCTGTAGAAAACTATTCAGAGGTCTGGGCTGGAACAAAATCCTTTGGTTTGTACTATTGGAATTCAATCAAAATTGCAGTATTAACGACCATTGGCTCAGCGGGCTTTTCCTGTCTTGCTGCTTATGCTTTTGCTAAAATTCAGTTTAAGGGTAGAGACATGCTTTTCTTGGTCGTACTGGCGACCTATATGATTCCACCACAAGCGATTATTATTCCGCAGTATCTCATTTATTCTTCGAGCGGATTGATAGATACGCATCTTGGATTAATACTATTGAACTGTTTCAGTGCCTTCGGTACCTTTATGCTTAGACAATTTTTTATTTCTGTGAATGATGAAATCATTGAATCGGCAAGAATGGACGGCGCAGGACATTTCCGTACTTTCTTTAGTATGGCGCTTCCACTAGTGAAGCCAGCGCTTGCAACTTATGCGATCCTTCGATTCATCTGGACCTGGAATGATTATCAAAATCCGCTTATCTTTTTGCGCTCTGAGACGCAATATACGATCCAAATTGGCATTAAGCAGTTTGCCGATGCTCACGGATCCATATATTCTTTGATGATGGCAGCAGCTGTTTCAGCCATTGTTCCACTGCTTGTTGTATTCATTATTGGTCAAAAGCAAGTCATTGAAGGAATTGCGCTTGGAGGCGTAAAAGGATAAGGAAAATACAAAAAAACTAAAGAAAAAGGGGATTCGTATGAGAAAAAGATCAATTGTTACATTGCTATCTGTTATTATGATTATTAGCCTAGTGCTGGCTGGTTGTGGTAACAGTGGCAATAATGCAGCAGGAGGAAAACAAAATCAAGCTGATGATGGACAAGTAACGCTTAATCTTTACACTTGGATCAACGAGGAGAATGGAAACTGGGAAAAAACGATTGCTGCCTATGAGGAAGCTAATCCAGGCGTTAAGGTAAACGTTAATGCACTTGTTGAAAATATGAATGCCGATGATTATTTGAAAAAGCTTGATTTACTAGCAGCAGCTGGTGACAAATTAGACCTATTAATGTTCTCCAACTCGGAGGATCTAGCGAAGAGAATCTCTGCAGGTATGGTCGAGCCAATTAATACCTACATTGAGAATGAAGGAATAGACGTTGAGGAATTGTATAATATGGGACCTTCACCAGCAGGTGAGGATGGCTCTTACTACGCACTTCCTACAAAGCACAATACGTATTTGATTATGATGAATAAGGATCACTTGGATGCAGCGGGATTGCCTGTACCAACAGATTGGACTTGGGATGATTATAAAGAGTATGCTAAGCAATTAACGACTGATGAGCATTATGGTTCTTATCTTCATACTTGGGCTACAATCTTTGATACGTTAAAGCTATTTAGCAAAGGGGAAGAGAATCTTCTGATCAAGGCGGATGGTTCATCGAATATGGATGACCCTGCAGTTAGAGCCTCCTTACAATTACGTAATGAATTGGAGCGAATCGATCAGTCTTCTGAGCCGTACGCAAACATCATTTCCCAGAAGCTAAATTACCGTCAGCAATTCTTTACAGAGAAAGCAAGTATGATTCCGATTCCAAGTTACATGGTGACAGAATGGGGCGGTTTTACACCAGAATTTACGATTGCTTGGGCACCATGGCCTAAGGATCAAGCAGATGATGCACAATACCGCTATACATCTGCAGACATGATTGCACTTGGGAAAAATTCAGCCAATAAAGAAGAAGCATATAAATTTATGAGATGGATGTCCACGGAGGGCATGCTTGTTCAGAACAAGGCGATCCCATCTTGGAAAGAAACTGATATCAGTGAAGTATTGAATAATCTTGTATCGACAACAGCTAAACCGGAAGCTGTTGATGTAGAATCTCTAGCATATGTTCTTGAGCATGGCGAGGAAGCACAACAGTTTCTCCCTGCAGGTTACATGACTGAAGTATATAATGCTTTCAAAGCCGAGGTCGATAAGTACATGCTAGGTGAACAGGATTTGGAGACAACATTAAAAGGTGCTACTGAAGAAGTTCAAAAAGTTATTGATCGTAATCAATAATAGATAAAGCTTGAAGTTGAAGAGGGAGAGAGAGAAATCTCTCTCTCTATACGTTTAGTTGGAGATTGAGAAGTCGACGAGGTGAAGTCATGAGAAGTCTGAAGCAAGCATGGAGAAATCAATCATTGAGGGGAAAGCTGATCATTTCTTCAGTTTTTTGTGTCCTTTTACCTTTGATTTTCTCTTTTATCATGATGAATCGTCTCGTTCAAGAAGAGCTGGTGCATAATTCAGTTGTACAATCCAACGAAACGTTAGAAGTGTTAGATATCCAGATGACCGACTATTTTGATAATCTGTTGTATTTATCGAACTACATTCAGTTCAATGACAGCTTGCAAGCAATATTACTTCACACGATCGAAAGAACGAAGCAAGATCCAACGAATGTGGATCTGCAAGCGCTTAGTGATATTGAAATATCGAGAAATTTAGAAGCAGTGACAAACTTATTAGTTCCCTCATATTTGTCCATCGTAATCGATAACGGCTACGCGTATACGAATTATCCAAATGTAAAGTGGAATGCTCAGTCTTGGACAGAACAATATGCGGAGATTATAGACAAGCCTAGTTATGGCATTCACTGGATTGGCGTTCATCCGAACTATATCGAAGCAGAGAACACAGAATCACCTTATGTCGTCTCTATTGCAGGAGCATTAGAACTAACAAAAAATCATAAGGCCTTTCTGCTGCTTAGCGTCCGCGAAGAAGAGCTGCGTTCGTTAATGAATGAAAGGATCTTTAATACTCAGCAAGAGATAATGCTGGTTGATGCCAATGGGATCGTTGTTTCTCACAATAATCAAGAGCTTACCCAGCAGCCCTTCCCTTTTTATGAAGAAATGCAAGAGGGAGGTTCACATCATGTCGTACATTATAACCAGAAGGAGTACGTCATGGTGAGTCAACCGTTTACCTACGGAGAGTGGAGTATCGTTAGCCTCATTCCGCAAAAGACAGCAATCGGGAACATCCAGAAAATTATGAGGAATACGCTATTTACGATAGTTATATTTTTTATCATTTTTCTTTTATTGTTGATCTTAGTTGTTAGTCTATTGACGAAGCCGCTGAAGACGCTCTATAGAGTAATCGCGCAAGTAAAGATAGGGAATTTGCGTGCTCGGTCAGGGCTTACAGGTCGAGGGGATATCGAGCAATTAGGCCAATCTTGGGACAAGATGATGGATACTGTTGAGCAAATGATTGAAAAAATTAAAAATGTAGAAAAGAGTAAGCGAAAGGCCGAGTTAGAGATGCTGCAGGCTCAGATCAACCCGCACTTCTTGTTTAATACGTTGAATTCATTAAGGCTGAAAATAACGCTAAATGGAGATCATGAAAGCTCGAAAATTCTGCAATCCTTATCTTTGTTGCTGCGCATGACATTTAATCGCAAGGATGAGTTCGTTACGCTTCAAAATGAAATCGAAGTCGTTCGACATTATATACAATTAATGAACTTTAAGAGCAACTCCAAAATTGAGCTTGTAGAAGATGTGGCACAGGATACGTTAAATTATAATGTTCCATGCTTTTTCCTCCAGCCCCTAATTGAAAACTCCATTTTTCATGGGCTTCAAAACAAAAATGGGAATATTACAATTAGATCAAGGTTTGTTGGAGATGGGTTGATTATTCAAGTCGCCGATAATGGCAAAGGATTATCTCCAGAAGCATTACAGCATCTAAAAAATGAACTGCAAGCGACGAGTTCCGAAGTAACGAAGCAAACTAAGTCCTCCTTTACCGGTATCGGGATTGGGAATGTATTTCAACGGATGAGATTAATCTATGGATATCAATTCAGGATGGAGATCGAAAATAATCCTAGCGGTGGAACGCAGATCATGTTTTTCATTCCAGGACATTACGAGGTGTAGAATGTGTACAAAATCTTATTAGCCGACGATGAT
>Ga0182742_1005167_pt1 | contig 11246 bp, 10 predicted proteins | sample eDN5th37CBELigMG_FD_128880 | JGI IMG/M metagenome (GOLD analysis project Ga0182742, IMG submission 128880) | Enriched Miracle-Growth compost microbial communities from Emeryville, California, USA - eDNA 5th pass 37_C BE-Lig MG (version 2)... ... | reverse complement strand
GCATGTCCGTGTAGTTGATTGGACTTCGTTTTGTTTAGCAAACTCATCCCATGCCTTATGCCTGATGATGTTCGTGTTCCTCGGGTCGGAATTTTGCCTCCAGCTTCCTTCAGATTCCACCTCGCGGTGGACACCCTTGCTTTTGGCTAGTGGTTGGTAACTACAAACCCCCACAGCGGACTTTCACCGCCTAGTTAATCGCCATGCGTGGCACACTAAGAAGAGAGAGGCTGCCCGGGGGCAGCCTCTCTTTATTTGAATACGATCACTCGATCGTCAGCGGGAACAATAGCCTTCTCCCGCGGCTCTTGCATCGGCTTGCCGAAAGGCATCTGCGCAACAAGCTTCCAATCCGCGGGAATCGCCCATTCTTGCCGTACCCGATCATCAATGTGCGGATTATAATGCTGCAGCGACGCGCCAAGCCCCTCGGCCTCAAGCGCCGTCCACACCATCACCTGCAGCATGCCGGAGGACTGCTCCGCCCATACCGGGATATCGGCCAAGTACTGCGGATATTTCTCTTTCAGCCGTTCAACCACGTGTTCATCCCTATAAAACAGCACAGTGCCCATCCCGCCGAGGAACATGTCCATCCGATGCATCTGCCGGGGAATGCTCTCTGCAGAGAGCTTCTCCCGGAGTATCCCGCGAATGAGGTCCCACAGCTTATCGTGCTGTTCCCCGAACAGAATGACGACTCTCGCGTGCTGCGCATTAAATTCGGAAGGCGAATGCAGCACCGTTTCCTTAACTAACGCTGTCACCCGCTCCTCCGATACGCCAGTGTCCTTGCCGAGGTTGTGAATGGTCCGCCGGTTGCGAACAGCTTCCATATACGCCGATCCGTTCATGGCCATTGTTTGCGAACCCATTCCGCTGCCGCCTGTACTTCCGTCCCCGTCAGCTGGTGGCCGTAATATTCCCAATGCACCTGAACGGAAGCGCCCGCGCCCTCCAGCAATCCGGCCAACTCTTCCGTCTCCTGCGCCGGGCAGATCGGATCGTTCCGTCCCGCTCCGATAAACACCGGAACGCCGGTGAGGTCGGGCAGCGGAATGCCTCGCCGCGGGACCATCGGATGGTGGAGCACCGCGCCCTTCAGCGCATCCCGATAATGAAACAGCAAGCTGCCGGCGATATTCGCACCGTTGGAATAGCCCACCGCAACGACGTTGTCGCGGTCAAATCCGTGCTCAAGAGCGGCTTGGTCCAGGAAGTCATACAGCTCTTTCGTACGGAACACCAAATCCTCCTCGTCAAATACGCCCTCCGCAAGACGGCGGAAGAAGCGCGGCATCCCGTTCTCGAGTACATTGCCTCTTACGCTAAGCACCGACGCTGTCGGATCAAGACGCTCCGCCAGGGGAAGCAAATCCCGCTCCGTGCCGCCGGTACCGTGAAGAAGCAAGAAGGTGGGGGACTCGGGATTGGATCCTTTCGCAAAAATATGTTTCATGCTTGATCCTCCTCCAATACGCGAATCGTCAGAGGAGGAAGCCCGCGCTGAATTTGTTCCCGGTACTGTTCGTACCACGCCGGCAGCATCAGCTGCTCGCCTAACCGCTCTAACGGCTCATCCACCGTAAATCCCGGCGGATCCGTAGCGATCTCGAACAAAATTTCGCCTTCTTCCCGGAAGTAAACGGCTGTGAAGTATTGCCGATCCACCACCGGGGTCGGCTGAAATCCGGCCGCAGCCACGCGCGATTGATACAGCTCTTGATCCGCGCGATCCTTGGCCCGCCAAGCAATATGATGAATGGTGCCCGAGCCGCCGTGGCCTCTCGCCATGACCTGCGTATTGACGTCAATGTAATTGCCTATGTCATCGGCAGCGCGGAAACGGACCAAGCCGTTCTCCTCGCCGATGCGCTCCATTCCGAAAATTTCCGTCAGAACCCGCATCGTTTGCTTCGGCGACAAGCTGAAGAGCACAGCCCCGCCGAACCCCTTGATGGCATGCTCTGCCGTCACGCCTCCGAACGACCATTCACTGTTCGGACCTTCTTCGCGCGCTACAAGCTCCAGCTGCAGGCCGTCCGGATCTCGGAAACGCAAATACGTTTCCCCGAAACGCTCCGTACGTACCACGGCCACTTTAAACGTTGCAAGACGCTGCTCCCAGAAGCCCATTGAGCCCGGGGGCACAACGAAGGTTGTGAAGCCGACCTGCCCTCCGCCGACGCGTCCTTTGCGCCCTCCCTCAAACGGGAAGAACGTAATCGCCGTCCCCGGACTGCCCTTCTCGTTGCCGAAATACAAGTGATACACCTCCGGCGCGTCGAAGTTAATCGTTTTTTTCACAAGCCTTAAACCCAAAACTCCCGCATAAAAATCCGCATTCGCCTGCGCGTTGCTTACGAAAGCGGTGATATGATGAATCCCTGATGTATGCTGTGTTGTCATCACCGTTACTCTCCCTTCTTCGCTGCGGCCAAGCCCAGCTTCTTTAATAACAGAATCGCCTGCTCCTTCTCTTCGGCGGTCAAACCGTCCATTACCGATTCCACTTCGTCCGCATGCGACGGGAAGATGCGATCTAACAATTCCTTGCCGATTGGTGTAATCTCCGCGTAGGTCACTCTGCGGTCCGACGGGCATGGAACGCGCTGCAGTAAGCCTCTTTTCTCCAGCTTATCCACGGTATACGTGATGCTTCCGCTTGTCACCAAAATCTTCTCGCCGATTCGCTGCAGTGGAATTTTTCCCTTATGGTACAGCAGCTCCAGGACGGAAAACTCGCTCGCCGACAAACCGTTTCGCTTCATATCCTTTACCGCATAGTCCATCACATGTTTGTACGCCTTTGACAATACGACTAACAGCTTCAGCGACAGCTCCTTATTGTTCATCGCCTTCCCTCCTTTGTTCAAAACTAAATATTATAAATTTAAGATATTAATATCATACCCCTCTTTTTCGAAAATATCAATATCGGATTGTCCCACGGTATGTTTATAATGGTAAAAGAATGAGAAGCCAGGGAGGGATTCACAGGATGGAATCTTCGAGCATTCGCTTCGGTTTGATTACTGATGTGCATCAGGATTTCAGCTTCCGCGCCATCGACAGGCTGAAGGCCTTTATCGAACACGCCAACCGGGAGCAGGTCGATTTCATTATTCAATTAGGGGATTTCTGCTTCCCGAAACCTGAAAATCAGGAGTTTCTTAGCGTATGGGAAAGCTTCCAAGGCCCGAAATACCATGTGCTCGGCAATCACGACATGGACAGCTGCGACAAGGCGGCCGTCATGAATTACCTCGGGATGAAGCGTAATTACTATTCTTTCGATTGCGGAGAGTACCATTTTGTCGTGCTGGACGGGAACTATCTGTTAACGGATGACGGGTATGCCGACTATGCCAACGGCAATTATCGCCCGTTCGGCATTGCACACCGAAACAACATCCCGCAGGACCAGCTGCTATGGCTTAAGGAGGATCTGGCCTCAACCGAGAAGACGACCGTCATTTTCTCTCACCAAAGCTTAGAGAATCCGTACGTCGGCGTAAAAAGCGCTGACGAAATTCATAAAATCTTGCGGGAGGCGAATGAAGCGGCGGGGCGTCGGAAGGTGGTCGCATGCATGAACGGGCACAATCACCTCGACGGCGTCAAGGTCATCGAAGACATCTACTTTATCCATATGAACAGCAGCTCTTATTTTTGGATGGGCGGCAGCGTGCAAGCCGAGCCGTACCCTCCGGAATTGATGGAGCGTTACCCTGTCATGAAGCATTCCGTGCCGTATGAAGACCCGCTCTATGCGATCGTTACGCTGGAGCCCGGGCTCTTGTCAATCGAAGGCAGAGAGAGCGGGTTTGTCGGCAAAAGTCCCCTCGAGTGCGGGCACAGCAACGTGTCCCTCGGACATGTGGTCGTGCCGCGGATTTCCAACCGGAAGCTGAAGTATTAAAACCCGTTGCTTGCCCTGCCGCAAAAACCTCCCGGCCGTATTACGCGCGGGAGGTTGAGCCGTTTACATCTTGGTATGCGGGACGACGGACGGGGCGACGGACACCTCAATTAAGGTCGGACGGTCTCGTTCCGCGAACGCGGCGGCCAGCGCTTCCCGGAACGCTACGTCCGTATCCGCCTTCCTGCCGTGTCCGCCGCAGGCTTCCGCAATCCGCGCGAAATCCGGGTTGTCCAGCACGCTGAACGACGCATCCAAACCGGCAAGCTCCATCCGGTTTTTCTCGATCGCGTAGGCGCCGTTGTTGATGACAACTAATACAATGGGCAGGCCGAGGCGCGCGGCGGTCTTGAATTCCAGCAGCGTCTGCACGACGCCGCCGTCTCCCGCGACCGCCGCCACCGGGCGCTTCGGCTCCGCAAGCCGCGCCGCGATCGCCGCAGGAAGGGCAAAGCCGAGGGTGCGCATGCGGCCGGAGACGAGCACGCGCTGCCCGCGGTTGTGGAAGCAGCGGTTGAACCAGAGCGTGTGGTCCCCGGTATCCACCGCGATCACCGCCTCCGCCGGCACCGCTGCGGCGAGCAGCTTCATGACCCGCTGCGGCGCAAGCGGGAAGCCTTCCTGCGCCATCTCCGCCTCAAGCCGCTTCATCCACGCGCCTCGCACCTCCGCGATGCGCTGCTTCCACGCGGAGCGGTCGCTTCGCACCGCCGCCGCCATCCGAGACAGCCGCGGCAAAATATGCCGCAAATCGCCCGCGAGCCCGCGTACAAGCGCATGCCCGATGCCGATGTTCTCGCGCACCGCGTCGATCTGCACAACGCGCGCCGACGGCGGCGTATATTCTTCCGGCCACCACGTCGCCCCGCAGATGACCACGAGATCGCTCTCCGCCAACAGCACACTGGCCGCTTCGCTTCCGGCGAGTCCCAGCCCGCCGACGAACAGCTCGTGATCGTTCGGGAACACATGCTTCGCCGGCATCGTCACCGTTACCGCGGCTCCGAGCGCCTCCGCGAATGCAACCGCATCCTTCGCCGCGCCTGCAACGCCCCGCCCGTACAGCAACACAGGACGCTCCGCCTCCGCAATGATGCGGAACGTTTCTTCAAGATCCTGCTCCGGCGGAAGCAGAGGCTGGTGCAAATGCGGCGAATACGGAAAAACCGTCCCCGTCACTTTCTCCTGGAACATATCCTTCGGGATCGAAAGATGACTCACCGCCCCGCGGACGCCGCTTGTCACCAAGCAGCATTGCAGCAGCTCCGGCAGCGCATCCGGATGAGCGAGCTGCTCCGTGCACTCCGCAAGCGGCGAAACGACGAGCTGCTGCTGGATATACTGCTTTGCGCCTGTCCCCACCTTCCCGGCCTCGACCTGTCCGGTAATGGCCAGCACGCCGACCGCATCCGCATAAGCGTCCGCAAGCCCGTTCAGCATGTTCGTCAGCCCCGGCCCGCTGGTGCCGATCACGACGCCGATGTGCCCCGTAAGCTTCGCCTCCGCCACCGCCGCCAGCGCCGCGGCGTTCTCATCGAGAAAAGGGACATATTGGATTTTCCCGTGACTTGCTATATCATGAATAAAGGTTAAATTGGCATCGCCGATCACGCCGTAAATGCGCTCCACCCCCCAAGCGGCCAGCTGCTCCAGAATAAACCGGCTTACCGTAAATCCGGAATCCGGTTTCGGCAGGTCCGCGTTGACGGGCTCATTTTGCAGCCGATCGAGTGCAGTCTCCAAGATGGTTGGTGCCGTCACCTGATCACAACCTTTGCGTGTGTTTTGGCGTATTGGGATAGTTTGTCCGGAAAGCGAGGGATCCACCCATGAACCCGTCAGGCGCCGTCGTTACCTTCGTCATTGTCGTCTTTTGTTTAGCGGCCGTCATTATCTTGAAGAAGGATGCCATTCCCCCTTCCTTAAGGCGTTTTATCGCAATCACGACGCTGATTCTCATCGTCGCCGCATTCGCCATGATGCTTGTCACATTTTTAACTGCGGGCAACGCGTAATCAGTGTTATAATGGAACCAATTGGCACATACTACCGGAATGGCACCTAGACTTCGATCGGGGTGATGAAAGTATGGGCCGAAACAAATTGTGGATCAGGCTTGCCGCCGCGGCGATCGCCGCAGTTGTAGGTCTGGGCATACAACCTTTTCATAGTTGGAGGGATACGATGGCATCGACAACAACCGCATTGCCGAAGCGCTCCGAAGTGCCGGCAGAATACCAGTGGAAATTGGAAGATTTGTTTCCGACGCAAGACGCATGGCAGAAAGAGTACGACGAAGTCAAAAAACTCTTGACACGAACAGCGGATTTTCACGGAAAGCTCAACAACGCGGAATCCATCAAACAATGCTTTGAGCTCGAAGATGAAATTTCCCTTCATACGGAACGGTTATACGTTTATGCCGGCATGCGCCATCATCAAGATATGGCAGATCCTACATACCAAGCGTTAAACGACAAAGCCAAGAAGCTTTCTGTTGAAGTTGGGGAAGCTTTGTCGTTCATTACCCCGGAAATACTTTCGTTGTCGGAAGAGCAGCTGAAGGCGTTGATCGAGGATCCGGCATTAAAGCCTTACAAGCAGACGCTGGAAGAGATGCTCCGCCAGAAGCCTCACGTGCTCTCCAAAGCGGAGGAAGCGCTTATGGCGCAAGTCGGCAATATTTCACAGGCTCCCAGCAATATTTTCGGCATGATCAACAACGCGGACATGAAGTTTCCGAAAATTAAGAATGACAAAGGCGAAGAGGTCGAGCTTACGCACGGCCGCTACATCCAGTTCTTGGAAAGCCGCAACCGCGAGGTTCGCGAATCGGCCTTCAAGGCAATGTATTCCACATATGCGAAACAGAAAAATACGCTGGCGGCTACCTTAAGCGCGAACGTTACGAAAAATATTTTTTATTCGAAGGCGCGCAAATACCCTTCCGCATTGGAAGCTTCGCTCTTCGGCGACAATATTCCGAAGGAAGTATATACAAACCTGATCGCAACCATCCACGAAGCACTTCCGCTGCTTCACCGTTATCTGGAGCTGCGCAAGAAGCTGTTGAAGGTCGACGAGCTCCATATGTACGATCTGTTCACTCCGCTCGTGGACGAAGTCGAGATGGAGATTACTTATGAGGAAGCGCAGCAGCGCGTTGTCGATGCACTGCAGCCGCTCGGCGAGGATTATCTGAAGACGCTGCAGTCCGGTTTCTCCGACGGGTGGATCGACGTGTACGAGAACGAAGGCAAGCGTTCCGGCGCATATTCCTGGGGCGCATACGGCACGCATCCTTACGTATTGTTGAACCATAAAGACAATCTGAACTCGATGTTCACGCTCGCTCACGAGATGGGTCATGCGATGCACTCTCATTACTCGGACACAAACCAGACTTATCGCGATGCGCAATATACGATCTTCCTCGCGGAAGTGGCGTCCACACTGAATGAGGCGCTCCTTATGGATTATATGTTGAAAAAGACAACCGATCCGAAGGAGAAAATGTACCTGCTAACCTACTACGCCGATCAATTCCGAACTACGGTGTTCCGCCAGACGATGTTCGCCGAATTCGAGATGATCATCCACGAGAAGGCTGAAGCCGGCGAATCGCTGACACCGCAGCTGTTAAGTGAGATTTACTATGAGTTGAACAAAAAATATCACGGCAGCGGCATGGTCGTCGATCAAGACATCGAGATGGAGTGGGCGCGTATACCGCATTTCTATACAAGCTTCTATGTGTACAAATACGCGACCGGCTTCTCCGCCGCGACGTCTTTCGCCAAGCAAATTCTCGATGAAGGCGAACCGGCCGTTGAGCGATACCTCGGCTTCCTGAAGAGCGGAGGCAGCGACTTCTCGATTAACATCTTGAAGAAGGCCGGTGTCGATATGTCGACTCCCGAACCGATCCGCCAGGCGATGGAAGTGTTTAAAGAAATCATCGAAGAGATGGAACAGTTTACAAAATAAGTACAGAGACATCGTTCCTCCCCGTCCGACTTTTGTCGGGCGGGAGTTTTTTTGTTAAACGCATGATTTTCAAAGGGGAAACCATACTAACCCTATACACCAGAAAGGGGGAAGAATCATGTCTTTAGCAAAGAAAACCGTCATTCTTTCCGCCGTGCTGTCACTGTCCGCGGCGATTGCCGGGTGCGGCGTGAACGGCAATCAGATGCGGCAGCAAGGTCAGAACATCAACCAAGTCCAAACCGGCAATCAAAGCACGATCGATGCTCGAAATCAAAACCGTCCGGTGGAGAACCGTTTCGAGGTTGCGGATGACGCCGCGGAGCAAATTACCAGAATTCCTGGGATTCGTCAAGCCAATGTGCTCGTCACAGAGAACAATGCCTTCGTCGCTGCCATATTGGATACGAACCGGTATCCGAATAACGGCAAGGTAAGCAGGGAAATTGAAGAGCAAATCGCTCAGAAGGTCCGTTCCGTTGACCCTTCGATTCAGAACGTGTTCGTATCCACAAATCCCGAATTTGTGGATCGGGTGAATGCGTACGCCGATGATTTTCGCAAGGGACATCCCGTCGCCGGATTTGTGGAACAACTCAATGTGATGATCCAACGCATATTCCCTACGGCCCGTTGATATCCTATGCCGCCGCTGCTCTTGCAGCGGCGGCTTCTTCTTTGCTGTTCGGCAATTTGTCGCCGTTCCATCCGCCTCCGCTCACCCCCCAATTCCTTACGCCTCCGTCTTCCTCTATTCACCGCCTTTCCGTTCGCCCCCATCTCCACCCCATTCGCCGCATTTTTACATAACTCAGGAAGCATTTGCAGCAAAATCTTGGATTTCTCTCCTGAGTTACGTCCAAAATGAACTTACGCGGACAACAAAGAGGCCGCCCTAAAGTTTGGAAACTTTAGAACAGCCTCTAGGTTACCTTAGTTTATTTCAAACGGGCGATGGCGCTGTCTGCCGCGTCCGCGACGAGCTCGCCAAGTGTCGGATGAGCGTGAATCGTGAGCGCGATGTCCTCTACCGTTGTCGCCATCTCAATCGCGAGACCGAGCTCCGCGATCAGGTTGGACGCCTCCGGCCCGACGATTTGCGAACCGAGGAGAAGCCCCGTGTCCTTGTCGACGACAAGCTTCACAAACCCGTCTGTGTTATCAAGCGCCAGCGATCTGCCGTTCGCCGCGTAGTTGTAACGGCCTGTCACCACGTTGTAGCCCTTCTCCTTCGCTTCCGCTTCCGTTAAACCGACGGTCGCGATTTCAGGATCCGTAAAGCAAACCGCAGGGATCGCTTTGTAATCAACCACGCTGTTCATTCCGGAGATGACCTCTGCGGCAACCTTCGCTTCGTAATAAGCTTTGTGCGCGAGCGCCAAGCCCGGAACGATATCCCCGATTGCGAAGATTTCCGGAACGCTCGTCCGGCCTTGGGAATCAACCTCAACCAACCCTCTGTCGGTCAGCTTCACACCGATCGTTTCGAGTCCGATGTCGTTCGTGTTCGGACGGCGTCCGACCGTAACGAGCACGTATTCTGCAGTTACCTTCTTTTCTTCCCCGTTCACCGTGAAGGTTACGGTCACATCATGATCCGTTGCTTCGGATTTTTGCGCCAGCGCACCGGTATGAATATCGACGCCAAGCTTCTCCATATTTTTCACAACGGCTTGAACGAGCTGCTTCTCGAAGCCCGGTAGAATCATATCCGCGCCTTCCAGAATCGTAACCTTCGTACCGAACTTCGCGTACGCTTGGCCAAGCTCTGCCCCGATGTAGCCGCCGCCGATGACGATCATGCTCTTCGGAATTTCCTGCAGGGACAGCGCTTCGTCAGAGGACAGAATGCGTCCGCCGAACGGGAATGCTTTCAGCTCGATCGGGCGGGAGCCCGTGGCCAAGATGCAATGCTTGAAGTGGTAACGAGTTGCGTTGTCCTCTGAGCTGACCGTCACGATGTTCGGTTCATTGAAGAACGCTTCGCCAAACACAAATTCAACCTTATTGCTCTTCAGCAGGCCGCTTACGCCGCCGGTCAACTTTTCGACAACGGACTGCTTCCACTCCTGTACTTTCTTGAAATCAACGGATACGCCCGTTGTGGAAATCCCGATATGGTCGCTGTGCTTCGCCGTTTCATAACGGTGTGCGGCGGAAATGAGCGCCTTGGACGGGATACAGCCGCGGTTGAGGCAAACGCCGCCAACCTCTCTGCGGTCGACGCAGACGACCTTATGACCAAGCTGTGCGGCCCGGCTGGCAGCCATATAGCCGCCAGGTCCGGCACCGATGACAATGACGTCAACCTCTGTAGTAAAGGTGCCGACAACCATGGATTACACCTCCATAATCAGCAGCTCAGGATCTTGAAGCAGCCGCTTAATGTAGTTCATCGCGTTCTGGGCGGTTGCGCCGTCGATTAAGCGATGGTCGAAGCTGAGGGAGAGTGCCAACATTTGACCGATGGCAATTTCGCCGTTTTTCACAACCGGTTTCTCGACGATGCGGCCGACGCCCAGGATTGCAACCTCAGGGAAGTTGATGACAGGCGTAAAGAACATGCCGCCGGCGGAGCCGATGTTGGAGATCGAGATTGTGCTGCCTTTCATTTCGTTCGGCGAAAGCTTGCCGTCGCGGCCGCGAACCGCAAGATCGGAAATTTCTCCGGCGATCTTGTAAATGTTCTTCCGGTCGGCATCGAATACGACAGGAACGATCAAGCCGTTATCTGTATCGGTTGCGATCCCGATGTTGTAATACTTTTTATAAACGATCTCGTTGCTTGCTTCATCGAGCGTCGAGTTAAGAATCGGATACTCGCGGACGGCAGCGACGAGCGCCTTCACGATGAACGGCAAATAGGTCAACTTCACGCCGCGCTGTTCAGCAAGCGGCTTCGCGCGCTTGCGAAGAGCGACGAGGGCGGATACGTCCACTTCGTCCATAATGGTAACATGCGGTGCGGTATAAACCGACTTCGACATGGCTGCCGCAATGACCTTGCGGATGCCTTTGAACGGAACGCGTTCTTCGACACCGCCCGCTCCCGCAACCGTAGTGACTGCCGGTGCAGCAGCGGATGCTGCTGCCGCCGGAGCTGCAGCCGCTGCAGGTGCTGCAGGTGCTGCGCCTGGCGTGAAGCCCGTTACGTCTTCCTTCGTAATGCGGCCGTTCTTGCCTGTACCCTTCACCTGTGTCAAGTCAACGCCCTTCTCGCGGGCAAATTTCCGTACGCTTGGGGTTGCAAGCACTAACCCAGCCGTCGCTTGCGGTGCCGCCGCCGGAGCCGCTGCCGCTGGCTGTGCAGCCGGAGCTGCCGGCGTTGCCGGTGCAG
>Ga0182742_1005166_pt1 | contig 11247 bp, 4 predicted proteins | sample eDN5th37CBELigMG_FD_128880 | JGI IMG/M metagenome (GOLD analysis project Ga0182742, IMG submission 128880) | Enriched Miracle-Growth compost microbial communities from Emeryville, California, USA - eDNA 5th pass 37_C BE-Lig MG (version 2)... ... | reverse complement strand
TTCATGAAATAATATTGAAGACTGAGAAATAAATAAGCTCGTTGAGGGGAGAATTTCATCAGCAATTGGTAGTGTCTCCTTGTTGTATATTTTGTTATTTATCTGTGTTATTTTTAGAACATTGACTGCTATGAATATTCCGATTTGAAGAAATGGCCATAATAAAAACTAGAAAATTCTGAACCCTGTCCGTTCTCCCCTTGTTTGATGAAACTGTTTTAAAAGATCTGATCCCAAGTTCTAAGACGGCATGCTCACAACACTGAACACATTTTAAAATTTCCCGGTTTTGGCGTTAAAAATTATTTAAATTGTCGTGGGTTAGAAATCTAACCAAATTTTTTAATGTGACTCAGTTCTAATTTCCAAACAGTTTTCTATTTTGAAAGAATTGTTGCTAAGAATACAAAATAGAATTCTTTCTTTCAAATCAATTTTTTCGATCAATATTTTTACCTTCAAGGACTTTCTGCGTGATTATTGATCACTATTTGAATTTAATTGGAAATAAATTAAAATTCAAAATTAATTTTGAAATTTAAATTTGCTGATACCTCCGAAGAAAAGAATGCTTCCTCAATTGTCATGATTTACAGTTTAAAGATCGAGGAGCAGGAGAAGATAATACTGTTTTAAAAAAAAAAAATTTCGTTCAGTTTTTTTTTAAGTTAATATGAATTTTCAAATTTCAAATTTAAAGAAATAGTTTAGTCTTAGAAGTTTGAATTTCAAAATATGAAATTAAGTTAACTCATAGCGGACAAGTTCAAAAATTAAAAAGTAATTTTTTTGTATTTGGTTTTGTATCACTAGCTTTAACGTATAAAAAAGTGTCCAAATTTCCTCTAGTGTCTGTTTCTCGTCAAGCGTAAATTTAACTTTTCATGTTAAAATTGCTTGTATTGAACATTTTTTTTTGTTGCGAGTTTGGAATATTGAATCATCCTCCATGCGTTAAAAATTTAGCGCCAAAATTGAATATGAGAAAGCAATTCTGTAGTTCAAAGCACAAATTATCCTAGCACAGCCATCTCCATTTTTCTTTCCATTCATATCTTTGAAAGAGAGAAGTTGTAAAAAAACGAGTAACTTCGAACATTTGAAAGTGCTTTTTCTGGAAATATTATTGCCAAGACTTCACATCTTTTTTCTAATTAATAAAAGTCTGTTTTTGAACTAATAAAACGCATGAATTCAATTGAAGAGTGAGTGATAAATGAGATCATTGAAGAACTCATTTTATCACAATATAGTGAGCAAAACTAGATTGAGGGAACCTGAATTAGTTTTTGCAACTGACTGATAAAGAAAGTTAAACGTCATTTTGGCATAACCAATGGAAGCTTCAATAGCATCGTCGATTTCTTGAATTTGCCACATTGTAGATCCATTGTCCTTCAACTTTTTTTATTCACAAATTCAATTTGCGGATATTTGAGGAGGCATTATTTGTGGTCTTTTCTCTGGCAGGATGACCTACACTTAGACTTCTTTGATCTATTGTGAAGGTAGAAGAGTAATCGTCTTTGGAATCACAGTTGTTGCGTAATTAAAAAAATAAATAAAATGCAGTTTTTTTAAAAGTTTAATTTCAATTTTCAAATTTCAAATTTAAAGCAATTACTTAGTCATTAAGATTTAAATTTAAAATACAAAATTAAAGTTTTTCTCGCCGTTAACCAACGAACGGCGGATAAATTCAAAAGTTCAAAAATGGGGGGTTTTTTTTAACGATCTTCATTTATATACAAAGTACTAGAAAAAAAAATTAAGGGCTGTTTAAAGATGAACATTTTGTCGCGAGAAATTTTTAAATGAAGAAAAAATTGATATTTACTACATTGATGATTTTTTAATGCAACAAAAAATAATCAATGTAGTAAATATCAATACCACTGAAGATTATAACATTAAACATCCAAATGAACAATTTTTTGGAGCTCGATAAAACTCGCTATTTCTATGAAGCTTTCACAACTAAAGTTAGTTTGCGAAGTAAATAAAAAAAACTTTGAATTCCTTGCTTGGCCAATTACCATTGTTGCTTGTCCAAATCAGGAATAAGGTTAAATTTAATTGTCCTGATATTGATGTCTTAAAGAGTTATCTCAAAAACTTTTGTTACGTTCATGGTAATCTTAATGACAAACTTTACGGGATGTATAACGCATTGATAAAATTTGTTAAATATCAAAATGACTCCTATTCAGAAACAGACATTTTTGACTTGAAAATTTCTGGAGTGAAGCATCAAATTCTTTTTTCATTTCCCATCCTTCAGAGTATTGCTTTTGATTCTCATCATTTTCCAATTTGAAAAGGAACTGTTTCCAATGTTTTGTTGTTGTTTTTGCATTACCTTTGCCTTTTTCTTGTTCATCTTTTTTGCTGTTTGATAACTTCCATTTGCAAAATTAAAATTCGATTAGAGAATTATTATAAGTAATATGATGTTTTTGAAAATAAAAAGTTGTTCTTCCTGTTAAATTTTGATTTTTGAATTCGACCAACAGACATCGACCCACAACAATAAAAAAACCTGCAAGGTTCTCAATTAACAATTATTTTATTACAGTAATCCGCCGTTTTCTCAGGGTTTGGAGATTCGGGTAATGGTCCCGACCAGAGTTGTCGAACCTTATTAGAGCCCGGATAGGTTCATTTTTATGGAGGTAGGTCCATTTTGTTAGAAACCAAAGTGGACCATATAAAAAAATTTTATGTTTATGATTTTAAGTCACTAGAGCACGATGTTACTTTTATAGATTGCATAGCGTGTTCAATAGAATATTTTAAAATCGAATGAAATTTTGCTTCAAAAAATTACATCTTCCAAAAGGAAAATCCCAGAAAAAAAGGATAAAGAAAGAAAGTGGTCTCAGGTATTCATTATTATTTGTCTAGTAGAACGAGTTCATCAATTGTCCCCATAGGACATGAAACCAGTCAAGAAGAGGAAAATGAAATCATGTCGACTTCTTCTTAGCGTTCTTTTAGGAAAATTGGAAAACGATATTCCCTTTCCTAGAATTTGATATTGAGAAGAATATCATGTGGTGTAAAGATTATTTTATTGATCTCATAAAATTCTGCATGAACGAGATGTGAATTCAGAATGAGAAAAGTCTTACACATTTTAGGTTAGCAGAAAAAGCATCATCAAAACAAAATTTAGAAGCTATCTATAAACTGAAACCGCCAAGAAATCAATTGTTAAGGATTTCACTTTAATGCTGATATCGTTGACCTTCAAGAATTGGCAGAGTATTTTGATAAAAAAAATAGTTCAAGAATTACGTTGAGAATAAAATTCATTATTACTCCAAGGAAAAGCAGATAAAGAATTTTTTTTTTCTCATTAAACTAAATGATGATTTTTAGAATTAGCAAATCTACCTCAAGAAGATTGAACTAATGAAGAAATTATGACAACTTTCTTTGGCGAAGACTATTAAAAACAAAATCCCTCAGATTAATAAAAATCATTACATGCATTACTTTCATATGATAAATCTTCTAAAATATATGTGAAAAAGCTATTTTGTTTATCTTTAATGAAAAAAGGAAAATTTTCCATTGAGGGAATTCTTCACTCGACCCTCTTTAAGGGTCAGTCCATTTTTTTCCCAGAGTACCTGGGCAATTGTCCAGAAAAAAAATTCGTTCAGCAGCCCTGATTTGAACGGTTTTTTTGCACCTGACTGAGAAAGAAAGTTAAAATTTTTTTTAGCCAATGGAAGCTTCAAAAGCATAGTAGATCCGTGAGTGGTATTGTCTTTTCTTACACTGTTTATTTAGCTTGTTTTGCTTTGATTGGAAAATTGTCGTTCCCTTTCAATAGGAGAAAGGATTGATCTTCATTTATATACGGGTACTAGGAAGAAATTAAGGGCTGTTTAAAGACGAACATTTTGTCACAAGAAGTTTTTTAAATGAAAAAAAAAATTGATATTGACGACATTGATGATTTTTTGCGGAAAGATCGTGGATGCAGAACAACACATGACATGCGAAAAACAAAAAATTCTGTTCAACATCCAGATGAACAATTTTTTGGAGCTCGATAAAAACTCGCTATTTCTATGACACTTTCACAAATAAAGTTAGTTTGCGAAGTAAACAAAAAAACCTTTGAATTCCTTGCTGTGCTTGCGACATTATATCAATGAATCATTCTTTAGAATTTCTTATATGTTAGAAGTATTGTTCTAAAAATCAAGAAATTCGACAAATAAATGCCAATTCAAACCTATTATTTTTCCGATCAAAAAAAAATTATCGAGCCTAAGAGAAGGTTAGGAATTAACGAAGAGTAAAAATAAAAAGTACAATTGTTTTCTAAAAAGAATAGGAAAAAAGGAGAAGCTTTTCTATGGATATAGGATAATCTATTGAAAGATCAAAAAGTATAAGAAATATACCCCGACGAGAAAAGAACTTTTTTAGCATTAACCTGCTAAATCGTTTGAAAAAAAATTGTACAATTTGCGAGCTTGATTGTTGAATATCGGCTCTTTAATTAATTTCCCAATTAATATCATAGATTTGATGGTCCGTTGGTTCATCTCAAGTTGCAAATTTGTCTTCTATTAACATTATATTATATATTTAGAGATGAAGTTTGTGGTTCACTTCCTACAAACGGATCCACTTGGAGAGTTAAGTTTTATTCCTTGTTGCTTATTATGTTATTTTCTTTACAGTATTTAAATAATTTGTAAAATTATGGATAATGTATGGCGCCACGTGCAGATATTTTTTGCTGTTGTTCGGATATAGATAACACCATCACACATCAGATATTTAGGATTTAAAGAAACCTCTGGGAAACATTTTTCAAAAAATTCTTTACCAAAAATTGTCTCATAATTCCATTGACTCTCATCAAAATATACTTACAAAAATGGATTTTTTTTGAATATCATAAATTCCTACAACTATAGTTGGATGTCCATTCTTATTAAGTTTATAGGTACCATCTGCTGCGATTCAGACTTTTTCTATACCCAATTACTTAATGATATTCAACCTAACTTATCCAAAAAGAGTCAATGAGGTCTGTAACTTGAAAATCGAAGATATTGATTTTACACTCAAAAAAATAAGCTTCATCTGTTCCAAAGTTAGGAAACATTATAAGCAAGCCCGTATGGATATTTTATCCGAAAGAAATAATGGATCAGCTTTTGTTGTTTAATGGTGACAGGAAATCAGGTTTCATCTTTATTGATGAGAAGGATCCGTCAAATTGTCTTAGAACCACCTCAGTCAGGAATTTTTATGCTCGGGCTTGGGGTAACGCAACTTTTGGAAAATTTAAACCAAAAAGCATAACTCATGTCTTGAGGAGCTATGCGATAACTAAACTAAACATAATTCCCTACTAAAACCTAATCCCATAGAAGCAGCTTTAATTGTTCTCCACTAAATTTTTCAACACATTTTTCATCAAACCATGCTTGCAGCTGATTAATGTTATTTATTTTTTCTTCTTCTTTATCGCATTTTGATAAGTATTTTATTGTAGAAATTTTTCTTCGATTCTCTTCAATATCATTAATATTTAATCCGTTGTTTTTTTATTAAATTCTCTAATAATTTCGCTTGGTTTTAAATTAAGCCTGTATAGGTCTAGAAGGCTCTGATTCTTGAAAACACCAGGTTCAACTCTACACAAAGAAAGGTGTTCAAACTGATTAAAAAATAATTCAGATTGTCGAATAATGAGATTTTGCATTTGCATGGACATCCTTCTATTTTACACAGCCCAACTTTTTCTAGGTTTCTTTTAGAATGCATACCGTAAACTCTTGCTCTTGTGGGACGCGGATTTGCGGAATTGGGCGTTCCTCAAAATCGAATTTCCATGTATAGTCTCTTTTTTTTTTTAAAAATATTTCCGCGAATTCAAGACTCTGTAAAAAGTCAAAATTAAGCAGTTTTTAGTTTTTTTTTATTGAAAATAAAGAAAATTTAGAATTTTTTATAGGATATTTATTACGAAACTATATTGCGGAACAAATGGAAAAAATCGGGAGGTATTTTCGTTTGGATAATTTTTATTTAAATTATTATTTTTTTTTTTTGCGAAGCATCTATTTACCAGGGGCTGAATCATAAATCTACTAATTTTTTTTAACAACAAATGACAGACAGATATGCGGAAAATTATTATTTTTAACAAAGGCACTTGAGGAGGAGATGCTGAAAGCATTTTTAGAGTAATTTTCCCTGAATTTTTAAGAAAAAAATAATAAAAAGTAGAAAAAAGTCACAAAAATAAGGTTAAATTTGTTTTTAAGAACATTTTGCGGAACTCGATTTTGCGGAAGAAAACCTGCTTTTTTACCCAAAAAGTGCCTGCGGAGCGGAGCATTCCGAAGTCGCAAGAGCAAGAGTTTACGGTATGTTGTTTGAGGGTAAAAATTTTTTTAATTTGATTATGTAAGAATTGAAATTTTCCTGTCCGTTCTGTGCTTTTCCAAATATCTTTCGGTTTTTGAGATATAACAAAAAAATGAGGAGGTCCTATTTTTAAAAAAGTTTTTCTCTTATAACTTTTCAAGGACCCCTGGAACTATACTTTATTTTCTATAATATGGCGTGCTCTATCTAATGCTAGGCTTGGATCTTGATTATCTTTTATGCATGAAGCTATATGCTTTTTAATTTCTGTTTTAAGTTTTTGTGACAAAAGGTAGTTTTTTTTTAATTTTTCTCTTAAAGGAACCCTTTAACCCCCGATAAGCAGCATATGTTATAAATCTTCTCTTCAATGGCTATAGGATGATAGGCAGTTTATAGGGCTTACATATCTTTATGATTTTTTTATAGGAGAGTAATAAGTTAAATAGCAGCATAGTAATATTACTTGTCTTTAAGCCCCAGATTAAAGAGTTTCTCTGTTAGAAGTTCTACAAATTTTATTTGACAGAATATACTTGTCGAGGTGCCAAAACAAACAAAAATTATTAATCAGAAATATTTTAAGGAGCTGGGTATTTTAAGGAGAAACAATCACTTGTGTGAATTTGAATTTTAGGTTCTATTAAAACGAATTACATTGGATGAACTACAGAGTCTGAGGACTCATTTAATTCGAATTCTAATTTGAAAAAAAAATTCAACCTTTTTTGCTAAAAATAAATTTCCTTGTCAGAAATTTTCCCTTAAAATGTAACCAGCTCCTTAAAATATTTCCAAACTTTTCTTTTTCTTTTTTTCCTCAACTTCTTCCTTCCTTTTGGAAATATGATTGAGTTCTTTTCCCTTTCTCACTTTTTTTTGTTCCTCATTGTATTCAAATAAAATTTTTTTCTTCTCTTTTAATACAAAACAAAAGATAAAAGAATGAAAGAACTAATGAAGGACACTTCATTTTCTTTTCTTCTTATGACTTTGAATGTCTTGTTCTAGTCAAGTTTATATTCTGTTCTTATGGATTTGGGAATCGATTCTTACGAAAAATTTAATCTTTTGGTTACATCGATGTAACCCAAAGATTAAATTTTTTATCGACGTAACCAAAAGATTAAATTTTTTGTAAGAATCGATCCCAAATCCATAAGAATATGATATAAACTTGACAAGAACAACACATCCAAAGTCATAAGAAGAAAAGAAAATGAAGTATCCCTCCTTGTTCTTTCATTTTGTTTAGGTTGTATTTTGTTTTGTATTTTTTTTTATCCATAATATATCTCTGAACCTCAGTAAAACCTTTTATTATGATCAAGTTCTCAAAATTTTAATTTATTGTGTTCTTAAACACATTTCAATGATTTCAATGAACCTAATTTCATAAAGCCATTCAGAAAATCTTGGTGTTCATTAAGAAACCATTAAGAAAATCTTTTATAATAAAAATCGAATTTTCTTTTTGAATGACGAAGTTTGAAAAGAAAATTAATATTTAGAAGGATATTATTGAAGCTGCTAAACTTATTTTTCAAAATAATAAAGTTATAAAGTAAGTAGATTTGAGGGAGAAACAACTTCAAAGTCAATTTTCTTAGGTTGTCTCTTAATGGATGAATAATTCTAAACTTCAGTGTTCATAATCTTCAGGTTACCTTAACAGAAATATAAGAATTATACAAATATTATCTAAAAAATAGTTCATGTAGGGTCTGGAATTTACCAAATTTCTTATATAATTATTAATTAGCACTAATTATTTTCTGTCTCGCCCTCATTCTCTATTATCATTTGCATTCTTTCCGGGATAAAGTTAAAATATTGAGCCAGAAAGTTTTCGTCTAAACTTCTCCAATATTTTCGAATATAAACTTCAAGGCTATGAACAACGTTTGGCATATCTCCACTAACCAGATTCTTAAGCCAACCCCATATGTTTTCAATGAGATTGAGGTCAGGTGAGCTTGGTGACCATTGTGGGTAAATTAAAGTCTGAGACATGTTTCTGGAAGCATTTGGATTTAGATTCTCTTCAAAGATCTTGAAAGAGATTGCTCCTCTTGAGGTGATTGCTCCCCAGACATAAACTTTGGGACTATGAGCCTGAACTTCTTCTTCCATTGCATTCTGTGTCCAAACCCTACCTGAACGGCATTGATTTACCCCAAAGCTACATATTAATCCGAAGTCAGATTCCCTCTCAAGCATATTTCTTGCAAAGTTAAATCTTTGTTGCCTTGTATCTTCATCAATTAATACTCTTTTCTTGTAACAAGAATATTTAAGTTTACGCTCAAGAAGAATAGCCCTTGTTGTTTTATGATTCATACCTGCATATTTAACTTTTTGCCTTAGGAGATAAATTTTAGTTCTTTTCCGAGCCTTTAAAATTACTTTCCTGATTTTGGGAGGAGCCTTTTGGGGTTTAGTACGAGGGAAACATTCATTTCTATTATGATTTCCATCCTCTCTAAGTTCCTGGATATATCTTTCAGCAGTTGTTATTGGAATCTTTCCAAAACGAAGCATTGATGAAGCTGAGCGAAAACCAGCATCCCAGAGTACTTTTGCTCGTATTTTTTGGGTAATACTTTTGGTCATAAAAATGGCTGATCTTTTGTTATTTTTTTTTAATTATATTTTAAATCTTTAGAATCAGCCTGCTTAAATACCCAGACTAAATTGCGGCTTTAATTTGAATATAGATATTTACGCGCGTTTTTTAGCCTCAGATTAAAGAGTTCTAGAAAAATCTAATTAACTTTTATTAATCTGTTCAGCACCGAAGAAGGAAATAAGGTTTCTGAGCGCTCCAGGAGATGAAGCACGAAAGGTCGAGTGCTGGCTAGGTTGAAAAGTTAATTAACATTCTCTTGATTGCTCCGAAGACGACAAGAAAAGTGGCTGTTAGATTTTCCACTATTTGGTCCAAGGTCGATCCATTCAGAGAAAAGGTTATTTTTTTGTCCCTTAAAATGAAACTTGGAGTTTCTCGAAGCTGATAACAATGGAGACGAACTTTTATTATCCTAATCGGTTCATTTCAGCGGAAAAAGGCCTCAAAAACATAAAAACATGAAGAAACAGAGAAGGAAATCTGCATCCATATATTGTATGTTTAATATTAATCGTAGGCTTCATATTTTAATTTTTTATTTTCTTTAACTTGTGTATGTTGTATGAATTGCAGAGTCTGATCAATAATAATAATACTAGTACTGGGAAAAATTAATAATAATAAAAAATTTTATATGTCAGAAGTTCAACAAAATTTATTTAACGGAACGTACTTCTCAAAAATTATCAAAACAAACAAAAACTACTGATCAGAAATATTTTAAGGAGCTGGTTACATTTTAAGAAGAATTGTATTAATCTAATTTTTTTGAAGGTTCTATTAAGGTGAATTGGAAAGAAATTCAACCTTTTTCTCTAAAAATAGATTCCTTTGTGAAAATTAAATTAATTTTTATTTGGGGGCTGTTAGCTTCCCCCGAAGATGAAAGGGGTTGCGAGTTTTCCCTTGAGAATGCTGTAAGATTGGTCGGGAAGCTACCAATGCCCTTAAAAAAGGTTAATTTAAGACTTCCTTGTGCCCCACAGAAGGAAGAGAATGGGAAATTCGTGCCCTCCCTTGATGTATCACAGGTCGGACACAAGGAAGTCAGACTGAGGGGTTTCATAGCTCCCTTTGGAGAACGAACTTTCCCTCAGATGAAGGAAAAAGGAGCTGGACAAGAAACTGAAAGAATATAGGACGTATTTAAAAAAAAAATCGTATGATCCATATGTATATATTTTTATGTTTTTTTCTTTTTACGAGATGAATAATTTGTGTATTTTTTATTCATTGTGATTTATAAATACACATTTATGCTTTCTTTTATGGGCCAAAGGTAGGTGGACGGGATTTAATATCCCTATCTGCACTTAATAATAAAAAAAAGATTCCTTTGTCAAGAATTCTTCCTTAAACTGCAGCTAGCTCCTTGAAATATTTGCCGATCAATTTTCTTTTCCTTTTTTTTTCTCTTTCTCAACTCCTTCTTCCTTTTAGAAATATGATTGAGTTCTTTTCCCTTCACATTTTTTTAATTTATCATTTTAATCAAAGAAAACCTTTTTTTTCTTTCTTCCCTTAAAAAAAATGATAAACAAAACGAAAGAACAAATTAAGGACACTTCATTTTCTTTTCTTCTTATGACTTTGAATGCCTTGTTCTAGTCAAGTTTATATTCTGTTCTTATGGATTTGGGATCGATTCTTAAGAAAAATTTAATCTTTTGGTTACATCGATGTAACTAAAAGATTAAATTTTTTGTAATTGATCCCAAATCCATAAAAAATTTATAAAAAATAGATTTAGAGTTGAGTTGAGTTATTCTGCAGTTTATAATGAATTGAGAAAAATATTTCTTCTTTTCGGACCTGAATACTCGCAGCAATTCTTACAATGGTGCCAAGAACATAAGAATATAGACGAAGTGAATAAACATTATACTAAACTATTTATATGCTCTGATCGATTAAAGCTCATATAAAATGCTATTACATATAAGGCAAATAAATACAAGCTCTCGATCACTCTTTTCAGCGGATTTACACATAAAGAAAGAAACTACCAGAGGTGGGCGATACTGAGAAGATCGGAAATCGGTATCGGATCGGAGGAAAAAAAAAATCGGATCGGATCGGAAGATCGGTTTATGAGTATCGGATCAGATCGGAATATCGGATCGGATCGGAATATCGGATTAGGGTATCAGTATCGGATCGGAATATCGGTTTATAAGTATCGGATCGGATCGGCTTATAAGTTCTTCGATCAG
>Ga0182742_1005165_pt1 | contig 11248 bp, 8 predicted proteins | sample eDN5th37CBELigMG_FD_128880 | JGI IMG/M metagenome (GOLD analysis project Ga0182742, IMG submission 128880) | Enriched Miracle-Growth compost microbial communities from Emeryville, California, USA - eDNA 5th pass 37_C BE-Lig MG (version 2)... ... | reverse complement strand
TGGTCACCATCGAGGATGTGCATGAGCTGATCCTGCCCAGGCACAGGAACCGCATCCACCTGATGTATGGCGGCACGCGCGGCCGGGTTTCGGCCACCGAAAGCCTGGCTGCCTGCATGCGCCTGTCACCGGACCGGATATTCCTGGCTGAGCTGCGCGGTCCTGAAACCTGGGACTACCTGGCGGCCCTGAACACCGGCCATCCGGGGTCGGTCACCACCACACATGCCAATGGGGCAGCCGACACCTTCAATCGCCTGGCGGTGCTGATCAAGCAATCGTCCACTGGCGGCAATCTCGATTTGCCAACCATTCAGACGTTTCTGCGCCAGACCATAGACATCGTGCTGTATTTCGAGCGGTTCCGGCTGAAGGAGCTCTGGTTCGAACCCAGGCGGCAAGGAATCGGCTGAACCACAAACATCGACACCCTGGCGGCAGCCTGTTTCCCATCTCAGCCATGCAGCGCTTTGCCTGGCCCTCTACCCTTGAACCCGTGTGAGGCTCTGCACACGTTCCGGGCAGGCCTTGTACGGGTCTGTCCAGAGCATTCATTCATCCATGTCTTCATCAACCCGCCTTCCCTTTCACAAGGCCTCCAACGTGCTGCGCCTGTCCGCTGCCATGCAGCGCGCCCAGGAGAAAGCCGCTCAGGCCCTGGCAGCAGCAGCCGAAAAAGAGGCCCACACTCCGGCCGCGCTACTGCTGCCAGGCGTCAACGAAACCGTGCGAGCTATTCCCAACTACATCGCCCGAAGCGCCATCTTTGCGCCGGTTCGCCGAGGGTGGCGGCCCATGCATGATGAAACCGTATTTCTCGAAGGCGCCAACATCCTCCTCAAGGGATCCGGCAAGCAGCTTACGGAAGACCATGCCGACATCTGGATGCATGCCATGTTCTTGCAGACCGCTGCGCTTCTGGGCGAGGCTCCAACCATCAATCGGGCAGACTTTCTGCGCGGCATGGGCCGGCCCACTGGGGGCAGCCAGTACGAGTGGCTGCACGAGAGCATGAAGGACCTGGCACGCTTCACCCTGTGCATTGAGGCCCGCCGCCGTGACGGCAGCATCAAGTACAGCTACGGCAGCCATCCATCTGCTCGGGTGCTGGCCATGATTGGCGGCTTCGATTACGACGAACGCAGCGCCAGCTACACGATCTATTGCGACCCTCGCTGGGCGCAGATATTTGGCAACCGCGAATACGCTCTGATCGATTGGGCCAAGCGCCTGCAAATGCGCCATGATCTGTCCAAAAGTCTGCAGAGGCTGATCGGCACCTCGGCCGATATCCAGCAGAAATACAGTTTGGAAATCCTCAAGGACCGTGCCCGCTATAGCGGCAGGATGCGTGATTTCAGGACCAGCCTGGAGCGCAGCCTCCAGGAACTGGAGACCTTGGAAGTCATTGCAGCGCCCCGCATCGAGGCCGCCACACGTGGCCACGAACAAGCAGTCTGGACCCGTCTGGATCGCTGATTTCATCGGCATAAGATCGCGCTTTCGTCGCATGGAAAGCTGGATCGGCTCTCTTTCCGGGGCTGTGGATAACTGCTCACGTCCTTCGGCATAAGATCGCGCCAGCATCGGCATAGCATCGCTCGGTATCGGCATAGCATCGCGCTTTTTCGGCATAGCATCGCGTGCCGTTTCTGGAAACCCGCATGAACAGTGGCTTTCCAGCCATCAGGTCGCCTTCTACCTTATTTCTACCTTTCTTCTACCGGAAACGGCTTGTGGACAGATTCCTCCTGCATCCGTGCTGACTCGCCCACCCCGGCATTGCCCACACTATCTCGTTCAACAAACCGCTGGGCAGCCGCATGGCGGCTGCATCAGTCGGCAACGGGCGCACCAGCCTTTCCCGACGTACCCCTTGACCCACCCTCTCATCGCCCTGAACCCGCAGGGCAAAGGAGAACCTCATGCACTCGACCATCGATACCCGGATGCTTGCCATCGTTCAGCATGCCGCCCAGTACGGCATTGGCACCATGAGCCTGGGCGAAGCGCTGACCGCAGCCCTGGTGCTGGACCGCAACGACTGGCTACGCGACCGGGGCTACACCATGGCTGATGCACTGGATCGCATCGGCCCAGACTGGGCCGCACGCATCCCTGAAGTCGCCAAGCAGTTTCAAGCCGGAGTGGCTCAGGCCCGACTACGGTTTTCCTTCGAGATCGTCCCTCACCCCAGCGAGACCGGCGGGTACACGCTGCGCCTGCTTGATCACGGCAAGGAAGTCGGTGGCGGCCAGTTCTCGGCACAAGGCAAATCCGTCCGGTTTGCCGACAACCAGAGTGCCTACGACGAAGCGCTCGCGGCAGGCCTCGCCTGGCTGGAAGGCAGGCAGGCTCGGCTCGTTCCCGAACTGTCGCACTGACCTATCCCGTGTCATCCCAATCCCTGGAAAACCATGAGTGAATCCCGACCTGTTACTCGCTACCGAACCGCACTATCCGCCCTTGATCCACGCATCAGCATCGCAGCCCAGCTGCGCGCCCTCTTTCCCCTGATTGAAGCCGAGCTGGCTGCCGGTGTCCCGCATGCCGCTGTGCTCGATGACCTGGCCGCCGCAGGCCTAACGGTGCAGCACAGCACCTATGCCATCACGCTGTACCGCTGGCGCAAGGCGCAACGGCGCGCAGCCAAGCAGCCTTCGGCAGCTGCAAGGTTCCCCGACGATGGCGCCAGGCAGTTGGCCACGCCCGCGAACTCGGCCCCACAAGCTCCGGCTCTCGACGCTATCCAGGGCCGACCACGCAACATCCAGACGCCCGGCGATCTGCGCAAGATCCGCGACATGCGGGTCGACCTGGAGGCCTTGCGTCGCGAAGGTCTGGCCAGTCGCAATCAGCCCGCAAAAGACAAATCCAACTCCCACGACAAGGAATAAATCATGAAAGTTGCCGTCCTCAACTACACCGGCTCCGTCGGCAAGACCGTCGTTGCATCGCACCTGCTGGCACCGCGCATGAACGGTGCCCAGATCTTTGCAGTGGAATCCACGAATGAGACTGGCGCCGATCTCGGCCTGAACGTCGATCAGCTGCGTGGTGAGCACTTCGGCCGGCTGTTCCGTGAACTGCTCACCCGCGAAGACGCGATTGTCGATGTGGGCGCAAGCAACATCGAGGATTTTCTGACGCACATGATGCGCTACGAGGGCGCCCACGAGGAAATGAGCTATTTCGTGCTGCCGGTCATCAACACCGGCAAGGCTCAGAGAGAAACGATCAAGACCGTAGCTGCCCTGGCGGAGCTGGGCGTTGACCCGCAGCGGGTGCGGATCCTGTTCAACCGCGTCGATAGCAGTGTGCAGGATGAATTTCCCTCCATCCTGGCCTATGCCGCCAAAACGGGCGAAGTGCAGGCCGATCCCCGGGCCATCATCTACGAGAACGAAGTCTTCGAACTGCTGGCCGATCAGCGCACCACGATTGCCGATGTCCTGGCCGATCAGACCGACTACCGGGCGCTCCTTCGGGCTGCCGACCCTGAAGACCATGCCCGCATTTCACAGTTGAGCAACATGCACGCCCTGCGCGCACTGGCCAAGCCAGTGGACAGGCAGATGAATGCTGCTTTCGCCGCCCTCTTTTCCTGAGCCGGATCGCCATGGAGCCGACCCCGCACCCTGGCGGGCCCCGCACCAAGCTGGACCTGCTGTACTACGATGTACTGGGCGAGGTGGCGAGCCTCGTGGACAGACTAGAGAGCACCACCCGAAGCCTGGATGCTGCGCAGAAGCAGATGCGGGCCATGGCCGATGACCAACAGGTTCTGCCCCAGCAACTCAGCCATCATCTGACTGCAGCGATGGAAGCTGCAGCGAAGTCCATCAATCAGCAATCTCACCACGTCATTCAGACCATGCTGGATGACACCAGCATCCGGCTGGATAGCCTGGCCAGAGATGCTGCACAGTACGCCAGGATTGCCCACCGATCTGCGCGACGCATGGCCGTCATTGCCGTGGTCGTGGGCGGTGCCTCAGGTGTTCTGGGCGGGCTGCTGGCAGGCCTGGCCTTGGGCCAGCTTCTGATTTCATGAATTCTGGAACCCATGTCTACCCTGATCTCGCCCATTACCCGGCGGCGCATTGCCGCCTTGTCCCTGGCCATCTTTCCCGCTGGCGCCTGGATGGCTGCCGCCACCTGGAGTAGCCAGATGCGCTGGCAAGACTGGAATGCCCGAACCTTCCGGTATTTCGCACTGCTCACGCCTCAATACCCTCTACTCTACGGAGCGGTAGGTGCAGGCCTGACCCTGGCTCTGGCGCTAATCCTGTTCGTCGGACGCACCGCGAAGACTGAAGGGTTTGAGGGCGCCGCCTACAAGCGCTTCATTCGGGGGACCCGTACTACGTCGGCAAAAGGCCTGGCACGCCTGTGCAAAGAACGCGGCAAGCAGCAAATAGATGTGGGTGGCATCCCGATGCCCACAGCCAATGAGAACCTGCACCTGCTGATCAGTGGAGCGACAGGCTCCGGCAAATCGGTACTGTTGCGGAACATGGCGGCCTCCGTGCTGAATCGTTCGCAGCACAGCATGAGAACCCGCCTGCCGGGCCAGATGCCAAGCCGCAATGACCGCATGATCGTCATCGATCCCAATGGCGATCTGCTGAGCAAGTTCTGGCAGTCGGGCGACGTGATCCTGAACCCCTATGATGCTCGGAGCCAGGGCTGGTCATTCTTCAACGAGGTCCGCGCTGACTACGACTGGAAGAGACTGGCGCACTCCATGGTTCCCATGAGTCAGGACAAGAACGCCGAGGAATGGAACGACTTCGGGCGCCTGCTGCTGCGTGAGACTGCCAGGAAGCTCCATCAGGTACAGGGCCACGAGGCCAGCGTCATGGACCTGTTTCGCCTGTGCACCATTGAAGACCCTGCAGTCCTGAAGAAATTCCTGGAAGGGACGTTGGCCGAATCCCTGTTCGTCGGATCCAGCGAAGCCAGCAAGGCTCTGTCTTCCGCCCGATTCGTGCTGTCGAACAAACTATCCGAGCACACCAGCATGAAACCGGGAAGGTTTTCCATCCGGGATTGGCTGGCCAAGCCAGATGGCGGAAACCTGTACATCAACTGGCGCGAAGACATGATGAGTTCCATGAAGCCCCTTGTGTCCTCATGGGCCGACGTGTTCATAACGTCGATTCTGTCCATGCCTGAAGGTACCGACCGACGCTGGTGGCTGTTCATTGATGAGCTGGCCAGCTTGGAAGCCCTACCGTCACTGGAAGCCGGCCTCACCAAAGGGCGAAAAAATGGCCTGCGCATCGTGGCGGGATTGCAGAGCACATCCCAACTGGAGCACATCTACGGGCGCAGGATGGCCACCACCATTCGGGCAAGTTTTCGCAACTTGGCAGTGCTGGGCGGCTCTCGCACCGATCCGCAGACAGCAAAGGACATGAGCGAAAGCTTGGGCAAACATGAGGTCGAGCGGCCGAAATTCAGCATTAGCCGCAGCGTTGACCATCGGAACACGTCGGACAATCTGGATCGAATGATCGAGGACGTGGTGACGGCGGCGCAGATTCAGGCGCTGCCAACACTGAGCGGGTATGTGGCACTGGCTGGGGATTTTCCAATTACCAGGGTAAAACTGCCATTTAGAAAGTTCACCGCCTCTACAGCGGCATTTCAAGAGGCTGGAGGAATCCCGCAGACTTTTAGAGCGCCATATGTCTCACCAGCCAGCTAGAAGCGCACAAAATAGTAGACATCCAATACAGCTTTTCATTTCGTGCGTGGCATCCTTCCAAGCGGCACCCACACAGCCTTAAGCTGAACTACGATTTCTAAAACACATAGATCGGTTCTGTATGTTACAAGAAGTACTGCGTGTCCAGGCCACGCGGCAGGGCAACCGGACCACAACGGAAATACATGATGAGCGCCTCTTCATACGCTGTAACGCTAGACGAGTCGGGCCAACGATTGCTTAAACTACTGGTATCCAAGCTGGCTGAAGTCAAGCCCAACGATCCAAGAACCTTTATCAGTTACAAGCAAGTTCATGACGCCTTGAACCTCCCCGTAGAAGGGCAAACTCTCGGCCGAAGCCTCCAGCAACAAGGGCTAAACTCTCTAGCCAATTGGACGGCGAGGACCGGAGTGCCGGGCATCACCGGATTGATCGTAGACAAGGAAAAATTAACCCCTGGGCTAGGCTACTTTAATCTTTATGCCCGCCAACCCGATGACTTTACGTGGTGGCTGGCAGAGATTCAGAAAGCAAAAAGCTTCGACTGGACACCCTTTGTCTCCGATAACGGCGCCAGAATGGAGAGTTTAGCCGGTGACGATTGGACCAATGCCGAATTGCGTGCAGCCGTCGTTGCGTACTTGGAGATGCAACGACTAGATCGCGAGTCCACTAAATTCACTAAGAAGCAATATTACGATACGCTCGCTGCGAGATTCGGTAGATCATCAAAAGCGTTTGAATACCGGATGCAGAACATCTCGTACGTTCTCTCATTGATGGGCCGCGACTGGCTCTCTGGTCTTAAGCCTGCAAGAAATGTCGGCGCTAAGGTTGCAGCCCAGATCGAGAAGCTCATTGCCGAAGCAGAAAACAAGTCGTCCACACCCATCGTTGCATTCGAAGTCGAAGTCCGCGAAGGCATAAGGAAGAAGATGCTCTGCGAGCCAGAGGGGAATCGTGCGCCTCCGACTAGCGTATCCTCAGTCAGTCAGTATCAGCGCGATCCGTTAGTCAGGGCATGGGTGTTGAAGGAGGCCCGAGGAGTCTGTGAGTGCTGCGAAGAACCTGCGCCGTTTGATGGTGTTGACGGTTTACCTTTCCTGGAAGTCCATCATGTCAGAAAGCTCGCCGAAAATGGCCCGGATATTCCTAGTAACGCTGTAGCAGTGTGTCCAAATTGCCATCGCGCCCTTCATTACGGCGTCCATGCGAAGGAATTGATCGAAAGTCTTTACCAGCGTGTAAATCGATTGAAAAGAGAATGAGTAGCTCGCAGCTAACGAGGCTTCTTGAGTCCCACCGGTTCGGGATGACGTCAGCAGCCCTTAGCCAAGAAAAAAGCATACGTGGTCCACTTTAGGCCGGAAGCGTAGGTTGGAGACGGTCGGCTATCGGCCAGAAGCGGTCGTTCGGTGTGTGGCCCTGCAGGCGGGGCGTCGCTGACGCCGAGACAGTACAGAATTTGGCAGCCACTTATCAACGCCTATAAAGATTCACCCTTATTTCGTCAGTAAAGAAGCGATCCTCACCCCATGACGAGATAATATTTCTTGAATCGAGCCATTGGACAAAATCCCGATTCTCGGGGTTGTTCTTCAGTCTCGGCGTTTTATACCCAGTTTTTATTTCAGAAAATGGTTCTGGTAGGCTAGCCAAGATGTGGCGAACTTCGTCATCACTCATAAGAGAATGGTATTTATTAAAGAGTGAAATTTGTGTCGTTATAGGTCTCGAATGTGTTATCAGGGATTTGGCACTATTCCCACCAAGTTTGAATATTTTTTCGTCTGTGCTGTTAATAATTGGGCCGATAAGTGCAGATCGTTCAGGAAGGGCTGCGAGCGCCTCCAGATCCATCAACTCGACAATATTGAGCTTGGCTACATTATCAATATCAGATCGTAGAAGCTCCTCTCGGAAGTCATCGTCGAGGGCAAAGCTGTTCGGACCGGACAGATATTTGTCGATGTTGGTCGCGATGAACAGTACCTGCAAATCTTTACTGTCAGCGAGTGCATCGAAGTTTTCCTTAGTGAATGTGATTTTTCCTTCAGCTATCAGGATTCGACGCTTGGATGGTTCGAGTCCTTCGGGTAGCTTATGGAACGGCTTCGGCAGAGCGTGGGCATAATCTCTGTAGGCGGCATCAGACAGCGAACCCGCATTGATGAGGAACTGGCGCAGCTTCAGTGAATCCGAGTCGCTTGGTATGGGGTGTTGCAGGATCGACGCCCGCACAACGTCTAGATCAAGATAGCCAATTAGGCTATCTGCCTCAAACCCGTCAGCGTCCATGAAAGCGAGACAATTCGTCCAGGTTGCTTCAATCGCATTTAGCTGGAACAGTGTTGCGTGCAAATTCTCGGACACACCCTCTAGATTCGGTAGTTGGGTTGCCTGCCTTTCAAGGAACTTCCGAAGATCATCTTGATCAAGTGTATCCTGGCTAAGAATGGCTAGAATAGCCGGGACATCCTCCTCTGAGTTTCCTTGCAACTCTAAAAGAATATCGCGCAGATAAAGATTGAAATCACGTTCCACCCTCCTTATCAAGGTTGCGTTATTCGTTGAACGTATGGTGGTAAAATTTCTCTCGCGCATTGACTTGAGATCGCTCTGTCCCAAAATCCCTTGGTAGGCGTATTCCAGGTTCGAGATCGTGAGTCCGTACAGTCCTTTCTCGAACATGAAGCGTACAATTTCAGAGTGCTCTTTGATTGCAGCTAGATCTTTGACCTCAAAGTCGAGACATTCAAGGCGTTCCGGTGCGAGTCCGGGCAAATGCACTAGGATGTTTGGTAGGTTCGCAGCTACAAATTCTGGTAGTCCGTCAAAGTCCCTGGCAAGTGTTCTGAGCGAGCTTACCGGTAAATTCGCGATCAGTTGCGTAACGTGAGAGATATTGTTGGGACTGGCAATGGCAGTTGGTACAAGATTTTCCCAAGCGCTGACTAATCCCAGAAGAAGCCCTGAAACATCGCGGCCGCTGGTGTAATAAGCATCGAAGAAATCCTCGCAGATCTCGAATTTAGATGAGAGAAACTCGAAAAGCTTCTGTGTTTGATCAAGGTAAAGACTCCGATCATTCAGAAGGTTGTCGACGAGCTTAACGTTCAAGACATAGCTCTGCCGGAAGTCCTCATCTCGCATTGCCGCGATGACCTCTTTGGGATTGTCTAGTGGAAAATTCGGATCAGGCTTGACGAATGCCCGTATTTGGATCAAAAACTTGTTGTCATTGGGCGACAAGCGGCCTGAGTGAAAGAGTGAAGTGTATTGGTAGTACGTGTCGTCGAGATGACCTTCCAAGATCAAAAAGCGGGCTAGTTCTCCATTCTCTTCGAAACCTTTGAAAAGCTCCTCTATGTGTTCGGCGTTCAAACGCAACAGCTCATTGAGCTTAGTCATGCGAAGCGTTTGGATCTTTAATCTGAGGTCGTGTATTCGGCGCAGCACCTTGTTCTTATTATCAGCCCCTTTACTTTCGATCTCCTCCTTGCGTTGCAGGTAGGATTTCTGAGAGTTCACATCGGTTTGCAGTTTGGAAACATCGACCCAATTTTGGTGACCGTTGACGTTGCGGTGGAGCAGACGTGGCGCCTCAATCAGGCGCTCGAACGCATCGTGGCTGACTAGTTGGGGAAGCGAAATCCATGTTCGCTGATCAAGGCTGACGTGGATAACACCTGCTGGAAACTTCTCAATCAGGGCCATAGCGTAGATTTGCCGCAACTCTCCCAAGTCTGAAGGCGTCTGTTGCTCGGCAACCTCAAGTCGCTTTTCGAGTTCCTCGATCTCGGTCCTATATCTGGCCTCACCATGCCTAATGAGCTCGTCTTGGCCATTCAATATTTTAGCGAGATTCCCCGCGCCGCGGTGCAATTGCTCAAAGTCCCTTGGATAGACGTTTTTATATATTAGGATCGCGAGAAGCTTGTTGGCGTCGAGCAGGCTCTCTCCATCAGTTTCCAAATTTGCCACATAAATGGCGTACTCATTAAAGATGTTCTGAATCAACCTCAGGTCATTCAGGTAACGTGAGGCCTCTCTTAAAAACTGCCGATCAAGACGTTCATTGAGCGCAAGCCTTCTTCCTTGCTTCAATACCATATCGATCGAATTTGACGTATTGATGATCGGTATGACGGGAATGATAAATTCGAAGAATTTGGTTCGATCGGTGTTAACAAAGATGTCATCCCGCAAGGCGTAGAGGAACCTGATGGTCCGCTTTACGCCCGAATTTTCGTTTACAAGGCTATTAATTTCGCGCAGTGTGACGAAAATCTCGGCGTCGTTGAATCGATCTAGATCTTCGATGATTACAAGATCGTAATCGGTTGATTGGAAGAAGTAGACTATTTCGTCTAGATGACGATTTAGTATGGATGTCTGGTCATCATGTGCAGGCCTTATCTCAACATCCTTCAATGAGATGCTCTTTAGTGACAGACCGAAGCTCGCAACGTAAAAATGATGCAGGGTCATCCATAGGAATATTACTGCGAACATGCAGATCCCGAGGTTGACTCCATTGCTGAGCGCGAGCGGATCGAAAAAATCGCCACTCATGATATCTTCTCGCTGACTAAATACATACCAAAGCGCGAGAATTCCAAGCGTTATATAAAAAGACTTAAAGATCGACCAGACACTGGGCGACTGAATTCTTTTGAACCGTGACAGAGGGAGTTTGTTTGCGTCAGCGCCATACAGCATCTGCTGCAGAATGCTTCTCTCAATCTCTTGGCGGCTCACCTTCTCGCCCTCCGAATCAGCCTCGGGAACGAATGCAGCTAGGGAGATATGAAGCGCAGGCCGCCGATACTTCTTCAAGAAGGATTGGATGATGCTGCTCTTTCCCGAACCATAGGGGCCAGTTAAGGCAATATTGGAAACCTTCGGATTGTTCGTCGCAAACAGAATTGCTTCGGAATATACGCCAGCCTTGTCTGCCTTATCAGTTGGCGCGAGGTCCACAAACTTCGCTTGTATGTCGGCGGAGACCCCTCTGCTTTCCAACCAAGACAAGATGCTATTGAGGCTATTAGCAAGCCCGCGCGTTAAAGAAATGATGGTTTTTATCATACGATGCTGAACAAGCGTAATCCTTAGGAAGGGGATTGCCTTGTTCCCTGAATTTTTTTGATATCACCGAGGATAACCCGGTTCACGTCACTGAGGTCTTTGTCGATGCGTTCGGCCGAGACGAATGTTATTTATGCGAACTTTATGTCGGTTTTCTACGGTTGATTGATGATCGAAGTTTGGAGGTTCGAACGGCCGCTTCGGGTCGTTAGCAGCCATCTTCCCCTCCACAGAATCTGTGGAGGGGCTTGTGTGAACCCACCACCCATATCCCCAACAGCTAGAGTTGGCGCGGCTTAGTACCAGCTGGCGAATTGCTCATCACCCTTCCCTTCTCCCGGAGTACCCATGATCTCGCACAGCCAGATCTATCGGGCCCGTGCGGCCCTTGCCACCCATTACTACGTCGACCAGGCCGACGACTACTACAGCCGTGATGGC
>Ga0182742_1005164_pt1 | contig 11250 bp, 9 predicted proteins | sample eDN5th37CBELigMG_FD_128880 | JGI IMG/M metagenome (GOLD analysis project Ga0182742, IMG submission 128880) | Enriched Miracle-Growth compost microbial communities from Emeryville, California, USA - eDNA 5th pass 37_C BE-Lig MG (version 2)... ... | reverse complement strand
GCCGACACCGAAGTGGCCCTGTCGGCCGGCGTGCAGCGCATGGTCCGCTCGGATACCGGCGCGGCTGGCGTCATGTTCACCCTGGATACCGAATCGGGCTTCACCGACGTCGTGTTCATCACCTCGTCGTACGGCCTGGGCGAAACCGTCGTGCAGGGTGCGGTGAACCCGGACGAGTTCTACGTTTTCAAGCCCACGCTGGAAGCCGGCAAGTACCCCATCGTCAGCCGCCGCATCGGCTCCAAGCTGATCAAGATGGAGTTCGACCCCGAGCGCCCCGAGGGTCGCGCCGTGCGCACGGTCGATGTGCCTGCCAGCGAACGCAACCGTTTCTCGCTGTCCGACGAGGACGTCATCGAGCTGGCCCGCTATGCCTGCATCATCGAGAAGCACTACGGTCGTCCAATGGACATCGAGTGGGGTCGTGACGGCGTTGACGGCAAGATCTACATCCTCCAGGCTCGTCCTGAAACCGTGAAGTCGCAGCAGGGTGCCAACGATGTGCAGCATCGCTATCGCCTGAAGGCCACCGGCAGCGTGCTGGTCACCGGACGCGCCATCGGCCAGAAGATCGGCTCGGGCCCGGTACGCCTGGTCAGCGACGTGTCCGAAATGGACAAGGTCCAGCCCGGCGACATCCTGGTCACGGACATGACCGATCCCAACTGGGAGCCGGTGATGAAGCGCGCGTCGGCCATCGTCACGAACCGTGGCGGCCGTACCTGCCATGCTGCCATCATCGCGCGTGAACTCGGCATTCCTGCCGTGGTGGGTTGCGGCGAGGCCACCGACAAGCTCAGGGAAGGCGCCCAGGTCACCGTGTCGTGCGCGGAAGGCGACGAAGGTCGCATCTACGACGGCCTGATCGAGACCGAAGTCGAGGAAGTGCGTCGTGGCGCCATGCCCGATATCCCCGTCAAGGTCATGATGAACGTGGGCAACCCGCAACTGGCATTCGACTTCGCGCAGATTCCGAACGCCGGTGTCGGCCTGGCCCGCCTGGAGTTCGTGATCAACAACAACATCGGCATCCATCCCAAGGCCATCCTGGACTACCCGGGCGTGGACGCCGACCTGAAGACCGCCATCGAATCGGTTGCTCGTGGCCATGCCAGCCCGCGCGCCTTCTATGTCGACAAGGTTGCGGAAGGCGTCGCCACGATCGCCGCAGCGTTCTATCCGAAGCCTGTGATCGTTCGCCTGTCCGACTTCAAGTCGAACGAGTATCGCAAGCTCATCGGCGGTTCGCGCTACGAGCCGGAAGAAGAAAACCCCATGCTGGGCTTCCGCGGTGCCGCACGCTACATCTCGGACGAGTTCGACGAATGCTTCCGCATGGAGTGCGAAGCGCTCAAGCGCGTGCGCGACGACATGGGCCTGACCAACGTCGAGATCATGGTTCCGTTCGTGCGTACCCTCGGCCAGGCCGAGCGCGTGATCGATCTGCTTGCCGCCCATGGCCTGAAACGCGGCGAGAACGGCCTGCGCGTGATCATGATGTGCGAGGTGCCGTCCAATGCCGTGCTGGCCGAGGAATTCCTCAAGTTCTTCGATGGCTTTTCCATCGGTTCGAACGACCTGACCCAGCTCACCCTGGGCCTGGACCGCGACTCGGGCCTGGAACTGCTGGCAGCCGACTTCGACGAGCGCGATCCTGCGGTCAAGGCCCTGCTCAAGCGTGCCATCGAGGCATGTCTGGCAGCAGGCAAGTACGTCGGCATCTGCGGACAAGGCCCCAGCGACCATCCGGACTTCGCCCTGTGGCTGCGCGACCAGGGCATCCTGTCCATGTCGCTCAACCCGGACACCGTCGTCGATACCTGGCAGAAACTGGCCTGATGCGTGCAGGCTGAAGGAGACCCGCCATGTGGTACTGGTTCGGTGCCGCCGCACTGGCGCTGATTGGCGAGGTCTTGAGCGGTACCTTCTATCTGCTGCTCCTGGCAGCAGCGTGTGTCGCGGCCGGGTTCGCGCAGGCCTTCGGGCTTGCCTTCCCCCTGCAGCTGGTCGTGTGTGCCGTCATCCTGGTGACGGGCACGCTGGCCCTCAGGCGGATGGGCGTGCTGAAGTCGCGTACCGACGCCAGCCGCAATGCCGACATCAATCTCGATATCGGACAGGTCGTGGATGTGTCATCCTGGGAGCCCGGCGGCACCGCCCAGGTGTGGTATCGAGGTGCCCACTGGCAGGCACAGGCCTCTCCCGGGGCTGCCCTGCAGACGGGCCGTCATCGTATCGTGGCCGTACGCGGCAGCCTGCTGGTCCTCGAGCCGGACAGCCAGGCCTGACGCGTCCCGCGCGTGCGGCTTTCCCGTGATAGGAGGGATTCATGCTGGAATCCGGTGACCTGCAGTTCTCCACCATTGTCCTGATGGCCTTCGTCGTCCTGGCCGTGCTGGTGGTGGTGAAGTCCATTGCAATCGTGCCCCAGCAGAATGCGTGGGTGGTCGAGCGCCTGGGCAAGTTCGACCGGGTGCTGGCGCCCGGCGCAGGATTCGTCATACCGTTCATTGAGCGCGTGGCCTACAAGCACTCGCTCAAGGAAATCCCGCTCGATGTCCCGAGCCAGGTCTGCATCACGCGGGACAATACCCAGTTGCAGGTCGACGGGGTCCTGTACTTTCAGGTGACGGACCCGATGCGCGCCTCGTACGGATCGTCGAACTACATTTCCGCCATCACCCAGCTGTCGCAGACGACCTTGCGCTCGGTGATCGGCAAGCTCGAGCTCGACCGCACTTTCGAGGAGCGCGAGTTCATCAACCACAGCATCGTCTCGGCACTGGACGAAGCCGCCCTGAACTGGGGCGTGAAGGTGCTGCGATACGAGATCAAGGACCTGACCCCTCCCCGCGAGATCCTGCACGCGATGCAGGCGCAGATCACGGCGGAGCGGGAAAAGCGTGCCCTGATCGCAGCCTCCGAAGGGCGGCGACAGGAACAGATCAATATCGCCACGGGCGAGCGGGAAGCTGCCATCGCCCGTTCGGAAGGCGAGAAGCAGGCGCAGATCAACCAGGCCCAAGGCGAAGCCGCAGCCGTGCTGACGGTTGCCGAAGCCACTGCCAGCGCCATTGCGCAGATCGCCGAATCGATACGTCGGCCAGGCGGCATGGAGGCCGTCAACCTTCGCGTGGCGGAGCGCTATGTCGACGCCTTCGGCAACGTGGCCAAGGAAGGCAATACCCTGATCCTGCCAGCCAACGTTGCCGACATGGGCAGTCTCGTGGCCAGCGCCATGACCGTGGTCAGGCAGGTCCAGGGCGGTGCGCCCGGGCAGGGTGCGTGATTGAACAGGGACCGTGTGCCGGCCGTGGGTCTACAGCAGCGGCTCCAGCGCACTCCACACGTTATCGAGCAATATTGGCTGCGCCGCCGCCGTGGGATGAATGCGGTCTGGCTGAAACATGGTCTCGTCGGTAGCAATGCCTTCCAGCAGGAAAGGGACCAGAACGGCCTCCTCCTGACGGGCAATGTCGGCAAACATCGCCTGGAACCTTTCCGTATAGGCCTTTCCGTAGTTGGGGGGAAGCTGCATGCCGGCAAGCACGACGCGGGCACCCGCCTCGCGCGACATCGTTGTCATCTCGCGCAGATTGGCTTCGGTCTGGGCCGGCGGAAAGCCGCGCAGTCCGTCATTGCCGCCAAGTTCTATGACCACGATCTGTGGCCGGTGCTGTTCGAGCAGGGCAGGCAGTCGCGTCAGGCCACCGCTGGTCGTCTCCCCGCTGACGCTGGCGTTGACCACCTCGTGGGGCGCGGCCTGCTCGCTCAAGCGCTGTTCCAGAAGCGCGACCCAGCCCTTGCCTCGTTCCAGGCCATACTCGGCCGACAGGCTGTCGCCCAGTATCAGAATGCGATCTGTCCGGGAACCAGCCGGCGTTGAGGCAGTCTGTGCCTGAGCGACACTCATGGCGAAGGCCGCCACGAGGAATATCATCAACATCACAACGGTTCGGATGGGTTTTCTCATCATCGGATTGCCTGGCTGGTTGCGGTAAAGGGAGTAGGGTACATGACACAGACAGCGGCGATCGTCGCACGCAAACTGACTCGCCAGGCAGAGGACGCTGGCGGTCTGCTCACCATACTCGACTCCGTCGATTTCACGATTCCCGTGGGTCAGACGGTGGCCATCACGGGGAGTTCCGGTTCCGGAAAATCCACGCTCCTGGGCCTGCTGGCGGGCCTGGACCTGCCCACCTCGGGCGAGGTGCATCTGCTCGGCCACGACCTGACTGCGCAGGACGAGGACGCCCGTGCCCGGCTGCGAGCCCGGCACGTCGGCTTCGTGTTCCAGTCCTTCCAGCTCCTGCCTCATCTGAGCGCCCTGGAGAACGTCATGCTCCCCCTGGAGCTGGCAGGCCGCCCGGCGCGCGCGCCGGCCCGCCACATGCTGGAACGCGTGGGCCTGGGCACCCGCCTGCACCATTTCCCGGCGACCCTGTCTGGCGGTGAGCAGCAGCGCGTATCGCTGGCCCGGGCCTTCGTCATGGAGCCGGCACTGCTGTTTGCCGACGAGCCCACGGGAAGCCTGGACATGGCGACCGGGCGCTCCATCATGGATCTCATGTTCGCCCTGCATCGCGAGCACGGCGCCACGCTGGTCCTGGTGACCCATGACGCACAGCTAGCGCAACGCTGCGAGCGTCAGCTGGGGCTGGCCGCCGGCAGGCTGGTGCGCGACGAAATCATCGAACCCTAGGCCGCCGGTTCACTTGCGGCGCCACTCGACCACCGCAATGGTCATGCCGCTCAGGCAGATGATGCCGATGCCTACCCAGGTGAGGCGATCGGGGAAGTCGCCCCAGATGAGCCAGCCAATCGTCGTCGCGGCCACGATCTGCACGTACATGAAGGGCGACAGCAGCGAGGCGGGGGCGCGGCGAAAGGCCTGAATCTGAAAGAGATGGCCCAGCGCGCCGCTCAGCCCTGTCGAGGCCAGGACCGCCCATTCCAGTGGTCCCAGCGTCTGCAGGACGGGCAGGGCGGCAGGCAGAAGCAACGGCATGGCCAGCGTCAGCAACACGGCGCCCAGCATGCCGCTCCAGACAAGCGTGGTCAGCGGGTCGTCCTGGGCTACCCGGCGCGTGGCCAGGAACTGGCCGGCAAAACAGCAGGCCGTCAAAAGCCCGAGGGCGGTGCCGACCGGATCCAGGCCGCCTCCGGGACGAATGATGATGAGCATGCCGAGAAAGGCCACCCCTGCCGCCACCCAGCGCGATGCATGTCGTGGCTCGTGCAGCAGCCACGGCGAGACCATCAGGACGAGCAGTGGCGCCAGGAAGTTGATGGCTGTGGCCTGCGCCATGGGAAGATAGCGAAGCGTCATGAAGAACATGGCCGTGGCCAGCAGCATGACGCCGGCGCGCACAAGCTGAGCCGCGGGATTCTGGCTGCGCAGGACGTTCCAGCCCCGTGACGGCACGACCAGGCTCAGGGTGATCAGGAAATGCACGCTATAGCGTACCCACACCAGGATCAGCACGGGCACGCCTGCCGCCATCACCCATTTTCCGCTGGCGTCCAGCGTCGAGAGGCACCAGTGGGAGACGAGAATGAAGCCGATGGCGGAGAGCGGCTGACCGATGGGAAGGGGTTGCTTCGGCATGGAATACAGCTGATTGCGGGGCACAGGTATGGACGGAAGCGGTCGTACCGCCGGCGTGCCGGTATTCTTTCACAGTTGAGCCATATGCACAGCCGGTCGGGCGTGAGAATATGCCGGGTGCGAATACAGAAAACGGAGACAGACATGCCCGAGCGCTTGTTGTATGACCTGGCGGGTGAGGATCCTGACCGCCGCTTCAGCCCCTATTGCTGGCGCATCAAGTTTGCGCTCAGGCACAAGGAGCTGGCCTTCGACACCGTCATCTGGCGCTTTGCCGATAGGGATGCCATCGCCTTTTCCGGCCAGGGCAAGGTGCCGGTGCTGGTGGATGGCGCCCAGGTGGTTCACGACTCCTGGCAGATCGCAGAGTACCTGGAGAGCCGTTATCCTGATGCGCCGTCACTGTTCGGAGGTGTCACGGGCAGGTCGCTCACACATTTCGTAGCGGCCTGGGCCGATACGATCCTGATCCCTGCCGTGGCGCCGCTCGTCATGGTGGACATCCCGCCGATCCTGCACAAAGGCGACAGGGAGTACTTTCGCACCTCGCGCGAGGCCCGTTTCGGCGCGAGCCTGGAGGCATTGGCGCACGACCGGGGTGAGCGCGTGGCGGGCTTTCGCCAGAGCCTGCTCCCCCTGCGGCGCATGCTCGCCCATCACGACTTTCTAGGTGGCGAGACGCCCAGTTACGCCGACTACAGCGTCTTCAGCGTCTTTCAGTGGGCTCGCTGTGTCAGCGATTTCGCGCTTCTTGCGGACGACGACGTGGTGGCCAAGTGGGGCGCGCGAATGCTGGCCCTGTTCGACGGCATGGCGAGTGCGGCGCCGGGGTTTGCATTGGCAGCGCCGGTGCCGGTTGCTACTGCCGGCTAGGCCATGGGAACCTGGCTGGAAGGGCTGGGCAGGGTCTGGCTTGCCAGGGCTTGATAGCGAGCGCTCTCGTGGGCAGGGGCCCTGGCATACAGGGATATGGCCTCGAAGCGTGCGGCGAGTTCCACCGGTATCGCTTCCCGACCGGGAGCGGACGCTGATCGACCGTGTGCAAAGCGAGCCAGGGTCACATGGGGCCGGAAGGGGCGGCTGTCCACCGGCAGGCCCATGTCCACGAGCATGGGATTCAGACGCTGCACCAGCTCGTCCAGCGCCTCCGGCAGCGCGAAGGTCGCCACCTGTACGCGTGCACGCTGCAGGCTCGGCCAAGTTTCCAGGCCTGTAAAGCTCAGGTCGGGCAGGGGGCCGGCCAGTGCAGGAAGCACTTCACTCAGTTCGTCGCATTGTGCATCGCTCAGCCCACCGAGGAAGGCCAGTGTCAGGTGCAGGTCGGCAGCAGCCACGCGGCGTGCCCGCGGGTCCACGGGAAGCGTGGCCAGTCGGTCCCGTGCCTGCTGGCAGGGGGTCAGGGCAATGAAACAGCGTTGCCATGGCGTCGTCATGTTGTTCCCTCGAGAGAAGACGATGTCCGATCATAGTGCCATGCATGGGCTTCCGGACAGCATGCTCATCCGGTCAAGTGGGGTTTCACCTGCGTTCAGCCGCCGCCATCGGTGGTAACCTGAAGCGCACGGCATGCACGAGCCGATCGGCTCACCTCCCGCAACAGACGGCTACTGGCCCTACGCTACATGCAAAGAGACGATTCCCTGAGATCGCTGATTCAGAAGAACCTGGAGGCATTCGACGTTCGCCAGCCTGAGCCGGGCCAGTATCGGGCGGCGGCGGTCGCCGTGGCCGTGGCCGACGAGGGCGAGGGCGCAGGTCTGGAAGGCTTTGCCCGACATGCGGTCTGGAGCTCCGAGGCTGCTCTCATACTGACCCGGCGATCTGGCAAACTGCGCAACCATGCGGGTCAGTGGGCCCTGCCTGGCGGCCGCATCGATATCGGCGAGACCCCGGAGGAGGCTGCCCTGCGCGAACTTGCTGAAGAGGTGAGTCTGCGCCTGGACGGCTCGCATATTCTGGGGCGCCTGGATGACTTCGTCACCCGTTCGGGCTTTGCCATCACGCCCGTTGTCGTCTGGGCGGGGGCGGCACGCGAACTGGATCCCAACCTGGACGAGGTAGCCAGCATCCACCGCATTCCCGTGCATGAGTTCATGCGCGCCGATGCGCCGTTGCTGAACCGGCTCGAGGGAAGCGAGCATCCCGTGCTGCGCATGCCCGTGGGCGACAACTGGATCGCAGCGCCTACGGCAGCCATCCTGTACCAGTTCAGGGAAGTGTGCATTGCAGGCCGCCATACGCGGGTCGCCCATTTCGAGCAACCCGTTTTCGCCTGGAAATAGCGGCTCGCCCAAATGGCAGAAAGCCCTGCCGCAGCGGAAATGAAAAACGGCAGCGCATCTGCGCTGCCGTTCATGGGTTCTGGTGGGCGATAGTGGGTTCGAACCACTGGCTTCCACCGTGTGAAGGTGGCACTCTACCACTGAGTTAATCGCCCTTTTGCCAACGCACCATCTGTTGGTGGCGCACACCGGCAAAAATCTGGGTGTGCATGCGTTTTGGCAAGAACGAAATTATAGTACAGAAACAGCAGAAGATTCAAGCTGTCTCCAGACACTGCCTTTTCCCTTGGCGTCCTTGTCCAGCTTGTCCAGGTAAGCCTGGTGTGAAGCGGTTTCCTGTGCGTTGGCAAACAGCACCGGCAGTTCGAATACTTCCACCGATTCTCCCATGCCCACCTCCAGCGCCGGCCCGCTGTCCTCAGAGACATCGATGCCAAGGCTGTTCTGGCCGCGCGTCATGGCGAGCCACACCTCGGCCAGCAGTTCCGAGTCCAGCAGAGCCCCGTGCAGCGTACGATGCGCGTTGGAGATTCCATAGCGATCGCACAGGGCGTCCAGGGAGTTGCGCTTGCCCGGATGAAGTTCGCGCGCCTGCAGCAACGTGTCGATCACGCTCGCGCAATGTTGCGGGAAGTCGGGCTTGCCAAGGCGCTCCAGCTCGGCGTTCAGAAAGCGCACATCGAAGGCGGCATTGTGGATGATGATGTGCGCACCGCTCACGAATTCGAGGAAGTCCTCGGCCACTTGCGCGAAGACCGGGTGGTCCGACAGGAACTCGCGGGACAAGCCGTGCACATTCTCGGCGCCCGGATCGATGTCACGCTCCGGATTCAGGTAGGTATGGTAGGTACGACCCGTCAGCTGGCGGTTAACGATCTCCACGCAGCCGATTTCGACTACACGATGTCCCTGGGAAGGGTCCAGGCCAGTGGTTTCCGTATCAAGAACGATGTGTCGCATAAGTCAGTGCCAGGTAATGAATATCAAAATGCGGCCGGCTGGCCGGATATGGCTGCACCGGCTGCCGGCAGGGACAGCCGGACGCGCACGAGCGGTGTCGTGCCGGCCGGTTGCTGCTCGATGTGAGGTTAGGCGGTACGCGGCGGCCGGACTTCGGTATTGCCCTTGTCGTCGTGTTTGCTGACTGGAGGCGGATAAGGGTGCTCGGTTGTCCTGATCTGCCGGCGGGCAGCAACAAGACTATAGACCACCGGTACGACGAACAGCGTCATCAGGGTGCCGAAGCTCAGCCCCCCAACGATAACCCAGCCGATCTGCTGGCGTGATTCGGCGCCAGCGCCATGGGCGAGCGCAAGGGGCAACGCGCCCAGCACCATCGCGCCCGTGGTCATCAGGATCGGGCGCAGGCGCATCACGCTCGCTTCGATCACTGCGTCCATCAGTTCACGACCCTCGTCGCGCAACTGATTGGCGACCTCCACGATCAGGATGCCGTGCTTGGTGATCAGCCCAAGCAGCGTGATCAGACCGATCTGGCTGTAGATGGACAGCGTGCCGCCACTCTGCCACAACGCAAACAGGCCGCCAGCCAGGGAAAGCGGCACGGACATCATGATCACGAATGGATTGCGCCAGCTCTCGAACTGCGCGGCCAGGACGAGATAGATGAAGACCAGGGCCATGCCGAACACCAGATAGATGCTGCCAGCCGAGTCGCGGAACTCCCGGGACTGGCCGTTGAGGTCGGTCTGTACCGTGGGCGGCAGCGTCTCGTCGGCCATCTGCTGGATATCGGTCAGTACCTGGCCCAGCGAATAGCCGGGCGCCAGGTTGGCCGACACGATGGCGGCGCGCAGCCGGTTGAAGTGGTTCAGCGACTGTGGCGACACGCTTTCTCTGACGTCCACGAGATTGCTCAGCTGTACCATCTGCCCATCAGGCGTACGAGCATAGATGTTGGAGATATCGCTGGGCTCCGCACGGCTCAGCGGTGCCACGCGAACGATGACGTCGTACTGTTCGCCATCCTGCTCGAAGCGAGTCACCTGGCGGCCTCCCAGCATGGTCTCCAGCGTGCGGCCGATGGCTGACACATCCACGCCCACGTCCGCGATCTTGTCGCGGTTCACGTTCACCCGGAGCTCGGGCGTGTTCAGGCGCAGGTCCGAATCGAGATTGCGGACGCCGGGATAGGTTTCCAGACGGTCCATGAACCGCTGGACGATGACGGCCAGCTCGGGGTAGGGCACCTGGCTCATGATCACGAACTCCACCGGCGAGGATCGTGACGATTGTCCCAGCGATGGCGGGTTCGTGACTACGGCCCGGACGCCGGGCAGGGTGGCAAAGCGCGGTCTAAGCTGCTCGGCAATCTCTTGCTGGCTGCGCTCGCGCTCGTCCCAGGGCTTCAGGCGCAGGATCGACGTGCCGTCGGTTACTGTCGGAAAGCCGGCGATGGTCTGGTATGCCTCCAGTTCCGTGATGTCCTCGTAGAACTGATCGGCACGGTCCAGATAGCTTGCGGTATAGGAGACGGTCGCGCCTTCCGGGGCGAACACCCTGGAGTAGATGACGCCGCGATCTTCCGTGGGGGCCAGTTCGCTGGGGACCAGCTGGAACAGCGGGACCATGGCGCCGCCGGCCAGCAGGCCGATCAGCACCACGACGCCACGGTGCCTGAGTCCTGCGCTCAGCAAACGGCGATAGCCGCCGGTGAGGCGTTCCAGGAAGCGCTCGATGAGGTTATACACCCGGCCGTGGCCTGTCTCATGGCGCAGCAGCTGGGAGCACATCATAGGGGTCAGCGTCAGCGCGACGAACCCGGACAGCATCACCGCGGCAGCCAGGGTCAGGGCGAATTCGATGAAGAGGCGCCCCGTACGGCCTGTGGCGAACGCCAGCGGCGCATAGACGGTGATGAGCGTGAGCGTCATGGCGATCACGGCAAAGCCGATTTCCCGGGTGCCGCGGATGGCGGCCTGCATGCGCGGCACGCCATTCTCGATATGACGGAAGATGTTCTCGAGCACGACGATGGCGTCGTCCACCACGAGGCCGATGGCCAGTACCATGGCCAGCAGCGTCAGGGTATTGATCGAGAACCCCATGGCGTACATGATGGCGCACGCGCCGATCAGCGACACGGGGATGGTGACGATGGGTATGATGCTGGCGCGCAGGCTGCGCAGGAAGAACAGGATGACCAGCACGACCAGGACGATGGCCTCGATGATGGTGCTGAACACCGCGCCGATGGATTCCTCGATGAAGACCGAGGAGTCGTACGACATCGTCAGTCGCATGCCTTCGGGCAGGTTCTGGTTGATCTCCTCGATCTCCGCACGCGCCGCCTGCGACAGGTCCAGCGGGTTGGCAGTGGCCTGGCGCACCAGGCCG
>Ga0182742_1005163_pt1 | contig 11251 bp, 10 predicted proteins | sample eDN5th37CBELigMG_FD_128880 | JGI IMG/M metagenome (GOLD analysis project Ga0182742, IMG submission 128880) | Enriched Miracle-Growth compost microbial communities from Emeryville, California, USA - eDNA 5th pass 37_C BE-Lig MG (version 2)... ... | reverse complement strand
TCCTTCGCCAAGCCCGGGGATGGAAAGTTCGACGTGGTGGTGGTCTTCGCCAAGACCAACGTGCCGGCTCACCTTTCGGACTGGCAGACCTTCAATCCGGTTTACGGCGTCACCAATAACCCGTGGAACGTGGAACGCAGCCCCGGCGGCTCGTCGGGCGGCGCTGCCGCGGCGCTGGCGGCGGGGCTGACGCCGCTCGAGGTCGGCAGCGACATCGGCGGCTCGATCCGCGGGCCGGCGCATTACTGCGGCGTGTACGGCCACAAGCCGACGTTCGACCTGGTGCCGCGCGACGGCCATGCGTTGCCGGGCACCTATTCCCATGGCGACATGGCGGTTGCCGGCCCGCTGGCTCGCTCCGCCGCGGACCTTCGCCTGATTCTGGAGATTATCGCCGGGCCCGATGCGATCGATGGCCGGGCCGTCAGCCTGCGGCTGCCGGCGCCGACGCAGCGGCGCCTGTCCGACTTCCGCGTCGGCGTCATGCTGACGTCGCCCGCCGCCGATGTGGATGCCTCGGTTCAGACCGAGATCGACAAGCTGGCAGGCTGGCTGGAAGCGCAGGGTGCGCGCGTGGATCGCGGCGATATCGGCATCGATCACGCGCTGCTGCACGAAACCTACATCATGCTGCTGCGCTCGGCGACGAGCCGGCGCATCGCGCCCGAGGCGTTCGAGCGGCTGGCGGCGGCGCGGCAGGCGAGCGAAGGGCGCGCCGATTATTTCGCGTGGCAGGCGCGGGGCAACACCTTAAGCCACGTCGAATGGCTGAAGTGGGACAATCTCCGGCACCAGATGCGACGCGAATGGGACCGGCTATTCCAGCGGTTCGATCTGCTGCTGTGCCCGGCGGCGGCAACGCCGGCCATGCGCCACAATCATCAGGGCCAGCGCTGGGAGCGGATGATCGAGGTCAACGGCAAGGACCAGCCCTCGACCACCCAGATGTTCTGGGCGGCCATGGCGGCGATGCTGTTCCTGCCGGCGACAGTCGCACCGATTGCGCGCACCGGCGAGAACCTGCCGGTCGGCGTCCAGATCATAGGGCCGCAATATGCCGATCTGACCTGCATCGCGTTCGCGCGTCTGCTTGAGCGCGACTATCGCGGCTTCGAGCCGCCGCCGGCGTTCCTATGAACGAGGGAACGCAGGCTTGCGGAGTGGCGTGCAGCGGGCGGTGGAGACATCGGCTCCGCCGCTCGCCTGCCGCGTGGCTACACCGGATCGAAGTAGTGGATTTCCATCAGCATGCAGCCCTTTTCCGACTTGAAGGGCCCATGCACCGCGCCCGGCGGCCGGCAGGCGTAGGTGAATGGCGCGTAGGACGTGCCGCCGTTGCCGGCCTCGTCGTTGCCGACGGTGAGATCGCCGGAGACGAGAAGAACCTCTTCCCAGTAGTCGTGGACGAACGGCTTCGTCGTGTAGGTGCCCGCGTCGAACTTGAGCAGGCGGGTGCGGCTGCCCCGCTTGTTCGTTTCGTCGAGACCGCCGGACAGAATCTTCTGTTTGATTCCCGTCGGGTATCCCGTCGGAACTTCCCATCCTTGCGACAGGTCGAGTGTATGGAATTCGTCGTGCAGCTTGTTGACAGGCATCGGTCGTTCCTCTTCGTCGCCGGTGCGCGGGCTCAAACCCGGCAGGAAGTTGTAATCTGAAATATCAATTTTCGTCAACCGGCTTCAGTGGCTTCAACCCATACAGTACGGCATTGCATAGCAGTATGAATTGACGGGGCGGACTGTATCTTGTTATCTGAAACATCAGATGATGCGTGCACCGGGAGACCCCTTGAGAGGGCGATGGCCAGGCGTGCGAAGAGGAGCGGGACGGGCTGACGCATGGCTGAACCGGACACGATGACGCGCCGCCACGGTGGATCGTGCGCATGACAGAGGATCGGGTGATCATCGCCGGTGCGGGGCCGGTGGGCCTGGTGGCGGCGGCGGGGCTGGTGCGCCGGAATATTCCTGTAACGGTTCTCGAGGCCGGCGATGAACTGAGCTCCGAATCGCGCGCTTCGACGTTTCACCCGCCGACCCTCGACATGCTGGACGGACTGGGGGCGGCCGCGCCGCTCATCGATCAGGGCCTGAAGGCGCCGAGGCTGCAATACCGCTCGAAGGCCGGCGTGATCGCGGAGTTCGATTTCGGCGAGATCTCGGACCAGACGGCGCATCCCTATCGGGTGCAGTGCGAGCAGTTCAAGCTGACCCGCATCCTGCTCGACCGCTTGGGCCGCAGCAGCGACTTCGACATCGAGTTCGGCGTTCAGGTCCGCGGCGTCGAGCAGGATGGCGCCGGCGTCAGCGTCCGGGTCGAGGCCAACGGCACGAGCGATGCGCGGCGGGGGGCATGGCTGATCGGGGCCGACGGCGCGCGCAGCGAGGTGCGCCACGCGCTCGACGTCACGTTCGAGGGGTTCACCTGGCCCGAGCGCTTCCTGGTGCTGAGCACGCCGTTCGATTTCGACGCGGTGATGGACGGGCTGGTGTCGGTCAACTACGTCGCCGACCCCGCCTGCTGGCATTTTCTGCTGCGCATACCGGGGATGTGGCGGGTGATGTTTCCCGTGGCGCAGGATGTCAGCGACGAGGTCGCCATGAGCCGCGCGTTCGGGCAGGCGCAGTTGGCCCGGGTCGTGCCCGGCGTTTCCGGGTTCGAGGTCGTGCATGCGACGCTCTATCGCGTGCACCAGCGCGTCGCCCGGCGCTTTCGCGTCGGCCGTGCGTTTCTTGCCGGGGACGCCGCGCATATCAACAATCCGCTCGGCGGCATGGGGATGAACGGCGGCATCCACGACGCCATCAACCTGTCGGCGAAGCTGGCGGCGGTGATCCACGGCGAATGCGCCGAAGCGGAGCTGGATCGCTACGACCTGCAGCGGCGGCAGGTGACGATCGAAAGCGTGCAGACGCAGACCATCCAGAACAAGCGCGATCTCGAAGCCGCGACGGACGAGGCGCAGGCGGAGTTTCGCGACCGTCTGCGGCGGATCGCAGGCGATCACGAGGAACGGCGGCGCTACCTGGAGCGGGTTTCGATGATCTCGAGCCTGCGGCGCGCCGCGGAGCTTGGTTAGGTTCGGTTGAGTGGGAAAAGGAATGTCAGGTCAGGTGCTCAATATTTCGCTCGTCGATCGTCGCGGCACTGAGGCCGCCACGGTCAACCTCGGGGCCTGCGTCGTTGCGGGCTGGACCGGCCGCGACCCGGTGGCGCTGGAAAAGCACATCGTCGAACTGGAGGCGCTCGGCGTGAAGCGGCCGGCGGCGACGCCGATCTTCTACCGGGTGGGCTATAGCCGGCTGACGACCGCCGGGCAGATCGAGGCGGTCGGCACCGCCTCGAGCGGCGAGGTGGAATACGTGCTGCTGCAGCACAACGGCAGGCTCTGGGTCGGCGCCGGCTCCGACCACACCGACCGCGAGGTCGAGACCTACGGCGTGACGGTTTCCAAGCAGCTTTGCGACAAGCCCGTCGCCTCGACGTTCTGGCCGGTCGACGAGGTCGAGGCGCACTGGGACAGCCTGACGCTGCGCTCGTTCGTCACGGCCGACGGAAAGAAGATCCTCTATCAGCAAGGCCGCCTCGTCGAAATGCTCGGCCCGCGCGACCTGATCGGCCGTTTTACCGGCGGCAAGGAACTGCCCGAAGGAACGATCATGTTCTGCGGCACGTTCGATGCGATCGGTGGGATACGGCCTGCGCCGCGCTTTGATTTTGAGATCGAGGACCCTATTCTCGGGCGAAAGATCGCGCACGGTTATGATATCGTGTCGCTTCCAATTGCAGGATAGCACGGGCAGACATGACGGGGCACGGCGGTTCGGATGGTGCGGTGTGGCCGGGTGAGGTCGAGCCAGCCGATTCGCTGAAGGAGAAAGCCTATCGGGCGATCAAGCACCGCATCATCACCTGCGCGTTCAAACCCGGCCAGGAACTGAGCGAGAGCACGGTCGCCTCCGCGCTGAAGATCGGCCGCACCCCCGTCCATCAGGCATTCGACAGGCTGCACATCGAGGAGCTGGTCGATGTCCAGCCCCGCAAGGGCATCGTGGTGCGCTCGATCAATCTGGACGAGGTGATCGACATCATCGAGACCAGGCTGCTCAACGAGACGTTTGCGGTCCGTCTTGCCGCCGAGCGGGCCAGCGCCTCCGAGATCGTGGCGATCCGCGATACCTTCCTGCACGCCGACGAGATCGCCGATCAGGGCAACATCGAGCAGATGATGCTGCTGGATCGCGAGTTTCACCGCCTGATTGCGCGGGCGGCGCACAACCTCGTGCTGGCCGACGTCCTGCTCAAGCTGCATGAGCGTTCGCTGCGGCTGTGGTTCATTTCGCTTGGAGCGTCCGACCATCAGGCGCGCGTTCACGGCGAGCATCAGCGGATTTTCCAGGCGATCAGCCATCGCGACGCCGGCGCCGCCGAAGCGGCGATGCGCGACCATATCGAATCGTTTCGCGAGAACGTGTTGCGGCATCTGTAGCCCGGCCGGGCCGTGGCATTTGCTCCACGCGAGACGGCTGCCGTGTCAGCGGGCGGTGGCGGCCGGCCGGTCCGGAAACGGCCGTGTCCCGGCATGGGCGCGGATCGCCGGCCAGATCGCGCGGCGCCATGCCGACGCGCCGGCCTGCCACGCCACCACCTCGCCCTCGCGCAGCACGAACCATTGGGGCGCCCCGGGCTGTTGCCGGACCCGCTCGCGCAAGCCGGCAAGGTCGGCCGGCCATTGCGGTTCGGCCAGCAGGTCGCGCAACTGCGTCGCGATCACCTCGCGGTAGCGAAGCGCGGAAAACTCGCGGCTTTTGATGAATGACGGCCGCTCGTCGCGCCGCCAGGCGCGGCATGGCCCGCAGTCCTGGGCACCGACATAGACGACGGTGATCGGGCTGTTTCCCGCCGCGGGCCGGTACGGCACGTCGGCGACCAGAAAGCCGGCGCCGAGCAGCACCGCGAGCCCGGCCAGCAGGCGTTGCAAGGGGACAGGCAAGGGAAACGGAAAGGCTGCCGTCGGCATGCGCCCACCATAGGGCGGGAGGACGGCGCCTCACTTACCCAAAGTCAAGGCCGCGCTTCGCGAACGGTGGCAGCTTCCCGCCAGAGGACGCGAGGGGAGTCACCATGTCCCAGACCGCTAAACCGCCCGGCGAGCCGGCCGCCGACGAACCCGTGCCGTTCATGCAGCGGGTGCTCGACGACCCGTTCCTGCTTCTGTTCATCGGCATGACCATTCCGACCATCCTCTATCTCGTCTGGGGCGTGATGGAGATCGCCAACGTTCCGGTCGGCAAATAGGAGCGCGACGCGATGGCCATCACCTCTCCCGAACGCCGCGCCTGGTGGAACGAGCCGGTCGAGCGCGTCGAACTGATCTGGATCGCCGTGGCGCTGCTGTGGGGTCTGTTCATGTTCTTCTTCATGATCGCCTGGCACTTCATCGGCGGTCAGAACCTTGCGACCGAAGCCTACAAGGTGACGCCGAGCGCCTATCAGGAAAAAGTCGACGCATTCGCCGAGAAGTATCAGGTCGGCGACGAGGCCGGCACGCCGATCGTGCGGCCGCCGGCCGGCGTCGATATCTACCTGCTCGGGCGGCTGTGGCAGTGGTGGCCGGTGCTGGAACTGGAGAAGGGCCAGAGCTACCGCCTGCACCTGTCGTCGGTCGACTGGCAGCACGGCTTCTCGCTGCAACCGACCAACATCAACATCCAGGTTCATCCCGGCTACGAGCACGTCATTACCCTGACGCCGACCGAGAGCGGCGAGTTCGGCATCATCTGCAACGAGTTCTGCGGCATCGGCCATCACACCATGACCGGCAAGATCATCGTCGTCGATAAAAAGGCGGAGACGAAATAGCATGTCTACGTTCGAGGGGGCTTTAGCGGCGACGCGCGAACGGGTCGCGAATTTCCGCACCTGCCAGTTCACCGGCCTCCGGGTCGATATCGCGGCCCAGCGGCTGATCATCGCCAACGCGGTCGCCGCGGTGGTGTTTCTCGCCGTCGGCGGCCTGATGGGCCTGCTGGTGGCGCTGACGCGCTGGCCGGCGGTGCATCTGCTGCCGGCGGAGTGGTTCTACCTGATCCTCACCGCGCACGGCGCCAACGTGCTATTGTTCTGGATCATCTTCTTCGAGATCGCGGTGCTTTATTTCGCCTCCGCGGTACTGCTCAATTCGCGCATCGCGGCGCCGAAAACCGGCTGGCTCGGCTTCGTGCTGATGGTGGCCGGCGCCATCATCACCAACATCGCCGTGCTGCAAGGCGAATCGACGGTGATGTTCACCTCCTATCCGCCGATGATGGCGCGGCCGCATTTCTATCTCGGCATCATCCTGTTCGCCGTCGGCGCGCTGATCGGCGTCGGGCTGTTCTTCGCAACCCTGGTGATCGCCAGGGCCGAGCGCACCTATGAAGGCTCGATCCCGCTCGTCACCTTCGGCGCGCTGACCGCGGCGATCATCGCCGTGTTCACGCTGGTGTCGGGCGCCATCATTCTCATTCCGACCATGCTGTGGTCGATGGGGCTGATCCGCGACATCGATCCGTTGATGTACAAGCTGGTGTGGTGGGCGATGGGCCACTCCTCGCAGCAGATCAACGTCTCGGCGCACGTCTCGGTCTGGTACATGATCGGCGCATTGGTGCTGGGCGCCAAGCCGCTGTCGGAGAAGGTCAGCCGCGGTGCGTTCTTCCTCTACATCCTGTTCCTGCAACTGGCCTCGGCGCACCACCTGCTGGCCGAACCCGGCATCAGTGCCGAATGGAAGATCGTCAACACCAGCTACATGATGTATCTCGCCGTGCTCGGCTCGATGATCCACGGCCTGACCGTGCCCGGTTCGATCGAGGCCGCGCAGCGCCGCAACGGCTTCAACAGAGGCGTGTTCGAGTGGCTGCGCAAGGCGCCATGGGGCAATCCGGCGTTCTCCGGCATGTTCCTGTCGCTGGTGATGTTCGGCTTCATCGGCGGCATCTCCGGCGTGGTGCTCGGCACCGAGCAGCTCAACGTGCTGATGCACAACACCATCTACGTTCCCGGCCACTTCCACGGCACGGTGGTCGCCGGCACCACGCTCGCCTTCATGGCCGGCACCTATCTGGTGCTGCCGCTGATCTTCCAGCGCGACATCATCTGGCCGGGGCTGGCGCGGATCCAGCCGTACCTGTTCGGCATCGGCGCCGCCGGCATCTCGATGTTCATGATGGGGGCGGGTACGCTCGGCGTGGCGCGGCGGCACTGGGACATCAACTTCACCGATGCGGTGATCGGCTTCCAGCACTCGCCCGGCGCGTTCCTGATGATGGGGCTGAACGGCATCAGCGCCATCCTCGCGGCGCTCGGCGGCATCCTCTACGTGCTGATCGTGGTCGGCACCGCGCTGTTCGGCAAGAAGATCGTCCCCGGGCACAAGATGGTGTTCCCGCTGCATTCGGCGGCACGCGTGGTGTCGAAATACGGCAGCGAAGGCACCATCAAGCTGCCCGGCACCATCGTGCTGGTGACGATCTTCTTCCTGTCCTTCGTGCTCTACTACTTCGTCAACTGGAAGTATCTGTCCGACCTGTGGCAGTTCCGCTGAGGGATTTGCGATCATGTCGGGACTACCGCCACATGCTCGGAGTGCTCCCTCTCCCCGGCGGGGAGAGGTGAAGAGTACGGCCCTACGCACCGCGCTGACCATGACCGTGTCGCTGCTCAAGCTGCGGATCGGCATCGCCATCGCCGCCAGCGCCGTTGCCGGCGCCGCCGCGGCGCAAGGCGCGGCGCGGGAAGCGTGGGAGGTGTTGGCGCTGGCGCTCGCGGTGCTCGGCGCTTCGGGCGCGGCCGGCGCCTTCAACCACTATTATGAGCGCGACCTCGACCGTCATATGCGGCGCACCGAGAAGCGGCCGTTCGCGAGCGGGCGCCTGACACCCGGCGCGGGGTGGCTGGCAACGTTCGCCGCGCTCGGCGTGGCGTCGCTGGCGCTGGCCTATGTCGCGGGTGGCGCCGTCAGCGCCGTCTATGTGCTGCTCGGCGGCCTGACCTACGGCGTCGTCTACACGGTGTGGCTGAAGCGCCGCACGGCGATGAACATCGTCGTCGGCGGGCTGTCCGGCAGCTTCGCGGTGCTGGCGGGCGCGGCGGCGGTCGATCCGATGCCGCAGGCCGTGCCGGTTCTGCTGGCGCTGGTCATGTTCCTGTGGACGCCGCCGCATTTCTGGAGCCTCGCCGCGGCGCGCCGCGACGATTACGCCAATGCCGGTTTCCCGATGCTGCCGGTGGTTGCCTCCGAGCGGGTGTGGACCACGGCGATCCTTGCCCACACGGTGGCGCTGACGGTGCTGTCGCTGGTGCCGCTGTGGTTCGGCATGGGGCTGATCTACGGCGTCGGTGCGGCGGCCGGCGGCGCGATCTTCGTGTGGCGAAGCTGGCAGCTTTACCGCGCGCCGGGCCGCGCCAAGGCGATGGCGACCTTCGGCGCCTCGCTGATCCACCTGACGCTGCTGACGCTGGCGGTGGTGCTGGATGCCACCATGATGACGCCGGCGGCCGCCACTCCGGCCGGCAACCCGTTCGATCCGAAAAGCGTGCTGGAAAGAAGCGAGGCGGCGATCGGCACCCGGCTCGGCGATCATACCCTGGTCGATCCGCAAGGGCGCCGCATCGCGCTGGCCGACTATCGCGGCCGGCCGCTGGTCGTCAGCCTCGTTTACACGAGTTGCAGCACCGTGTGTCCGACCACGACGCAGCATCTTCTCGATGCGGTCAAGGAGGCGCGGCGCAGCCTCGGCACCGACCGCTTCGCGGTGCTGACCGTGGGTTTTGACGCGCGCCGCGATACGCCGCAGCACATGGCGACGTTCGCCCGCCGGCAGGGCCTTCCCGCCACCGGCTGGGACGTCGCCTCGGGCGACGAGGCGACGCTGTCGGCGCTGATGCGGGAGATGGGCTTCAGCTATCAGGCCGTGGCCGGCGGTTTCGATCACATCGCCCAGACCACCATCGTCGACGCTGAGGGCCGGGTCTATCGCCAGGTCTATGGCGACGATTTCCCGCTGCCGGTGTTCATCGAGCCGTTGAAGGAAGCGGTGTTCGGCACCTTCACCCGCGCGCTGACGGTGTCGGCGCTGATCGACCGCTTAAGTTTTCTCTGCACCGTCTACGATCCCGGCCAGGGCCGCTATCGTACGAGCTATGCGATTGCGCTAGGCATCGGCATCGGCGGGCTGTCGCTGGTGATCGCCGGCGTTCTGTTCGTCCGCGGCTGGGTGCGCAACCGCCGGCTGGAAGCCTTGCGGAGCGCTTCGCCACGGCTGCTCGGACGACAGACGTGATCGCGGTGCTGCGCCATGGCGTGAGGCGCGTCTTCGACGTCGCCGAACGCGGCCTCGACCGTCTCGCCAGGCCGGCGCTCAATCCGCTCGCCCAGCTCGGCGCGCTCGGCTTCTTCCTGTTCTGGATCGTCGCGGTCAGCGGTATCTACCTGTTCATACTGTTCGATACCGGCGTCGAGAACGCCTATGCCTCGGTCGAGTGGTACTCCACGCGCCATGCCTGGCACGCCGGCGTGATGCGCAGCTTCCATCGCTATGCCTCCGACCTGATGGTGGTGGTGATGGCGCTGCATCTGTTGCGGGAGTTCGCCCGCGACCGCTATCGCGGCGCCCGCTGGTTCTCGTGGCTGACCGGGGTGCCGGTGATCTGGTTCCTCTACATGTCCGGCATCACCGGTTACTGGCTGGTGTGGGACCAGCTGGCGCAATACGTCGCCACCACCTCGACCGAACTGCTCGACTGGCTGCCGATCTTCGGCGAGCCGATCGCGCGCAATTTTCTCGCGCCGTCGAGCCTGTCGAACCGCTTCTTCACGCTCTTGGTGTTTTTGCACATCGCGGTGCCGCTGGTGCTGCTGTTCATGCTGTGGATCCACATCCAGCGCATCACCCGGCCAAAAGTGAATCCGCCGCGCACGCTGGCGGCGCTGACGATGCTGGCGCTGTTTGCGGTGTCGGTGGCGAAGCCGGCCCTGAGCCAGGGGCCGGCCGATCTGGCCAGGGTGCCGAGCCCGGTCGGGCTCGACTGGTTCTACCTGCCGCTCTATCCGCTGGCCGATGCCGCGCCCGGCACGCTGTGGGGGCTGCTCGCCGCCGCGACCGTCATGCTGGCGGCGATGCCGTGGCTGCCGCCGCTGCGGCGGATGCAGCCCGCCACCGTCGATCTTCCCCATTGCAACGGTTGCGGCCGCTGCGTCGAGGACTGCCCTTACGACGCCCTGCAACTGGTGCCGCGCAGCGACGACCTGCCTTACGCGCTCGAGGTCGCGGTCGATACCGACAAATGCGTGAGCTGCGGCATCTGCACCGGCTCGTGCCCGTCGTCGACGCCGTTCCGCAGCGTCGGCCCGCTCGTCACCGGCATCGACCTGCCGGACCTGACCTTCGCCTCGCAGCGCGAGCGCGTCCATGAAGTGGCCAAGGTCAAGGGTCAGTCGCCGCGCCTTCTGGTGATCGGTTGCCAGCATGGCGCCGCCGGCGCGCGCACCGACGACACGCTGTCGCTGCCCTGTGTCGCGATGGCGCCGCCCTCGCTGATCGACTACGCGCTGAGCCGCGGCTTCGCCGACGGCGTCGTCGTCGCCGGCTGCGCCGAGAGCGCCTGCTACAACCGGCTCGGCGTCGAATGGATGCAGCAGCGCATCGCCGGCGAGCGCGATCCGTACTTGCGTTCGCGGGTGCCGCGCGAACGTATTCTTTCGGTGTGGGCGTCGCCGACCGAGAGCGCGCGGCTCGACCGCAAGCTCGCGGCCTTCAAGGAACGGCTGGCGACCCTGGAGGAGCCGCAAGCGCCGGCCGAGGCATCGGCGATCAGGGAGGCGGCGTCATGAGCGCGCCGGTGTCCGTGCCACGGCTTGCCGGGCTGTTCGTCGTGATGGCCGCGGTGATGGCGTTGGCCGCCGCCTTTTCCGATGCCCCGGCCTACCGGCAGATTCCGCCCGATACCGGCGTCATCAAGTTCAGCTTCAGCCATAGCGCCGACCGTGCCAGGGAGTGCCGGCGCCGCACGCCGGAGGAACTGGCGAAGCTGCCGCCCAACATGCGCCGGCCGCTCGAGTGCCCGCGCGGGCGGCGCGGCATCGTGGCCGAACTGACGATCGACGAGACGACGGTGTTCAGCGGGGAGATCCCGCCCTCGGGCTTTGCCAAGGACGGACCCTCGCAAATCTACCGGCGCTTCCTGGTGAAGGCCGGCAGCCACACCG
>Ga0182742_1005162_pt1 | contig 11251 bp, 20 predicted proteins | sample eDN5th37CBELigMG_FD_128880 | JGI IMG/M metagenome (GOLD analysis project Ga0182742, IMG submission 128880) | Enriched Miracle-Growth compost microbial communities from Emeryville, California, USA - eDNA 5th pass 37_C BE-Lig MG (version 2)... ... | reverse complement strand
GTTGGTCGCGACGACCAGCCGCGCGATCGGCAGCCCCATCTGCGCTGCGACATAGCCCGCGAAGACGTCGCCGAAATTGCCGGTCGGCACGCTGAACGCAACCGGCCGCTCGGGTGCGCCGAGCCGCACGGCGGCATAGAAATAATAGACGACCTGCGCCATCAGCCGCGCCCAGTTGATCGAGTTCACCGCGCCGATGCGGAAGGTGTTCGTCAGCGCCGGGTCCCCGAACATGCGCTTCACCATCGCCTGCGCATCATCGAAGCTGCCGTCGATGGCAATGTTGTAGACGTTGGGCGCCAGCACCGTCGTCATCTGGCGGCGCTGCACGTCGCTGACCCGCCCCTTCGGGTGCAGCATGAAGATGTCGACGTTCTCGCGCCCCGCCACCGCGTCGATCGCGGCCGAGCCTGTGTCACCGCTGGTCGCGCCGACAATCGTCAGCCGCTCGTTGCGGCGGGAGAGGAACTCCTCGAACAACCGCCCGAGCAGCTGGAGCGCGACGTCCTTGAAAGCGAGCGTGGGGCCGTGGAACAGCTCCAGCAGCCAATGCCGCTCATCCAGCTGCTTCAGCGGGGTGACGGCCCGATGGGCAAAGCGGCCATAGGCCTCCTCGCACAGCTGCCGCAGCCGTTCGGCCGTCAGGCTCTCGCCGACGAAAGGCCGCATGACACGCGTCGCCAGCTCCGCATAGGGCAGGCCCGCAAGCGCCTCGATCTCCTCCGGCGTGAAGCGCGGCCATTCGCGCGGGACGTAAAGCCCGCCATCGGCCGCGAGGCCGGTAAGGGTGACGTTCTCGAAATCGAGGGCCGGTGCGCTGCCGCGGGTGGAGATGTAGTCCATTTGGGCGCAGCGACTAGCCGCCGTCCCGGTGGGTGGCAAGCGGCGGCGATGTCAGCCTGCAGACTCCGGCACGTCCGCCCCGGTCTCCTCCAGCTGCGCCTTGAGCCGGTGGAGCCCGGCGGCGGCATGCGCGGCATACGGGCCAATCCAGCGCTCGTGAATGGCCTGGATGGGCATGGCATCGAGATAGTTGAATCGCTCCCGCCCCTTCCTCACCGGAACGACCAGGCCAGCCCCCTCCAGAACCTTAAGATGCTGCATCACAGTGCAGCGGTCGAGCTGCGGCAGGCAGGCGCATAGTTGCTTGGTGGTCAGCGGGCGCAGTTTCAGCTCGTCACAGACGGCTCGGCGCACCGGGTTCGCCAGCGCCTTGAATACGAGGTCGAGCTGCTCCTCATTTGACATGTTATATTTTTATAACATCATGTGCAGCGACTCAAGCGAGGAGCCGATCATGGAACTGAAGTTCAGAGTCGCAGCGCGCGTTGCGAAGCCGGTGCATGAGGTGTTCGAGGCGGTTGCAGACCCGAAGCAACTCTCTTGCTATTTCACAACCGGCGGCGCGCAGGGCCGGCTGGAAACCGGCGCCACGGTGACGTGGGACTTTCACGATTTCCCCGGCGCCTTCCCCGTCACGGTCGTGGAAGTCGTGCCGAACCAGCGCATCGTGCTCGAATGGGGCGCGGCGGAAGGGGAGGCCCCGAACCTGGAGGGCGCGCCAGCCGAAATGGCCGAGGCCGGCTACAACACCACCGTCACCATGACCTTCACCGGGCTGGAGGACGGGCGCACCCTGGTGGAGATCGCGGAAGAAGGCTGGCGCTCCACCCCCGGCGCACTTTCCGCCAGCTACGGCAATTGCCAGGGCTGGAGCCAGATGCTCTGCGCCCTTAAGGTCTGGCTGGAGCATGGCATCAACCTGCGTGAGGGCATGTACGTCTAGGCCGCCTCTGACCCCTGCTCCGCCAGCTTGTGCTTGCGGATGCAGTGCCGCAGCTGGTCGTAGGTGAGGCCGAGCGCCTTGGCCGTCTGCCGCTGGTTCCAGCGATTGCGACCGAGATGGTGCTCCAGAATGGCACGCTCATGCGCCTCCACCGCGGCACGCAGATCCTCAACCGAGTCGAACTCCGGTCCGCTCGCCACCCGCACCGCATTGGCCGTCTCTTGCCCCCGCCCCGTCTCTGCCGCCGGGCGCGGCATGCCAGATGGCTTCCACGGGCTGTCGAACGGGTCGAACACGACATGGCCGATCGGCTGGTCCCAATTGTCCCAGCGATAGACCGCGCGCTCCACCACGTTGCGCAACTCGCGCACATTGCCCGGCCAGGGGTGCTCCTCCAGCTGGCGGCGCACATGGTCGGCAAAGCCCGGCCATGCGCGCCAGCCCAGTTCCGCCGCCATGCGCCGCCCGAAATAATCGGCCAGCACGTCGATATCCCCCTCGCGCACGCGCAAAGGCGGCAGGGTGATGACCTCGAAGCTCAGCCGGTCCAGCAGGTCGGCGCGGAACCGCCCCTCGGCGGCAAGGCGCGGCAGATCCTCGTTCGTGGCCGCCACGATCCGGACGTCGATCCGCAGCGGGCGGGATGATCCGATGCGCGTCACCTCGCCATATTCCACCGCCCGCAGCAGCCGCTCCTGCGCGGCCATCGACAGGGTGCCGAGTTCGTCGAGGAACAGCGTTCCCCGATCCGCCTCTTCGAACCGCCCTGCCCGCGCCTTCATGGCGCCGGTGAAGGCGCCCGCCTCATGCCCGAACAGCTCCGCCTCGATCAGCGTTTCCGGCAGGGCGGCGCAGTTCATCGTCACCAGCGGGTATTCCCAGCGGTCCGACAGGCGGTGGAGTCGTTCGGCGATCAGTTCCTTGCCCGTGCCGCGTTCGCCGATCACCAGCACCGGACGGCGCAGCGGAGCAGCGCGGCTGGCGCGTTCTACCGCGTCCAGAAAGGCCGTGGATTGGCCGATGAACTGCGTTTCCCGCTCCATGCCCAACTTCTAGCGGATTTCGCCGCTTGATGGCAATGTACGCCAAGACCGGGGTGAGAAGGATAAGCTAGGGCATTGAGAAACCTTAACTTCTTGAATTTGGCACAGCGGTTGCAATGTCCGGTTCATCAAAGACTTCGGCTCAGGGAAGGGATGCCACAATGTACAATCGCCGCTTCTTCGCCAGCAATCTCGGCCGGGCCGCGGTGGCGAGCGTCTTGGCGATGCTCGCCTTCAACGTCTTCGCGATCACCCAGCAATTGGATATGAAGCCGAATGCGGCACTGGCCGCAGCGCCAATCGTGGAGCTTGCATGAGCGACGAGCAAACCCCGCCGCCGGACCGCCGGAAGGCGCGGTCTCTCACCTCACGGCTGGACCGCGAGATAGAGCGGCTGCGCACCAGCCCCATTCCTACGGCCTCCAGCCCCGGTTCAGGCCCTCTTTCCGGAGTACCCTTCATGGGCATTTTCTCGCGAACCCGCGACATCATCGCCGCCAATTTCAACGAGCTGCTCGATCAGGCGGACGATCCCTCCAAGATGATCCGCATGATCATCCTCGAAATGGAGGAGACGCTGGTGGAAGTCCGCGCGAGCGCCGCCCGCACCATCGCGGACCAGAAGGAGATGCACCGCCACACCGTGCGGCTGGAGAAGCTGCAGGCGGACTGGGCGGACAAGGCGCAGCTCGCGCTCAGCAAGGATCGCGAGGATCTCGCCCGCGCCGCGCTGCTGGAGAAGAAGAAGGCCGGCGACATGGCCGACCAGCTGAAGCAGGAAATCGCCGTGCTGGACGATGCCCTGCGCGCCTATGAGCAGGACATCGCCAAGCTCCAGACCCGCCTGCGGGAGGCGCGCAGCCGCCAGACGCAGATCGCCGCCCGGCTGGAAAGCGCTGAGAATCGCGTCAAGCTGCGCAGCCTGATGACCAGCGAGCGGGTGGACGAGGCGCTGACCCGCTTCGACCAGCTCGAGCGCCGCGTCGATTATGCCGAAGGCCGCGCCGACTCGCTGCGCATCGCTGGTGAGGGCCCGCCGAGCCTGGCTGACGAGATCGCCGCGCTCGAAGGGTCGGACAAGATCGATGAGGAACTCGAAGAAATGAAGCGCGCGCTCGGCAAGGGCAGCGGCGGCAACGGCCAGGAGGGCTGATCAGATGGAAGAAGCAATTGTCATCCTGATGCTGTTCATCGGCCTGCCGTGGCTGATCCTGCACTACATGACGAAATGGAAGACCGCCGCGACCATCACCACGGATGACGAGGTGCTGCTGGAGGAACTCTACAACCTCGCCAAGCGCCTCGATGAGCGGATGGACACGGTCGAGCGGCTGGTCGCCGCCGACAACCCCGAATTCAAGCCGGCCCGCATCGTGGCGGACCGCGACATCGACAACCAGCCGCTGCGCGAGCTCGATCGCCTGCTGGCGGAGAAGAAAGGAACGCTCCGGTGAACGGCGAACGCACGACCTTCTACCGCGACAAGCAGAGCGCTAAGCTGATGGGCGTCTGCTCTGGCCTGGAGGATTATACCGGCATCAACGCCATCTGGTGGCGCCTGGCCTTTGTCATCCTCACCATCACGAGCGGTATCGGCATCCCCATCTACTTCGTGCTCGGTTTCCTTGCCTCGAAGAAGCCCGCGCATCTCTACGTCGATCGGGATGAGGAGAAGTACTGGCAGCGCGTGCGGCAAAGCCCGAAGCGCACCGCCCGCGAGATCCGCGCCCGCTTCCGCGACATCGACCGCCGGCTGGCGGAGGTGGAGCACCACTATGTCAGCAGCAATCCGCGCCTTTCGGCCGAGATCGAACGGCTGCGCTGAGGCACCCGGAAGAGGACACGAAGAATGGACTTTGGCATCCTGGTCCCGCTGGCCCCCTTCCTGATGGTGGTCGGCATCGTCTGGGTTCGCAGCCATGCGAAGCTGGAGGAAAAGCGGATCGCCGCCACGGCGGAGAACAGCGCCGAAAAGGCCGCGCAATATGCCACCCGCGTGTCCGAACTGGAGGAGCGGGTGCAGGTGCTGGAACGGATCGTCACCGACCGCGGCTATGACGTCGCCACCCAGATCGAAGCGCTGCGCGACCAGCGCCGCGTTGACGATCTGCTGGAGGAGCGGAGCGCGGTCCGGTGACGCTGGGTGAGGCCCTTGTCCTGCTGGCGCTGATCGTGGTCGGGCTGCCCGTCCTGCTCGGCATCGGCAGCGACATCTACAAGCGCCGCCTGAAGTTCGAAGAGCGCAAGCTGGCTCTGATGGCGGACCGCACGGCCGAGAAGGCGGCGCAATATGCGGCGCAGGTGGAACGGCTGGAGCAGCGGATGCGCGTCCTGGAACGCATCGCCACCGATCGCGGCGCAAATCTCGCCGCCGAGATCGAGGATCTGCGCGATCGCGGTGAGCAGGGGCGGATCAACTAGGCGAACAAGAGGAGATTGCGAGCATGGACCCGAGCCTCATTCCCTTCTTCGCCATCGGCGGCGGCTTCATCGTCGGCCTCGCCGGGATCGTCGGGTGGATGCACACCACCCGGCTGCGGATCAAGCACGGCTATCCGCTGGAGAGCATGTGGGGCCAGCCGCTCAAGCCGGCGATCACCACCGAAGCCATGGAGCGGGTGAAGCTGCTGACGCAGGAGAATGCCCAATTGCGCGCCGAACTCGGCTCGCTCGGAGACCGCCTCGCCAATGTGGAGCGGATCGTCACCGACAGCGGTTACCAGCTCGGCCACGAGATCGAGCGGCTCCGGGACAATCAGGAGAAGATGCAGTGAGTTTTGGAACCGTCATCGTCGTGCTGGCCGCGATCTTCGCCTTCGTTGCGCTGGTCCGCAGCAGGCAGAATGCCCGCCTCGGCCATCCGATGGATGAAAGCGGAACGCCGCTCGCCAGCTCCCAGCGGGAGGCGGAGCTACGGCGCGAGATCGAGGAGCTTCGCGAGCGCGTGCAGGTGCTGGAGCGCATCGCGACCGACGGCACGGAGGCGAAGCGCCTTTCCGCAGAAATCGAACGCCTGCGCGACGAGCGCTGAGCGCCACCTCGACGACCAACCTTCACCCTGGCGAAAGGACCGCAAGGATGAGCGAGACCGTACTGATTGCCGCCTGTGCCCTGATCGGCCTGCTGGCCGTCGCCACGGCCACGCTCAAGGGCTGGCAGGGCTGGCTTGCGCTGAAGACGCGCGAGCTGGACCTGCGGCGCGGGCCGCCGGAAATCGAAGGCGGCGCCCGCGAAGGTGCAGCGCGGATCGAGATCGCGGACCTAAAAGAACGTATCCGCAAGCTCGAAGCCATTGCTAACGGGGTGGATTTGTAAGGCGATCCAGCTAGAGCGGCGCGCCATGCGCTCACTCGAAGACATCCGCGATGAATATGAATTCCTTGAAGGCGATGAACGCTATCGCCTGCTGATCGAGCTCGGGCGGGAACTGGACCCGATGCCCGCCGCTCTCAAGACCGATGCGACGCTGGTGCGCGGCTGTTCCGCCAGCGTTTGGGTCTATCCCACCGGTGATGCAACACAGTTGCATTTCCTCGCCGACAGCAATGCCGCGATCACCAAGGGGATCGTGGCGCTTGTGATCGCCACGGTCCAGGACCGTCCGGCGGAGGAGGTCGCGCAGATGGACATCCCGGCCGCGCTCGCCCCGTTCGACCTCAAGAACCAGCTCAGCTCCAACCGGACGCAGGGTGTGCCGAACATGATCGCGCTGGTGCAGGAGCATGCCCGAAGGATCGCGCAGGCCTGATGGTGAAGCGCCCGCTCTGGATGGCGGGCGGACTGCTCAGCCTCGGCCTCGCCTGGCTCGGCGTGCTACTGCCGCTGCTGCCGACCGTGCCCTTCCTGCTGCTGGCCGTGTTCTGCTTCGCGCGCGGCAATCCGAGCTGGGAACAGCGCCTGCTCGATCATCCCCGCTACGGCGCCTCCCTGCGGGATTGGCGGGAACGGCGGTCTATCTCGCGCAAATCGAAGATCGCCGCCCTGGTGGCCATGGGCTGGGCGGGCATCCTCGCCTGGCTGCTGATCGGATTCCCCATGGCGGGAATCTCCATCGCCATCATGGCCGTTACCGGAACGTGGATCTGGACCCGGCCAGAATAGGCGGGGAGGCTCCCGCGTAGGAGCCGTTCCTTGCCCCGGCCCAGCGCCCAGCGCCACGCCCGAGGACGCGAACTCAGCCCTCCGCGCTCTCCCGCACCCGCGCGATTCCCGCTTCCCGCTGGCGCCGCAGCTCCGCCTTCAGGCGCGCGGGATCACCGGCGAGCACGAAGCCGAAGCTCACCCCGCCTTCTTTCCCGATCGTGGCGTGGTGCAGCTTGTGCGCCTGGACCAGCCGCTTGGCGTAGCCGCTCCTGGGCACCCAGCGGAAATAACGCTGATGCACCAGCCCATCATGCACCAGCGTGTAGATGATGCCGTAGAGGAGGATGCCGAGCCCGATCCAGGTGCCGGGCCACCATGCCGCCTCTCCCATCACCCAGGTCGAGCCCACGGCGAACATCGCGATGCTCATCCCGGCGCCGAACAAGGCGAACAGGTCGTTCTTCTCCAGCACCCTGTCATGCGGCTCATGATGATCGCGGTGCCAGGCCCAGCCGAAGCCGTGCATGATGTATTTGTGGCTCGCCCAGGCGACCCATTCCATCGCGGCGACACTCGCCAGCACGATCATCAAGGGCGCAAGCCAATCCATCCGCCGCATATAGGCCTGTCGAGCCTTTGACGCCAGCGAGGTGACGTGCAGCCTTGAGCAAGCTTTGCATCAGGCCGCGACACATTCTTACTCTTCAGTGAGAGACAGGCACCTCGGTCAGGCGCATATCCCGTTCATCGAAACGCCTCAAAAGATGAACGAAAGGACAGTGGAATGACCAAGAAATTCCTCCTCGCCGCCCCGATGGCTCTCGCTGCGGCGGCCATGCTCGCCACTCCGGCCAGCGCTGCCAGCATCAGCAATCCCGGCCAGATCCGGGCGGAGATCCAGCAGCTCAACCGCCAGATCGACCACATGCCCGGCCTCTCCAATCGTGATGAACGGCGACTGGAAGGCAAGGTCGACCAGCTGCAGCGCCTTTACCAGAGCTACGCCCGCGGGGGCTTCTCGCGCAACGAACTTCAGCGCCTGGACCGGGAGCTGAGCGACGTGAAGGCCGAGGTTTTCAAGGCTTCCCGCGACTTCGGCCGTGATCGGCATGACCGCAACGACCATCGCGGCAACCGGTACGATCACCGCCGCTGAGCTTGGGGCGAGCTAAGTTTTTGTTCGCTTGCCTCTGTGGGGTCGGTCGGCCATCTCCCCGGCATGGCCAGCCGACCCCGCACATTGTACGAGAAGATCTGGGACGCTCACGTGGTGGAGCGCCAGGAAAATGGCACCTGCCTGATCTTCATCGACCGCCACCTCGTCCACGAAGTCACCAGCCCGCAGGCCTTCGAAGGCCTCCGCCTCGCCGGCCGGAAGGTGCGCCGGCCGGAACTGACGCTGGCGGTGCCGGACCACAACGTGCCCACCACCGCGCGGCTCGATGCGCAGGGCAACCGCCTGCCGATCGAGGACCCGCAGAGCGCGCAGCAGCTCGCCGCGCTGGAGCGCAACGTCGCCGAGTTCGGCATCCGCTATTTCGGCGCCACCGCGCGCGAGCAGGGCATCGTCCATGTCGTGGGGCCCGAGCAGGGCTTCTCGCTCCCGGGTACGACGATCGTGTGCGGCGACAGCCACACGGCGGCGCATGGCGGCGTCGGCGCGCTGGCCTTCGGCATCGGCACCAGCGAGGTGGAGCATGTGCTCGCCACTCAGACGCTGCTGCTGACGCCTTCCAAGACGATGGAAGTGCGGGTCGAGGGTGAACTCACCCCCGGCGTCACCTCCAAGGACCTGATCCTGCACATCATCGGCGTCATCGGCACCGCCGGCGGCACCGGCCACGTGATCGAATATCGCGGGCCTGTCTTCGAGCGGATGAGCGTCGAATCGCGCCTCACGGTGTGCAACATGAGCATCGAAGGCGGCGCCCGCGCTGGCCTCGTCGCTCCGGACGAGACGACCTTCGCCTACCTCAAGGGCCGCCCGTTGGCCCCCAAGGGAGCCGAGTGGGAGCAGGCCGTCGCCTATTGGCGCACGCTGCACACGGATGAAGGCGCGACCTTCGACAAGTCGGTCGTCATCAACGCGGCGGACGTGGAGCCGACCGTCACCTGGGGCACCAGCCCCGAAGACACCGCCCCGATCGGCGGCACCGTCCCTGCGCCGGAGAGCTTCGCCGACCCCTCCAAGCAGGACGCCGCTCGCAAAAGCCTTGAATATATGGGCCTCAAGCCGGGACAGAAGCTGTCCGAGGTGGAGGTTCAGAACGTCTTCATCGGCAGCTGCACTAACAGCCGCATCGAAGACCTGCGCGCCGCGGCCGAAGTGCTCAAGGGCCGCCACAAGGCGGAGAACGTGAAGTGGGCGATCGTCGTCCCCGGCTCCGGCCTCGTGAAAGCGCAGGCCGAGGCCGAGGGTCTGGACCGCATCTTCACCGAAGCGGGACTCGAATGGCGAGAGCCCGGCTGCTCCGCCTGCCTCGGTATGAACCCCGACAAGGTGCCACCGGGTGAGCGCTGCGCCAGCACCAGCAACCGCAACTTCGTCGGCCGCCAGGGCCCCGGCGCGCGCACCCATCTCGTGTCGCCAGCCATGGCGGCGGCGGCGGCGGTGACGGGCAAGCTGACGGATGTGCGCGAGCTGGTGGGCTGAGCGGGCGCAAGTCCTCCTTTCCGCCCGTCGTCGCGCCGGACACGCGCGTGCTCGTCCTCGGCAGCCTGCCGGGGGAGCGCTCGCTGGCGGAGCAGCGCTATTACGCGCATCCGCAGAACCGCTTCTGGCACCTGATCGGCGGAGTGATCGGACGGGAGCTGCAGCCGCTCTCCTACGAGAGGCGCCTCGCTGCGCTGCTGGAGGCGAAGGTGGGGCTTTGGGATGTGGTCGCCTCCGCCCGGCGCAGCGGCAGCCTCGATGCGGCGATTCGCGAGGCGGAGAGCAATGCCTTGCCCGAACTTGCCGCCTCTTTGCCGGATCTGCGCGCCGTCGGCTTCAATGGCGGCACGGCGGCGAGGATCGGGACCGGGCTCCTCAGCACCACGCCGCTCGCGCTGATCCCCCTCCCCTCCTCCAGCCCGGCCTATGCTTCCATGGCGCTGGCGGAGAAGGAGCGGCGCTGGGCCGCGCTGCGCGAATTTCTGAGCTGACTCTTGCCACCACCGGCACAGCGGAGCATTGAATCAGGCATGACCAAGGACAGAGAATTGGGAGCGGGCGGCAAGGCCGCCATCGTGGGTGCGATCGGCTCGGCAGCGGTGGCCGCCGCCCTGCTTTACGCAGACCGCCGCAAGAAGCGCGAGAAGAAGCTCGCCCGCTTCACCATGCCCTTTGACGAGCAGCCAGAGACCGATTGATGGAACCCGTGCGTGAGGTTGAAGGGCGCGCCATCCCCTTCGGCCGCAAGAACATCGACACCGACCTCATCATCCCCGCCCGCTGGCTGAAGACGATCAGCCGCGAGGGGCTCGGTGAAGGAGCGTTCGAGGCGGTGCGGGCGGAGCCCGGCAATGTGTTCGGCCGGCCGGAGTTCGCCGGTGCGCCCATCCTGGTCGCAGGCGACAATTTCGGCTGCGGTTCCAGCCGCGAACACGCTGCCTGGGCGCTGCTGGACATGGGTGTGCGCGCGGTGATCGCGCCGAGCTTCTCGGACATTTTCTCCGGCAACGCCTTCAAGAACGGCATCCTGACCGTCGCGCTGCCGCAGGAGGCGGTGGACCGGCTGCTCGAGGTGGCGGAGACGGAGCCGGTTACAATCGACCTGGAGAACCAGGTGGTGACGACGCCTTTCCAGGATCGCTTCACCTTCGAGATCGACCCGTTCCGCAAGCGTTGCCTGCTGGAAGGGCTTGACGAGATCGGGCTGACCCTCGCGCGCGAGGACGCGATCGCCACCTATGAGGGCCATCTCGCTTCCGGCCAGCCATGGATCGCGCGGGGGACGGCGAGTGGGAGCGGGCTTGCCGCCTGACCAGCGCGCTCCTATTCGCACAGCACAGGCGCAGACACGCAAAAGGGCTTCTCGATGGTAGATTTCAGGGATCGCGAACGGGCGGAAGAAGCCAAGTTCGCTCTGGACGAGGAAACGACGTTCCGCGTTACCGCGCGCCGCAATCGCCTGCTCGGCAAATGGGCGGCGGAAAAGATGAACCTCACGCCCGAAGAGACCGAAGCCTACGCCAAGGCCGTCGTGCAGGCGGACTTCGAGGAAGCCGGCTCGGAAGACGTGATCCGCAAGGTGCTTGGCGATCTCACCGCCGCAGGTTGCGATATTGACGAGGCCGCCGTGCGCGCTGCGCTCGATGAGAAGTCGGTCGAGGCCCGCCGCCAGCTGATGGGCGAGTC
>Ga0182742_1005161_pt1 | contig 11253 bp, 10 predicted proteins | sample eDN5th37CBELigMG_FD_128880 | JGI IMG/M metagenome (GOLD analysis project Ga0182742, IMG submission 128880) | Enriched Miracle-Growth compost microbial communities from Emeryville, California, USA - eDNA 5th pass 37_C BE-Lig MG (version 2)... ... | reverse complement strand
TTCTCTTGCATCGGATATGACTTTAATAAGGTCGATAATATTCAAGTTTTCTCTTAAATTCTTCTCAAAGTGTGAGACTGTTGTATGACGAACATAGTAAAATGAAGCTATATGTCCCAAAAACGTGCTTTCAAGGTTGAATTCTTCTGTTATTTTTATGCAACCGTGGTCTTCGAGCGCTTGAAGAGAAGAATTGATCAAGTCAATCACAAACTCATTAATTTCTAAACTTGATTTAAACTTAGTAAATTTTGTTATTACTTTCAGGTGTACTATTTTCAACTCCATAATAAGCTGGGTTTTTAATTATCCTTCTAAAATAGTATGTCCATGTCAAATAGTCCAAACAATCCTTTTTAGTTTTGAGAGTTCCTGCTGCAATCTCGGCATTAAAATGTTCACTGATTTGGTTAGCAAGACTCTAATTAGTCAATCAATAACTTATACTCACAAGTAAATTACTGATTCAACAGGGAAAGGATCATTAAGATACTTTCTATAGAAATTCTTCTTAGATTGCTCAACAAATACACAGGCAACTCCATTTTTATCAAACTGAGGTCTTCCTGCTCTTCCTATCATTTGAAGGATATCAACAACTGGAGAATCAACGTATCTCTTCTTCCTAAACATATTGAAATAAAAACACGTGGGAAATTTTACTTAGGATCAAAGTATTCAGTTCCCTTGATGATGACCAAATGGGCAGGGAAATTCACACCCCAAGCTAAAGTGCTTGTTGCGATCAGGATCTGAATTTTGTTTCTTAAGAAAAGCTCTTCAACAATTCGACGGTCCTATTCAGCTTAGTTTTCTTCTCAGGAAATAAAAGAAAATTCATGATTATAAAATGTTACTTACTTCTGTAATTAAACCTGCATGATGCATTCCAATACCAAAGGCCAACGTTTGCTTCAAGTTTGGATCTTGGATATGCTCTAAATAAATATCAAGCTCCTTTGAATTCATATTCAAAAATTGATCAATCACATTTCCAGTACTCATTTCTGCAGCGATTAAAGCTATTAAATCAAGAGCTGTCAAACGAGTTTGTCTTCTGGAAGAAACGAAAATAAGAACAGGCTTGCCTTCTGAGAACTTCTTAATAGCATTATAAGCAGGTTTGTTCATAGTCGCCATTCTTGGACAATAATGCTTTTCACTAAAACCTTCAAAATGGATTTCAATGGGGCATGGACGGACTTCAGGCTTAAAGTTAAAGAAATATTGTGGTTTCACTCCAAACCAAGTAGCTACGTCTCCTCCATTAGCTAATGCTGTTGAAAGACCCACCATACGAATTTCCATGGAGGTTTCCTGAGCGATATAATTCATTCTTGAAACAATAACTTCCAGAACAGGTCCTCTATCTTGTCCTAACAGGTGGATCTCATCAAGAATTATCAAAGCAACATCCTGGACGTAAGATCTGTTCTGCCAATTTCTACTGATACCATCCCATTTTTCAGGAGTTGTTATAAGAATATCTGATTTTTTAAGAGCTTCTAAATCTGGAGTAAAATCTCCTGTAAGTTCTAGCACCTTTTTCTTTACAGGACTTTTTTCATTATCAAGTCTCTCTCTCCAATCTTTAAGCCTTTCTTTTGCGATTGCTTTCAATGGTGCAATGTATATCACCTTTTTACCTGAATGATGGTTAAATACTCTAAGCATGGCTAACTCAGCCATAATCGTCTTTCCTGAACCTGTTGGAGCTCCAATAAGAACATTATTATTTGTATGGTATAAAGCATGGAAAACTTGAGTTTGAACAGGGTTGAAATAAGGGAATTTGGGATATAATTGCTCAAAGGGTTTATTATTGAGAGCTTCTCTAGGTAAAGGCTGCAAATCAAGAAGCTTTGTATACTCAAGATGTTCTTGACGAATTCCAAGGCTATCCATTTCAATGAAAGACTCATATCGGCTTCCGATCCATCTATCCGAATCTACAATGAGTCTATAATTTTTGCTTTGGTCTCTATATGGGATGAAGAAAGAGAGACTGATAGGTGTTTTGTCAAAGATAGCTTTTTTAGAGATGGCTACCGATTCGATATGGAAAATGTCAATTTCATCGTCGACTATAACCCACAATGGTTCGTTTCGTAAGTGCCATCTTGCTGCCCAATCAACATCGCAAGTTATAGTTACACTGATTTGGATAATAGTTTGAGCAATAGGTTTCAATTTATATTCAACTTCGAATTGAGGAATATATGAACAAAACTTCTTAATTAAACCACCTCTTTTCTGTAGGCGGATCATAGCAGAAATTTCATCAGAATCGGTATCTCTCAAGCGATCAAGGCTTAACTCTTTTTCCATAACTCTGTTTATTAAATCGCTAGATAGTAATCCATCTTTCTTTTCTTTCTTGCTTTTTAAGGCACTGTAATTTGATAAATTGTTTTCCGCTGAGAATTGGCATAAAGGATGATCCTCAGGCGTCATTTTATTTTCGATAAGTTTACACCAAAGCAACAGCTTCTCGGCACATTGTGCCATATTCTTCTTGATACATATATCTAAGATACATCTGAGAATTCTGAGGCAATTTTGGACAATATAGATTGTATCAGCTACTAGAGAGGAGCTCTCATATTCTGCATGTAACAAATAGCCTTGAATCAATGCGAACACTTTTTCATAATCGTCATAAACCTTTTCGTTTGGATTTGTGTCAATATTTTTGTCTGTGCTTGTCTTTTTGTACTCATTTCCAAGGGTCATAAATAGGTTTTTCTGAAGGCGATTTAACTCATCCATTTCTTCGGGTCTTATTTTTATGTTTTCGAATTCCTTTGCTCTACTTACTATCGACATCAACTTTTCGTCTGTTAAGTGAACTTTATCTTTTACTAAAAAAAATATTAATTTTCTATACTAAATTTAAATTTACCTGATTGTTTATCTTCAGTAATTTTGAGCTCCTTACAGAAATGTTCCATTGTTTCTGTTTTTATATAATAGTTGCTGGCTATTCTACCTAAATCCGTTGAGTTTAAGAACATGCTTTTTTGGTCATATCTAATTAACCTCAGGTTATGTAATTGTGTGATAGAGTTTATTAAAGTTTCTTGAAGGAAATCTTCAATATCAGCTTTTTTACCCATCGCATCCTTTCCTTTACCGAGATCTTTTTTGTAAATGTTGGGATTTCTCATGAGTCGCACATAGAAAAATGTATACTTCAACCACTCTTTAGCCTCACTGATTGAACTAACAGTTCCTAACGAAATCTCTGCGTTTAAAGTCTCTTTCATAGTTACAAGGAATTGAGATTCAATATGACTTGTACTAGTCATTAATCCCAAGTAGTAATTCACTTTATCATATTTTGTAATCAAAGTAGCGTCACCGCTTGTATCAAATTGAGGTCTTCCTGCTCTACCAAAGATTTGCTGGATATCCAAAATACTTAAATCGACAATGTCTTTATTTGGTTCATAAATATCAGTTCCTTTGATAACAACAGCATGTGCGGGCAAGTTAACACCCCAAGCTAAAGTAGCTGTTGTAACAAGTACCTTCAGATTTCCATCCATAAACAGTTTCTCAACGATATTACGATCTCTTCTAAGTAAACCTGCGTTATGGAACCCAATTCCCGAAGGAGTTAATCTCTCCAAATCTCTACTCTTAAATTTTCCTAGAAGAGGACTTTTCTTTTTTGCTTCTAAAATATAATTCTCTCCGTTATTTTTGAACCTCTCAGCCAAATATTGAGCATACCTTATTGTTTCTTTTCTAGAATGTACGAAAACCATGACTTGGTTATCCTCAAGAATATTCTTCCTCACAATATCGAAGCAAATCTCATTCATAGAGTCTTCAATTCTCTTCTTAGGACCTCCTCTTGTCTTCTTTGTGTCTTCTCTATCAGAATTAACAAGATATTGTTTAACATTGTAGCCCTTATCTTCTTTTATACCAATAAATCTTTGATGAAGAGGAATAGGCCTAAAGGATTGATCGAAAAAGAAGAAGCCTTTATCAGCATTGACTCTTAGGAATTGAGCAACATCTCCGGGATTCGGAAGTGTAGCAGAAAGTCCTAAAAGTCTCACAGGTTGTTGATTTCTCTCTATCATTCTTAAAGTCCTTGCGACAATAGATTCAATAACAGGACCTCTACTATCATTCAACAAGTGAATTTCGTCGATAATTAAGAGCTTTAACTTTTGTGTGATTCCATCGGATTTTCTAGTGATAACATCCCACTTTTCAGGGGTTGTAACTATAATATTTGTCTCTTGTATTTCTGCCTTGCTTAGTTGCATATCTCCTGTCAATTCTTTAACGACAACTTTGAGTACATTTAGTCTTGATGAGAATTTCTCAACAATTTCAGCTGCTAGAGCTTTCATTGGAGAAATATAGACGATTTTAAAGTCAGGGTTATCTAAAACCATTGTTTCTTTATTCATGAATTTTTCAATCTCGTGTAATATACAAAGCAAAGCAATATTTGTCTTTCCTGCTCCTGTTGGGGCGCATACCAACACATTCTCATCTGTGTCATATGCAATGCTTTTAACTTTAGATTGGATCACATTTAATGTTTTCATTCCTGTGAAAACTTTCTATAAAATATTAGTTCATTTTTGTTTATTAAAAAACAGAAATAAAATGAATAATGGAAAATATATACCTGAACCCAAGGCTCAAAAGAAGTCACTGAGATTAAATCCTTTTCATCATGTCTTGAGAGCTTTATTGGTGGAGGAATATTGAAGAGAACGTATTCTTCTGTTTCTTTTCTCTAAATAAAAACTTAATAAATCTATTTTTATAATAAAATACCTCTGTGTTTATAGGGAGACAAGTAGCCATAACATGAGGATTCATATGCACATAATCAAAGGAAGAGGCACTGTCCTTTGGTATAGTTGGTTGCTTTGGCATTTCTTGTTTTCTCAAACCAAGCTTCGCTTCCTTTTTGAGTTCTTCTTCGTCCATTCCCTGCAATTATATTAACTGTTAATATCTCTATTAAATTACCAGTAAAGCAAGGACTTCATAATTAGTTTTGCCAAAGTTTGATTCATCATATGCGGCATATTCGTTTGAATAGTAAGTCTTATTGCTCACTTTCACACTGAAATTGGAAGGTCTGATCACATTATCTTTGTCAGTAGTTTTCTTCTTCGTTTCAGAGATTTGCTTCCTTTCTTCTTCTGCTTTCATGAAATTACTGAATTTAACGATATTTTCTCTGTTATTTATTAATTCCAAAGCAGGTTCTGGATCACCAAAGTATTGGGAAGATTCAAATAATGTGAATAATTGTTCATTAGTCTTATCAGACTTAAGGTCATTTAAGAGATCATTTAAAAATAACTCCCAAAATTCCTTCTGGAAAATGAACTTTTTAAACTTTTCATAGAACTCTTTAAAGTAATTTTTTTCTATTTCGATTCTATTCATAAATTGCACATCTTTTTCAAGGTTGGAATAATCGACAGTTTTTTCTTTCTTCTTCTTTGGAGGGGACTTTTCCAGTTCTTCATCTGAAGAAGGATAGTCATCTTGATACTCAAACTTTATAGGCTCAGTTATAGTTGGAAAAGTTGTTTCGCTTTCTTCAGAAGCTCCAAATTCACCAAAAATCTTTCCTTCAATTTGTAAAGGAGTTTTGAGGATTTTTTCTCTTTGTTCATCAATAGCCTCAATAATTCTAAACAATTCGTAAACTTTCTGAGGATTTAAATCTAATTTCTGATTTGGAAAGAGTTTTGCTAAACTATGCTTGAAATCAATTTCCAGATTATCGGAATCTGTGTTTAAAGTATGATATAAATTATACACTTCTTTTACAGTCTTTAGAACTTGAACTTCGTCGACCTTAGCTTTGCTTCCTACCTTTTCTTTATTCTCTTTATCAACGAATAAATCAAGGTTAATTATCTGAGACTTTAATGCATTATAAAGCTCGATATATTTTTTTTCTGTTGAGTGGCTTATTCTATAGACAATATCCATTCTGGTTAGTCTTTGGATTGTTTTCTTATCATTGGGTTTTGATAAGTATTCTTCAAAGTATGAGTTCCGCTCATTATGAACCTTCTTGATGGAATATTGGATTCCATTATTGTAGCCATCAATTTTTTGACGTAAAAAGAGAGTCAATCTCATTCGCTAAATTGTCATTAGGTTAAGAGTATGAATGGAAAATTACCTCATCGGCGTTGTATGAAAGAAGATCGAAATACATGAAAATTTTTAATTCCTCTTGGATAGTTTTTATTTGATTAATTATTTATTTAGGATCTTTCTGGCACTAATATAATCAATCATTCATTGAATCATGAGAAGAAAAGCAAGTCATAAAAGAGAAGGAGAATTTGTTTAGATAAGTAGAAAAGGACTTGGACCCTTCAGACGTCTTTTAAAACGGACGAGAACCTTTTGATATGTTTATAAGGGAAAAAATGTCATATAATATTTTGGGAAAATTTTATTTCTTATCGGTTTTAATTTATAATTGTCAGAATATTATGATTTAGATCAAAATAAAGAGAACATGAATCGGATAAGCGCTTTATGTTTCAGAAGGCTTTTACTAATAAAATTCACGAGTTTATGAAAGGAAAACTTTTGTGAAAGATTTTGATTGGATTTTCGACGTGAACGGATTTATATAAGTAGAAATAAAGTATTAAAATCTTTATAGATTTAATAAATAAGAAACAATCCAAGTTATTTTAGGTGGCTTACATCTAATTTTTGTTTTCCTCCTTCTTGTGAATCTTCGGATTGAACCAAGACTCTGATGCAGCTTGGAACAGTTGAATTTTCAGTCACATACAAAATATTAGGCTTCAATCTATCAGGAATTTATTCAAAAAGAGTTTTTTGCCTAAATTATACCTTGAAAATCCTAACCCAGTTATTTCAGGAGCATAGGGAATATGGATTTCATTTAGTTGTTGCCCTCTTGGGTTCATAACAGTGACAATCCCATCGTTTACATTTGCTAATAATTAATTAATAATCAAGTAAGCTTTCCTATTACATGAAAACTCGAATCTGGCAACGTAAATATTGCCAGAGCTGGAAACTGATACAGCGGTTGGACCAAACCTTCCATAAAACTGATGGAAAACACTTTTAAAATATAACACTAATTCATTCGGCATTTTTTTACCTGAAATGATAAACTCCTTTAGAATTTAATGAAAATCTCAATAGTCTATTCGAACATGTCTCGCATACATAACTAAAATATTCATTAGGATAAAAAAGGATCTTACATGTTCTTTTCATTTAATGATAATGCTAAGCCAGTAGGGTAAGCTAAGCATTTATATGCCAGAGGTCTTATGATTTGGGCATCGAGCTCAATAATGTAAACACTTCCCTAATAAATATATTAAAGTAAGCCTAAGCTATACTTTAGGTTTTTCCAAGGAGGTTGTTTCAAAAGGGCCAGAATCAGTGAAAAAGAGACAATCTTGAAATTAAGGCGATATTTTCAAAGGGAACTAACTTTTAGAATTTGATATAACTAACGAATGCGGGCCCAACAAGGACACATCATCATAATCTTTATTATCTTTGATTAAAGATTGTATGCTTCTATCTTCAATCATTATCTTTAAAATGTCTTGTTTCTCCATATCAGCCACATAAAGAATTTTTCCTTAGAGTCGTAAAAAAACTCCTCATGTAATTTTACCAGCTTTATCAACTGTTACTCCGCTGAAATGACCTGAACCTTTAATATCAACCTAAAGAAGGATGAGTATTAATGTATTGTGAATAATACTGTGGTATGACCATCTTTGCTTTTAAGTACTTCACCATTTTGGGAAACCAGATATAAATTTCCTTCTAAATCTTCTGCTGGGCTATTAAGGTTACTGCTTGCGTCACAAACCTTTTCAGAATTGTTCATTGTGATTCAAGAAAAAAAAACGCTTTAAAGGGATTTTAAAATAATGAAAACTTTGCCCTTATAAAAGAAAATTACTAGAAAGGAATATAGATTCTTAAGAAATGTATCAATTGTTTTTCAACAAGATTAGAGGGACTTATAAAAGGAAAAAAATGAGAATCTCATTTAAGAAGGTTGTCTCAATATAGAAAATATCAAGGGGTATGAAAAATCTAATATACATTCAGAATTTGGATTGTTTCAGTTGTGCAAACTTCTTGAATATGAATTTTGATTCAATAAAAAAATTCAAATGATTTACCTAACAAGTGAAAACTACGCAAAATTCTACAATGCAAAACCTTTCTCTTTTGCTTCTATACTTTGCTTAATCATTGCTCTTGCAACAGTTGTTATCCCTGCCCTTCTTGCCTTTACAACTTCAGGTACTCCCAAACCATGTTATCAATTATTAATATTGGATGCAGGTGTGGGACTAAGACAAACAGTTTACACAGAACAACCTATCATCACATTTAGAGACGAACTCATCATATACAATTTCCAAGGCAGCGAAGTCCTTGGATATTCTTCATCTACTACCTTTAATAATGGATTGGGGACTTCTTTAATTACCTCCCCGGTTATAAAGGTATTTAGAGCCATACTTTTCTCAACATTTTAGGCTCTATCTATTGATAGTAACCATGATGGAAAAGCAGACTCCTTTAGGTTTAAAATAAGCTTTAATAGTGATTCTCAAAATTTACGCCTTTCTCAAATCTATCTCTTTTTTACTTATGAATTGGAGGTAAGAATTTGTAATGATAAGTCTCACAGGCTTAGGAAAGAACAAGAATAACAATGGAAGATTTCGTTAAAATCGAATTGAATTCAGCTAGCGGGATTGAAAAAGCAAAAGTTATAGGTAGAATTGAGTTGAACCAAAAGAAATCATTAGGTCCAAAGTATGAGCCCTTTTATCTATTGTTTTAAATATTAGCACTGAAACAGCGAATAATTATAACCAAACAATCTTTGACGAACCTACTAAAAACCTCAATATTTTCGATTATGAGGTCGCTAAACAGCAAAGAGATAGTACTTTAATAATATTTATGAAAAGGAATAACATTTTTCTTAGTGTCTATTTCTTGTAATTGCGAGTCTCTTGTGCTGCCAGCTTGGGGAAGTGGTTCCACTGAGATTGACATTGAATTGATTGTTCCTGAAAAACAAATTATTCAGTAAGTTTTTTGCAGGAGTTGGAATAATCATTTTTAGCTATGTAAGCAACACATTAGAGACTCTTAAATTCTCATGGATTGAATTTTTTAGTGTCTTTCTGCCTATTTTTATTATTATAAGTTTTGGAATGAATTTCTTCTTCAAAAATCGTTTTATATCTGTACGGGAAACAAATAATCTTGGAAAGTAAAATTTATGTATTTTTATTCGTAATTTTTGTTCTATTTTATATTTTATGAAAATTATCACAAAAAAAGGAAAATGAGTCGCAGAGTGAAAAAAGCAAAATGAAGGGGCATGTGAATAATTAATTTATTTGGGTTTATTAAATGAAAATAGAGAATATTTTCTATTTTAGCCTCTTTATCTGAACTTTATTTCTTACCTACCGACCCTAAAATATTTTAATAGAGTCAACTTTAATAATTTTTGATACAAAGGTGAAAAGCACGAAGTAAATTAAAATTCCCTCAACAAAAAAGACCCAAGGATACGTGGAGATTACGTGTTTGATTAAACTGTAATTCCGAGATTATTTATTTCACTTCTTTAATCTGATTTAATTTAATTTATATATTTAGTTATTTCGATTAATGTCATCAAGCTTTCTTGACAGTCTTAGAAGAGAAAATAAAGCAAAGGAGAACTTGCAATACGATGATGGAGCTTTCTATTATTTCTCCTCTGCTTTAATTTTGCTTATTGTTGTTCCTTTGGGTTTATCAGTCTTACAACAATTACTTGGAAAACGCACTAAATTTGTGATTAATAAAGAAGTAGCGCCCAATCTATTGGGTCATAATATACAAGGAGTCCTCGAAAAGAAGGAAAAGAAGTCTGTGATAAACAAAGCATTAGTCTATAAAGTATCTTCAAAGTAGAATAAAAACTAATTTTTCAGCTGCTTTTAGCTATATTTTTGATTTTTGTCTATTCTCAAGTCGTTGGAAATTCCGCTAAAGAAAAGGAATTAAAAGGATTTGACCCTTATGACATCTTAGAAGTTCCCAAAGATATAAACGTTACTTCAGATCAAGAACTTATTAAGAAACAATTCAAGTTTTATTCGTCTTTTTCTGTCCTTTTAACTGTATAAAATAGACGATTGAGTATCAAATACCATCCAGATAGAAATCCTGATGATCCAGCTGCCGCAACTAAGTTTATGTTGCTGACAAAAGCAATGGAATGCTTAAAAGATGAGCAATCTAAAGAAAACTGCGAAAACCATGGAAATCCAGAAGGTTCTGGAGGATCTTTCAGTGTAAATAATTCTCCCTATTCCTTAATTCATAACAAATAGATTGGTATTGCTCTTCCAAGCTGGTTACTCGCCAAAGAAAATAGAGTTCCTGTTCTTGTTGTGTTCTTTGTCTTCATTTTGATCATTATTCCATATTTTGTGCTCTCCTGGTATTCAGAAGTGAGCAAATATGACCAAGACGGAACCCTTCTTGATGATAAAAAGATCTTTGTGCAATATCTTAACGAAAATCTTATTGTGAAAAACGTCCCAAGAGGTCTTTCTCTTTGTTTAGAGTTCCAACCAATCCTCTCGGTTCCTCCAACTCAAAGACAAGAATTAACCACAGTAATAATAACGAATTTTTCCATTTAAAATGTGAAGGTCATTAAAGAGGTTACTGAAATCATAGGGAAAGTCCCAATCGAAGCTAGAGTTATTAAACCACATTACTTACTCCATGCTTATATGATGGATATTCCTATTGGACAAACTTTAGTTGAAGATACATTATTCATTCTACAAACCTCTCCAAAATTGATTGAGGTATTATATTCTTTAACTTTAATATGGAAGTTATTCTTAGGCAATGATCAATTTTGCTTTTAAGGTTCCAAGGACTAGAGTACCAAACGGAATTAAAGCCTTTGGTTTACGTTGCGCAATGTCTTTAATCGACTTCAGTCAACTGTTTTATCAGGTTTAGATTTAAATAAAAATTTATAATGATGATACTAGGGACTTTGGCAAGGAGACTCACCTTTGTTACAATTATCTATCTTTAACAAAGTTATGATCGAAGGACTGAAAAAGTAATAAAATTCAATGTAAAATTTTCAATTTGTAGGAAAGGAAGAAAATTCCCTGACTTTAGCCATCTCGT